>Ga0207711_10000324_pt1 | contig 50953 bp, 38 predicted proteins | sample KBSS34metaG_FD_184401 | JGI IMG/M metagenome (GOLD analysis project Ga0207711, IMG submission 184401) | Switchgrass rhizosphere microbial communities from Kellogg Biological Station, Michigan, USA - KBS S3-4 metaG (SPAdes) (version 2) | ecosystem: Host-associated > Plants > Roots > Rhizosphere... | reverse complement strand
GTGCGCCGCACCCCCAGCCCCGCGCCGCACCCCCAGCCCCGCGCCGCACCCCCAGCCCCGCGCCGCACCCCCAGCCGTGCGGCGGCGCTTCCACTCCAAGGCGGATCCGACCAGGAGATCTGGAGCAGCGGTTGTGGGGCCGGTCGGGGATATTCCAGCTCCACAACCGCTGACGCGATGACCGCGCTCGACGGGTCAAGACGGCCATCATGATCGACGGCGGTCGGCCGTAACACCGGGCGGTGCGTCGTAACACCGGCTGGGTAGCCTCCGGTCCGGCCATAGACGGCCGGCCCGACGTGTGCGACGTGTGCGGCGGGCCCGCCGTGTGCGGCGGTCTGACGTGTACGACGTGTTCGGCGGCCTGGCCGGCCCGACGTGTGCGGCGGGCCTGGCGTGTGCCCCGGCCTGGCGGGCCTGGCGTGTGCGGCGGGCCTGGCGTGTGCGGCGGGCCTGGCGTGTGCGACGCGTGCGGCCGGCCTGGCGGATGCGGTGGGGTGCGACGGGTGCGGGAGTGGTGCGCGCGCCGTCGGCGGCGCTGAGTACGCGGCGCTGAGTACGCGGCGCTGGAGTAGGTGGCGCTGGGATGGGCGAGGCTGGGTGGGCGAGTCCGAGGAGGCGGCATGAGGGCGGACGGAGTCATGGGGTCGGCCGCGTTGACGGTGGTCAACGCTTTGCTGGTGACCATGGCGGACGGTCAGGAGCCCTTCCGCGGCTGGTTCACCGTCGGCGACGATGGCACGATCACCGCGATCGGGCCGGGTGACCCACCCGCCGCGCCGCGTTCGGCCACCGCGGGCGGCGCCACTGCCCCATCGGCCGCATCAGGCCCCGCTGCCACCGCATCGGCTCTTCCGGGCGCCGCCACCGCATCGGCGCCCGTGGGCGACGACCTGGCCGGATCGGTCGCCGCGGCCGATGCGGACGGGTCTGTCACCGGGGGCGGATCCGCCGCTGCAGGGGCCGTTCTCGACGCCGGTGGGGCGATCGTTGCCCCCGGCTTCGTCTCGGCGCACAGCCACCTGTTCATGTCGGGCCTACGCGGCCTCGGTGTCGGCCAGACCCTCTACGGCTGGCTCGCGGAGAACATGGCCGTACTGGCCGGCGCCGGCGTCGAAGACCTGTACTGGTTCACGTTGCACGGAGGCCTGGACTTTGCCGGCAACGGCATCACCTCGGCGTTCAACTTCACCCAGAGCCGGGTGCTGTGGAAGTACGACCAGCACGCGAACAAAGCGCTGCCTGGCCGGATCCAGCCGATCGACTTCGTCACCCGCCAGGTCGATGCGGGCGCCGACGCCGGGATCCGGGTGATGTCCGCTGTTCGCCTTGACGACGAGGCGTTCGACGAGGCCGACGTGCTCGACACCTTTGCTGGCATCGCCGCCTATGCCGACGCGAACGTGCCCGTCCCGCTCAACCTCGGGACCGCGGTGTTCGGCGCCGTGCAGTGGGCAAGCTCGCCGCGGACCGCCGCCTTGGAGGCGGAGCTGATGCGTCGGCACACGGTCGTCAACCAGGCGCATTTCGTCGAGACGAACGAGGCGATCGAGCAGCAGCGGGCCAAGTTCGCCTGGTACGACGAGGCCGGCGCCCTTGGCCCGCGGTTCCTGTTCGGCCATTTCGTCCATCCGACCGACGAGATGGTCGACAAGGCGGCGGCGACCGGCTCCGGGATGGTGTGGCAGCCGACCTCAAACGGCCGGCTCGGTTCCGGCATCGCCGACATTCCACGGCTGCGTGCGGCCGGAATAAGGATCGGGGTCGGTCTCGACGACCAGTCCTGCACCGACATCTCCGACCCGTTCCAGAACATGCGGATCGGCATCTACACCCTGAGCGCCCTGCATGCGGACGCGGCGATCCTCATGCCGCGGGACATGCTGCGTATGCACACCCTTGGCTCGGCCGAGGTGCTCGGCGTCGACGACCGGATCGGCAGCCTCGAGGTGGGCAAGCAGGCCGACTTCCTTGTCGTCGACCCGCGCGAACCGGACACCGGCCCGATCTGGGACGTCTTCGCGACCTACGTGTTCGCCTGCGGTCTTCGCAACCTCAAGCGGGTCTATGTCGGCGGCCGACCGGTCTACGACGCGTCCGAGCCGCCGTCGGAGCTGGTGACGATGGCCAGCGCCGAGCTACACGCCCGGGTCGCGCACGCCGCCCGCGAAGCCGGCGTCACGGTCGGCCCGCTGACCTTCTGACCGCCGGCGGCCCTTCTGACCGCCAGCTGACCTTCTGACCGTCGGCGGCCCTTGTGACCGCCAGCTGACCTTCTGACCGCCGACGGCTGCGCCGACGCGAGGCCGCTGCCTCATCCGACCCCGCCACAGAGGTGACTACTTTCCGTAGTCGGTTGGGGCCTGTCGCGTCGCGGTCGCGGGTACGGACGAGGCGCGTCGGCCGCACGGTCGACGGCCGAACCGGCGGACGGGCGGCTTCGCCAGATATGTCGGTTTAGCTCGGCTGGCACCGAAGTGCTGTCCACGGACGAAGGTCAATCTTTTACAAGGTCATGGGCTTATCGGCAGCTAAGGACGTTAACGTGCCGATATGACCGGTCTGGCGATACCGGAGGCGGACGGGGGCGTCTGCGTGCCGTCGGGGGAACGGAATGCGGCCGGGCCGGCCGCGGTGTGGCTGTCCGAGGTGATCGTCGGCGGCCTGGTGTTGCTCGTGGCGCTGGTCGCCTGGGTCTCCCTGGCGCTCGCCGACCTTGGCGCGCACAGCCTGGCCGCCGTCGTCGGCAGCACCGTCGGCGTGCTGGTCGCGGTGGCCGGCGGCCTGCTCGTCCGGCGCGTCGGGACGGCCACCCGCCGCAGCCTCCCCGCCGGCGTGCCCCGCGCGTACCCCGCCGAGACCGCAGCCGTGACCCCCGCCGAACCCCCCGCCGAGACCGTGGCCGTGACCCCTGCCGAGACCTCTGCCGAGGCCCCGACCGCCGGTCGTCGACCAGCGCGGATCCGGGTTGACCCGGGCGGGCTCCTTATGGTGGCCGGGATTGCCGTGCTGGCCGGCCTTTTCTTCTTCCCGGGATTCGCGTACGGCGCGGCCGACAAGGATCCCGGCGGTTACGTCGCACACGGGATGTCGATCGCCAGAACGGGTGGATATTCGCTTGTCGACCCGGCGTCCGATCCGGCGCGGATACCGCATGTGGAGGCGGCCTCGCCAGGGGCGCGGTTCCCGGGCGTGTGGGTATCCCACGATGACGTGATCGTGCCGCAGTTCTACGCGCTGTGGCCGGCCCTGTTGGCGACGGCCTGGGACATCGGCGGCGAACGGGCGCTCACCCAGGTCGCGCCGCTGTGCGGTGTGCTCGCGGTCTGCACGCTCGCGCTCGTGGTGCGGCGAGCCCTCACCGGCGCGCTCTGGGTCGGCGGCGGGCTCGGGGCCAACGGCGGGCTCGGGGCCAACGGCGCGCCCGGGGCCGGCGGCGGGCTCGGGGCCGGCGGCGGGCTCGGGGCCGGCGGCGGGCTCGGGGCCGGCGGCGGGCGGCGGTTCGCCTCGGCGGCCGGCCTGTTCGCCGGCGCTGCCACCGGTGCGCTGCTCGCGACGAACATGCTCGAGGTATGGCAGGCCAAGTACCCGTCGTCGGAGATCAGCGCGCAGTTGCTCTTCGTCGCGGCCCTGTTCGGCGTGGTGCTCGCCCTGGGGACGGGATCCTGGGTTCCGGCGGCGCTGGCCGGTGCACTCGCCGGTGTCGGACTTCTCGATCGCGCCGACGGGATGTTGACGTTGCTGCTCGCGGCGGCGGTGGGGGCGGTGCTGGTAGCGATCCGGCGATTTGACCGGCGCGCGTTGGCCTTCGGCGTGGGAGTGGCCATAGTGCTGCCACACGCGCTGTGGCAGGCGTATTCGCCGAACGCCAACCGTGACTACACGCTGATCAACGGTATTCCGGCCCTGTCCCGCATCGTGCTCGCGGTGGTGGCACTCTTCGCGGCCGGTCTGCTGGCGCGGCTCGTCATCGGCCGGCCGGCCGCCCGGCCCCCCGGCGCCGGCCGCCATGCCCTCGGCGGTCCGCGCGACGCCGGCGGATCGCTCGCCGGGGAAGGGGTGCTGACACGTCGAGCCGAGCTCGTCACCGGAGCGGCGGCGATAGCGCTGGTGGCCGGGCTGTTCGTGCTCGGCGCGCTGCGCCCGCGGCTGTTCGGCGCGGATTACAAGGTCTTCGAGGGCTCAGGCCTCCAACGGACTTATGACGAGCAGTCCCTCAGCCGGATCGCCTGGTTCGTGTCCTGGCCGGCCTTCGCGCTGGCGCTCGCAGGCCTGGCGGTGATCGCGCTGCGCCGCTGGAACGCCATGCTGTGGGCGATCGTCCTCTCGACGATCCCCCTGCTGGCCGTCTACGCCTGGCATACCCGCAACTCGGTGCGACTGATGTGGTGGGCGCGTCGGTATGTGCCGGTGGCGCTCCCGGGCCTGCTCGCGCTCGCGGGGATCGCCCTCGGGGTCGGGCTGGCCGCGGTCGCCGCGCGTCGCGTCTGGCCGCGGCTGGTGGTCGCCGTGCCGGCGGCGGCGGCGCTGGCCGGCCTGCTCGCCTTCACCGTGCCCCAGTCGCTGCCGCTGCGTCACCACGACGAGATGGGCGGCAGCTTCGCGGTGACCGCCGAGCTGGCCGCCCTGGCGGACGGCCGCGCCGGTGTCTACCTTTGGCCGCGCGAGTCCTGTTGCCTCACGGCGACCGACCTCTTCCCGGCGGCGCTGTGGCTGGGCCGGGGCGAGCTGTCCGTGCTGCTACCCGCCGACAAGGCCGGCTGGCCCGGCTACGTCGCCGAGTTCGGCGGTGGCTTCCCCGACTCGCCGCTGTTCGTCATCGGCTCCGGGCAGAGCAAACCCCTGATCGCCGGCGTCGATCTCGTCGCGGCGCGGCACATCGCGACGTCACTGCCGTTCTGGGAGGAGAGCGAGACGTCGCGACCCGACCACGCGACGACCATTCCGGTCGACTTCACCGTCTGGCGCGTCGTGCGGCCCTGACCATCCCCGTCAGTCGACGGCCACGCCGAGCAGCGGAAGCAGGCCCGGCGGCAGCATCGGAACGGTCGGGGACGCCCCGGTGAACCGGGAGAGTGGCTGCCAGCTCACGTCGTCGTCGGCGTCGAGGACCTTGCCCAGCTCGTCGCGTTCGTAGAACGCACGGTCGGCGAGATCCGCGCCGAAGACGAAGACGATCTCGTGGTGCGGCCGGCCTTCCCAGCTGAAGATGTTCTCCAGGACGCCCAGCAGCTGGACGTTCGTCAGCTCGGCGGCCAGCTCTTCTCGCAGCTCTCGGCGCACGGCCTGCTCGGATGTCTCGCCGAACTCGATGCCGCCGCCCAGCGGGCGAAAGATGCGGTCGCCGGACGCCCGGTCCGTGCCTTCGTATACGAGCAGGTCGTCCCCGCGTCGCACCGCGGCGAGCGCGATGGGCCGGATCCTCGGTGTCTTCGCCACGTTCCCGGACGCTATCCGACGATCTTGACCCCAACCTGCCGTTTCTGCCGACCGACCTGCCTCGACCTTCCAGATCGCGGAGTCGCTCGGCCGCGGCGGATCGAGTCGGACGTCCGGGCACGTCCCGACGTGCGGGGCACAAGATGCCGACTTTCGCGCCCCTGACGTCGGACGGAACGCGCCACGGCGTCGGACGGGACGAGCACGCGGTTCCGGACGAACGACGCCCGTCGCGGCGCCAGCCCGCCGCGGCTAGCCGGCGGAGGCGTCACCGGGCTGGCCGGCGGCGACCTCGGCGCGGACCTGGTCCATGTCGACGGCCTTCGCCTGGGTGATCAGATCCTCGAGGGCCGCCTCCGGCAGCGCGCCGGGCTGCGAGTAGAGCACGACGTTGTCCCGCACGATCATCAATGTCGGAATCGACGAGATGTTGAAATGCGCGGCGAGCTCGGGCTGCGCCTCGGTGTCGACCTTGCCGAACACCGCGTCCGGGTGCTTCGAGGACGTGCGCTCGTATACCGGCCCGAACATCCGGCACGGCCCGCACCAGGACGCCCAGAAATCGACCAGAACGAGATCGGCGTCGCCGCCGACCACGTCATCGAAGTTCTCCTTGGTCAATTCCACAGTCGTCATCGTGCGCCTTCCTCCCTCGGATTACCTCTGCCACTCAAACACGGCCGGCCGCACGACATTCCCGCCCCGCCGTGCCCCCGCCGGGCCGCGCACGGCCCGGGCTGCGCCCAGCCGGGCGGGCCGCCGCCGCGCCGTGCCCCAGCCGCGCCGTGCCCCAGCCGGGTGGGGCCGCCGCCGCGCCGCACCACCGGCCACGAAACGCGGTCAGGGGCGGCCGGCCGCTTACGTCCCAGGTAATCGACCAGAACCGGCGCGGCGATGACCGTGGTGCCACTGACCGATCGAGGTTTTCGGAGGCACCCTTGACAGCGACCAGGAACGACAAGGCAAGCGGGGAGCCGTGGCTGGTCCGCCGGCTGGAGCTGCCGGTGCTGCTCGCCGGCATCTTCATGATCATTCTTGACTTCTTCATCGTGAACGTCGCCATCCCCTCGATGCAGGATGACCTCGGGGCGAGCGAGGCGGCGGTCCAGTGGGTGGTCGCCGGCTTCGGGCTGGCCCTCGGCGCCGGGCAGATCACCGGCGGCCGGCTCGGCGACCGGTACGGCCGCCGCCGGCTGTTCGTCCTCGGCATGGCGCTGTTCACGCTGGCGTCCGCAGTCTGCGGGCTCGCCGACTCCAGCGCGACGCTCGTCGCCGGTCGGGTCGCCCAGGGCTTGGCCGCGGCGCTGATGAGTCCGCAGATTCTGTCGATCATCAGCGTCGGCCGGGCCGGGCCGCGGCGGGCTCGTGCGGTCGCCGCGTACGGGACGACGATGGGCATGGCGGCGGCGTGCGGCCAGCTGATCGGCGGCGCGCTGACGCAGGCGGACGTCGCGGGCCTCGGCTGGCGGGCCTGCTTCCTGATCAACGTGCCGATCGGGGCGGCCGTCCTCGCGCTCGCGCCGCACGCGATCCGCGAGTCACGCCTCGACTCCTGCGTGCCGACGACCCCGGCCGCCGCCCCCCTCACCGCCGCCCCACTCGCCGGGGCCCCGCGGCGGGTCCGCGGCGGCGGCGTGGACCTCGTCGGGGCGGCGCTGGCGACCGTGGTGCTGGTCGCGGCCGTGCTGCCGCTGGTCCAGGGACGGGAGGCCGGCTGGCCGCTGTGGACGTGGCTCTGCCTGGCCGGTGCCGCCGTGCTGATCGCCGTCTTCGGCCGTCACCAGCGGTGGCTGACGCGGCGCGGGCGGATGCCGCTTGTCGACCTGACGCTGTTCCGGGAGCGCGCGGTGACCGTCGGGCTGATCGCGGATCTGGTGTTCTTCACCGGCATCGCGTCGTTCTTCCTGGTCCTCGCGCTCTACCTGCAGCGTGGCCTCGGGCTGGACGCGCTGCGGGCCGGCCTGGTCTTCACCCAGCTCGCCCTCGGCTACCTGGTGACCTCGTTCGCGGGGGGACCGCTCGTCCGGCGGTTCGGCCGGGCCGCGCTCGCCGCGGGCGCGCTGGTCATGGCGGCCGGCCTTGGCCTGCTGGCGCTCGTCGTCCAGCTGGCCGGGACGACCGGGTCGGTCGCGTTGCTCACGCCGCCGCTGCTCGTCATCGGCGCGGGCATGGGCATGGTGATGGCTCCGCTGATCGGCGTCATCCTGGCCGGCGTGGAACCGCGGCACGCCGGCACCGCGTCGGGGCTGCTCGCGACCGCGCAGCAGGTCGGCAACGCGCTCGGCGTCGCGATCGTCGGCGTCGTCTTCTTCGGCGCGCTCGGCCACCCGGTCGGTCGCGGCGACGTGGCGACCGACTACCCACACGCGCTCACCCTGTCGATCGGGTACCTGGCCGCCGCGTCGGTGGTGAGCGCCGGGCTTCTGCTGTTGCTGCCGGCCGCCGCGCGTGACGAGGCCGAGTCCGGTGCGGCGCGCCTGGCGATCCCCACGCGGGCAGCCACCGAGCAGCGACCGGTCGCGGCGGCCGCCCGCCCCGCCGGCGGTGGGACGACGGCCTGACCCCCGCGCGCCGGCGCGTCGCCCGGATGGCGCTGCGCCGGTGTGGCGTGGGCGCACGGACGACCGGGGGTGCGCCGCGACTCGTCGTGGCGCGGCGGCCGGGCCGCCCGTACCGTCCGGATCGACGAGGCCGGATCAGACTCGAATTCGGATCAGACACGAAGGAGATGGCGGTCATGACGGTGCCGAGGAGGACGGCGCCCGCGCGAACCGCCCCGGGCGTGTCCGGGGCCGGCCCTGACGTCGCCGGGCCCGGCCCGGGCGAGAGGGCCGTCGGCGCGCTGATGCGCCGGTGGCGGGAGCTGCGCCGGCTCAGCCAGCTGGAGCTTGCGCTGCGAGCCGACATCTCGGCCCGGCATCTCAGCTTCATCGAGACCGGGCGGTCGCGGCCGAGCGCGGAGATGGTGCTGCGGCTGGCCGAGCATCTCGACGTCCCGCTGCGACGGCGCAACGAGCTGCTGCTGGCCGCAGGCCATGCGCCCGCCTACCCTGAGACGCCGCTGGGAGCGCCCCCGCTCGCCCCGGTGCTGGCCGCGGCCCGGCAGCTGCTGCGCGGCCACGAGCCGTATCCCGCGCTGCTCGTCGACCGGTGCTGGGACCTGGTCGAGGCGAACACGAGCCTCGGCGTCTTCACCGAGAAGGCCGACCCGCGGCTGCTCGAACCACCGGTGAACGTGTTGCGGCTGAGCCTGCATCCGGACGGGCTGGCCCCGCACATCGAGAACCTGGGGGAGTGGCGGGCGCACGTTCTGGGCCGGCTGCGCCGGCAGGTGCGCGCGAGCGCCGACCCGGAGCTGGTCGCGCTGCTGACGGAGCTCGTGGCGCTTCCCTGCGACCAGCCGGAGCCGCTCGTCGATCTGCCCGGACCGGGGGACGTCATCGCGCCGCTGCGCTTGCGGCATGACGGCACGACGTTGACGTTCCTCAGCACGACGTCGGTCTTCGGCACTCCGGTCGACGTGACCGTCGCGGAGCTCGCGTTGGAGTCGTTCTTCCCCGCCGACGACGTGACCACCGCCGTGCTGCGCACGTTGTGACCCGGGCTGGCTCCGATGCTGCGCTGACGGATCTTCGCGGCACCGATGAGTTCTCGACGGTCGGTGGGTCTACCTGAACGTCCGTCGAAATCGCCTCGCCCGAGGAGCCCCGATGCCTCCGCTCGACCCGACCATTGCCGGCGCCCCGATCTGGGTCGACCTCATGACTACCGACCCCAACTCCGCCCGCACCTTCTACGGCGAGCTGTTCGGCTGGACCGCGCAGGAGCCCAACGAGGAGTTCGGCGGCTACTTCACCTTCCTGCGGGACGGCAAGCCGGTCGCCGGCGGCATGCAGTCGCAGCCGGAGCAGGCCGTGCCCGACGTGTGGTCGGTCTACCTGCGCAGCGCGGACACCGAGAAGACCGTCGCGGCCGTCGCCGAGCACGGCGGGCAGGTGATCGCGCCGGCGATGGCCGTCGGCGAGCTGGGCGTGATGGCGGTCGTCGGCGACCCGACCGGCGCCATGATCGGCGTCTGGCAGCCGGGGCTGCACGCCGGCTTCGAAGTGATCGGCGAGCCGGCCGCGCCCGCGCACTTCGAGCTGTTCACCCGCGACCACGCGGCCGCCGTCGCCTTCTACCGGGACGTCTTCGGCTGGAACACCACGACCGTCGGCGACACCGACGAGTTCCGGTACACCATCCAGACGAACGCCGCCGGTGAGCCCGTCGCCGGAGTCATGGACGCCGCCGCGTTCCTGCCGGCCGGCGTCCCGGCGCACTGGTCGGTGTACTTCGCGACCGAGGACACCGACGCAACCCTCGCGAAGGCCGCCGAGCTGGGAGGCAAGACCGTCGTCAAGGCCGAGGACACCCCGTACGGCCGGCTCGCCACCGCCGTCGACGCGACCGGCGCGGTCTTCAAGCTGGTCGGCCCGAACAAGGACCCGAACTTCGCGCCGATGGGCTGACCGGTGGGGCGGGCGACCTCTGGTCCGGGGCCGGCGAGGCTGGCGGCTCCGGACCGGAACGGCCGCGGCCGCGGCCGCGGCCGCCCGGCCGTCGCCGGGCGACGACGTCGCGGCGGTGCAGGGCGCCGCGTCGGCGTGCCCACGGCGACGTCAGCGGGCGTTCGAGAGCGTGTCTGCGGTCGCCTCGAAGATGAGCACCGGGTCGTGGCTCGTCGCGCGCCGTGGCTGGTCCTGGCCCGGGAGCCGGCGCAGCTCGGCCACGGCCGGCTCGACCACGGACGCCCAGAGATCGTCCGGTACGTCCCACAGGCTTGACCACAGCCGCGACTCGATCCCGGCGATGGCCTGCTCGGGCGTCGTCTCGGCGTCCCGCGGTGTCATCGCGAACTGCTCGACCAGACGCAGGCCGTGCGGTGCGGCCGTCTCGATGACCGACCCGGCCGCGGACCGGGCGGCCCGTGGCTGGCGGCCGTCGAGCTGACTGTTCAACGCCCGCAGGATCCGGCCGAGGTCGGAGACGTCCGCGTAGCTGCCGCGGCCGGTGACCGCGAGGCGTCCGGCGGGCCGCAGCACCCGGGCCACCTCGCGCAGGACCGGCGAGGTGTCGCCGACCAGGTGCAGCACGTGCACGGCCGCGCAGGCGTCGACGCTGCCGTCCGCCAGCGGGAGAGCGCCCGCGTCCGCGCGGACGACCCGCCCGGGCACCCGTCGGGCCGCGCGGACGAGCATCCGCGCCGACAGGTCGAGCCCGACGATCTCCCACCCGAGGGCGGCGAACTCGGTCGCGATCAGCCCGGTTCCGACGCCGATTTCCAGCAGGCGGCCCGGTGGCAGATAGGGGGCGACCTGCGCGGCGACCAGGCGGCCGCGTTCCGCCCCGCCCCTGGTCTCGTCGTAACGATCAGCGATCCGGTCGAAATTCACGGATTCCGGCACGACGGCACCCTACGCGGGGAACGTGGCGTCGATCGTCGGCTCCCAGTCGAGCGGCTCCGCCGGGTGGGCTGGCGGGCCGCCGGCGACGGGCAGTGCGTACCAGCCGACGTCATGCCAGCGCTTGAACTTGTAGCCGGTGTTCGGATGAATGCCGGCGAGCTCGAAGCCGACCGCGCGGTGCAGGCCCACGCTCGCCGGGTTGGGCTGGGTGATGCCGGCGAACAGCGTGACGTAGCCGAGTGCGCGCACCTCGGCGATGAGCTCGCCGTACAGCCGGCGGCCGAGCCCCCGGCCGCGCTGGTCGGCGTTCAGGTAGACGGAGACGTCCGCGGACCAGCGGTAGGCCGCACGGGCGGCGTGCTTGCTGGCGTAGGCGTATCCGGCGGGCTCGCCGTCGACCTCGGCGATGAGCCACGGCAGGCGTGGGCGGCCGTTCATCCGTCCGAGCATGTCCTCGACGCTCGGAACGGCCTCCTCGAACGAGATCGCCGTCTCGAGAACCCAGGGCGCGTAGATCTCCCGGATGATGGCGGCGTCGCCCCGACCCGCCGCCGGCCTGATCACTGTCTGGGATGCGGCCGGCGGCATGCCGGCGGGCTGTGCGGGTTCCATGGCTCCATTTTCGCGGAGCCGACCGAGAGCCGGTGACGAGGCGGTGACCGTCGGCCGGCGCCGTGACGCCGTGGGCGAGTAGCCATCGACTGGTTAACGCAGGGTGATGATCGTCTCGAGATAGGTGGCCGGGATCGCGACGGTGTCGCCGTCCTGGCGCTGGTCCCACTGCCGCGCGAGCTGCGCCAGGTCGGCCGCCAGGACCTCGCGGCCGCGCTCGTCCAGCGCGTCGAAGGCCTTGAGGGTCGGCCCGTACCAGCGGCGGAAGTACTCGACGAACTCCTCGGCCGATGCGAACCGCCACACGCAGGTTCGCTCCACCGAACGGATCTCCGCCGCCGCGGCGCCGAACAGTTCCGCCAGGTGGTCGTCGGTGCCCCACAGCATCGGCGACGCGACCCCGGCGGGCGGCGGGACGTGCTTCGCGATGGTCCGGAACATGGCGCCGATGAACCCGGACGGGGTCCAGGACACCAGCCCGATCACGCCGGCCGGCCGGGCCGCGCGGATCAGCTCGGCGGCGGCGCGGTGGTGGTCCGGAGCGAACATCGAGCCGAACACCGACAGGACCGCGTCGAACGAATGGTCCTGGACGGGCAGGTCCTCGGCGTCGCCGACGCGGAACTCGACGTCGAGCCCCTCGGCCGCGGCCCGCCGCCGGGCGTTGTCGAGCAGTTCCGGGACGTAGTCGACGCCGACGGACGCGGTGCCCGACCGGGCGGCCGCGATCGCCGCGTTGCCCGAGCCGCAGGCCACGTCCAGCACCCGCCAGCCGGGACGCAGGTCGGCCGCCTCGGCGAGCAGCTCGCTCTGCAGCACGATGCGTGTCGCCACGACGGCGAAGTCGCCGCTGGACCAGGTCTTCTGCTGCTTCGCCTTGACCGCGGCCAGGTCGGGCCCGGTCTCGGTCGTCGGGGTGATCGTCATGTCTATCTCCTTCGTGATGCCGGGTTTCGCTGCCCGGTGACGGCATCCCCGCCTCCGGGGCGGACAGGTCGATGCCGGCGCGTTGTGCCTGGAAGGAGGTTCGGTCGGCGGGCTCCTCGGCAACCAGTCGCGTTCCTGTACTGGTGGGTGTCCGCTGGTTGTCAGGTCGGGTACAGCATCTGGACTACCCAGCGCCCGGGTGGCCATGTTCTCATGATCGAATGGCAATCCACTCGGACTACTGTCCGATCTCGCTCGGTGTCGAGGTGCTGGGTGACCGCTGGACGCCGCTGATCATTCGGGAGCTGATGATCGGGGCGAGCGGTTTCAACGAGATACATCGCGGTGTGTCCCGGATGAGCCGGACCCTGCTGTCCCAACGACTCCGCCAGCTGGAGCGTCATGGCCTCGTCACCCGCGAGGCGGCCGAGCGCGGCCGCCCCGGCCGCTACCTGCTGACCGAGGCCGGCTGGTCCATCACGCCGATCATCTGGGCGATGGGCCAGTGGGCCGCCGAGTGGATGTTCAACGACCCGGAGGACGAGGACTGCGACGGTCTGTCGCTGATCTGGCGCATGCACCAGCACGCGATCGTGGACCGGCTGCCGCAGCGCCGGACGTTCGTTCACGTCGTCCTGAGGGGCACCGGAGCCGCCGAGGGGTGGCTGGAGATGGAACGGCCCGTGGTCGCGGTCTGCAAGGACGACCCCGGGCGCGAGGCCGACGTGTCGATCACCGCCGTCACCCGCGAGATGCACCGCTGGCTGCTCGGCCGGACCTCGTTCCGGGCGCTGCTGGAGGGCGGCCACGCCGAGATCCACGGTCCGGCGGCGCTGACCCGGGAATTCTCGACCTGGTTCGACAACGGTTTCTTCGCGGCGGGGCTGCAGCGCGCGAACCAGCGCCGCGCCGGCATTCCGGTGCCCACGTACACGGACGTCTTCGCCGCCCACACCGCGGCGCTCGCCGCGATACCCGGAGTTCGCGACCCGGCGATGGCGGGGTAGCCGACGCCGAATCGGGGTCTGTTAACCCGCTGCGACGAACCATCCACCGGAGGCTTCCGGGGCGCGCGTCCCCGAGGTCCTCTCCGGCTGCCCTCAGCGCCGTCTGGTAAACGATGTCTGACGACGGGTGGCGGCGTGGATGGGAGACGCGTGGCGCAGCAGTGGCTGTCCCTGGTCGCGATCATGGCCAGCGTGCCTGTGGTGGTGCTGGTCAGCAATGTGATCCACGAGCTGGGGCACGCCCTGGCGGCGCTCTCCGTCGGATACCGGGTCCGCGGTTTCGTCGTCGGCGGGACCAGTGCCGACTTCCGCCGGTCCGGCCGCTTCCTGCAGTTTCACCGCCGGTTCGGCCGGGCCGCGGCCCTCATCTCCGCGCGGCACGGCTGGATATCGGGCTGGCGAGGGGCTGTCGCGTTCGGCGGTGGCGTCGCGATGAACTTCGTGGCGATCACGCTGGCGCTGCCCGACGCGTGCGGCTTCACCAGCTGTGGCCTGTCGTCCCGGTCATGCGCGGTCACGATGGGAAACGGCCCGCTGCCCGCGACCGGGGCATTCGCCGAGCGCGACCTGGTGCGGTACGTGGGCGCGCTACTGATCGTTTTCTGCGCCGTCAACATCTACCAGGCGGCGACGAACCTCTGGCCGCGGGTGCTCCCGTCCGGGACGGTCACCGACGGAAAGCACATCCGGAACCTGATCGAGGCCCGGCACCTGGTCGAGTGGGTCCAGGTCGGCGAGTCGACCGTCGTCGTCGACCGGCCGCGGCCGTACGTGTGGGAGTTTCTCGACAACCCGGAGAACGTGCCGCGCTATGACCACACCGTCGCGCGGGCCCACCGCAAGCCGGGCACACCCCTCGGCGTCGGGCGGATCACCGTCGCCATGCGCCGCCCGGATCTTCCCGGTGCGGACGGTGTCGGTCAGGAAGCGGAGACCATCGTCTTCGAGCCGCCGCGCCGGGTGATCGTCCGCAGCGCCGGCAACCAGACGCTGCGGGCAGAGACGCTGCTGCGCGCGCACGGCCCGGCCGCCACCCGGCTGACGCGGACGGTCTGGCTCGGCCTGAAGCCGACGCTCACCCCCGAGCAACGCCGCCGCCTGCTCGACGCGTCGCGACGAACCGACGACGACCTACGCCGGGAGAACGACGCGATCAGAAGTGTGCTCGATCCCGGCCCGCGGGACGACCGCGCCGGCGAGACCCGGATGACGCAGATGATCCGCGTCCGGCGCAACACCCGCGCCCTGGCTCGCCGGCGGACCTGACTCCCGCGCGGCCGCCCGCGTCAGCTCGTCGTCCCGGCCCCGTCGGCGCCCGAGGATTCGGCGCCCGAGGGCTCGGCGGGCTCGGCGGGCTCGGCGGATTCCGCGAGCCAGGCGTCGACGCGGCGCTGGGCCTCGGCGGGGTCGACGTCCTCGACCCGCGTCATGATGGCCCAGCGGTGCCCCCACGGGTCGAGGAACGCCGCGAAGCGGTCGCCGGTGACGAAGGTCGACGGCTCGCCGTAGCCCTTCGCCCCGAGCTGCAGCGCCCGCGCGTAGGCCGCGTCGACGTCCGGCAGGTAGGCGACGGTGGAACGGCTCACGTCGTCGCCGCCGGTCGCCGCGATCAGGTTGTGGTCGGGAGCGGGGTCGGACAGCTGCATCCGGCCGTTCGCCAACGCAAGCTCGCAATGCGCGATCCTGCCGTCCGGCGTGTCGTTGCGACCTACGACCTCGGCTCCGAGCACCGCGCCGTAGAACGCGATCGCCCGCTCGGCGCCGTCGACGACGAAGAACGGCGTGAGGGTGCTGTAGCCCGGGGGAATCGGGCTCACGGCGGAGGCTGGCCCGGTGCCGGCCGAGGTCGTGGCTGCGCAGGTCGTGCCGGCGGTGGCGCTGGTGTCTGTGGTCATGGCTGCGATCCTGCCTAGGCTGGTCAGGTGCGGCCTTGGACGAATGCGACACCCACACCGACCGGTGCCGGACCCGACGACGGGCCAGCAGACAGCGGGGTAGCAGACAACGGGGTAGCCGACGAGGGCGCGGCGCGGCCGGGAAGGCTGGCGCGGTCGCTGTCGCCGGCGGGGCCGTCGCCGGCCGCGCGGTCGCTGCCGCCGGAGCTGCGGCGGCCGTCGGAGCTGTCGCGGCCGCCGACGGCCTCGCTCGGCGGCGTGCTGCGCCCCGAGGAGGGGCTGCGGCACTTCGCGCTGGGCCGGCCGGAGGCGCATCCGGATCTCGGGCCGTGGGTCGAGCGGTACTGGACCGTCCGCTGGGACCTGCCGGCCGGTTCGTCGTATCTCTCGTCCGTGCTCAGCCATCCGGCGGTACACCTGTCGGTCGAGTCCGGTGCGGGACCGCGGCACGGATACCCGATGCCGGCGACGCTGGTGCACGGCGTTGTGACCAAGCGGTTCGACATCCGTCTGCACGGCGAGGGGCGCGTCTTCGGGGTGAAGTTCCGGCCGGGTGGATTCGCGGCGTTCGCCGGTGCCGGCGTCGCAGCCTTCACCGATCGCGCCGTTCCCCTCGCGGAGGCGCTCGCCGCCGGTATCGGACCGGACGCCGAGGACGACGACGATGAAGGCGATCCCGGCTGGACCGGTGCCGGAAACGGGACCGCGACCGGGGCCCGTGCGGGTGCCGGGAACGGGCCGGATGGGCTGGTCGGAGGCGTGCCGGCGGCCTTGGCGCGGGACGCCGACGACCTGCAGGCGGCGATCCTCGCCGCGCCCGCGGACGACGTGCGCGTCGCGCTGATGGACGAGTTTCTCCTGGCCCGCAGACCCGCGCCCGACCCGCGCTACGAGCGGGTGCTGGCGATCGTCGCCGACATGCTGGCCGACCGCGAGCTCACCGCCGTCCAGGCCGTCGCCGAGCGCCATGACATCGAACAGCGCTCGTTACAGCGTCTCTTTCGCCGCTACGTCGGCGTGAGCCCGAAGTGGGTGCTTCGCCGGTTTCGGCTGCATGACGCCCAGGCGGCGCTCGACGCCGCGGCGGCGGCCGGTGACCCGGCCGGCCTCAATCTTGCCGAACTCGCCGCGAGCCTCGGCTGGTTCGACCAGGCGCACTTCAACCGTGACTTCCGGGAGGTCGTCGGCGTTCCCCCGGGCGCCTACGCCGCCTCCGCCGGGCCCCGCGGATGAGCCTTCCAGGCGGCCGAGCCGGACTATTCAGTCGTCCGGCTGACTCTCCTGAAGAATTCCCCCGACAACGGGACAGGCTCTATCCTCATGGACTCCACTCGGGCCCCGGGCGACGGGACGTCGCCGACCGAGCCTGACCCGCCCGGCTCGGTCGAGCTCCCGGTGACGATGCCGGGCGGCCCATGGGGGCCGGCGTCGCCGGCGCGAACGCCGAGAGCGGTGACGCCCGAGGCGTATGGTTCGGCGGAGGTTCCGGTGACGATGCCCGGCACCCCGTTTGACCTGGCGCTTCCGGCGGAGATGGGGCAGCCTGGACGGGTTGGCCCGGCTGAGGCGCCGGTGACCCTGCCTGGCGCGTCGTTGGGGCTGGTGGCTTCCGTGAGTGCGGTAGAGCCCGATCCGTTCGGTTCGGGTGAAGTTCCGATGACGATGCCCGCTGGGCCGATGGGGTTCACGTTCCCCCTCACGCCGCCCGATCCGGCTGATTCGTCCGACCTGGGCGAGGTGCCGGCGACGATGCCGGTCACGCCAGGGGACATTCCGTTCTTCGTCGCCGCCGTCGAGCCCGACCCGGCCGATCCGACGGAGTCGGACGCGGACGAGGACATGCGGACCGTGCCGGGCCGGCCGTTCGAGTGGCCGGCCGCGGCGGAGGCGCCGAGGAGCCTGCGCACCGCGCCCGGGGCGACGTCGGCCGACGAGGCGGCTGCCCGGCGGGAGGCAGGCGCCCATCAGGAGCTCGACGGCGATCCAGGCTCCGGTCGCTCGCGCCCGGCGACCGTCAGGACGACCCACTCGACCGGCGCCCACTCGTCCAGAGCGCACTCGTCCAGGGCTCGCTCGTCCAGGGCTCGCTCCGGCACTTCCCGCTCGGCCGCTGCCCGCTCGGTCGGTGCCGGCGCGACGTCTCGGCGCTCGGCCGGCGGCGGCGCGTCACGATCCGTCGGGTGGCAGGGCCGGCTCGCGGTGCGGGTGGGCCTGGTGGCCTGGGGCGTGCTGGTCGTGGGGCTGTGGTGGTTCCACACCCCGGGGTCCAGCCTGCGGGGCGGCGCGGCGCTGATGACGACGTTCGGCCGGGTCAGCGGTCTGCTCGCCGCCTACCTGATGCTCGTCGAGCTGGTGCTCATGGCGCGGATACCTCTGCTGGAGCGGGCGGTCGGCCTGGGACGGCTCGCGGCGTGGCATCGAGGGCTGGGCACCAACATCGTGGTGTTGATGGTGTCGCATGTGCTGCTGGTCGTGTGGGGGTACGGCCTCGAGGACCATCGGCAGCCGGTATCCGAGCTGTTCACCGTGATCACGACCTATCCCGAGATGTGGAAGGCGACGATCGGCGTACTGCTGTTCGTCACCGTCGGGATCGTGAGCGCTCGAACGCTGCGTCGGCGAATCTCCTACGAGCTTTGGTACCTTCTGCACCTCGCGACCTACGCGGCGGCGTTGCTCGTCTACGGCCACCAGGTGTCGACGGGCGCCGAGTTCGTCAACCATCCGGTGAGCCAGCAGATCTGGCGCGCGATGTACGTGACCGTCTTCGTCTGCCTGATCATCGGGCGGGTGATCCGGCCGCTCATCGTGATCGCTCGGCATCCACTGCGGGTGGAGCGCGTCGTCCAGGAATCGCCCGGCGTCACGTCGGTGTGGCTGCGGGGCCGGAAGATCGACCGGCTCGGCGCGACGTCCGGCCAGTTCATGCGCTGGCGGTTCCTCGCCCGCGGGCACTGGATGAGCGCCCATCCCTATTCGTTGTCCGCTCCGCCCCGGCCAGACCGGCTGCGCATCACCGTCAAGGCCGCTGGCGACCATTCCGCGGCGATCACCAGTCTTCGACCGGGCACGATCGTCCTGGCCGAGGGCCCGTTCGGCCAGTTCACCGCCAGCCGGGCGAGCCGCGACAAGACGCTGCTCGTCGCCGGCGGTGGCGGGATCGGCCCGATCCGGGCGCTCGCGGAGGAGCTCGCGAACCGCGGGGACGATGTCGTCGTCATCCACCGGGTGCACACGGCCCAGGATCTTGCGTTGTGGCGTGAGCTGCGGCGGGTCGCCCACAAACGCCAGGTGATCGTCCATGGTGTGGTCGGCTCGCGCCGGGAGCTCGGCTACGACCCGATGGCTGCCGATCGGCTTGTCGGCCTGGTTCCGGACGTCGCCGACCGCGACGTCTTCATCTGCGGCCCCTCGGGGCTGACGCGTACCCTCGTCCGTTCGCTGCGCTCGCTCGGCCTGGGCGACGGCCAGATCCACACCGAGGACTTCGCGCTGCGCGACGCCCGCGACGACGACGCCCGCGACGCCCGCGGCGGCGACGCCGCCAACAGCGCCAACAGCGCCGTCGGCGCCGCCCGCGCCGCCCGCGACGACGGGTCCCGCCGCTCCGCCGAGGCGGACGGCGGCGTGTCGAACCCGGACGAGGACCCGCCCCGAAGGGAGGTGGCGGTGCCGTCGGCCGGTCTCGACACTCCGGGCGCGGACGCCGCGTCCTGAGATGAACCTCAACGCTGGTAAGGCCTATCGGGCGCGTCTCGGCTTCGCCGGGCTGGCCGGGACGGTCGTCGTCCTCGTCGGTGGCAAGGCGCTGGCCGCGCACGGCGACGAGCCCACCGCGCTCGTCCGTCCAGCCGGCATGCCCGGCGCGGAGCAGTCCGCGAAGCCGGCCCCCGCGACGGGCGGGGCCGGCGCGGCACCGACCCCGAACGTGGGTGCGACCCCGTCGGGCTCCGCGGCCGCCGCGACGCCGAGTCCGGCCGCGGTCCCGTCGAGCCCGCCCACGCCGAGAACCGTCGTCGGGGACGCGATCGACACCAAGTACGGCCCGGTGCAGGTCCAGCTCGTCGTCGTCGGCGACAAGATCACCGATGTGGTCGCCGTGGTGCTCCCGAACCGGCTGTGGCGCGACATCCAGATCAACAACTCGGCGGTGCCGGTCCTGCGGCAGCGGGTCCTCGACATCCAGAGCGCCAAGATCGACGTGGTCTCCGGTGCGTCCTACACCAGCAGCGGGTACGCCTGGTCCGTGCAGTCCGCGATCGACAAGGCAGGTCTTGGGTGACGACGGCCGGCGGCCAGGCCGGGGCATCGCCGGCCGAGCATCGGCGATGACGGACGAGCGGCCGGTCCGCTCGCACGCGGAGCCGGTCATGGGCACGGTCGTCAGCATCGCGGCGCGGCCGCCGGCGGGCTTCCCACCAGCGGACCTGGACGCGGCGCTCGCCGCCGCCGTCGCGGCGCTGCACCGGGCGGACGAGGACTTCAGCACCTTCAAGGAGCGGTCGTGGGTGTCCCGGCTGCGCCGCGGCGAGGTCGGCCTGGCCGACTGCCCCGAACGGGTCGGCGAGGTCTACCGGCTCGCCGCGGCGTGCCGGGAGCGGACCGACGGCTGGTTCGACCCGGCCTGGCGTGGCGACGGCACGCTGGACCCGACCGGCCTGGTGAAGGGCTGGGCGGCGGACGTGGCGTCCGCGGCGCTGACCGCGGCGGGCGTCGCGGACCACTGCGTGAACGCCGCCGGCGACCTGCGCCTGCGCGGCGAGCGGGCCCCGGGGCGGCCGTGGCGGGTCGGGATCGCGGATCCGTTCGACCGCAGAGGGCTCGTCGCCGTCGTCGAGGGCACGGATCTCGCCGTGGCCACGTCCGGCATCGCGGAGCGTGGCGACCATGTCGTCAACCCGCGGACGGGACAGGCCGCGGCCGGCCTCGCCTCCGTCACGGTCATCGGCCCGGAGCTGGCGCTGGCCGACGGCTACGCCACGGCCGGGCTCGCCGCCGGGCGCGGCGCATCCGCACTACTGGACGATCTTGCCCGTTCCGGCTGGGACTGGCTCACCGTCGACGTCGCGGGTCAGGCGGCCGCCTCGGCCGGGTTCCGCGACCTCGCGGCCCGGGCCGCGGCCGGCTGAGGTCCCCGACGGGGGGACGAGGGCCGTCCGTGCCGGGTAGACGGACCGCGGACGAGTGGGACCTGTGGTTCGAGAACCAGCGCTTGCCCGCCGGCGGTTAGAATTCAAGGGCTAGAATTCCACAGTCCACGCCGGATTCGAGGAAATGCTGCGGGGCGCATTTTACTGGCACGGGAGCTGAATTGTCAAACGACGAAGTGGGGCGCGAGCAGGACTATGTCTCGATGCTCTACGAGCGTCTTGACAACTTCCGGGAACACGCGTCCGTCCGGCTCGCCGAGACGTTGCGGGAGCGGCCGGGAGGCCGGCCGCAGGCACATACCGAACGGCAGGCGCAGGTCGCGATGTACACCGGCCAGCTCGCCCGATATGACGCCGCCGAGGATGGCCTGTGCTTCGGCCGGCTCGACTTCCGTGACGGCGAGATCCGATATGTGGGCCGGCTGGGTATTTTCGACGACTCCGCGGACTACGAGCCGCTGCTGGTCGACTGGCGTGCGCCGGCCGCCCGGCCCTTCTATCTCGCGACCGCCGCCTCGCCCGAGGGTGTCCGGCTGCGCCGGCAGATCCGCACGTCGCGCCGCCGGGTCACCCAGATCGACGACGAGATGCTCGATCTCGACATCAGCGCGGCGGGCGATCAGACCGGCCACGAGTCGCTGACCGGCGAGGCGCGGCTGCTCGCGGCGCTGACCGCCGGCCGCACCGGCCGGATGGGCGACATCGTCGAGACGATCCAGGCCGAGCAGGACCGGATCATCCGGGCCGACCATGCCGGGGTGCTGGTCGTGCAGGGCGGCCCGGGCACCGGCAAGACCGCCGTCGCGCTACACCGCGCCGCGTACCTGCTGTACACCTACCGCGAGCAGCTGTCGAAGCGCGGCGTCCTGGTCATCGGCCCGAACCCGACGTTCCTGCGCTACATCTCGCACGTCCTGCCCGCGCTCGGCGAGACCAGCGTGGTGCTGTCCACCGTCGGCGACATGTTCCCCGGCGTTCGCCCCCGGCGGACCGAGGCGCGCGCGGCCGCCCGGCTCAAGGGCGAGGCCCGGATGGTCGCGCTGGTCGAGGCCGCCGTCCGCGACCGCCAGCGGGTGCCCGACGAGCCGGTGCGGATCCCGTTCGAGGACGACGTCCTGCTGCTCGACGCAGACCTGTGCGAGCCGGCCCGTGACCGGGCGCGGTCCGTCCAGCGCCCGCACAACCAGGCCCGGCAGGTCTTCGTCCGCGCCGTCATCGACGCCCTCGCCCAGCAGTACGCCGACCGCCTCGGGGCCGACCCGTACGCAGACGACCCGCTCGGTGAGGACGACGCGCCGGGCTCCGCCAGCAACCTGCTCGATGACGAGATCATCGACGACATCCGCCGGGAGCTGCGCCAGGACGAAGGGGTGCTTGCCGCGCTGGACGACCTGTGGCCGGTCCTCATCCCGCAGTGGCTGCTCGGTGACCTGTTCGCCGACGAGGACCTGCTGGCATCGGCGGCCGAGGCGGCCGGGCTCACCGACGCCGAGCGGACGCTGCTGCACCGCCCCGACCCGCACGGCGGCCGTGCGGCCGACGGCATGTGGACGGCGGCGGACGCCCCGCTGCTCGACGAGGCCGCGGAGCTGCTCGGCGAGGACGACACCGAGGCGCTGGCCGCCGCCGAACGCCGTCGCCGCGAACGGATCGCGTACGCCCAGGGCGTCGTCGACATCCTCACCCGGGACATGGACGACGACCCGGACGTCCTGATGGTCTCCGACCTGCTGGACGCCGAGCGGCTCGCGCAACGGCACGAGGACGACGACGACCGGTCGACGGCCGAGCGGGCCGCGGCGGACCGGACCTGGGCCTACGGGCACGTCATCGTCGACGAGGCGCAGGAGCTGTCCACGATGGCCTGGCGGATGGTGATGCGCCGCTGCCCGGGTCGGTCCATGACGCTTGTCGGCGACGTCGCCCAGACCGGTGACCTGGCCGGCGCCTCGTCGTGGCGCCGGGTCCTCGGGCCGCATCTGGGCGATCGCTGGCGGCTGGAGCGGCTGACGGTCAACTACCGGACGCCAGCCGAGATCATGTCGGTGGCCGCCGACGTGCTCGGCGCGATCGATCCGGGGCTTGCGGCGCCGCGCTCCGTGCGGGAGACCGGCACCCTGCCATGGAGTCTCGGCGTCGATCCGGATGCGCTGCCCGCCGAGCTGGCCGTGGCCACCGCCCGCGAGGCTGCCGACCTGCGGGCGGCTCTCGGCGACGGTCCGGACGGTGGCCGCGTCGCCGTCCTCGTCCCGGCGGACCTGCTCGACCAGCTGGGCGCCGAGCTGGCGGCGGCCCTGCCCGGCGCCGTGGCCGTGGCCGCCGGTGAGGATACCGACCTGGAGTCGCCCGTCTCGGTGCTCACCGTTCGGCAGTCCAAGGGGCTCGAGTTCGACACGGTCCTGGTCGTGAACCCGGATCGGATCATCGCCGAGTCGCCGCGTGGCCTGAACGACCTCTATGTCGCCCTCACCCGAGCCACCCGCTCGCTCGGCGTCGTGCACTCACGGCCGCTGCCGGAGCTGCTCGGCGACCTGAAGCCGCGGGAGGCGATCCCTGAGCCGGTCACGTCCTGAGGCTGTCGACCCACCCTGCATTGCGCGCCGGTAAACATCTGAAGACGATGTCCGGGTCGGGCAATCCTGCGCGGCCGCGGCGACGAACCATCAGTGACCGCGCCGGACCACGGCGCGCCGGCGATGCCGCCGCACTCGTGACCCGGAGGTTCCGGCCCATGCCCCAACGAGCCGACGATGACGACGGCCGAGCGCTCTTCGCCGTGGCAGCTCCCGAATACGGCGCCGGCACCACCAGCGGTGGGCTGGTGACCGCGGAACAGCTGCTGGCGCGCGCCGGTCGCGGCGACGGCGACGCCTTCGCCGCCTTCTACGACCAGCTGTCCTCGCAGGTCTTCGGCCTCGTCAAAAGGGTCCTGCGCGACCCGGCGCAGGCCGAGGAGGTGACCCAGGAGGTCTTCGTCGAGATCTGGCGGCTCGCGAACCGCTTCGACCCCGCGAAGGGCAGCGCGACCGCCTGGATCCTCTCGCTCGCGCACCGCCGGGCCGTCGACCGGGTGCGGTCCGCCCAGGCGGCCACGGACCGGGAACGGCGTGCCGGCGCCGTCTGGGCACCGCACGAGGGTGACACCGGCTACGACGAGGTCACCGAGCAGGTCGAGCTGCGCCTCGAGTACGAGCGGCTTCGTCGCTGCCTCGGCGGCCTCACCGACCTGCAGCGCGAGTCGATCCTGCTGGCCTACTACAACGGCCACACCTACCGGGAGGTCGCGCATCTGCTGTCGACCCCGGTCCCAACCGTGAAGACCCGTATGCGCGACGGCCTGATCCGCCTGCGCGACTGCCTGGGGGTAGGCGCATGACATCGCCGTCGCCGGAGGCACACCTGCTGACCGGTGCCTATGTGCTGGACGCGCTGGACAGCCGGGACCGGGCCGAGGTCAAGGCTCATCTCGACGACTGCCCGACCTGCGCGCACGAGGTCGGCGAGATGCGCGTCGTCGCGACGATGCTGGCCGAGGCGGTGCCGGAGACGCCGCCACCGTCGCTGCGGGCGTCGGTGCTTCATGAGATCAACCAGACCCGTCAGCTGTCGCCCGACGTGCCCGCTGACGACCTGCGCGAGCGGCGCGAACGGCGCCAGCTCAAGGTCGTCGCCATCGCGGCGAGCGCCGCGGCGCTGATCGCGCTGGTGGGACTCGGCGTCGTCGGCGCCAAGACCGTCGACCAGCGCGACGAGCTCGCGTCGCAGCGGGCGCGGGTGACCGAGCTCGACACGATCGTCGCCGCCGCGGCGGCCAGCTCGGCGCAGCCACTGGCCGGCGGCGGCACGATGGCGGTGATCCCCCTCGGCGACCAGGCCTACGTCGACGTCCGCGGGCTGCCGAAGCTCCCGAACAACCGGGTCTACCAGCTGTGGATGTCGACACCGGACGGTGTCCAGTCGGCGGCCGTCGTCGACGGCAACGCCGGTAAGGCGACCCGGCTGCTGCGGCTGCGCAGCAACGTCGACGCGCTGAAGATGACCATCGAACCGCCAGGTGGCTCCAAGCAGCCCACCACGCCCCCGATCGGTACGGCCAAGGTCCGCGGCTGACGGCTTTCCCGGCCTGGCCGGGAACGTCCCGGCCTGGGCGCGGGCTCGTCCACAGGAGTTTCACAGGAACGACTCAGACAGAACACAGCCAGGGCGTTCACAGTGGGAGCATGGCCTGGCGCGAATCGGTTACGACCACCGTCCTGGGTGCCCCGAGCGGCGCCGCCCCCGGGGCGCAGCCCGCCCCGCCGCCCGCAGACGCGTCGGCGGGTTCGGCCGCGGCCGGCCCCCGCGGCGGGTCGGCCGTGGCTGGCAGCGTCGAGGCCGGGCCGCTCGGGTGCCGCGCCGTCGTGTCACTCGGGGGCGCCGGGCCGCGGGCCGCGCGGCCGGCGTCGTTCGAGCCGCGGACGTCCGACGGCCGGTCGCTGCGGGTCCTGGTCGTCGACGACGAGACGGTGCTGGCGGAGCTGTTGACGATGGCGCTGCGCTACGAGGGCTGGGACGTCGCCGCCGCGGGCACCGGGAAGGCCGCGCTGCGGGCGATCGACGAGTTCCAGCCGGACGCCGTCGTCCTGGACATCATGCTGCCCGACATGGACGGGCTCTCGGTGCTGCGCTCGATGCGGGCCGTCCGCCCCGACATCCCAGTGCTGTTCCTGACCGCGAAGGACGCCGTCGAGGACCGGGTGCTCGGGCTCACCGCCGGCGGCGATGACTACGTGACCAAGCCCTTCAGCATCGAGGAGCTCGCCGCCCGGCTGCGCGGGCTGATGCGCAGGGTGCACGGCAAGGTCGCCGCCCGCCGTAACGTCCTCGTCGTCGGCGATCTCAGCCTCGACGAGGACAGCCGCGAGGTCCACCGGGACGGCACCGAGATCCACCTGACGGCGACCGAGTTCGAGCTTCTGCGCTACTTCATGCGCAACCCGCGCCGGGTGCTCAGCAAGGCGCAGATCCTCGATCGGGTGTGGAACTACGACTTCGGCGGCCAGGCGAACGTCGTCGAGCTCTACGTCTCCTACCTGCGCAAGAAGATCGACGCGGGGCGGCAGCCGATGATCCACACGATGCGCGGCGCGGGCTACGTCCTGCGCCCGGCCGCACCGACCGGTTCGGCCGCGCCGACCGGTTCGGCCGCGCCGACCGGTTCGGCCGCGCCGACCGGTTCGGCCGCGCCGACCGGTTCGGCCGCGCCGACCGGTTCGGCCGCGCCGACCGGTTCGGCCGCGGCGGCGGGTTCCGGATCGCCGGCGGCCGCGGCGACGTCGGAGTGAGCGCCGGCGCCGCCCCGGCGGGAGTCCCGCCGCGTCCCGGGCGCGCCCCGCGACGACGGATGCTCGTGCCGTCGCGGTGGTCGTTGCGGACCCGCCTGCTCGCGCTGCTGCTCCTGCTGCTGACGGTCGCCTCGGCGGCGATCGTCGGGCTGACCGCGCTCGAGCTGCGCTCCTACCTCGTCAAGCAGGTCGACGGCCGGCTGTCGGCGGTCGACGAGCGGTGGCGCAGGTCTCCGCCGGACAGCGTTGTCCGGCTGCCGTCCGGCGGCCTGCCGGGGTACTCGACCCAGTCGCCGACGAGTGGCCCCAGCCAGGGTGACCCCGCCTCGGGCGGTGCGGACCCCGACACGGTCAGCCCCTTCGGCCCGAAGGCGTTGCCGCCCGCCTGGCAGGGGACACCCGTCGCCTTCGTCCGCCTGCCCGGTCAGACGGTCGGGACCGTCGCCGCACGCATCGTCGACGGCACCATCCAGGACGCCGTCGTCCTGAGCGATGACCAGGTTCCCACCGGGCTGACCGCCGACGTCACGGACAAGCTCGCCGCCGTGCCCGCGGACGACAAGCCGCACACCGTCACGCTCGGTGCGCTGGGCGTCTACCGCGTCGTGGCCGGACGGGCGCCGGACGGCAGCATCACGGTCATCAGCGGCCTGCCGCTCGCCGAGGTCGACGCCACGGTCAACCAGCTGCTCATCATCGCCGGGGCGGTCTCCGGGGGCGGCGTGCTGCTCCTCGGCGTGATCGGCGCGGTCACCGTCCGCCGCACGCTGCGCCCGCTGCGCCGGGTCGCGGCGACGGCGGCCCAGGTCGCCGAGCTGCCGCTGGACCGCGGCGAGGTCACGCTGCGCGTCCGCGTGCCGGAGGTCGACACCGATCCGTGGACCGAGGTCGGCCAGGTCGGCGCGGCGTTGAACCACATGCTCGGTCACGTCGGCGCGGCGCTGGCCGCCCGGCACGCCAGCGAGACGCGGGTCCGCCAGTTCGTCGCCGACGCCAGCCACGAGCTGCGCACTCCGCTCGCCGCGATCAGCGGCTACGCGGAGCTCACCCGCCGGATCGGCGCCCACGACCCCGACCCGACCAGAACCCCGGTGCCGCCCGAGATCGCCTACGCGATGAGCCGGGTGGAGTCCGAGACGAAACGGATGACGGCCCTGGTCGAGGACCTGCTGCTGCTCGCCCGGCTGGATTCGGGACGGCCGCTGGAACACGGCTGCGTCGACCTGTCCCTGCTGGTCGTCGACGTGGTCAGCGACGCGCACGTAGCAGCGCCCGGGCACCGGTTCCGCCTCGACCTGCCGGCCGACCCGGTGACGGTCCGCGGTGACGAGGCCCGGCTGCACCAGGTGCTGGCGAACCTGCTGGCCAACGCCCGCACGCACACCCCGGCCGGCACCACCGTCACGGTCGCCCTCGAGGTACCGGAGCACGACGTCCCTGACCACGGCGAGATCAGGCTCGCCGTGACGGACGACGGCCCGGGCATCCCGGCCGAGCTGCTGCCCGACGTCTTCGAGCGGTTCGCGCGCGGCGACTCGTCCCGGTCGCGGACCGCCGGCAGCACCGGGCTCGGACTCGCGATCGTCGCCGCGGTCGTCGAGGCCCACGGCGGGCGCATCGCCGTCACCAGTGTCCCCGGGCACACCGTGTTCACCGTCGTCCTGCCGGCGATCTCGACGCCGGTGCCGCCGGCGGTCGCCGGCATGGCCGGCGCGCTGTGCTCGGAGGCCACCGACAAGGGTCGCGGGTCGCCCGGGGCAGCGCCTCGTCCTCGGGCCGTGGACGCACCCACGCGGGACGACGACGGTGGCGTCGTCGCTGACACGCCAGGCCGGGGTGACGTCGAGGGGGCCGTCGAGGCCGCGGTGGTCGGACGAGGCCACGCGCCGCTCCCGACGGCTCGCTGACGGAACGGGCGGCCGTGCGTCCCGTCTGTGCACGGACTGGTCGTGCCTCGCGTATTTCCGTATTGCCGCGGATGTGTTGACGGCTGGGTGATGAGCAGCCCTCGGGCGTTTGTTTCGCCCGCTTTTCCGTAAGTCTTCCTGTGGTTCGCCAAAAAGGAGAGCGGCCGTGCGGTGGAGCATTCACAGCCAGCGCACAGGTGGCCGCAATGGAGAACACAGGGCCGACAGCCAACCTGATGCCATGACCACGACAGTGCATCCGCAAGGCGGCACCACCGCGATGGTCGAGCACATTCCGGATCGGCCGCCTCATCCGGGGGCGCGTCCCCTGCTGGATGTGGTAATCCCGGTCCACAACGAGGAGTCCGATCTGGAGCCGTGCGTCACCCGGCTGCGCCGTCACCTCGTCGAAACTTTTCCCTACCCCTTTCGGATCACCATCGCCGACAACGCCAGCACCGATCGGACGCTGGCCGTGGCGCAGGAGCTGGAGGCCCGGCTTCCCGAGGTCGTCGTGCTGCACCTCGACGCGAAGGGACGCGGCCTGGCGCTGAGGGCCGCCTGGGGCCTGTCCCAGGCCCCGGTGCTCGCCTACATGGACGTCGACCTGTCGACGGACCTCGGAGCGCTGTTGCCGCTGGTCGCGCCGCTGATCTCCGGCCATTCGGACCTGGCGATCGGGACGCGGCTCGCTCCGGGCGCCCGGGTGGTCCGCGGCCCGAAGCGCGAGGTGATCTCCCGTTGCTACAACCTGCTGCTGCGCCGGGCGCTCTCGGCCCACTTCTCCGACGCGCAGTGCGGCTTCAAGGCGATCCGCGGTGACGTCGCCCGCGCGCTGCTGCCGCTCGTGCAGGACACGGGCTGGTTCTTCGACACCGAGCTGCTCGTGCTGGCGGAGCGCTCCGGGCTGCGGATCCACGAGGTGCCGGTGGACTGGGTCGACGACCCGGACAGCCGCGTCGACATCGTCGCGACGGCGATCGCCGACCTGCGCGGGATCGCGCGTCTTGCCCGGGCGCTCGGGAGCGGACGGCTGCCCGTCCGGGAGTTGCGGACCCAGCTTGGCCGAGCGCCGCTGGTGGCGGAGTCACCCGACGTGACCGGCCAGCGGCAGCTCATCCAGCAGCTCGCCCGGTTCGGGAGCATCGGCGTCGCCAGCACCGCCGCGTACCTGCTGCTGTTCGTCCTGCTGCGCGGCACGCTGGGCGCGCAGGGCGCGAACCTGGTCGCACTGCTGATCACCGCGATCGCCAACACGGCCGCCAACCGTCGGCTGACGTTCGGCATCCGCGGTGTCGGGGCGCGCAGCCAGATCGAGGGGCTCGTCGTCTTCGGGCTCGGCCTGGCGCTGACAAGCGGTGCCCTGGGCGCTCTGAAGGCTTTCGCCCCCGACGCGGGCCGCGTCCTGGAGCTCACCGTCCTCATCGGCGCGAACCTCACCGCCACGCTGCTGCGCTTCGTCGCCTTCCGCGCGTGGGTGTTCCACCCGCGCCGCCGCGTCCACCAGACCCCGCCCGGCCGTCAGGCGGAGCCGGCCCGCGAGCAGCCGCCCGGCAGCCTCTTCCAGCCCATCCGCCCGCGCACGCCCGAGCAGGAGTCATGACCGCCGACCAGAGCGCCGCGGGCGCTTCCCGCTACCCCGGCTACCCGAGCCACTCGGCGTACGGCACCGGCCCGGATCCGGCGACCGGCGGGCCGTATGGAGTCGACCCGAGCCAGGTCGCCGTCGTCGACACCTGGCCCGGCCGGCATCGGCTCGCGGACGCCCCCGTCGCCGATCCGCCGATCGCCGATCCGCCGATCGCCGATCCGCCGATCGCCGAGCCACCAGCCACCGAGCCATCGGCCACCGAGCCGCCCGCAGGCGGGCCGTTCGACGGGACGCGAACCGGCCGCCGGCGATTCGCGCGGGCCGGCGCGGCCGCGGGGCGCCCGGGCCGGATGGCCCGCATCGTCCGCGGCCGGCCGGAGGACCCGGGGTGGGCGCGGCCCGCGCTGCTGGTCCTGCTCGCCGCGACCGCGGTGCTCTACCTCTGGGATCTCGGCGCGTCCGGCTACGGCAACAGCTTCTACGCCGCGGCCGTGCAGGCCGGCACGCTGAGCTGGAAGGCGTTCCTCTTCGGTTCGATCGACGCGTCGAACTACATCACGGTCGACAAGCCGCCCGCGTCGCTGTGGATGATGGCGCTGTCCGGCCGGATGTTCGGGTTCTCGAGCTGGAGCATGCTCGTCCCGAACGCCCTGTGCGGGGTCGCGACCGTCGGCCTTCTCTACGGCGCCGTCCGGCGGGTCGCCGGGCCGGTCGCCGGGCTCGCCGCCGGGGCGGTGCTCGCGCTCACGCCGGTGGCCGTGCTGATGTTCCGGTTCAACAACCCGGACGCATTGCTCGTGCTGCTGCTGATGTTCGGCGCCTACTGCGTGACGCGGGCGGTGGAGACGGCTTCCTGGCGGTTGCTGACGCTGGCCGGCGTCGCAATCGGGTTCGGGTTCCTGACGAAGATGCTGCAGGCGTTCCTGGTGCTGCCGGCGTTCGCGCTGGCCTACCTGGTCGCGGCGCCCACCCGGCTGCGTGCCCGGATCGTCCACGTGCTCGCGGGCGGGGCCGGCGTGGTCGTCGGCGCGGGCTGGTGGGTGCTCGCGACCGTGCTGTGGCCGGCGAGCTCCCGGCCCTACATCGGGGGCTCGGGGAACAACAGCGTCCTCGGCCTGGCCTTCGGCTACAACGGCCTCGGCCGGATCTTCGGCGGTGACGGCAACGGCGGCGGCGGTGGTGCCCGAGGCGGCACCGGCGCGGAGGCGTTCTCCTCGCTCGGATCCGCGGGCCAGCAGTACGCCGCCAACCTCGGCGGCCCGAACGGCGCCGGCTCGACGGCTTCCGACGCGGTGGGCGGCGCGTTCCCCGGCGGCGGCGCGTTCCCCGGCGGCGGCGCTGGCGGCGGCCCCGGGGGCGCAGGCGGCGGCTTCGGCGGGTCGGCCGGCCTCGAGCGGCTGTTCAACGGCAGCTTCGGCGCCCAGATCTCCTGGCTGCTCCCGGCCGCGCTGATTCTGCTCGTCGGCGGCCTGTGGGCGACGCGCCGGGCTCCCCGCACCGACCGGGCCCGCGCGGCGCTGCTGCTCTGGGGCGGCTGGCTGGTCGTCACCGGCGTCGTCTTCAGCTACATGAAAGGCACCATCCACGAGTACTACACCATCGCGCTCGCCCCGGGAATCGCCGGAACGGTGGCGCTGGGCGCCCGCGAGCTGTGGCGCACCCGCGACGAGGTCGTCAGCCGGATGCTGCTGGCGGCGGGCGTGAGCGTGACCGCGGTGTGGAGCTACGTCCTGCTCGGCCGCGCCGATTGGCAGGGCTGGCTGCGGCTGCCCGTGCTGCTGCTCGGGCTCGCCGGCGCCGTCCTGCTGTTGGTCTGGCCGGTGCCGCGCGGCGCCTCCGTTCGGCGGTCGGCCGCGGTGCTCGCCCTGGCCGCGGCCCTGTTCGGCACGCTGGCCGCTCCGTCCGCCTACGCGGTAGAGACGGCGTCGGTGCCGCACACCGGCTCGATTCCGCTGGCCGGGCCCGCCACCGCGGGTGGTGGCGGCCCCGGCGGCGGCTTCCGGACGATAACGGGCGGTGGGCCTGGCCAGGGCACCACGGGTGCCGCCGCGAACGGGACGGGTGCCGCCACGAACGGGACGGGCGAGGCGACGGGCGGGACGGGCGCCGTCACGGGCGGGGCGGGCGCCGTCACGGGCGGCGCGCCGAGCGGCCAGGAAGGCGGTCTCCCGAGCGGGGGAGGCGCCCCGACCGGCGATGGCGCTCCGACCGGCGGCGAGACCGCGGCGGGCGGCCAGGAGGGTGACCTCGGCGGGCAGACCCGTAGAACCGGCGGCTTCGGCGGTGGCATGGGTGAGCAGGCCGACAGCGCGGTCACCCAGCTCCTCGCCAGCGGGGCCGACGGATACCGCTGGGTCGCCGTGGTCGGCTCCGCGCAGAGCGCCGCGTCGCTGGAGCTCGCCTCGGGCGGCCTACCGGTGATGGCACTCGGTGGCTTCACCGGCAGCGACGAGGTGCTGACCCTCGCCCAGTTCAAGCAGTACGTCGCCGAAGGAAAGATCCATTACTACCTCCGCGGCGGTGGCGCCCGTGGCGGCCCCGGCGGTGGTCAGGGCGGTGGTCAGGGCGCCAACGCCCAGATCGCCAGCTGGGTCGAGCAGACGTTCACCTCGGTCACGGTCGGGAGCCAGACCGTCTACGACCTGACCAAGTCCGTCGCGTCCGCAGTTCCGCGGTAGCCGCCGCCTTCGGGAGAATCTCGGCGCGGCTGGCTGACGCTGACTCTTTGATCGCCGCCGGTGTGTTGCGGGCGTCGTGTTTCGAGGCCGTTCACAATGCTGGCCACACCCTCGTGGCGATCTTCGCTGCTCGGCGGGGCGTGGGCCACGTGCTCGTTGGGGCTTAGATCGCGGTAGTCGGCGCGGGCGTCCAGGCAGTGGTGGCGGTGCGGAGATGGGCGAGGAGTGCCGCGGTGGCCGGGGGATCGGGTGGCTTGCCGTGGACGGCGGCGTCGACGGTGCGGGCCATGCGCGGCAGGGGTGTCGCGCGGATCTCGGGGTGGCGGTGCGCCTGCAGAGCCAGGGCGGGCAGGGTCGTGACGCCGAGACCGGCGGCGACGAGCGCCTGGACGGCGAGGTAGTCGTCGGTCGTGAAGGCGATGTCGGGGCTGAAGCCCGCGGCGGCGCAGGACCGCAGCAGCGCCGTTCGGCACCGTTCACAGCCCGCGATCCAGCGTCGGTCGCGATGGTCCGTCAACTCGTCTCCCGCGAGACCGACGGGCGTTACGAGGTAGATCGGCTCGGTGAGCAGGGTCAACCGGCGTAGCCCGTCGTCCGCTGGGTCCGCGCGTGGCGCGACCGACCGGTCGGAACCGGCGGGACCCGTGATCGGGTCCTGGTGTCCGGCGACGGGGCCCTGGTGCCCGGGGGCCGGGTCGTGGTGGGCGAAGATCAGCGCGACGTCGACCTCGCCGGCACGCAGCAGGCGCAGGGCGTCCGGCGGCTCGGCCTCGGTGAGGCGCAGCTCGACGCCCGGATGGTCGGCGGCGAACGCGGCCGCGGCGGCGGGGACGAAGGTGCCCAGAGCGGACGGGAACGCGGCCAGGCGTACCCGGCCGGCCCGCGCACCGGTGTAGGCCGCGAGTTCGACCTCGGCCGCGTCCAGCCGGCCGAGGATCTCCTCCGCCCGATCGGCAAGCACCCGGCCCGCCTCCGTGAGCCGTATCCCGCGGCCGACGCGCTGCACGAGCTGGCTGCCGGTCTCGGCCTCCAACCGGGCCAGATGGTGACTGACCGATGGTTGTGCGTACTGGAGCGCGCGGGCGGCGGCGGTGACCGAGCCGTGCCGGGCGACGGCGGCGAGCACCCGCAGCCTGGTCACGTCCAGCATCGGGGCCAACCTATCAATGTCATGAATGGTTTTGGATGAAATCTGGCATTGGACTAACGTGAGGTCCCGGCTGACCCTGAAACCATGGATGACGGTTGTGCCGCCCGGTCCGTGCCGATGAACGCCGACCTCCCGACCTTCGCGGACATCGTCGCCGCCCGGGACCTGCTGGCCGGCCGTCTGCCGCCGACGCCGATGTGGACCTATCCGGCGCTCAACGCCGCCGTCGGCGCGACGGTGTACGTCAAGCACGAGAACGTCCAGCCGACCGGGGCGTTCAAGGTGCGTGGGGGACTGAACCTGCTCGCCAGCCTCACGCCCGAACGGCGCGCTCGCGGCACGATCACCTACTCGACCGGCAACCACGCCCAGTCGCTCGCCTATGCCAGTTCCGCCGTCGACGCCCCGTGCACGGTGGTCATGCCGGCGGACTCCGCTCCCTCGAAAATTCGGGCCCTGCGCGCGCTCGGAGCCACTGTCGAGCTGTCGGGCCCGGACATGGCCGCGGCGCAGGCGCGGGCGGAGCAGATCGCGGCGGAGTGCGGCGCGATGCTCGTCAGCCCCGGTGACACCCCTGAACTGATCGCCGGCGTCGGTACGGCCTATCTCGAGATCATCGAGGCGATGCCGGCGCTGGACGCGATGATCGTTCCGATCGGCAGTGGGACCGGCGCCGCCAGCGCCAGCCTCGTCGCCGGCCGGCTGGCGCCGCGCTGCCGCGTGGTCGGCGTCCAGTCGGCGGCCGCGCCCGCCGCGCATGACTCGTGGCGGTCCGGCCAGTGCGTGCGCCGCCCGATCGGCACCGCCGCCTGCGGCCTCGCCACCGGCCGTGGCTACACGTTGCCGCAGCGGATCCTGCGCACCGGGCTCGCCGACTTCCAGCTCGTCGACGACGCTGACATCGTCACCGCGCAACGCCTGCTCGCCAGCGACGCGCACACGCTGGCCGAAGGCGCGGGCGCCGCGTCCCTCGCCGCGATCCTCACCCGACCGGATGCCTTCGCCGGTCTGCAGGTCGCCGTGGTCGTGACGGGCGGCAACGCCTCGGCCGCCGAGATCGCGGCGCTCGCCGGCGCGGACGTCGGCCTCGCCGCCGCGTAACCGGGCCGCGCCCGGCTGATCTCCCGTCCGGCGCCCGGTCTCCGGTTCGACGTCCGGTCCCCGCCTCGATGTCCGGTCTCGCCGCTTCGATCTCCGGACGTGACTACCAGATCACGAGATAGCTCCTACCGGCCTGCGAAATGATAGTTCTCATCTGTGGAGAGGCCGAAATCCGGTCGGGCGATCGCGCGTGTCCTGTTTCTGCGGCGCCGCGGTCGCTCGGCGTGCTGTAGTGGGGCCGTGTGGACGCCGGGTGGGGTGGCCGATCCGACCACGACCGTGGACGCGGGCCGTTCGGTTGTGGCGCGTCCACACGGTGCCCGGTGCCGGAACGTCCCGGCGCCGAACGTGAGGAGGCGAGTGCGCTGAGCCGCAGGCTGGGCTCCTGGTTCGAGGAGCTTCCGGTCGGGACGGTCGTCCAACACGCGATCACCCGGACGCTCACCGAGACCGACAACGTGCTGCTCACGACGCTGTCGATGAATCCGCAGCCGCTGCATCTCGACCACGCGTTCGCGGCGAAGACCGAGTTCGGCCGGCCGCTGATGAACTCGATGATGACGATCGCGACAGTCGTCGGGCTCGCGGTCCCGGAGCTGACGCTCGGGACGACGGTCGCGAACCTGGGCTTCGGCTCGATCGAGTTTCCCAGGCCGATGTTCGCCGGCGACACGCTGCACGTCGTCACCGAGGTGACGAAGGCGCGGCTGTCGAGCTCCCGGCCCGGCGTCGGCATCGTGGAGTTCCGCCACGACGGCTACAACCAGCACGACGAGCTGGTCTGCCGCGCGTTTCGGTCCGCGATGATGCACTGCCGCCCGGCCGACGAATCCCTCTAAGCCGAACCCACGGGTCCGCGACCCGCTGGGTTCGGGCGGGCGTGGGCACTCCGCCGCCTCCGTTCCTCCGGCCACACCCCTTGTGACAGGCCACGCGGGCCGCAGTCGAAACGCGAGGAGTCTCGATGGAGTTCCAGGAATCGCCCGAACACACCGCCATCCGCGAGGCCGTGCGCGACATCTGCAAGGGGTTCGACGCCGAGTACTGGCGCCAGCACGAGAAGAACCACGAGTTCCCGTGGAAGTTCCACAACGAGATGGCCGCCGCCGGCTGGATCGGTACCGCCATCCCGGAGGAGTTCGGTGGTGGTGACGGCGGCATCACCGAGGCCTCGATCGTGATGGAGGAGGTCGCGGCGTCCGGCGGCGCGATGAACGCGGCGAGCGCGCTGCACATCTCCGTCTTCGGCGTGAACCCGGTCGTCCAGTACGGCTCCCAGGCGCAGAAGGAGAAGTACCTGGCCCGGGTCGCCACCGGTGAGCTGCGGGCGCAGGGACCTCGCTCAGGTGCCGATGGCGAGGATGCGCCGGGCCTGCAGGACGAGCGGGGTGTCGACCATGCCACCCTCGAAGTTGATGGTGCCGCGGCCTTCGCGCTGCGCAGCGTCGTAGGCGTCGAGCAGGCGGCGAGCCCGGTCGTACTCCGCGGGCGACGGGGTGAACGCCTCGTGCGCCAGGGCGACCTGGCCCGGGTGGATGCACAGCTTTCCGCCGTAGCCGAGGTCCCGGGCGAACGAGGCCTCCTCCAGGAACCGATCGCGGTCGTTGATCGCGGTGGTGACCTGGTCGAGCGCCACGACACCCGCGAGCCGGCAGGCGATGGCCACCTGCGAGCGGGCGGACAGCACCTCGGCGTTCGACCTGGTCCGGCGGCCGCCGAGGTCGGCGATGAAGTCCTCGGCGCCGAAGTACGCCGCGTCTACGCGGGCGGCGCTGTCGTCGCCGGCCGCGTGGGTGAGCACCTCGGCCGCCCGGTGCACGCCCGCCACCGACTCCAGCCCGTACATCACGGCTCGTTCCGTGACGTTGCGGGCCCGGAGCGCGGCGTCGAGGCGCTCTACGTCGTCGATGGTCTCGATTTTCGGGACGACGATGCCGTCGACGCCGAGCGCCGCGTAGCAGTCGAGGTCGGCGTCGAAGTTCGCCGTGTCGGTGACGCCGTTGACCCGGAGCATGATCGCGCCGCCGAACTCGGCTCGCAGCTTGGGCACCGCGCTGATCGCGCCCTCGCGGCCCTCGGGCTTGGCCCCGGCCGGCGTGCCGTCCTCCAGGTCGACGATCACGATGTCGGCGTGGAACCGGGCCTGCTTGGCGATCAGGTCGGGCCGGTTGGCAGGCGTGAACAGTGGTGACCGCCACCGCACGACGCGACCGTCCGCCGACCCGCTCTCGCCCGCACCCGAAACCATGACCAGAACGCTAGCGGGCACGGCTCGCCCGCTCATCCCGGATGTGACGCACTCCGATGGTGCTGGGCGCGACCACCGGTCGCGATGTCGTCAGGCAGCGATGCGGATCAGGGGGACGAACTGTTCGGCGGACGTCAGGGATCCGTGTTGGCCGCGCATCATGCTCAGGTGCGGCTCCACCTCGGGCCGAACGAGGACACTGGTGCCGCGTGCGGCCGCGATGACGTCGCCCATGCGGGGGATGGCCCGTTCGGCGACCCTGGGCCCGAACCATCCGTCCGCGACGGCTTGCTCCGGCGAGACGACCCAGGCATGGTCGCCGAGCGTCTCGCGCCAGGCGGTGAGGACGTCGTCCGCGGCGCCAGGCTGGGCGTAGACGTACCGCGCCCGCGGTTCACCGCCGATCGCGCGCACACCGGCCATCAGTTCCGGCCGACCGTCCAAGCTCACCCGATCGTTCTCGGTCACCGTGATCATGCCGTGATCGCCGGTGACCACGAGCGTCGAGTCGGTGGGCAGATGCTCGGCGAGCGTCGCGACCAGCCTGTCGACCTGGGCGAGCTGGGCGCGCCAACCCGCCGACGACGGGCCCAGCGCGTGCCCGGTGGAATCCAGCTCGCTGACGTAGGCGTAGACGAACCCAGGCCGGCGCAGAGCGTCGACGACACATTCGACCAGAGTTCCCCAGGTCGAGGCGCCGACGAAGCGGCCGCCGCGCAGTCCCATGCGGCTCAGGCCCGAATCACGATAGAGCGGGTGGGAGACGACGGTGACGGACGTTCCGGCGGCAGCAGCCCGCTCGAAGGCGGTCGGTTCGGGTTGCACCTGCTCGGGGAGGACGATATCCAGCGCCGACCCATCCCGGCCCTGGAAAGCCCAGCGCAAGGTGTTCAGGAGGCCATCGGCCCCCGGATGGGGCTCCCACAGGTAGCCGACCACGCCATGTTCACCCGGAGTGCGGCCGGTACCGATCGAGGTGATGCTCGTGGCCGTCGTCGACGGATAACAGGTCGTCAGAGCCGTGGCGCGGCATGCGGCGAGGGTGGGCGCGGCACGGGCGTTGGCCAGCAGCAACTCGTCCCCAAGCCCGTCGACCAGCAACAGACAGGCCGAACGAGTCTCGCCGAGCCCAAGCCGGGGCACCCCGGCGTATGCCGGCGAACCGACCGCGCCCAGGAGGGCCGGCACCACTTCCGCCAGCGAACCCGTGCCATAGCGGGGAAGCGCGGGTGACTGCACGCTCCGAGTCTCGCGCGCATCCCGCCGCCGGTCGAACCGGTTAGACCATTTCGCCATGAACAGCGGCCTGTTACGGGTGCGACCGGGCCGGCCGGGTAGCGATCTCGATCTCGATCTCGATCGGCATCAGTTGGCGCTGGCCGGCGTCTTGTCGGCCACAGCGGCGGAACTGGCGGCATCCGTCACCGGAGCGGCGCGACCGGCAGGCAGCGCGTCGATGGTCGCGGCGTTCATGCCCAGTGCGCTGGTGGTCGGGGTGCTGGTGGTCGGGGCGGCGACGGGCAGCGTGTCGATAGTCGTGGTGCTGACGGCCGTGGCCGAGGCGGTCTGGTCGGGGGAGGCGCTGGCCTCGTCACCCATCGCCTTGACCTCAGACTTGAAGATGCGCAGCGAGCGGCCCAGCGAACGCGCCGCGTCGGGTAGCCGCTTCGAGCCAAACAGCACCAGCACCACGACCGCGATGATGATCAGTTCCGGTGCGCCCAGATCCGGCATGCTCGCCGCTCCTCCCGTCCGCGAGACCGACATAACGCCAGCCCGGCCTGATGTTACGGCCTCAGCCGTCCGTCCGACCTGGGACTGTCCAGACTTTTACCCTTTGGTAAGGGGACCGAAATTCGGCCCGTTACCACCAGTGGTGAATAGATGATCGTTGGTCTGGTTTTGGTTGGTGGGGCTAAAGCCCGTATCGAGAATTGGCTCGGCTGTGGAACTCCAGCCGCGGGATATTCGAGCGTGAAGCCTTCTCTTCTCGGCTCGGGCTGGTGTGCGGCTACAACCGAGGCAGGCCCGGCAGCGCCGCGTCGCCTTCACGTGATCGCCGGATGTGCACGGCAATCCGAACCCGCGCGGCCTCGGAGTTCGGATCGAGTTCCGCCGCCTCCTCCGCCGCCGTTGGGCCGCCCGCATGATCGCCGTTTGCGCCCTCGCCACGTGGCGATCGCGGCGACGGGCGCGGTAGGCGGCCCAATCTCCGGCGCCGTCGTCGACGCCGCCGACTATCCCACGCTGACCCTCGCCGGCGCGGCGATCTCGTTCCCCCTTCTGATGCTGATCGCCGCGGCCCCATCCGTCCGCCCCGCCCCGCCCCGCCCCGCCGCACCGGGCCGACCGGCCTGATCGACAGCCCCGCCGGGCGGCCAGCCCAACCGCCGCGCGTCCACCGAGCGTCGCCGGCGACGTCGATGAGGGGTCACCCGTACCTGCCTGCCGCGGGCCCGGGCGCCGGCCGATGCCCGACGCGGCAGTCGCTCCAGGCCCCCGATACCGGTTCGATCGCCACCGTCCCGGTGCTGTAAGCTGCATGCAGTCGGCAGCGAGGAGCAGTCGGCGCCGCAAGACCTGCAAATGCGCTCGTAGCTCAACGGATAGAGCATCTGACTACGGATCAGAAGGTTGGGGGTTCGAGTCCCTCCGAGCGCACCCCGTCTGACCTGGGCAAACACCGCTCCGCGCGTGTGCGCCCAGGTTGCGCATCCCTTTACCCATCCCTATAGCTGTAGGGATGGGCACGTCGTATAGGGATGACAGACAGCGCGCACCCCGCGGCACCGGGTCGCTACGCGAGCGGTCCCCCGGCGTCTGGGAGATCCGGATCGTGGTCGGTTTCGACCCGGTACGGGGCCGCAGCGTGCAGCGCTCCTTCACGGTTCGCGGCGACCGCGAGCATGCAGAGGCGCGGCGGCGGGAGTTGGTCGCCGACGTCGGAGCCACGCGCGTAGACGCCACGGCGACCGGGGCGCGGATGACCGTGGGCGAACTGCTCGAGCGTTTCCTGGCAGGGTCGCATGCCTGGCAGCCGGCGACGTTGGCCTCCCACCGTCATGTCGTGGGGACGTTGCTGGCCGACCGGCTCGCGCAGCGACGACTGGCCGCGCTGAGCCCTGCATACCTGCGGGCGACGATCCGGCGCTGGCAGCAGGAGCGCCTCTCGGTGCCGACGGTGTCCGGCCGCTGGCTGGTCCTGCGCTCGGCGGTCTCGTGGGCCGTCGACGAGGAGTTCCTGCCCGCCAATCCACTCGCCGGGATGCGCGGCCCACCGCGTCCGACCCCGCGCCGCCACCACACCCTCGACGAAGTCCTGCGGCTCCTGCGCACTGCCGAGATCCAGGTCGCCGCAGCCGAAGAGGTCGTCTGTACCTGCCCGGACCGCGCCGGACCGCTGCGGGCGTTGTTCACCGCCGAGCAGAACCTGCTGCTCGTCAGGGTCGCGGCCGATTCCGGCGCCCGCCGCGGCGAACTCGCCTGCCTCCGACTCGCAGACCTTGACGGCCGGGTCCTCACGATCGAGCGGGGTCTGTCTGCCGGGGAGCTCGGTCCGACGAAGTCGAAACGGACCCGGCGTCTCACCCTCGGCCAGACCACCACCGACATGATCATCAGCCATTTCGAGGTCTGGGCTGTTCGGGCCCGCGCTCCGGCTGCCGACTGGATCTTCACAGCGTCACCCGACCGCAGCACCTTCATCACCGCCGAAGCGCTCTCGCACCGGTTCCACCGCCTCGGCCACGCCGCCGGCGTCGAACAACCCGCGCTCCACCGCCTCCGCCACGGCGTCGCCACCTACCTCGTCAGCACCGGCAGGCTGCTCAAAGCCCAGGCCCGCCTCGGCCACCACGACGCCGCGACCACCCTGCGCCACTACTCCCACGCCACGCCGCTGGACGACCAGGACATCGCCGACGACCTCGACGCTATCTTGAACCAGCGGCCAGATCCACGATCAGCAAGGTAGATAGTCCCGCCGCTGCCCAGCGCTAAAGAATCGGCGCCGAAAGGGATCTGGTGAGACTCGGGACCACGATCTAGTTGCTGGCTCAAGCCCGCGGCGTGTTCCTCGGTCAGCGGCGCCTCTTCTGGCGATGCTTAACCAGCCGCTCTTCACCCCCGACGGACGGAGCGTGATCACCACGAACGAGAAAGGCCGGGTCGACCGGTGGGATCTAGACACCGACACCGCCTACCAGAGCATCTGCTCCGCCATACACGGGCCCTGGCTCACAAACGCCTGGAAGAACCTCGCAGGCGCATCCCCCGACCTACGCCACAAAACACCGTGCTAAGTCCCAGAACGCAGTACTCGATGGAGCGGCCGGAACCCGGGCCGCCCTACACCGTCCGCATCCGACAGGCACCCCGGGCTGTCGCCGCAAGAAGTATTTAGATCACCAGAGTTCGTTGGGTCAGCTGGGGAGCTGCAAGCGATGTGAGCGACGGTCACATGGTCTGCTGCGTGCTCAGACTCGGGACGTCGACGATCACGTTGATGACGGCGGTTCGGCGTCCGAGCCCGTGTTAAGGCTTGACGTCAGTTGCCTTCCATCGCGGTTAGGGGAAGCACGTGTACATCACCGATCGGATTCTGTCCCACGTTGCTCCACGATCAGTCCGGTCCTCCGTCAGGCTGAACGCAAAGACAGCAAGTGGACTCGCTGCGTTCTCATCAGGAGGCTGGTGTATCGCTGGCCCATTCTCCATGATGGGAGCTGTTGAAGAAAACCAGGTTTCCATCGTTCTGCATTTCGAGTGTCGCATCGGGGAATGCCGCATCGGGAAATGGTTTGGCGTCGAGGCTGATCTCGTGGTTGTCTCTATCGTAAATTGCGATGTAGCCGTCTTCGCGCAACTCGAGCCGCGCACCGGGGTGGCCAGTTGTCCGGCTTTCCCATTTCGTTCCTCCTGGACCGGTCAGGACCAGGTTTCCATCGGAATTCATCGCGAGATGGTAAAGGCCATTGTGGGAATCAATTTTCATGCCTGGCATCAAGGTCTGACCGCAAAGCAATGTGCTGGAGTAGGTTCCCGCCCATATTTCCGTTCCTCGTGGTCCGCGAAGAGTAAGTACACCGTCGTCGGTTAGCTCGAGGTGGCTTCCTGGTGTGCGGTCGGAATTGGAAGCCCAAACCGCCACATTGTTTTCGGCGTAGATCACAATGTTTCCGTCGCTCTGCATCCGAAGTTCACGGCCGCCAGGGTTGGCGCGGGTTCTCCAGACAGTCAGTCCAGAAGTTTCTCGCACGGACAGATTTCCGTCCGGCTCCAGCGTCGCCTGGTAGTGCCCTGAGGGGGACGTCAGTTTCTCCCCTGCCGTGAGCGACTCTCCGGGGTCGAGCCGCTCGAGTGACTCTATCGGCGCCGGCTGATGGGGCGGACTTGTCGTTTCGAATTTTTCGGCAGAGGTCGTGGGCGACCGACCCGATGGTGTGAGGGCAGACGCGTGAGGGCGCTCAGGTGAGTGGTCGGCCGTCTGATCTCCTTTGCCACTTCCGATGGGAAAAGCGACGGTGAGCGTGACCAAAACGACAATAGTTACCAATAGCAGTCCTATTGCCACTGTCACTCGCCGGATGTTTCTCGTCGCTACGATAACGGTTCCCGGGTATCGCGGCATGGGCTGTCGTTCTCCGCAAGGAGCTACAACATCCCGAGTGACGTACTCCACTGAGGATGGCGCTCGAGGGTACAGTGGTTCGATAAGAGCCTTGTCGCGCCCTCCGATCGCTGCAGCTATCTTTCTAAGTAGAAGATTGCGAGCAGCCTCGGCGGTTAGATTGAAAATATCAAATGAAACGACTTCTCCTAGGAGGCCGGGCTGGTCGCACTCCTCAATACGGATTGGAATTAGCCGCCGTTCAAATCCCAGCGGGTCCTGGCGAAAGGCAGCCTGCCACTCTGCGCGACCGTAAACTGAATGAATGTAGTTTCGCGAGATGAGGGCCAATGTGTGTTTGGCTCGCAGTAGGCCGTTCTCCAGCTCTACCATCCAGTGCGAACCTGGCACGAAGTCCCAGATTTGGACAAGCACTCGGTATCCGACTGACTCCAGGTGCCATGAAATCCACTCAGCCCAATCCTGATCATTGTTTGAGTACGAGATAAAGAAATCCCACATCGCCTCAGCAGTAGAATCCACTCTGACATCCATTTGGACCCCCGTGCTTTCCAGTATTTTCGCTAAGCGCCGGATTTACTATTTTGCAGTGCTTGCAGCGGCCGAAAGTGTTGTGGCCCAGCGGATTCTGAATCCGAGCGGGAGAGCGATCGCGTGCCGGCTGGCGATATCTTTCCGACCGCTGCTCGCTGATCTCCCGCTCGTGAGTCTTTGTGTCCAGTTCCTTGGTCAACTTATTGGTGCGTCGGGTCTCAGCCACGTTCTGTAGCGCGTCGGCCAAACCACGAGAGCGGTCCCTAGGGCAAGCATCTTGGCCCGGGTAGCGGCGGCGATTTTCTGCATTTTGCCCTCATTCGCGGCGGTGGTGGCGTGTAGGGCGGGAGCAACTTCCGGCCGACGAACCCGACGATCACTAATGCGACCGTTCCACCGGCCACACACAGCCCTACAGCCGATCAGCGAGGCCAGCCGCGGTGCACACCGGCGACGAGAGCCCCGAGCATGGCTATGGCGACCCCGAGGGCCACGAAGAAGCCCCGCAGCACGGATCGTGGGCGGCCTGCCGTTTGGATAGGGAGTCCGGTGGCGGCAACCACACCAAGACGCCGATGAGTGCGAGACCTGAAACTCAGCCACGACCTGCGGCCAGCATTCGAGACGTCTGATGACTTTCGCATCGTCCCCCATGCGGATGTTGTACGCCATGGCGCTGCCTCGCTATCACCACCCCCTTGTGCGGCCGGCGTCCGGCCGCGCCCTGCCTGAACCAGCGAATAGGCACGCATACCACTCGATTCTGGGCGACGCGATCTTGCCGTCCGAGGCGCCGCAACTCCTGTGCGGACCGAGCCCTCCCACCGAGGAGGACCTGTGACTACGACCGCCACGCTCACCGAGCCTCTAGCCCGGGTCTTTCATGATGGTGATCGTCTGGTGGGTGTGTCAGAAATGGGAAGGTGCTCCTGAGCTGGGAGGATTGGGTTTGTCGAGGACCTGATCCATCCATCACCAAGGAGCACCTTCATGGTGCAGAGTACCGGTGTCTACCCGTCTGTCCGTGTGGACGTGGCTGGTCGGGGTGTGGTGTCGTCGGCGGGCGGGGTGCTGCTGACCGAGACCGTGCGGGTGTCCGGGCTGGGACGAAGGCTGTCCGCCGAGCTGTCGGGGTGGCGGTCGCCGGCCGTGACGCATGACCCGGCGAAGGTCCTCACGGATCTGGCTGTGACGCTGGCGCTGGGCGGGGACTGCCTTTCCGATGTCGCGGTGCTGCGCGCCGAGCCGGAACTGTTCGGCCGGGTGGCCTCGGACCCGACGGTGTCACGGACTATCGACCGGCTCGCCGGCGATGTGGATCGGGTGCTCGCCGTGGTCGACCGGGCCAGAGCGCTCGCGCGTGGCCGGGTGTGGTCGTTGACAGGCCGCCGCGCGCCCGATCTGCAGTGTCGGTCGATGACCCGCTGGTCGTGGACCTGGACGCGACCCTGGTCACGGCCCATTCCGAGAAGGAACAGGCCCGGCCGACGTTGAAGAAGGGCTTCGGTTTCCATCCGCTCTGGGCGTTCATCGACCACGGCCAGGCCGGCTCCGGTGAGCCGGCAGCGGTGCTGCTGCGCGCGGGTAACGCCGGGTCGAACACGGCCGCCGACCACATCGCGGTCGCCACCAGAGCGCTCGGCCAGCTGCTCAGGCGGCTGCGCCGGTCTCGTGCAGTGCTCGTCCGCGCCGACTCGGCAGGCGGCACCCATGCCTTCCTCGACTGGCTGCACCGGCGCCGGCTGGGCTACTCGGTCGGGTTCACCCTGCCGGACAACGCCGCCCAGCTGATCGGCAGGCTTCCGCCGGCGGCGTGGACCCTGGCCTACGACGCCGAGCGCCGGCCTCGCCCCGGTGCGTTCGTCGCCGAACTGACCGGACTGATAGACCTCACCGGCTGGCCACCGGGAACGCGGGTCATCGTCGGTAAGGAACGCCCGCACCCCGGCGCGCAGCTGCGGATCACGGACGTCGACGGGAACAGGATCACCGCGTTCGCGACCAACACCGTCCGCGGCCAGCTCGCCGACCTGGAACTACGCCACCGCAGAAGGGCCCGCTGCGAGGACCGCATCCACGGCGCCAAAGACACCGGCCTGACCAACCTGCCCCTGCACGACTTCGCCCAGAACAGGGTCTGGTGTGCCCTCGTCGCGCTCGCCCTCGACCTGATCGCCTGGACCCAGCTACTCGCCCTCGCCGATTACCCGGCTCGCCGCTGGGAACCGAAACGGCTACGCCACCGGCTGTTCTGGCTGGCAGGACGCCTCGCCCGGCACGCCCGCCAGACCGTGCTGCACCTGGCGGCCCAACACCCCTGGACCCCCCACTCGCCGTCCAGGCGATCACGACGCTGCGTGCCCTTCCCGCCCCCGGATGACCGGGCTACCGACCTCCCACCCCGCCGACCAGGAGAGACACCGTTCCGGACGTGGACCGGACGCCCACCCCGCGCGACAACGGGGCACCCAGCCGCGGCCACATCCAGACCGGCCGGCAAAACTCAACATCAACATGGGTGAGAGGCCAGCCCGCGATCACACCTGGCCGAGGCGCGAAAGATCTGTGAGTGTCGAAGCGGTGCTCCTGGGTGGAGAACCACCAGGCTCGGTGCCGGTGACCTGGCGTGACTCACGAAAGATCTGGCCGCTTCTGGCGTGCCATCGCCTAGACCTGTCCGTCACGGTCACCGGCACCGGCCTGGCCCACCAGCTGGCCTGATCAGAAGCCTGTCCGCCGTAGGCGTGACCCCTCACAGATGTGCCGCTCGGTGACTCCCATCCAGGCCAGTGCCGTCGTTGACCGCCTCCGGGAAGGGAGCACGGCCAGTGCCCATGCTGGCAGACCTTGTCGACGCCGTCGTGGGTGTCGACACGCATCGCGACACCCACCAGGCCGAGATCGCGCACCCAAGCGGCGCAGTGATCGCGACCTGTTCGGTGAGCAACGACAGCGCCGGGTTCACCGAACTATTGGCCTGGATCGGCGAGCACGCGCCCGGCCCCCGGCTGGCAACCTCGATCGAGGGCACCCGCAGCTACGGCGTCGGCCTCGCCCGCGCGGTCAGCGCAGCGGGCCTGCCCGTCCTCGAGTGCGAACAACCAGCCCGCGCCGCCCGCCGGGGCAAGGGCAAGTCCGACCGACTCGACGCCCACCTGGCGGTCCTGGCCGCGCTGCGTCTGGACGCCGACCGGCTCCCGCAGCCTCGAAACGACGGCGACCGCGAAGCGCTACGGATCCTGCTCGGCACCCGCCGTGAGCTCACCGTCACGAGCACCGCCCAGACCAACCGGCTACGCGCCCTACTCCTCGATGGCGATGACGCCGATCGCCAGCTCGCCCGCGGACGTTGAACGACACAACCCTCGCGACCCTGGCCCGCCGCCGCCAGCCCCGCGACGCCGACCGCCAGCAGACCGTCCGCCACGGCGAGATCCGCCGCCTCGCCACCGCGCTGCGCGCAGCGGCATCCGCGCTCAAGGATAACCGCGCCCAGCTCGCCGAGATCGTGGGCGACCTCGCTCCCGGCCTGCTCGACCGCCGCGGCGTCGGCCCGGTCAGCGCCGCACAGGTCGTCGTGAGCTACTCCCACCCCGGACGCTGCCGCAACGACGCCGCGTTCGCCGCCCTCGCTGGCACCAACCCATTGGAAGCCAGCAGCGGACGCACCGTCCGCCACCGGCTCAACCGCGGCGGCGACCGCGCCCTCAACCGTGCGATCCACACGATCACGATGAGCAGGATGCGGACCTGCCCCACCACGAAGGCCTACGTCACCCGACGCACAGCCGAAGGCAAGACCGTCCCAGAGATCCGACGCTCCCTGAAACGCTATATCGCCCGCGAACTCTGCCGGACACTCACCGTAACGATGACTGCCACCGTGACCGCCGGGAAGCCAGACACGATCAAGCTTCAGGATCACATCCATGCCACTTGACGATCTATAGAAGCGTCGAGGCTAGGCCTGGAAGGTGTGCGCCGCGGCTGTCGGCGACGCATCACGATCCCCGACCCGGCCGCCGCGCCCTGCCGTCAGAGTACGACCGGAAATGGGCTGGGCTGCAGGCCCACAACCGCTGGCCGCTTGCCGACTCGACCTGCTCCAACTTCGACCTGTAGGGGATCGTCAAAGCCCGGTAGGCACCGCGACAAGAGGAAACCGGAACCGAGCCGGTCTGGTCCTCCTCGCCCGGTCGGGCTGTTTTCGCGCATCGTCCTGCGGCCGGTCGACGCTCGATCACCTCGGCCCGCTCTGGCAGCGCAGCGACCCCGCAGATATCGCGTTCCGCCACCGTAGACCAGATCGCTGGACTCCACCGATCCCTGTGTCAGGTCGCTACGCTGATGTCTGGCAGGCGTGGCCTCCCCGGTCTCGTGCCGCGAGGACCGCGTGAGGGGCAGCAATCGTCGGGGGACGAGTTGGTCGAGGTCGAGTACGGAGCCGGCGGCTCAGACCCGTCCGCCAGCGATGGTGAGACGGCGCCCACTCCCTCAAGCCCCACCCAGATCGGGGGCTACCAGCTTTTCAGCCGGCTCGGCAAAGGCGGAATGGGCTCAGTCTATAGGGGACAAGCACCGGACGGACGGCCCGTCGCCGTCAAGATCATTCACCCCCAGTTCGCCGAAGAACCTTACTTGAGTATGTTCTTCCAGGAGGCAGCGCTCGCCCGCCGTGTCGGCCGGTTCTGCACGGCAGAAGTGCTTGATCACGGAGTCGAGGGGAACCACCCCTATCTGGTCACCGAGTACGTGGACGGCCCGACGCTGTTCAGCGCCGTTCACAGGCAGGGGCCGCTTTCAGGTCCTGCACTCGACCGCCTCGCCGTCAACATGGCAAGTGCGCTGATCGGAATCCACCGCGCGGGTCTCGTTCACCGTGATCTCAAGCCCGGCAACGTCATGCTCGGCCCGGAGGGCCCGCTCGTCATCGACTTTGGAATCGCACACGCCATCGACCGGGAGAACCCGATCACGCGCCCAGGTGTGGGAACCCCGGGGTACATGGCGCCCGAGCAGGTCGACGGCGGCGCTGTCGGCCAGCCCGCGGACGTGTACGCATGGGGGGGCATTCTGATCTACGCAGCGACCGGGCGGACCCCCTATCGTGGTACAGCCGTTCCCCGCAGCGGCCCGCCGGACCTGACCGGTGTGCCTGCTGCGCTGGCCGGGATCGTCGCCCGTGCGATGCATCCGGATCCCGCCCGACGGCCGACTGCCACCGAGCTCTATGCACGCCTTGTCGACGGCCCGTCCACGGTCTCGCCGCTCAAGCACCCGAAAAGGGCCGACGATCGAGCTTCCCGCTGGGGTCGCCTCCGCCGGTCGCGGCGGGCTCAGGCTGTCGTCGCGGCATCCACCGCTCTCGCCCTCGTCGCAGCTGTGCTGGTGGTTCTCCTCGCCTCCCGCGGCGGACCCGCCGGGCTGACCGTGGCCGACCGGGCTGCGGTCTCGCGGCAGCTGGCCGCCAAGGCACTGACCATTCCAGCCACTGAGCCTGGTCTCGCCCATCGCCTCGCCGCGGCGGCCTACAGACTTTCGCCGACGCCACAGGCGCGATCAAGCGTACTCGCGGAACTCGGCCCCAGGGTCAAGGTAGTCGCGTCGTTCATCGGCAACTCCGACACTTACTATGACTTCAACGGCACCGGGTTCCCGGCTGCACTGAACCCGGCCGGTACCACACTTGCTGTTGGCAGTGGAAGTGGTGAGGTGTGGCTCTGGGACGCCACCCAACGGGGTGCCCACGTCAAACCGCTCGTCGCCGTCCAGACCTACCATGGCGTGGCTGACCTCTCTTTCAGCGCCGATGGCAGACTTCTGGCGACCGCGGACGGTAGCGGCGTCACTCGGCTGTGGGATGTGACCGGGAATAGATGGCCTGATAATCCGGTCGCGGTGCTCATTGGCCACGGCGCGGCTACCGATGTGAGTTTCAGCCCGGACGGCAAGATGCTCGCGACGACATACAGGTCCCTGCCTGGCGCGGATGCCACCGCCACGGTGGACCTGTGGTCGGCGGCCAGCCGCGGCGCGACCGACCGACCACTGGCAAGCTTCGTCCCTCCGGTCAGCGCGACGGACCCTCAGCGTGCGGCTGTTGCCGTTGCCTTCGCCGGCAACAGCCAGTTGATGGTCACCGGTGAGATCGACGGTACAGCCCTGACGTGGGATACGGCGACTCGTGGTGCGGGCGGAAGGCCACGGTCGACCATCGTCACCACGGGGGCCGACAAGGTCGCATTCAGCCAATCCGGCTTGCTGGTGGCGACAGCGGGCACGGACGGAGGCAATGGAGTCGCGCAGATCTGGCCGGTCAACGCGGATCCATCCACGGACCCCATCGCGACGTTCACCCCGCCCGGCGGGCCTGTCCTGGCGGCCGCGTTGAGCCCTGACAGCACGCTGCTCGCGACTGGCGGCGAGGACGGCGTCGTACGGCTATGGGACGCAGCTGCCGGTGGGGTCACCGCAACGCCGTTGGCCGCTATTCAGACACCCAGCGGAGGCATCTCGACCGTCCACTTCTCCGGCAGTGGCGGGCTGCTTCTTGCAGCGGGCGGTGGCAACGCCTTCTTGTGGGATATCGATCCCGGGCATTTGGCCGACGCCGAATGCGCGAAGCCCGGCGCCTCCCTTACCCGCGCAGAGTGGCGCACCTACGTCCCAGGTACGACCTACGTAGCATCGTGTGCGTGACTCGCCGAGACTCGGCGCGTCAGGCGCACGGTGGGTGGAAGGGAAGCTGCGGTATGTAGTGAGCCCACTCGGTCGGCGTGATGCGGCCTGCCGGATCGGCACATACCGTGGCCGCCAGGCCGGCGGGATCAACATCCCAGAGCATGGCGTTCTCGTCGCTCAACCGCAGCAGGCGGCGTCCGTCCGGGCTGAACGTGACCACTCCGCTATCGCCCAAGCCGAGTACCGCCTCAGCGAGATGGGAGTTGTCCCCGAACGTGACGATGGGACTGGAGACGAACCCTCGCACGGAGGTATCCCATAGACGAGCTCGGAGATCTCCCCAGCTGCTGGCTAGCATCGTCCCGTCTGGGCTGAAGTCGAGGCCGAGCGCGTTGTTGGCGCTCCGGTAGTTGAGGAGGTCGGTCGGTAGCAGGACCGCCACCGGACGCAACCGGGGAATCGCCAGCTCGATCGTCCCCGCTCGGGTATCCCACTGCCGATCCCGGTAACCGTTCCGACGATTAGCACGTTCCGGAGATACCTCGCCATATTCCGCATTACAGATCTCATCGACCTCGGCGTTCATCAACGCCTCCGCGAACGCCTTCACCATCGAACCCAACAGATCCGGACTCGCCGCCAACAGCTCCTTGCCCAACCCCTCGGGATCGGTCACAGTCGGGCGCACGGCCATCGCGTAGCTCCTTCTCGAGTGCTTCACACGTCCTCGGAAGGATCACGCGGTGGTCGCTCTACGTCACGAACCTCCGCCACGGCGAGTCGCTAGATCGTTGCTCTTCGTACACCACGTCCGTGGACTCCACTTCGACTCGCCGGTCACATCCGTTCGGCCATTGCCGTGGTCGGTTGTCGTCTGACGCCGCCTCATGCCATCGCGCTTTGGTTCCTGCGCCCCCGTCACAATTGCCTCCAAGAAAACACTACTAAATGCTTCTCGGCCGAGGAGAACATTGTACAGGGGCCAGCCAACCACGGTGTGTCGTAGCTAGAAGAGGCTTGGCGATGTCGTAGGACTTTCTCGTGTCACACGCGATGGCTTGCTGGCGCAGGAGGTTTGCGAGCGGCCGTCGCGACGGCTTCGGCATCCGGGTAGACCCGTTTAGACGCAGCCTGTCGCTGTATGGGCTCAGGACACGCTCAACGTTCTGTCGTCAGCAGATGCTTGACGCTCGGCGGATTGGACGCCGGTGCCGGTGATGTGGAGTCAGGCGATCGGGGCGGTACTTCGCCGCGGGCGGACGGCGATGCAGGTCTCGTGGACAACCTGACGTTGGCGGGCGAGGCAGGCTCGCCGGACGAGGGCGAGGGTCGGTGAAATCAAATCCAGCCTCTACCGTGACATTCTGGGCATTTGTAACTTGCTGGTGCGGGATTGGCGCCGTGAACGATGTATCGAGAACCGTCACACTGCTCGCACTTCGGATGGCCAGCTCTTCGCGCGCGCGGACCAAGGACCGCTGTAGTGGCGATAGCGAGTAGGATCCAGCCCATATTTCTATATTCCCAGCTATGGGTACTGTATGTTTGGCCACTGGTTGATGAATTTCCACCACCGTTGGCAAAGTTGACCCATGAGGCTACACATCTGGCCATCCGGTTGTCGAGCGTCAGG
>Ga0207711_10000323_pt1 | contig 51404 bp, 37 predicted proteins | sample KBSS34metaG_FD_184401 | JGI IMG/M metagenome (GOLD analysis project Ga0207711, IMG submission 184401) | Switchgrass rhizosphere microbial communities from Kellogg Biological Station, Michigan, USA - KBS S3-4 metaG (SPAdes) (version 2) | ecosystem: Host-associated > Plants > Roots > Rhizosphere... | reverse complement strand
TCGCTTGTTGCGTCCGGTGATGAAGATCATGTCGGTAATTCCCGCTGCCGCCGCCTCCTCGACCGCATACTGGATCAGCGGCTTGTCGACGACCGGCAACATCTCTTTCGGGCTTGCCTTGGTCACCGGCAGGAATCGGGTGCCGAGTCCGGCTACCGGAAACACGGCCTTGGTTATTTTTCCGAACGCCATTTATCGCTTTCCTTCGGTGAGTGCCTTGAATTGCCGCTCGTCGAGCACCGGTACGTCGAGCTCGACGGCGCGATCCAGCTTGCTGCCGGGGTCGGCTCCCGCGACGACATAACTGGTCTTTTTCGATACGCTGCCGGCCACCTTGCCGCCCTGCGCTTCGATCAACTCCTTGGCTTCATCGCGCGACAAGGTCGGCAGCGTTCCGGTGAGGACGAATACCAGACCGGCGAACTTGCCCGCCGGTGCGCGCTGCGGCGCACTTTCCGGCCAATGTACCCCGGCGGCGCGCAACTGGGCAATGACTTCGCGGTTGTGCGGTTCGGCGAAGAACTGGCGAATGCTCTGTGCCAGCACCGGCCCGACATCATGCACTTCGAGCAACGCCGCCTCGTCGGCATTTTCCAGCGCGTCGAGATTGCCGAAATGCCGCGCCAGGTCCTTGGCGGTTGTTTCGCCGACGTGGCGGATACCCAGCGCATAAATGAAGCGGGCCAGTGTCGTGCGGCGGCTCTTGTCGATCGCCGCAATGACATTGGCCGCGGATTTTTCCGCCATGCGCTCGAGCTCGGCCAGCGCCGCGACACCGAGCTTGTAGATATCCGCAGGCGTGCGAACAATGGCGGCGTCGACCAGCTGATCGACCAGCTTGTCGCCGAGACCCTCGATGTCCATCGCTCGTCGGCCGGCAAAGTGCAACAGCGCGCCCTTGCGCTGCGCCGGACAGACGAGGCCGCCCGAGCAGCGCGCGATCGCCTCGTCGGGCAGCCGCACGACCGCGGAGCCGCATTCGGGACACTTGGTGGGCATCACGAATTGCCGCGTCCGGGCCGGACGCTGGTCGGTCAGTACGCGGGCGACTTCCGGAATGACGTCGCCGGCACGGCGCACAATGACGGTGTCGCCGATGCGGACGTCCTTGCGCCGGATCTCGTCCTCGTTATGCAGCGTAGCGTTGGTTACCGTGACGCCGCCGACGAATACGGGCTTCAGGCGCGCGACCGGGGTCAATGCGCCGGTGCGTCCGACCTGGACACCGATGTCGAGGACTTCGGTCGGCACCTCCTCGGCGGGAAACTTGTGCGCGATGGCGAACCGGGGCGCGCGAGAGACGAAGCCGAGGCGGACCTGCTGCTGGAAATCGTTGACCTTGTACACGACGCCGTCGATCTCGAACGGCATCTCGCTGCGCCGCTCGCCGATGCGCCGGTAGTAATCGAGCATGCCATCCAGACCCTGCACGACCGCCCGTTCGCGGGCGACGGGAAAGCGAAATCCGGACAGCCACTTCAGCAAGGCATCGTGCGTTCGCGGCGGCGCGATTCCTCCCCATTCGACGGCGCCGACGCCGTAGGCGAAAAATGCCAGCGGCCGCCGGGCGGTAATCCGCGAATCGAGCTGGCGCAGGCTCCCTGCCGCGGCATTGCGCGGGTTGACGAAAACCTTTTCGCCGGCGGCGGTCTGCGCGGCATTCATCGCCGCGAAGTCGCGCCGAAGCATCAGCACCTCGCCTCGGACTTCGAGATAGGGCGGGAAATGGCCGGTCAGCGTGAGGGGCAGCGCGCGCACGGTGCGCAGGTTGGCGCTGACATTCTCGCCGGTGTACCCGTCGCCGCGCGTCGCGCCGACGCTGAATACGCCGTTTTCGTACGCAAGGCTGATCGCCAGGCCGTCGAACTTGGGCTCGGCCGCGTATTCGATCCGCTCGACGCCGAGCGTCTCGCGCGCGCGCCGGTCGAACGCCTCGACTTCGCTGGCGCTGAAGGCGTTGTTCAGCGACAGCATCGGCAGGCGGTGCGCGACCGCCCCGAATTCGCCTGCCGGCTCGGCGCCGACCCGCTGCGTTGGCGAATCGGCGGTCGCGAGCGCGGGATACTCGTTCTCCAGCGCCTGAAGCTCGCGAAACGTCCGGTCGTACTCGGCATCGCTCACGGTCGGCGCATCGAGCACGTAATAGGCCTGGTTGTGCGCGTCGATGGCCGCGCGCAGCGCGGCCGCGCGCTCGGCGATCTTCGCGGGGACGGCGGCGCGCGCCGGCACGGCGCTTGAGGCCTACCCGAACAGCCGCAGCGCGCGCGGGCCGCCCGGTTCGATATTGGCTTCGCGCAGCGCCACTGCGGTAGCCTGTACTTCGGCGCGAATCGATGCCAGCGACGCATCGTTCAGCGGTCGGCGATTGTCGTCGACCAGCACACCTTCGAGCGTATGCGCCATGCGCTTCGCGGCAAGCCGCATCTGATCGAAGACCCGCACCGGATCGGAGACGCGCGGCACGTCGAGCAGCAGCACGACGCCTGGGGTCGACAACTGCCGCAGGCTTTCGACCGTCAAGGCCTCCTGGCGGTAGTTCTGCAGGCTGTACAGGATCGCGCCCCCGTCATCGGGCAGATCGAAGCTGCCGGTGCCGTTCAGGCGGAAACCCGCCGCCTCGGCGACACCACGCAAGCGTGTTCCGGCGATCTGGCCCTGCTCGCTCTTCAGTATCGTCAGGCCGACCTGAACGTCGAGGTCGGCACAGAATCGATCAAGTTCCTCGCCGCGCCCCGCTTCCGCCGCCGGATCGGGCAAGGCAAACGCGGCCGGCAGCGACGATCCCGTGCGCGCCACAGCGCTGAGAAAAGCCTCGACGCCTTGCCGCGACGCCGCGCCGGCGCGATTGGCGAGCAGCATGCAGGCAGCGATTTCTTCCCACGGTCCGCCTCGCGCGCCTTCGATCGCCTGCCAGGGCAGATCGCGGGCTCTCCGGCCGAGCCAGCGGCTGGGCTTGGCAAATTCGGCAGCAAGCGCATCGGCCAGCGCATCGCCGCGCACCGGCTGCTGCGGCTCGAGATGCACGACGCACTCGATGTCCGCGTCGGGAGCCGTGCCGGGACGCTCGGCGCGCGTGGCGGGCAGGACATCGGGCAGCGGTTCGGCGATCGCTTCGGAAGGCATCGGCGGCAGATCGTCGGGTCCATCGGTCTGGATCGCCGCACTCGACGCGGCCGTCTGGCCGGCCCGCAACTGCGGCTCGACCCGCTCGCGCTCGATCTGCATATCCGCGGGCTGCCGAAACGCCGACTCGATCCGGCCTCGCGCCCGCCGCTCCTGCGCCCAGTTGTACAGGATGACGATGGCGACCAGCGCGACGCCGGCGGCGAGTAGCCCTAGGAACAGCGGATTCATGTCCACGCCGGTCGCGCCTACTGCGGTACCGTCTCCGCCAGCTCGAGCGCTTCGGCGATATCGACGGCCACGACCCGCGAGACACCTGGATCGGCCATCGTGATGCCGATCAGCTGATTCGCCATTTCCATCGTGATCTTGTTGTGGCTGATGAAAACGAACTGCGTGACGTCGGCCATCGTCCGCACCAGCGCGCAAAAGCGGTCGGTATTCGGGTCGTCCAGCGGCGCATCGACCTCGTCGAGCAGGCAGAACGGGGCGGGATTGAGCTGGAACAGCGCGAACACCAGCGCGATCGCCGTCAGCGATTTTTCGCCGCCCGAAAGCAGATGTATGGTCGTATTGCGCTTGCCCGGCGGCTGCGCAACGACCTGAACGCCGGAATCGAGGATTTCCTCGCCGGTCAGCAACAGCCGTGCCTGGCCGCCGCCGAAGAGGGTAGGAAAGAGCTTGCCGAAGTTGACGTTGACGGTGTCGAAGGTCTGCTGCAGCAGCGCGCGCGATTCGCGATCGATCTGCCGGATCGCGCTTTCCAGGGTTGTCATCGCCTCGGTCAGGTCCTGCGCCTGCGCATCGAGATAGCTCTTGCGCTCACTCGCCTGGGTGAGCTCGTCGAGCGCGGCCAGATTGACGGCGCCGAGACCGGCGATCGCCTGCGTCAGGCGCTCGATTTCGGCCGGCAAGGAGCTGGCGCGGCCCCAGGCTTTGAGCCGCTCGGGCAACTCGGTGAGCTCGGCATGCGCCTCGGCGAGCTGCTCGGCATATTGCGCTCCGGACAACTCGGCCGCCTGTTCCTTGAGTCTTACCTCCTCGATCCGGCTCCGCGCCGGCTCGAGCTTCTGATCGGCGGCAAGCCGCAACTCGTCGGCTGCGCGCAGCTCGGCGGCGATAGCCTCGAGACGGTCCCGCGCCGCCGCCAGTGCCTGCTCGGCGCCACCGCGCGTGACCAACTGCGCCTGCAGCGATTGCTCGACCGGCGTCCAGTCGATCTGCTGGCGCTCGGTCGCCAGCTGCGCGAGCAGCGCTTCCTGCTGCGCAACCTGCGCGGCGATCGCCTCGTGCCGCCGGGAGAGCTCGGCGATGCGCTCGCGGCACGAGCGCTCGGCGAATCCAGCTTCCTGCGCCGCGCGCTCTGCCGCTCGCGAGCGCTCGCGCCCTCGAGCCAGCGTGACTTCCGCTTCGTTGCGCGCATGCCCTGCGCGCTCGCGCTCGACCGTCTGCGCGCCGAGCCGCGTGCGCTGTGCGGCGACCTCGGCATCGATCGCCGCCGTTGCATCGTGCTCGGTGCGTTCCTCGACGGCGAGCGCTGCGAGATCGTCAGCGATTTGCGCCCGCCTGCGCTCGGACGCCTCCGCCACCTGCTTCAATTGCAATAATTCAAGCTCCAGATCGTGACAGCGACGCTGCTGCGACGACAAGGCCATGCTTTCGCCGTGATATTCCTGCTGCCGCGCCTTGAGCTCGTTTTCCGCGCCCTCGCGCGCGCTCGCCGCGGCGGCGGTCGCGGCACGCGCCGCGCGGATCGCATGGTCGAGCTCGGCGAGCTCGCGCTGCCGCGCCAGTACGCCGTGCAGATCGCTGTCGGGTGCAAAGAAACCGATCGACTGCGCCGTCACAACATGGCCCGCCGGGGTCACGAAGGCTTCGCCGACCGAGAGCGAGCCGCGATCGCGCAGCGCGGCCGCGAGGTCGTTGCGGCAACGCATGCCGGCCAGCCAGTCGCCGAGTATGCGGTCCAGCCCGGCGCCTGCGCCCTTGACCTTGCTCAGCAGCGCATCGCTCTGCTCGTTGCCGCGGTGCCGGGCACCTCCCGGCGCGTAGGCCGCGATTCGCCCCGGCAGCGCAACATCGCCGGCAGTCCATCCGGCGGCGGCGTCCAGTGCCGGCAGCTCGAGCGCATTGAGCCGCTCCCGCAGGACGCCCTCGAGCGCGTCCTCCCAGCCGGCCTCGATATCGATCTGCTGCCACAGCCGGCGGGCACGCTCGAGCCCGTGCGCGTGCAGCCACGCCGAAGCATCCTTGCCGCTGCCGATCTTGGCCTGCAGCGCCTGCAACGCCTGGGCGCGCGCCTCGCGCTCGGCAAGTCCGCTGCTCGTAGCCTGCCATTCGTCGCCGGCCGCTCGATGCGCCTCCTGCAGCGCCTGGACGACCGCATTCAGCGCCGCGAGGCTTTCCTCGCGGCCTGCCAGGTCGGCGCTTTCCTGTGCCAGCTGATCGGTGACCAGCGCGATCTGGTCGTTGAGCGGCGCGGCGAGCTCGCGCGTCTCGGCATCGAGCCTCTCGCGCCGCTGTGCCAGCGCGCCCAGAAGCTTCGCGGCACTCTCGCGCCGCGTGGCGGCCAGCTGGATCGACTGCTCGATCTCGGTTTCCTGCTGCTGGATCTCGGCGAGCGCGCGCGACGCCTCGGCCACCGCGGCCTCGAGCGCCGGCAGCGCCGACGTGGCGGCGCGTTCCTCTTCTCCTGCGGCCTCGCGCCGAGCCAGCGCCGCTTCGACCTCGCGCTCGCCGGCTTCCGCATCGGATGCGATGGCACCGAGCTGCGCGGTGAAGGCCGCGATCTGTTCGGTGATCTGCGCGACCTGCTGCGACAGCCGTCCTTCGCTCTCGCGCGCGAACTCCAGTTGCTGCTCGAGCCGGGTAACCTCGGCGTTCGCCGCGTAGAACGCACCTTGCCGCTCGTGCAGAGCGTCGCCAGCCTTGAAATGCTCGGCGCGCAGCGTCTCTAGCCGGTTTTCGGCGGCGCGCAAATCGGCCTGCAGCGCTTCGAAGCCCGCGGTCAGGTTGGCGATCTCGGTCGAATGCCTCTCGCGCAAGCGCACCGCATCCTGCTGCTTGGCGTACCAGAGCATGTGCTGCGATTGTTTAAGGCCCGTTTCGAGCTCGCGGTATTCAGTCGCGACCTTGGCCTGCGCGTCGAGTCTCGCGATCTGGGCGCCGAGCTCGCCGCGGATGTCCTCGACGCGCGACAGGTTCTCGCGGGTGTCGGCTAGCCGCCCTTCGGTTTCCTTGCGCCGCTCCTTGTACTTGGATACGCCGGCCGCTTCTTCCAGGAAAATGCGGAGCTCTTCCGGCTTGGCCTCGATGACGCGCGAGATCATCCCCTGCTCAATGATCGCGTACGCCCGCGGCCCCAGCCCGGTGCCGAGGAACAGGTCGTGTATGTCGCGGCGGCGGACCGGGATGTTATTGATGTAATAGGTCGAGTCGCCTTCGCGCGTCAGCACGCGCTTGATCGAGAGCTCGCTGTACTGGCCCCACTGGCCGCCGATTCGCCCCTGGCTGTTGTCGAAGAACAGCTCGACCGACGCGCGTCCGACCGGCTTGCGGTCGCCCGCGCCGTTGAATATCACGTCCTGCATCGATTCGCCGCGCAGGGCGGAAGCCTTCGACTCGCCGAGCACCCAGCGCACCGCGTCGATCACATTGGACTTGCCGCAACCGTTCGGCCCGACGATGCCGACCAGTTGTCCCGGCGTCGCAATGGCGGTGGGATCGACAAAAGACTTGAAGCCGGCCAGCTTGATTTGTGTGAGGCGCAATTCGAGTTCTTCTGGACTTGCGCGGCGCGGCCTGGTGAGGAACGCCGCCGGGTTGAGCGACTCGGGTCAGCTTTTACGGCCGGCGTCCGGCGGCTGCTCGCCCGATGCCGCGAACAAGGGTGAATTATAGCCGATTCGACGCCCGGACCTTGATCGCGGCAGGCCACTTATGCAGCGTCGAGGATCGCCGTAAGGCGGCCTTCCTCGACGGCGTGACAGGCCGCCATGGCGCTGTCGCCCGGCTTAGGCGCGTGCTTCAAGACCGGCGTTTCGACGCGACAGCGCTCGTTCGCATAGGGACAGCGCGGGTGGAACGCGCAGCCGGGCGGCGGCTCCAGCGGGTTGGGCACTTCGCCGGCGACCGCGGTGCGCGGCTTGCCGGTCAGCGAAAGGTCCGGCACGGCTGCGAGCAGCATCCGCGTGTACGGATGCTGCGGCGACGTGAACAGCTCGCGGGTCGGCGCCAATTCGACGATGCGGCCCAGGTACATGACGCCGACCCGATCGGCGACGTGATGCACGACGGCGAGGTTATGCGAAATGAAAAGATAGGTTAGCCCGAGCTCTCGCTGCAGCCGTCGCATGAGGTTCAGCACCTGTGCCTGGACCGACACATCCAGTGCGGACGTCGGTTCGTCGCAGACGAGGAAGGCCGGGTTGGTCGCCAGCGCGCGGGCGATCGAGACGCGCTGCCGCTGTCCGCCCGAGAACTGGTGCGGATACTTGCCGCCATCGGCACCGGCGAGGCCTACTTGCTCGAGCAGCGCGGTCACCCGTGTCTCGATCTCGCGCGGCGTTTGCGCAATACCGTGCGCCCGGATCGGTTCGGCGACGATGTCCGCCACGCGCCAGCGCGGATTGAGGCTGGCGTACGGATCCTGGAAGATCATTTGCATCGTGCGCCGCAGCGCGAGCTCGGCGTCGGCGAAATCGATGCGCCGGCCGGCGAACCGGATTTCTCCGCGCGTCGGCCGGTACAAACCGACGATCAGCCGCGCAATCGTCGACTTGCCGCAGCCGGATTCGCCGACCAGTCCCAGGGTTTCACCCTTGGCGATCGTCAGACTTACCCCGTCGACCGCCTTGAGGATCTGTCGCGGCTTGCCTTCGATCAGCCGGTTGAGCCACGGTGGTGAAACGTCGAAATAGCGGGCGACGTCGATCAGCTCCAGCAGCGGCGTGCTCATGCGACGCTCGCCGCGGTCGCATGCAGCCAGCATGCCGCCAGGCTGGTCGTGGCGCTCATCAGCTCGGGCCGCTCGACGCGGCAGCGATCGAAGGCGTACGCGCAGCGCGGGTGGAACGGGCAGCCGGCCGGTACTGCCGTCAGCCGCGGCATCGCACCGTCGATCTGGGCCAGTTGGTCGCGCTCGTCGACGATCGAGGGAATCGATCCCATCAGACCGCGGGTGTACGGGTGTTGCGGCTGGTGGATGACGTCGGCGACCGGCCCGACCTCGACGATGCGGCCCGCGTACATCACCGCGACCCGATCGGCGGTTTCGGCGATGACTCCCATGTCGTGGGTAATCAGCATCACCGCGGTGCCGTGGTCCCGGCACAGTCTTTTCAGCAGCGCGATGATCTGCGCCTGGATCGACACGTCGAGCGCCGTCGTCGGCTCGTCGGCGATGATTAGCTTGGGCTTCGCGGCGAGCGCCAGAGCAATGACCACGCGCTGGCGCATGCCGCCCGAGAACTGGTGCGGATAGTGGTCGATGCGTCGCTTCGGTGCGGAGATGCCGACCTCGGCAAGGAGGTCGAGCGCGCGCTGCCTGGCCTGTCCCGGCGACATGTCGAGGTGCGTCGTGATTGTCTCGATCAGTTGCCGTCCGATCGTGTACAGCGGGTTGAGCGACGTCAGCGGGTCCTGGAAGACCGCGCCGATCTCACGGCCCCGCACACGACGCATCGCCTCCGCCGGCAGGTTGTCGATGCGCCTGCCATCGAGCAGCACTTGCCCGGCGCCGATGCGGCCGGGCGGGTCGATCAGTCCGATGATTGCCGCACCGGTCAGCGATTTGCCCGCGCCGGATTCGCCGACGACGCCGAGGACCTCGCCCGGCGCGATGGAAAATGACACGTCGTTCACCGCGACCAGCAGGCCGCGGCGCGTCGGAAACTCGACCCGGAGGCGCTCTACCGAGAGCAGCGCCATTTATCGCAGTCTCGGATTGAGTGCGTCGCGCAGCCAGTCACCCAGCAGGTTGATCGCGAGCACCATGATCACCAGCGCTGCTCCCGGAAAGATGGTGATCCACCATTCGCCCGAGAACAGGAAATCGTTCCCGATGCGTATCAGCGTGCCCAGCGACGGCTGCGTGGGCGGCACGCCTACGCCGAGGAACGAAAGGGTCGCTTCGGTAATGATCGCCGTCGCGATGTTGATGGTGGCGAGCACGAGCACCGGCCCCAGCACGTTCGGCAGCAGATGATGCCGCATGATGCCCAGCGGGCGTATGCCGATGACCCGGGCGGCCTGGATGTATTCCTTGTTTTTTTCGACCAACGTCGATCCGCGCACGGTCCGCGCATACTGCACCCAGTTCGAGATGCCGATGGCGAAAATGAGGACGAACAATGCGATCGGGCCGCCGTGCGTCTCGCGCGGCAGGACCGCTCGCGCGACGCCGTCGATCAGGAGCGCAATCAGGATCGCCGGAAACGAAAGCTGGACGTCGGCGATGCGCATGATGAAGGCATCGACTTTGCCGCCGACGTAGCCGGCGATCAGGCCGAGACTGACGCCAAGAACCATCGCAAAGATCACCGAGGCGAGACCGACCAGCAGCGAAATGCGCGCGCCAAACATGATCGCCGACAGGACGTCGCGTCCCTGGTCGTCGGTGCCGAGCAGATAGCCGGGCCGGGCGCCCTCCATGCCTTGCGGCGGCGACAGCGCGTCGAGCAGGTTGAGTGTGGCCAGGTCGAAAGGGTTGTGCGGCGCGACCCAGGGCGCGAACATCGCGCCGCCCAGGCAGATCGCCAGCACGGCGGCCGAGACGAGCGCGACCGGCGAACGGCGGAAACTGTACGCCAGGTCGCTGTCGCGCCAGCGAGCTAGGCGCGACGCGCGAATGCTTGCCGCGGTGGTCATCGTCGGGGGGTCGCCGTCGGGGCCGGCATCACTTGACCACGGTCCACTTCAGCTGGTTGATGTTGTCCGCCAGCTGGACCAGTTCGATGTTCTTCTTGACCCCCCAGGCGAGCGCCTGCTGGTGCAGCGGCAGGGTGCCAAACTCCTCGCCGTGGATCTTGAACAATTCGGCAATCATCGCGTTGCGCTTGGTCTGGTCGAGCTCGCTGGCGATGGCTTTGCCCAGCTCATCGACCCGCTTGTTGCTGTAACTGCCGAGGTTGAACAGCCCCTGCCCGTTCGGAGCGGGTGTCATCAGCAGCGCGAAGATCGCGTTCTGCGCATCGTACGAATCGGGCGTCCAACCGAGCATATAGAACGAGGTATTGCGCGACAGAATCTTCGGAAAATAGGTGACCTTGGTCTCGGCCATCAGGTTCACCTTGACCCCGATCTGCGCCAGCATCGCCGAAATCGCCTGGCAGATCGACGCGTCATTGACGTAGCGATCGTTCGGGCAGTTCATGCCGACTTCGAAGCCGCCCGGATAGCCGGCGTCGGCCATCAGCTTCTTGGCGGCGGCGGTGTCGTGCGGCAGGCGCTTGTTCTGCGCCGGATCGAAACCGCGGATGCCCGGCGCGATCATCAGATTGGTCGGCGTCGCCGCGCCGCGCATGATGCGGCTCTTGATCGCCTCGATATCGATCGCCTGGTAGAACGCCTGACGCACTCTCTTGTCCTTGAACGGGTTCTTCCCCTTGATGTTCGAGAACAGCAGCTCGTCGCGCGCCTGGTCCATGCCGAGAAAAATCGTGCGCAGCTCGGGGCCCTGCAGCACGTTCAGTGCCGGCGCGGCTTTGAGCTTCTCGATGTCCTGCAAAGGCACCGGCTCCATCATGTCGATGTCGCCGGAAACCAGCGCAGCGACCCGGGTCGCGTCGTTCTTGATCGGCGTGAATATCGCTTCGGTGACGTTGCTCTCGACCTTTTCCCAGTAGGCGGGATTATTGACGAATACCGTCCGCACGCCGGGCTCGCGCGACTTCAGCATGAACGGCCCGGTGCCGTTGGCGAGCAAGGTCGCCGCGTTTTCCTTGCCCTTGCGCACGTCGACCGGAGTGGTGGCGTTGTTCTTCTCGCACCACGCCTTGCTCACGATGAACCAGGTGTTGAGCGTGTCGGGCAGGATCGGGAACGGATCGTTGGTGACGAAATCGACCGTGTAGTCGTCGATCTTGCGCATCTCCTTGACCGTGGCGATCTTGGTCTTCATGTCGGAGCCCTCGGCTTTCGAGCGCTCGTACGAGAAGATGACGTCGTCGGCGGTGAACGGCGTGCCGTCGTGGAACTTGACGTTGCGCCGCAAGTTGAATCGCCACACGGTCGGCTCGGTCTGCTTCCACGACGTCGCCAGCAGCGGCAGGAGCTCGAGCTTCTTGCCGCGCCCGACCAGCGGCTCGAAGATATTGCCGACCAGCGAGAGTTGCAGCGACTCGTTCAGCGCATGCGGATCCATCGAGGTCGCGTCGCCCTGGTCGGCGAATTTGTACGTCGCGGCATGCGTTGCGGAGGCGAGCCCTGCGGCAAGGAACAGTGCGAGCAAGGTTTTCATCGTGCGGCGGGCGGTTGGATTCATCGTCGTTTTCTCCAGGAACATGAGTTTTGCATCAAATGTCGGCCGATGCGCGGGCGAGTTGACCAATCGCCATGCGGCACGCGTCGACCGCCTGGGCATGGATCATGGCCTTCCAGTCGTCGGCATCGATATAAAAAACGTCGCGGATCGCGCGCTTGATTTCGTTGCGCTGCGTCGGCGGGGCCTCCGGATGATTGTGCAGCCAGTGCTCGGCGCGAAGCGCCTGCAGCGCCTGCTCGACCGGGTAGGTGCCGTATTCGAGCGCGATGCCGGCGAAATCGGCGTCGGGACACTCGTCGGACGCCGCGTAGCCATTGACACCGGTCAGCGGCGCCGACGTCGACGTGCCGTCGAAATACGACGTCACCGCGTCACCCCACCAGGCTTTGGTGCGTGCGATGTCGGCGGCAACGTTACCGCCGGCGTAGATCAGCTCGCCGTGTCCGCGCGGACCCAGCCCCGTGTGAAAATCGATCCAGCCCAGTGAGCTTCGGCTCGCCGCATGCTCGCGCAGCACGCCGCGCAGCACGCGGTTGCTCCAGGCCGGACCGGCGCCCCCGTAGAACATGCCATCGGCGAAACGATACTGGCCGCCGCTGACGGCCGCCTGGTACGCGGCCCGCCCGTGCGCGGCGACCCAGGCGCCGAGCTCCCGCTCGCTGTCGGTCGGCGGCGGCCAGGATGCCGGCAGCAACAGCGAATGGATTTCCTCGTAAGCTGCATTGACCGGCAGCGGCGCGCCGAAGTCGATGAAATTGCGGTTGAGGTCGGCGTTGTCCTCGTTGACGCGACGCAAATGCGAAAAGCCATACGGATTGAGCGCATGCAGCATGAGCACGCAAACGCCGGCGCGGTCGATATCGGCCCGAAAGTCGCCGTCATCGAGCAGCGCCACCTGGCAGCCCGAGCCGCAAAATCCTTCGGCGCCATGCGTGCCCGAGATCAGCAGCAGCAGGCCCGGCGCGTCGGCTTCGCCGAGCATCGCCAAATCGATCGACAATTCCTCGCCTTCGGCGCCGCGCTCGGTCGGATGCACGTGCCGGGAAACGGTCGCGCCGGCAGACTCGGCGGCAGAAAGGAACTTGGCCCGCGCTTCGCCGTAGCTTGCGGCGAAATAGCTGGCCGGATTCATCGGGTCGGGGCCTTCGCGTTCAGCGGCAGCGCCGCTTCGGCCAGCGCAGCGAGATAGCCGGCGCCGATCGGTATCACCTCGTCGTTGAAGTCGTAGCGCGTGTTGTGAAGGAAGCAGCCGCCTTCGGCGCCACCCTGCCCCAGCCGCGCGTACGCTCCGGGACGGCGTTGCAGCATGAAGGAAAAATCCTCCGAACCCATCGACGGCTCGAGGTCGCGCACGACGTTCTCGGGCCCGACCAGTGTGTCGGCGACCCGTGCGGCGAACTCCGCCTCACGCGCGCTGTTGACGGTCGCCGGATAGACTCGATCGTATTTGAGAGTCGCGGTCGCGCCAAACGCGGCAGCGATCGAATGCACGAGCTCCGCAAGCCTGCGCTCGATGTGGTCCTGCGTCCTGGCGTTGAACGTGCGCACGGTTCCGACCAGGCGCGCGTCGCGTGGCACCACGCTCATCGCGGCGAGATTGCCGGCGTGCATTGCGCAGAGGCTGACGACGGCGGTATCGATCGGGCTCACATTGCGCGCGACAATCGACTGCGCTGCGGTGATGATGTGCCCGGCCACGAGGACCGGATCGACGGTCAGGTGCGGATGCGCGCCGTGGCCGCCGCGGCCCTCGATATGGATCTCGATGCGATCGGCCGCCGCCATCATCGGCCCCGGACGCACGGCGATCTGTCCGGGCGGAAGTCCCGGCCAGTTGTGCAGCGCGTAGATCTCGTCGGCGGGAAAGCGTTCGAACAAGCCATCGTCGATCATCGCCTTGCCGCCGGCAAACCCTTCTTCGCCGGGCTGGAAGATCAGGTAGACGGTACCGTCGAAGTTGCGCACGCGGGACAGATATGCTGCGGCCCCGAGCAGCATCGTCGTGTGCCCGTCGTGTCCGCAGCCGTGCATCCTCCCCTTGAAGCGGGAGACGTGCGCGAACTCGTTCTCCTCGTGCATCGGCAGCGCATCCATGTCGGCGCGCAAGCCGATCGCGCGGCCGCTTTCGGACTTCGCACCCCGGATCACCGCGACGATGCCGGTCTTGCCTATGCCGCCGTGATGCTCGACGCCGAGCGCGTCGAGCTCGCGCGCGACGACCTCGGCGGTGCGATGCTCCTCGAAGCCGAGCTCCGGATGCGCGTGCAGATCGCGCCGCACTGCGGTCAGCGCGGCGTGTTCCTTGCGGACGAACTCGACGGGATTCATGCGCTTGCTCCGGCGGCCCGCGCTGCAGCCTTGTGGCGACTCATTGCGCTACCGCGAGGCGTTCGATGCGCAATCTCGGATCGACCGCATAGTACAGCAGATCGACGACCAGATTGATCAGCACGAACACCAGTGCGATAAAGCACAAGTAGGCCGCCATCACCGGGACATCGGCGAAGCTGACCGCCTGAATGAACAGCAAGCCCATGCCCGGCCACTGGAATACCGTCTCGGTGATGATCGCGAAGGCAATGATCGCGCCGAGCTGCAGACCGGTGATCGTGATGACCGGAACCAGCGTGTTTTTCAGCGCGTGGCCGAAATGCACGGTGCGGTCGGTGAGGCCCCGCGCCCGCGCGAACTTGATGTAGTCGGTGCGCAGCACCTCGAGCATTTCAGCCCGCACCAGCCGCATGATCAAGGTCATCTGGAACAGCGACAAGGTGATCGCCGGCAGGATCAGCGCCTTGAGCCCGCCTTTGGTCAGGAAGCCGGTCGTCCACCAGCCCAGCGCCACGGTGTCGCCGCGACCAAACGAAGGCAGCCAGCCGAGGATCACCGCAAATACGAGAATCAGCAGGATGCCGATCAGGAACGTCGGCAGCGATACGCCGATCAGGGAGATCGCCAGCAGCAGTTGGGAGAGCCACGAGTCGCGCCGGAGCGCCGTGTAGACGCCGGCCGGGACGCCGAGCACCAGCGCCAGCAAGGCCGCGACGAAGGCGAGCTCCAGCGTCGCCGGCAGGCGCTCCTTGAGCAAGGTCGACACCTTGCGTCCCTGGCGCAGCGACAGGCCGAAGTCTCCCTGTGCCGCACGGGCGACGAAGCGGCTGAACTGCACGTAAAAAGGCTGGTCGAGGCCGAGATCGGAGCGCAGTCTGGCGCGCTCTTCCTGCGTTGCGTCCTGCCCGACCATGAACGTCACCGGGTCGCCGGTAAAATTGAACAGGGCAAACGCAATGAACGCCACCACCGCCATGACGGCGAACGATTGGAGGATGCGGCGGATGATGAAGGCAAGCACGGAAAAGCGGCTGCGCTCGCGCCCGGAGTGGTGAAAGACCGCGTCGCGACGCCCGCCGATGATGCCTAAAGCCCTGGGCAGCGTCAATCAGGCGCGCCGCCGCGACCTCGGCCGTAGAAAACGGGGTGGACAGGAGTCCTGGCTAGCCAGCGATCTCGGCGGCGCGATGGCAGGCGACCAGCACCTTGCCCAATGGCTCGAGCGGCGGAACCTCCACCCGGCAGCGTTCTATCGCGTACGGGCAGCGCTTGTGGAACGCGCAGCCCGGCAGTTGCGACAGCGGCGACGGCGGCTCTCCCCGAATCGCGGCGCGCTCGCGCCGCGTGTCGATTGCCGCGCCCGTAACCGCGCTCCCCGTGCGCGACGCGTCGCGGCGCAAGCGCGGCGTGCTCGCCAGCAGCGAGCGCGTGTACGGGTGCGCCGGCCGGGCGAACACATCCGCTTTCGACCCGTATTCGACGATCTTGCCCAGATACATCACCGCGATCGCATCGGCGATGTGGCGCACGACCTGGAGATTGTGCGAAATAAAAAGATAGGCGATGCCCATCTCCTGCTGCAAATCCATCATCAGGTTGAGCACCTGAGCCTGGATCGAGACGTCGAGCGCCGATACCGGCTCGTCGGCGACGACCAGCTTCGGATTGAGCATCAGCGCACGGGCGACCGCGATCCGCTGCCGCTGCCCGCCGGAGAACATGTGCGGATAGCGGCGGTAATGTTCGGGCCGCAATCCGACCTTCGCCATCATCGCCCGCGCCGCGGCGCGACGCGCAGCCTTGTCGATGCCGGCGTTGATCGCCAGCGGCTCCTCGAGCAGGGTTCCGACTTTCTTGCGCGGATTGAGCGAGGCGTACGGGTTCTGGAAAACCATCTGCACCATCGGGCGCAAGCGCTTCAACGTCGCGTTGTCGGCATCCACGACGTCGATGCCGTCGAGCTTCAATCCCCCTGATGTCGGGCGCTCGATCATCGTGACCTGGCGCGCCAGCGTCGATTTGCCGCAGCCCGATTCCCCGACGACGGCAAGCGTTTCCCCGGCGCGCACGGTGAACGAAACGCCATCGAGCGCGCGCACGACCGCCTTGGCGCGAAACGCGCCGCGCGATACCGCGTAATGGCGAGTCAGCCGATCGACCTCGAGCAGCGGCGCGCCGGCACTCATCGGCTGCCGGCCATGGCGCGCGTTGCCGCCGCCTCTTCGGCCCAGCCGTGCGTCGGCCGTCCGGCGGCATCGAGCGCAAAATGGCAACGGACCTTGCGTGCCGCGGGTCCGGCCAGCGGCGGCCGGTCGACCCAACAGCGCGCCAGCGCAAAATCACAGCGCGGCGCCAACAGGCATCCGGCCGGCCGATCGTACTGGCCGGGCACGACGCCGGGAATCGCCTTCAGCCGCGCCCGATCGACGTTGTGCTCGGGCAGCGCGTCGAGCAGCGCCTTGGTATACGGATGTTGCGGGGTATCGAAGATCTGCGGGACCGGCCCGGTCTCGACCTGCTCGCCGGCGTACATGACGATGACGCGTTGCGCCGTCTCGGCGACGACCGCCAGATCGTGGGTGATCAGTAGCAGCGCCATGCCTCGCTCCTGCTGCAGCCGCAGCAACAGGTCGAGCACCTGCGCCTGGACGGTCACATCGAGCGCGGTCGTCGGCTCGTCGGCGATCAGCAGCCTCGGATTGCAGGCGATCGCCATCGCGATCATTACCCGCTGCGCCATGCCGCCGGAGAGCTGGTGCGGAAACGCGCCCAGCCGCGCTGCGGGATCCGGGATCTCGACCTGCTGCAGCAGTTGCAGCGCCCGTGCGCGGCGCAGCTTGGCACTCCCGCGCTCCTCGGGGGTGCCATGCATGCGCAGGGTCTCGGTCAGCTGGAAGGCGACGGTGAAACAGGGATTCAGACTCGCCAGCGGGTCCTGGAAGATCATCGCGATGTCCTTGCCGGTCAGCGCCCTGCGCTCGGCTGCGGACAGCGACAGCAGCTGGCGTCCCGCGAATTCCATGCGGCGCGCGCGCACGCGCCCCGGAAAGTCGACCAGCCCCATCAGCGCCAGCGCGGTGACACTCTTGCCCGAGCCCGATTCGCCGACGCAGCCGACGATTTCGCCGGCGTCTATCGTCAGATCGACGTCATCGACCGCCATCAATGGCGCGGCGACGCTGCCGAATTCGACGGTCAGACCTTCGATCTCGAGCAAAGCCATCGTTATCGCTTGAGCTTCGGGTCGAGCGCATCGCGCAGACCGTCGCCCATCAGGTTGAACGCCAGCACGGTGATCAGGATCGCGAGGCCGGGAAAGGTGACGACCCACGACGCCCGCTGGATGAATTCCAGCGCGTCGGCGAGCATCGATCCCCACTCAGGTGTGGGCGGCTGCGCGCCCAGGCCGAGAAAGCCGAGCGCGGCGGCGTCGAGGATCGCGTTGGAAAAGCCGAGTGTTGCCTGCACGATCAGCGGTGCGGCGCAATTGGGCAGGATCGTATTGAACATCAGCCGCAACGGGCCGGCGCCGGCGATACGCGACGAAGCAACGTACTCCTTCGCGGCTTCGGCGATCACCGCGGCGCGGGTCAGCCGCACGTAATGCGGCAGCAACACGATCGCGATCGCATACATGGCGTTGATCAACCCCGGCCCGAGGATGGCGACGACGGCAATCGCGAGCAGCAGGCTCGGCAGCGACAGCATGACGTCCATCAGGCGCATGATCGTCGTCTCGACCAGCCCGCGAAAATAGCCGGCGGCCAGTCCGAGGACGACGCCCAGCGACAGCGAGATCGCAACCGAGATCACGCCGATCAGCAGCGACAGCCGTGTGCCGTGAATCAGCCGCGAAAGGATGTCGCGTCCGACCGGGTCGGTTCCGAGCAGAAAGCGCGAGCTGCCGCCGTCGTGCCATGCCGGCGGAGCCAGCGTGAACTCGCGGAATTGCTCATACGGCGAATGCGGCGCGATGACGTTGGCGCCGATCGCCAGCACGACCAGCACGACGATCAGCGCGAAGCCGATGATCGCGCCACGGCTTTGCGTGTACGCCAGCCAGAATTCCCGCAAGGTCCCGGGAACGGCCGGCGGCACATCGGCGGCGATGGCGGTGACTTCGCTCATGCGTGGCGTATGCGCGGATTGATCACGCCGTAGAGCAGGTCGACGATCAGGTTGACACTGATCACGATCGTCGCGATCAGCAGGATGCCGCCCTGCACGACCGGGTAGTCCCGCGACTGCACGCCGTGCACCAGCCAGTTGCCGACACCCGGCCAGGAGAAGATCGTCTCGGTGAGGATCGCCCCCGAAAGCAGCAGGCCGACCTGCAGGCCGATGACGGTAATCACCGGGATCAGCGCATTGCGCAGCGCGTGCACCAGCACGACCTGCCGGTACGGAATTCCCTTCGCGCGGGCCGTGCGCACATAGTCTTCGCGCAGGACTTCGAGCATCGACGATCGCGTCATCCGCGCGATCACCGCCAGCGGGATCGTGCCCAGCGCGATCGTCGGCAGCAGCAGGTGCGAGACCGCGGAGCGGAAGGCGCCGGCATCGCCGGCCCGCAGCGTATCGATCAGCATGAATCCGGTTGACGCCGGCACGTCGAACTCGACGGCGATCCGTCCCGACACCGGCGTCCATCCGAGCTGCACCGAAAAGAACAGGATCAGCAGCAGCGCCCACCAGAATATCGGCATCGAGTAGCCGGTCAGCGAGACGCCCATCACCGCGTAGTCGGCAACGGTGTTTCGCTTCAGCGCCGCGATGATGCCCGCTGGCAGGCCGACGGCGACCGCGAACAGCATCGCGAAAAATGCGAGCTCCACCGTCGCCGGAAACAAGGTCAGGAATTCGCGCAGTACCGGCTCGTGCGTGGTCAGCGACGTGCCGAGATCGCCACGCAGCACCTGGCCGATATAGTCGGCGTATTGCACCGGCAGCGGACGGTCGAGGCCGAACTCGTGCAACAGGCGGAGGCGCCGCGCCGGGTCCATGCCGCGCTCGCCGGACAGATTCTCGACCGGATCGCCGGGAATCAGGTGGATCAGCGCGAACGCCAGCAACGTCACGCCGAAAAACGTCGGAACGATCAGCGCGGCGCGGCGAAGGATGAAGGTCAGCATCGAAACGTCCGGCTACGCTGCCCAGACGCGACTAAAGCGCACGCGCGAGAAGCCAACGCCGGACGCGGCCCGTCCTGCGCGGGCCGCGTCCGGATCGATCAGTCACTGCGCGTTGTCGCGGACGACGTCGGCGTTGGTGAAATAGTGGTGCGCGGTCGCATCCATCTTGTAGCCTTTGACCTCCTTGCGGATCGGGTCGAAACGCACCGAATGCGCAAGCGTGATCCACGGCGCCTCTTCCTTGAATATCACCTGGGCCTGCTCGTAGAACTTGGCGCGGTCGGCCTTGTTCGGCGTCTGCGCCGCCTTGATCACCAAGTCCTCGAATGGCTTGTTGCACCAGCGCGCGACGTTGCCGCCGCCCTTGACCGCTTCGCAGCCCAGCAACGGCACGAAGAAGTTGTCGGGATCGCCGTTGTCGCCCGACCAGCCGAACATCATCACCGCCTGCTCGCCGGTCTTGCTGCGCTTGCGGTACTCGGCCCATTCGTAGGTGACGAGCTTGGCCTTGACGCCGATCTTGTCCCAGTCGGCCTGGATCATCTCCGCCATGCGCTTGCCGTCGGGGTTATACGGCCGCGTCACCGGCAGATACCAAAGATCCACTTCGAAGCCGTTGGGGTACCCGGCCTGCGCCAGCAGCTGTTTCGCCTTCGCCACGTCGTACGCGTAATCCTGCACGGCGTTGTTGTAGCTCCACAGGATCGGCGGAATCGGGTTCTTGGCGACCTGGCCCTGCCCCTGGTAGACCGCCTTCAGGATCGCGTCCTTGTTGGTGGCCATGTTCAGTGCCTGCCGCACCAGCTTGTTGTCGAAAGGCTTTTTCTCGACGTTGAACGCGATGTAGCCGACGTTGAGGCCTTCCTTCTGCAGCACGTTGAGCTGCGGATCCTTCTGCATCTCGGCCAGGTCGGCAGGCTTCGGGAACGCCATCGCCTGGCACTCGCCGGTCTTGAGCTTGGCGTAGCGCGCGGTCGCGTCGCGGGTGATCGAGAAGATCAGGTTGTCGATCTTCGGCCGGCCCTTCCAGTACTGATCGAACGCCTTGTACCGTATCGTCGCGTCCTTCTGATACGACACGTATTCGAACGGGCCGGTGCCGATCGGATAGATGTCGGCGGCGTTTGGCGTTCCCTTTTTCATCATCGTTTCGAAGTATTCGGCCGAGTTGATCGAGGCGAAATCCATCGCCATGTCGGCGAGGAACGGCGCCTCCGGCCGCTTCAACGTAAAGCGCACCGTGTACTTGTCGACCGCCTCGACCTTGTCGACGATATTCTTCATGCCCATGTCGTCGAAATACGCGTACGTCTGGCCGGCCGTCATCTTGTGGAACGGATGATTGTCGTCGGCCATGCGGGTCCACGAAAAAATCACGTCGTCGGCGTTGAAATCGCGCGTCGGCTTGAAGTTGGCGTTGCTGTGGAACTTGACGCCGTGCCGCAGCTTGAACGTGACGACCTTGCTGTCCGGGGAGACGGTCCACGACTCGGCCAGCGCCGGAATGATGTTGGTCGTGCCGGTTTCGAATTCGACCAGCCGGTTGAACATCGGCACCGACACGGCGTCGAACGTCGTTCCGGTCGAGAAGAACTGCGGCTGGAAGCCCTCAGGGCTGCCTTCGGAGCAATAGACCAGCGTCTTGTTCGCCGCCGCCGCCGGGAAGGCGGCGACCAGGCCCGCGATCAGCGCGGCGTGAAGCAGATGACGATGAGTCCTGACGGGAGGTTCGCGCATGATGTCCTCGGTTCGGCTGGTTCAGGGATTCGCCGGGCTTGCTAGGCGAACAGCCTAACAATGCTAGCCGCCTGCCAGGGGCATGGCAACCACGATCAGCGTCGCTCGCTTGGGCGTCCCCTTGCAGCGCGCTGCCGACGCGTTTCGAACAGGCAGATCCCGGCCGCGACCGAGACGTTGAGCGAGGCGACCGTGCCGAGCAGCGGGATGGCGACGATCCGGTCGCAAAGCTCGCGGGTCAGCCGGCGCAGTCCCGCTCCTTCGGCACCCAGCACCCAGGCGAGCGGCCCCGACAAGTCGGCGTCGAACAGGTTTTCCGCGCCCCCGGCCTCAGCGCCGGCCAGCCACACGCCGCGATCCTTGAGCTCGCGCAGCGTCCGAGCAAGATTCGTGACGGTGATGACGGGCACCGTGTCCGCCGCGCCCGAGGCTGCCTTCGCGACCGTCGCATTGACGCCGACCGCGCGGTCTTTGGGGACGATCACCGCATGCGCGCCGAACGCATCGGCACTGCGCAGGCACGCGCCCAGATTGTGCGGATCGGTGACGCCGTCGAGCACCAGCAGCAACGGAGGCTCGTCGAGACCATCGAGCACCTCGTCGAGGGTGCGGTGCGGCAGCGCCGCGTCGACTTCGGCGACGACACCCTGGTGGCGGTCGCTGCCGGCGATTGCATCGAGCCGCTTGTCGTCGACCGGATGCACCGCCACGCCAGCGCCTTCCGCACGCTCGATCAGCTCGCGCGCACGCCGGTCGTGCCGCGCTGCGACGACGTAGATCGCGCGCACGCTGTCCGGATGCTGGCGCAATCGCGCGGTGACGGCGTGGAAGCCGGTGAGATAACGGGTGTCGGACATCGCGGCGGGACGTTGCGGCCCAGAGTGACCGGTTGCGACCGTGGCGACGCGCCGCAAGCTTCGGTATAATCAACAGTTTACCGCACGACCCGGCGCGCTTCGAACGAGAGAATTTCGCCGGCGATCATCCCGGGCTGTTGTAGCTCAGTTGGTAGAGCAACTGATTCGTAATCAGTAGGTCGGTGGTTCGACTCCACTCAACAGCACCATCAGCGCGGTTCTCTGCGATAGCACTCACTAACTTTAGTGACGATTAGTGACAATTCGCCGGATTGCGTTTCGGTGAGAGGAACGGGCGCGCTGCATGTCTCATCACAAGAAAAAGAAGAAGTCGCAACTAAGCTAAGACTTGGTGGCGAGCAATGGAACATGTATCCGTTGCGTTCTTACCGTTTTCCTTATTGACGCAATATTGATACGTGCCGCTCATTAGCGCGCCGGCGTTCGACCTTCAAAAATGGATCTGTCTGCGTTTCTCCCGGCATTTTTTGAGCTATTAGTTGCCGCCCGGAAGCGGGTCACTTGGCTCATTGTCTTTTTGCCGGTGTCGATCAAAAAATTGGTTTGGCCTGTTGTCGATTTGCGAAATGGTCGCACGCAATCCAGAAATTACTACCACAGACTCGAGTATGAGGACGGCAACACGAAAATCTCTGTCTACCAAGAAATCGACTCGAACGGAAACGTAAGACGCCACGTGACAGCCATGGGCGATCAGACCGTGCTGCCGCTGGGAGCGGAGCCGCGTATCGTTGCGGAGTTCCAGCACCCGCGAGTTCAGTGGCGGCGCAAAATCGACTGGTGTGATGTGTTCAATGGGTCGCTGAGTACTGGCTGCCACGCGATTAGTGACCCTCGACTAAGATAGCGGCGGATAGCGCCATCAAATTGGGAGACCGCCGTGCCGGAGCTCAGCGAGGTCGCGGAGTTTTGGATGAACTGGGCCGTTCAGCTCGCCGTCGCCCTCGGCACTGTTGGCGCGGTGGTAGTGGCCGTAGCCGGAGACTATATCCGCGGGAAATGTTTCCCACCAAAGCTCAGCATTGAGATTGCCGATTCTGCGGGCGAGCTAACTAGTATGCACTTGACCTACTACGACACTGCCACCGACACTCAGATAGTGCGAACGGAAGACGCCCGATTCTACCGCCTTCGCGTGACTAATGAACAACGTTGGTCTCCGGTGAAGCATGCGCAGGGTATTCTTGTACGAATCGAAAAGCCGGCAGAGGACGGTCGATTGATAAGTACATGGACGTCGGACGTGCCTATTCAATGGAAGCATCAAACGTCCATCCCGGCACCTCGTACGATCGGACCTCCATCAGAAATCGATCTTTGCGCGGTGGTGAAAGGAAAATGGCTCCAACTAAATCCTCTCTTCAAGCCATTGAACATCCAAGACCAATATCGAGGCCCGACGACTCTGGTCCTCTCGGTGCTGGTACAAGCGGACGAGTACGACACACCTGTCGTGCGAGTAAAAGTCTCGTGGGACGGTGGTTGGCACGACGGCACACACGAGATGCGGGACCATTTCAATATCGCGATTCTTCCAAACTGAGGATCGAATGAACCATGGGGCGCCCAAGAAAAAAGCGTAAGGATCTGCCACCCGGCATGCATTTGCGCCAAGACGGCGCCTATTTCTACCGAGCCACAAAGGGCGACCGCTGCTTTGTGACGATCGGCAAGGTGGATCGCGAGGCCGCCGATTGGGCAATGGCTCGAGATCACAGGCGATCGCGGTGTACCAAATGGGACCGTAGCCGAGATCCTTGATCGCTATATTGCTGAGGAAATTCCGCGGCGCGTTCGCCTAGCTAAGATTTCGCAAAAGACGGCAGCCGGATATTTGGCTCTAGCGCCAGCCCTGCGGGCGGAATTTGGCGACTACAAATACGCCCAGACATCCGGGGAATCGACCCGGCCCGACGTGCTGCGTACCTTGGACGTGGAGCAGTACCTGCGACGTTCCGAGGGTAAGCGTGGTGAGGTTTACGCCACTCAGAAGATCGACTTCCTCTCGGTCGTGTTTTCATGGGCACCACGCGTCGGTCTGTGCAACTACAACCCTTATTTGGGGGCCGAGCGGAATCAACGCAATGACGACGCCGGTGGCGATGCGACGGCTGCAGCCGGGCACGCGTATGAACCGATCAAAGTTACGCCGCGCCGGTAGTGACGGCTTAACACCTACGCCTTGGGAGTTTGCTAGTAAAAAGCACCAAGGATCGTCACTTGCTCAACGTGCAACGCGTTGATAGTTTTACTCTAATTTGGAGTCGAAGAAATTGATTCGTAATCAGTAGGTCGGTGGTTCGACTCCACTCAACTGCACCAATATAATCAAGAAGTTACATAGGTCTAGATGAGCAACACTCGCGTTCGGTCGACTTAGTAGGGCGCGCTACCGCACAGACGGCTTCCTACCCGGTCTGCTAATTCTGTCGACACTGCGATTACGGCGCTTCGGGCAGAACGACGTGGCCTTCCGCATTTTGACCTTTAGGAGCACGCGATGGGCATGGGCAAGCTAAAAGCGCTCTCGACAGCGTTATTTGCTACGGGGTTGATTGCCGGCAGCGCATCCGCTGTGCTTCCCGACAGCGGCTGGTATTTCAACCCTGCCGAGGGTGGCAGGGGCTTCAACATTGAAATTCAGAACAATACCTTATTCATAGCAGGCTTCATTTACGACACTGCGGGCAATCCTATTTGGGTGGTTTCAGGCGGTCCCATGTCCACGGACCGAACATATTCGGGAGCGGCGTTCCAGACTGCAAACGGGCAGCCTCTTGGCGGCGCCTACCGCGCACCGTCCACTGTGCCCTTCGGAACGGCATCAGTGACTTTCACGACGACCATGTCGGCCAACATCGTGATGAATGGCTACGGCTTCTCGGTCACGCGCGAACAGTTCGGGTTGGACTTTACGAGCACCACGCAGCCGCTGTTAGGCGAGTTCGCGTTCGTGATCGGAAGTACAACGTTCCCTGTTTACTTCGGTCAGCGCATCAGTTTTACCAGTACGCAACTACTCAATGGCTCGACGTACGCCGCCGGCAACATGACTGGTGAGAGCGGTGCTAGTAACCTGGCTGTCGGAAATTACGCACCCTCTCTCGGGCAATGGACCGTGCTGCTCGACTCATCGCCGAGTTACTACCAGTTCTACACCTTTGCGTTCGAAGGATTCAACCTTGTAGAAGGTAGTGAGTACACGTACTTAAAAGGCGCCTCGCCGACCAGTAGTCTGCCCGTAATCGGCAACCGTATCAAAAGCGCTCAAGCCGCGGCTGGTGGCAACGCCCCCGGTGTAATTAATGGGATTAGGCCCGCTGACGCAGCAGGGACCGACAGCTATGCGACCGCAATGGTATCGGCACAAACGCCTTATCAGCCGTCGCCATCGCAGGTTGGAGTGCTACATGAGCTGGAATCCGTCCTGCAAGCATATTCGATGATGCGTAAGTAGCTCTTGACGCAGCAGCGAGCCCGGCTCCCTAGAGCTTCCCGGCTGTAATCAGCGTGTCTATCGGCGCGCGGGGCGAGCGCGGCGCGCGCCCTGCGCCCTGCCTGCGCGACCTGCTGAACTTCGCGGTCACCGCCTGACTACGCCGCCCCATATTTGGTCGTTTCGTCTTGTGCGTTCTCACCCAGTCAATTCTGCTGACTGTTAGCCATGTGCCCTCATGCAGTCTACGTACATCTGATTATCGGCAATTGCTCCACCTAACAGGTTGCCGAGTATCCAGCCAGCTGCGGTATTCCGGCTCGCCACATTGTTGTTGTTCCACGACGCGCCGACAGAGCGACCTTGAGCGGCTTGTGCAACATCGCGCTTGCACTCGTAGTTCGCCTGATCAAAAGCGATCCGCGCGGCACCGCTGGCCGATGCGTTCTGCGTATTACCACTAGCCGTCGCAACGTACGATGGCCCGGCACTCGGGTCCACCCGACTTTGAGGCGACCGTGCGCTTCCTCTCGGATGCCGAAGGTGGGCGAGCAAGTCTTCCGCAGCAGGGTTACCGCCCGGATATTCACTACGATAATGATCCCACCGACGAGCTGTGGATGGTGTGGCCCTCTTCACTGATTCCACCGGTAGCGAATTCCCAATCGGCACACCGATACCGCGAAGTGCGAAAGCGAACTTCTACATCATCAACGTCGAGCTGAGGAAAACGATTCACCGCGAACGGTTACGGGTTGGTACGCGTTTTCACCTGCGTGAAGGCGGAAAAAAGGTAGCCGCGTGCGAGGTCACCAAGCTCTTAGGGTTGCATGCCAATGCAGCCTAACCACGCGGTCAACGCGGACGCCCAGCGCCGGCGCTTCACCCCTTGGTGGTCGCCGGTTACCGTGGTTCGTTAGGTCACGTAACTCACTATCGCCATGAAGCCCTTTCGTTCTTTGATATCGCGCCGTGGCCTGCTTTGGGCTGCATTGGCGTTAGTCGTTTTGGATGCCGGTGCGCAGGACGCCCCGGCCGCAGTGGTATCAGGCACCTGCAGGGACATAGTTTTCGACCGAACAACAATCACTTCGCCCGTCCAATTCGACCTACTCATTCGCGTTGACGATGCCGGCGATGTTGTTTCGGTTCACTCCTTAAATGACGTAGGCAACCGATCCCTGCTATTGGCAGTGTACACGGCAGCGAAGTCCTGCAAATACTTGCCCGCGATTTCAAACGGAATGCCGACCAAGGGGGACGCTCGCCTTCTGTTCCCGGTACTGCCGCCACCGCAGGTACCGACGAACAGTCTAACAATTGAAAGCCTCCACGATTGCGCGCCGACTAGGGCTGACTATCCGGCTCAGTCACGCAAGTATAACAAAGAGGGAACAACGCGCGTGAGCTTCGAAGTCGACAATACAGGCAAGGTCACCGCGTTTGGGGTTACTAAGTCAAGCGGCTTTCTTCGACTCGACTTTGCTGCGCTGGTCAAGCTGGCCACCTGCAAATTTAAGCCCGCGACCGCACCCGATGGCGCACCAATTGGCGGATCGTTTAAGGTCGAATACATCTGGAGGCTCGAGTGAAACCTACGCCGGCGGTCAACACGGACGCCCACCGGCGGCGCTTCGCGTTTTGGTGGTCGCCGGTTACCTCGGTACGTTAGGCCGCTCATCACTTTTATGGACACTGTTCCCGACAAAGGCGAAGACCAGGAGCTGAGGTTGTTGTACGAGGTGTCTGTCGCGGATCTTGCCTTCTTTAGGCAACAGCAATGGTCCATCGCAAACTATGCCTTGCTTCTGTACGCGGCGTTGGTCGGCGCGGTGAAGCTCTTGCAGCCTCCCCTCCGGGCATCCAGAGCCGCTAGCGGTAGGCTATGACAATAGCGACCGAACGGATCATCTCTGTCGATGGTAACGCCGAACAACATTGACGCGGCCCGTCGGGCGCTTCACGGAATCAACTGACGTCGCAATCCGTTGCTCACCAGCTGCTGCTGCATCGTGGGTGAAGGTCAGTGAAGCTCGATAAATCTCCGGGTTGGAGATGGCGCACGGATTCGTAACCGCGCGAACCGTCCCAGCGCGAGCAATGCCATTGCACCCACGAGAAGCAGAGCCGCTATTCCGGGCTCGGGCGCGGGTATAGGTGCCGACGAGGCATCCACAGTAAAGCCCGACTGATCGACAGCAAAGACCGTCAGCCCTTCAGGGCCTTGACCGAGATTGAACAGAAAAAGCGCATCGGCTTGCGTCGGATCGTCGGTGGTGATCAGCGGGAAAGCACCCGTGGAATCGAGCACAAACACCGAAAACGCGTCTGGCAGCGAGCCGGGCGCCGGAGGGTGGTCGGTCGTTGTGAACGAAAACGACAGCGATGTTCGCATCGGGTTGAACGTCACGAGCAGTTCATTGAGGAACGATCCGCCGGCGTCGGAGAAAGTCCATGGGCCGCCGCCGGTGACATTGCCGGCAGTCAAGGTCGAGAACTGAGTTCCATCCGACGTGAGCGCGCTCAGCGTCACGCTGTTGTCCGGCAGGCCCCCGTCGATGAAGTCGAAGGCGAGGACGGCAGGGACGCCGTTCAGCGCAGAGGTATCCATGGTGACGTCGATGGTCGTTGCACGTGCGAGGGTGCTCGAGACGACCACAAAACCCACGGTCGCCGACATGACGATTCTTCTCATACTCACCCGTGTCATGAGGTTCTCCTCGCAACAACGACACTATTGTGCGTCGACCTAGATTCGCGACCCCGCGCCGCCAAAACCTGGCTCGTTTTCGAGACACGATCCGCTCGGCTTGGACGGCGCGCCTTGCCGGTTAAGCTCATTGCGGATCTCGTTCCTCGCCTTCTTCGAAGGACAGTGCTTCAGTTCGCACTGGAGGCACTTGATGCCCGCGCTGTGCGCTCTGTCCTCTGTAGGACCGGACTCAGTTTTTTCATCGGCCCCGAGATATTTGCCTTCTGCCCCGGATTCCTGGCAAATATTCAGATTTGCGTGCCCCCCTCCAGCGGCATTGTAGAAATCGTCGATGTGGCTCTGCTCGTGCTTTCTAATGCACTTCTGAAACTGCGGACTGGTGGCGCGGCCTGCCTTCGTGACTTCGACTACCAGTTGGCCGCCTTTGCACCGCACGCCTCCGTAAGCGTTTTCAAGGCTGTCGACGAGCCCCCACCGTCCCGAAGGGTCGACTTGATTGACCGGATCGTTCCGAACATAGCCGTACAGGTTTGTATCGTCTCCCGCGAACAGGACCGGGTCCTTTGAGGTCCATCGTCCGGTGCCGGGGTCGTAGTCGCGTACCCCGAACCTGACCAGTTGCGTATCGCGGTCCAGCAGACCGCCGGCGTATCCGAAAGGTTGGAAGCCGGGGTTGGTGTCGTTCAACACCTTGCCGAAATCGTCGTAGTCCATCTGCTGGACGATCTGACCTGTCGCTACATTCACGACCAGCCGCGGACTTCCCAGGTGATCCAGGATCAGCCGATAGGTCACGCCGCCTCGGATCATGTAATCGGGAACGTTGTCGCGGGTCGCATAGATGAAACGCGACACGATGTTGTTGTTGCCATCGACTTCCACGATGGGTTTGCGATCATCCAGGTAGACAAAGCCCTGGGCGAGCGCGCCGTTGACGTACCTCCCCACGCGCCGATCCTTGCCATCGATCAGGTACGAAAGGCTCGTCCCGTTCGGCAACGTGACAGCCGTGAGGGCGCCGCTGCTGTCGTAGTGGTACGTCGTCGTCTGACCGCCGACTGCTCTGCTTTGAAGATCTCCGTTCAGACCGTAGATGTACGCCGCCGAGCCATATTGGATCAAACGATCCTGGGCATCGTAGGTCGCGGCGATGGCCCCGCCGGCACCGCTCACGATGATCCGATTGCCGTTGCCATCGTACGTGTATGACGTCGCCAAGCCGTTCCTGGTCGCGCTGCTGAGGCGTCCCGCCAAGTCATAGGTGTACGCATAGACGTTTGTCGATCCACCTATGGTCTCGGTAACACCGACGATGCGCTCGAGCTTGTCACGCGTGTACTGCTGAATAAAGAGCGTAGTGTTGAGGTATGCCGCACGGTACTGAGTCGGACGGCCGAAGCCGTCATAGGTCCACGCGTCCGTCGTACTGCCGAGGGTGCCTCCGGTCAGCAGGCCGTTTTGAGCGTTGTGGTTCAGCGTCAAGCTTCCGGCACTAATTAGGGCGTTGTCCGCGTCATAGCTAATCGTCGTTGTCGCACCGCCGATCGTGATCGAGCTCAGCCGGAAGTCGTTGTCGTAAGTCCGCGCGATGGTTTGAGACACTGGACCAACCAGCGAACTGCTAGTGAGTAATCCACCGTCGTACGCGTAGGACAGCGCGACGCCCCCCGGCGCGTTGACGCTCGCTATCTGACCGGTGGCAGCGTCATAGCCGTACGAGACGGTTCCCCTGGGTGTCGTTCGACTTACAGGGCGCCCCGCGGAATCGTACTGGAACGTCGTTGTACTGGCATCGGGATGACGGATCAGGGTGAGTTGATGATCGGCGTCGTATAGGTATTGCGTTTGACTCGGCTGTCCGCCCACTGGGGGCGCCGTATAGGTGGATGTGAGATTGATCGGCCCGAAACCAAGACTGTGAGCCGACCGCCCAGGGGGAACGAGGCCAGTGAGGTTACCGTTGGCATCGTAAGCGTACTGGGCTGCACGACCATCGGCGAATATCTTCGTCGTTACGCGTCCCGCGGCGTCGTAGGCGTACCTTTCGACCTGTAGCAACGGGTTAGTTACGTTGGCGATATAACCATCTCCAGTCCGGGCGATCGTCGAGGTACGGATATCGGCACCACTGCCTTCGATCGAGGACTGAAGAAGACCATGGCTGTCATAGCTGCGCACGATCGGCTGCAAGGTCGGCGCCGAATATTGCGTCGGTCTCCCGAGGTTGTTGATAATCACGCTTTGCAGCCTACCAAGAGGCGAGGTATCGATCGCCGTGCGAGTCGCCGCAGTGAACGCCGAAGTATGGATGCGACCGTTGATCGTGAACGTGTCAGTTTTCGCACTTAAGGTCAGCGGGTTTTGCGGATCCGTGAGCGTCGTGGTAACGACCTCGCTCGCTTTAAGCTGTCGGCCACCGGGCGTCGATACGGTCGCGGCACTCGTGGTCGGCGCCAGCATCCCCCAGCGGGGATCCGCCCCATGCGTCACATTGCTGACTGTCCCGGTGGCGTCGGTTATCTGTTCGCTGCCATCGGCGAACGTGACATCGATCGTCTTCGTTCCATCGGCCTCGACCAAGGTGCGGCGAAGCGCACCCGTACTGAGCTGCTCGACCTGGAAGCTCCGCGTTCGCCCCAGAGCCGAGGTCGCGGTTACCGTAAACCCGTTGGCTTGCTCCGTACGGACAAGCGAAGTGCTGCCCCCGGCCGGGTCCTCGTCCTTGATCAGCCTGCCGACGGCATCGTAGGTGAACCGGGAGGCGTTGCCGCGCGGATCGACGAGACGCTGCAGCAAGCCCGATGCGCTGTACTGCATCGAGTGCACCTGTCCCGCGGGGTCCGTCACGGAGGACAGCCATCCGTCCGAAGTCGCATTGAGCACCGTGCGTTGCCCGAAGGGCGCCACGACCGCGGTTGGAACGGCACCATTGCGCTCGATTCTCGTGACGTTGCCGTCGCCGTCCGTGATGGCGATCGGATAGCCGGCGGCATCGTAGCCGAAGGTCAGCAAAGTGGCTCCGGTCAGCGTATGCACGGTTCGCAGATGCCGCCCTTCGCCACTGAAAACATAGGCCTCGTGCCCGTCCTCCGAGGGCACGAGGATGTCCGAAGCGGAAAGACCGGGCAGCGCGGATGCGACGCGCCGGATTCGATGGTGGCCGGCATCGGCAATGTAAATCGCTTGATCCGGACCGGTGGCGAGACCGTTCGCGGTCGCGATCGCCGTTTGCGGCCCAGGTCCGCCGTCCACAAAAGGCGCGGCCGCACCATTGCCTGCAAAGGTGTTGATGATTCCATTCGTGCCGACCCGGCGCACCCGGTTCGTGGCCGCGATGTAGATGCTTCCGTCACGTCCGACGGTGACATCCCGGGGTGCGTCGAGGCCGGCGCTGAGCGCGGGCCCGCCATCGCCGCTGAACGCGCCGTTGCCCGGCCCGGCAACGGTGGAAATGATCCCTTGTGGTGTGACTTTGCGAACGCGAGTGTTGTCGACAAAGTACAGCGTCCCATCCGAGGAAAATGCCATGCCGCTTGGGTTCACGCCCGCCTGGAGCGCGGGTCCGCCGTCCCCGCTGAATCCTCCACCAGCGCCGGCGTACGCGTTGATCACACCATTCTGATCGACGACCCACACGTGCCCAGCATCGGAAATGAACAACCGGCCGTCAGGGCCGACCGCCACATTGCGCGGGAAAATCAGTGTCGCGTTAGCCAGGCTGCCTTCGTCCGGCGCGCCCATGATCCCGATGCCTACGAACGTCGAGATGACGCCGTTCGGAGCGACGCGGCGGACGCGGAAATTGGATCGATCAGCGATGTATACGCTGCCGTCGAGTCCCAACGCGACCGACGTCGGGTTCGCCAACTGTGCCTGGTTCGCTGGGCCGCCGTCGCCGCTGAATCCGCGAATGCCCGTCCCGGCAACCGTGGTCTGGATTCCGTTCGGGCTCACGCGGATGACGCGATGGCCGTTGTCGACGAAATACACGCTGCCGTCCGGACTGACGGCGATGCCCTGAGGGGTCGAGATGCCCGACTTGGTCGCCGCAATGCCGTCGCCGGCGAAGATCCCCGTTCCGTCGCCTGCGATCGTATTGACGACGTTCGCCGTGAGCTGGTCGACTTCGCGGCGGGTTCCGTCGCCGAGATTGATGACGTGACCGCTCGGATCGTACGAGTGCAACACGCTAAGGCTCCAGCCGCCGAGCCCCAGTCCGCGCTGATCCTGACGCGTGATCTGCGTCGTAGTCTCCTGATACAGGGTGATCTGCGTCCGCCAGCCGTTGACGCTGAGCGGAATGCCCGAGAAGCGCGCCCACGAGCTGGGTACCGTAATGGCCGCACTCGCGACGATGTCGTAGGTGTAGCCGATGCGGGTAGTGACCGAGAACGAGCCGTTCAGCGGACGTCCGTACGCATCGTTGCCGTCCCACGCGAAAGCAGTCGAGCCAGCGCTGGTCGGCACTGTTTGCGTGAGCTTCTGTCCGGCGACGAGGATTTCGACCTGAAAGGCTTTCACGCCGTTGGGAACGCCTTTGCTCGCGAGTGAAAGAAGCAGTCCCTGCTCAGCAGTCCGGCCCGGCGTTCGGTCGCTTTCGTAGTGCAGTGTGAACGGGGTTCCGACGACCGCGATATCCTCGCCGAGCGTTTGGCGCTCGCAGCCGATGATGGATCCCGTCGCTTCCGCCTGACAAAACGGTGGTGGCGGCGGCGGCGTCTCATCCGGCGGGCCGCAGTCCGTCGGAATGCAGACGAAGCTCCAGTTCTGGTCGTTGGTGGAAAAGTGATCCATCGGCGTGCGCCACAGCGACGTGCCGGGCGCGTAGAGTGCGGCGAGCTGCTGTCGCTCGGCGTTGGTGATGCCTAGCGCCGCAAGCGCAGCCCCGCCGTCCGCAACGCCATCGCCATCGAGGTCGACATTGGCCATGCCGTTGCCGACGCTCAGGACCTTGATCACCTGGCCATTGGGCGCGCCGATCCACGTGCTCTGTGCCGGATCGTAGAAACCGACCGGCACGACCTGACCGACGGGCACGTGCATGAAATTCTCGACATAGAACACGACCGGCTGGTTGAAAACGACGTCGCGCCCGTTCACCTTCGCCACGGACTCGTCGGCCCCGAGCTCGACAGCATACGTGTACGTGCTGGTTGGCGGCAGATCGCCCGGCATCGCCCTGGGTCCGTTCGGGCCCACGGTGTATTCGGTGAAGCGCACGTTCAACGTGCTCGCGGGCAACGTCGACCCGTCCGGCTGCACCAGCGCAGCGGTCGTTCCGGCCGGAAACAGAACCGTCGCCTGACGCGAGCCGTCCGCGTCCGTCTTGGCGTTCCCACGCGCGACCTGCATCGACGCGAGGCCCGCGCCGAAATTGATCGTGGTGACGCGCGAATCGTGCGGCAGGAGCACGACGTCGGGCACGATCGTGAATTCCTGCCAGCTCGTCTGGACCTGGCGCTGCGCGGGAAGGAATCCGGCCTTCGCATAGCGCACGGTGAGCCGGCCGCCTCCATTGGCTGCCATGTCGAACATGCCGTCGAGGCGGCTGAGCGTTTGTCCGAATTCGGGATGGCCGACAATGCTGATCGTGACACCGGTCAGCGCGGCCCCCGTGCCGTCGGCGACCTTGCCGCGCAAGACCGACACGCGCTTCAAGTCAATCGTCCCTGCCACGACCCCGGTCTGGATGGGATTCGCACCGGCATAAAGGAACGCTGTCGACGCGAACAAGCTGTTGGCGCCGGTCGGATTGAGTGGTGGCGCCACCGTCGACGGATCGGGCGGCAGGCCGCTGCCCGACACGAGGATATTGAACGACTGGGTCGTGCTGCCGCCGTGACCGTCGGTTACGCGAATGGTCACGGCGAACGTGCCCGTCGACCCCGGTGTCCAGTTGACAAGCCCGCTCGCGCTAATGCTCATGCCCAGGGGCGAGACCGACAGCCCATAGGTCAACGCATCGCCATCCTGGTCGGTCGCAACGACCTGGTACTGATAAGGCGTGGCCGCCTGCCCCGCCGTCACCGCGGAAGACGTGATCTGCGGATTATGGTTCGGCGGAGCGACCGAAACCGTGACGGTGGTGGTGGCCGGCACACTGTCGAGCTCGTCGTCGCTCACGATGAGCTGCGCGACGAACGTGCCGGGCACGTCGCACGTCAGCGTAGCCTTGGCTTGGGCGACGTTGCCGAGCGCCGCCGCGCTGTTCACTGGCTTGAAGAGCAATGCCCATTCGTAGCTCAGCGGGTCTCCGTTGGCGTCGTGCGAAGCCGTGCCGTCGAGCACGATCGCCTGGCCGACTTGCGCGATCTGGTTCGAGCCCGCGTCGGCCACCGGGCGAACGTTGCCCGTAGAGATCACGACCACGCGCGGTGCGCTGTCGCTCGATCCATCATTGACGATGAGCTGCACGGCGTACACGCCCGCCTTGTCGACCGTAAAGGTCGGATTGACGGCCGTAGGTGCGGCCAGCGTCGCGCCGCTGCCCGCCGGGCTTGTGACGAGCGCCCAGCGATAGATCAACGGACCGCCGTTCCCCGCAGCCGACTTGCTGCCGTCGAGCTGAACATGCGCAGAGACCGATACCGCCTGGTCCGGACCGGCGTCGGCGATCGGCCGGACGCTCTGCGTGCTGAAGGTAGCGACGGACGGAGCACTGTCGGTGTGGCCATCGTTGACCACGAGCTGCGCTTGATAGATACCCGGCTTGTCCGCCGTGAAGCTGGGAGTCACGGACGAGGGGTCATCGACCGCCGCCTGGCTCCCTGCGGGAATCGACACCAAGGTCCAGTGATACGTCAGAGGATCGCCGTCGACGTCGGTCGAATGCGTCCCGTCCAGATGGACAGGGGCACCCGAGGCGACGAGCTGGTCATGCCCCGCATTGGCGACGGGCCGCGAATTCGTGGTGCTTATGACGACCGTCGCCGGAGCGCTATCGCTTCGGCCGTCGTTGACGACGAGCTGCGCGGTGTACGCGCCGGCAGTATCGACGACGAAACTCGGGTTGACCGATGTGGCGTTCGTGAGAGTTGCCCGACTGCCGTTCGGAATTGCGGTCAAGCTCCAGCGATAGGTCAGCGCGTTGCCGTCGATGTCGGTCGATCGGGTGCCGTCGAGCGCCACCATCGTGCCAGTCGCCACAGTCTGATCGGGGCCGGCGTTGGCCACGGGGGCGTGATTGATCGAGGCCGGAACGCCGTAGATGCTCTGAGTGAAAGTGAACGTCGTCCGTTGCGGATTGCTGAACTTCAGAACTATCGCGGTCAGCGTGGCGCCGGGGCTCAAGCTGCCCGCGGCCAGCGGGAGGTCGAGATAGGGCAGACCGGTGGCTGTCGTCCCGGTGGCATTGGCGAGGTGGACGCTCGCAGAAGTGATGCCGGTAACTACCAACGACATGGGCGCGAATACCGGAGTCGTTCCGATGTTGGTGAGCTTCGCTACCGTGTCGAAGGTGTTCGTCGCGCGGTTGAGGACGAACCCGCTGTAGCTCACTCGGATCTGACCGTCGACCGGTACGGCCGGAGATACAGGCTGCGCGACGGCGTGCGATGCACACAGCAGGAACGAAGCCAGAAGGAGATAGAGCAGCGCGAGCGGCCGCCCGAGTTTTCTGACCGAGAAATGCATCCGGGGTATCACGGCGATCCTCCCTTGCATGCGCATGGTTCTGCGCGATCGCCAAATCTGGGTTTGCTTTTTATTTCGTTGGGCGCTCGCCCCTACTTTTTGTAAGCGGTCTGGTAGCAAAGACCAGACCTGAGTTTGGGTGAGTCTTTGAGATCAGGTCGTTAGCTCGTTCTCAGCAATTTGTAGGGTTCAATCTGTAAAGCACTCCGACACTTCTTCACCGTATTGGCCTGCATCCGGACAAGCGTCGGCCAAGCGCCGGGCCGGCACACTCGTTGCTTAGAGCTCCCTCAGGACCCGTCGAAGTCGCCGTGATGCGCGGCGACCGGTGCGGCGCTGCCTCGCGGCGTGCGGCCTCGACGTGCCCTGTGCAACGTTGAGGGAGTTGTCCGGCCATGACGGAACGACCGCAATCGCCAGGAGAGGAGATCGCCAACAGCTTGAGCCACGGGCTCGGGTTCGTGGCTGCCTTGGCGTCGGCGCCGATCCTCGTACTGACCACGGCGCAAACCGGCCGGACGCTGAACGTCATCGGCGCGGCAATCTTTGCCGTAACGATGGTGCTGCTCTACTGCGCGTCCACGATTTACCACGCGGTACCGCACCCGCGCACCAAGGCGCTGCTGAAGAAGCTCGACCACGGAGCGATCTTCCTGCTGATCGCCGGCACTTACACGCCATTTACGTTGGGCGCGCTGAACGGTCCGTGGGGTTGGACGCTGCTCAGCGTGGTCTGGGGTCTCGCCGTCGTCGGCGTCACGCTCAAGGCCTTCGACCGCATCGAGCATCCGTTCGCCTCGCTCGGTCTCTATCTGCTGATGGGATGGCTCTGCCTGGCCGCGCTCGAGCCCATACTCGACCGAGTTCCACAGCAGGGCCTGCTGCTGCTCGGCACCGGAGGCTTGGCCTACATGGCGGGTGTCGGGTTCTTCGCCACCGACTCACGGCTGCGATACGGGCACTTCATCTGGCATCTCTTCGTCCTGGCCGGCACGGGCTGCCACTTCTTCGCGGTGCTGGGATACGCCGCCTGAGGTCAGAGGACGTCCTGCTCGCGCTGGCCGCCATTTCAGCGTTGCGCCGCCGCGCCTCACGTTAAACTGCGCGTCGCCGGCAAGAAACCACGTAGGGAACCCGTGGGCGGAAGCTCGCGACTAATGAGTCGCAGGGCGGGTCGCGCGGGCCAAAAACAAAAGGGAAGAAGATGACGTCGGATGACGAACCGAAACCACCGGCCGTCGACAATGCAGACCGAGAGACGGCCGTGCAGGCGATGGCTCACATGACGATTGCCAAAACGCACCTGCGCGAATTGATCAAAGCCCGCGTGCACACCCGCGCTGCGTCGCGAGCATACAAGCACCTCGACCGGGCGATGGAGATTCTGACCGAGGCAATCCGGGGCGACGCCTCCAAGGACCAGTAGCGCCCGGGTGGCCAGCGGTTAGTCGACGGCCGTCCGAAGAGTGTCAAACGCAGTGCCCAGCTCGTCGACCTCGAGAACTGTGTCATCGGAGATGAACCCGATCAATCGCGGATGGTCGCGCTGGCCAGTCAGACGCTGCCAGCCTTGCGCGGCCCGAAACGCGAGCTTGGAGTCGGTGGTGAAGCCGCCGAGGCTGTACGCGTAGTAGACATGGCGCAGCTGCTGGCTTTTGTCGCGCAGCCATGTGGAATGCAAAAACCTGACGCAGCGCGAAACGGCACAAGCCGACTCGCGCTGAACCTGCTTTTGCCGCCAGACGGCCCCGTCGTGAGGTGCAAACCTTGATTCGGGCAATTTGATATCCGGCGACAAGGGCTCGACTATCACAACCTCGATGTCGCGACCGTTGCGGCGGTACATCAGGCTGGTCGATTCGGTTCTGGTCGCCGGGTCGACCGTCCACGTTTCCGCCGGCTTGACGAGATCCCATCCGGAAATGCTCTGCGCCAACGCTGGTGCATGCGCTCCGCGCGCCGGCCGCAGTTCGTTCGCGGGGAGCGCGGCGGCACTGCCGCCGATCAACAGCATCGACAACCCGGCCAGTACCGGGCCGAACCGTCTTATTGGACGGTCCTGTCCCGCCGCATCTATGGTCGGCGTCTCCTGCTCGGCATCGCCTTTGAGCCGGCTCAGGACATAAAACAACAGGCCCAGCGTCGCGAACAACGCGATCCATTGAATCGTGCCATGCGAGGTGAGCTCCATTTGAGATCCGCGTATCCAATCGATGAGCACGATCGCGTTGACACGGATGACGTTGGAAACGATACCGAGCAAGGCCCCGAACGCTGCCAGCGCCGCAATCCTGGAGAATGAGCGGTAAAGCAAGCAGCCGAAACAGTAGCCGAGAAAAGCGCCCAGGGTCACGAAAGAAAGGCCGGAACATTCATCGATCACGATGTATCGATTCGCGCCGATGAAGATTACGTAGCCTTCCACCGAGTGCGGCAAATGCGCGACAACGGCGAACGACTCTATCGCCTTGACGGTGAGCAGCCTGAGTGGCGTCTCGAGCACATCGCCTGACGGAACCATCAGGAACAACAAACCGAAGGTCGGAAAAAGCTTCCAATACGACCGCCAGCCCAAGGTCGACATCGCCACGCCCTGCAGCGCCAGGACGAACGCGAAGTGGCGGCCGACATCGATGTTGGTCAGGGACGCCGCGCCCCAGCAGGCGGCGGCAACGATCACCACCCAGATTCCGGTCAGGTCGGGTTGCGGCCGGATCGGAACGCCGGTCGATCGGTGGTGCCAGCCCAGCAGATAGACGACCATCGGCAGCACCAGCCACGCGTACTGATATGCCTCGTGCGTTCGCCACACGGTCGTCATCTCAAGCAGGGTCGGCCACATCGCCACGCAAACCAGGATGGCGCCCGCGATTCCGCCGAGCAGTGCTTCCTTGGAGCGCGCAGTCATCGCGGCGCGCGGCTCGGCCGCCTTCGCCGGCGCGGTCGATTCGGGCTCGACGCTATCGACGAGGCCTTGGCGGAAACGAAATGGCTGCTGCAGCACGCGCAGCAAACGGGCGTCGCCGGGCCGCCGAAAATAATCGAGGCCAAAACGCGGGATTTTCGCGTCCTGGGGATCGACGTAAGTGCCGAACAATCGATCCCAGACGGTCAGCACCGATCCGTAGTTGCTGTCGGTCTCCGGTTGCAGGTCCGAATGGTGCACGGCGTGCTGCGAGGGCGTGACGACGAGGCGGCGCAGCAGCCTATCGAGTGAAGGCTCGAGCCGCAGATTGGCGTGCGAATACAGCGCGACCACGGTTGCCGCCAGCAAGTAGACCCCTACCGCGGCAGCGGGCAGCCCCAATGCGGCGATCAGGGCCATCATGACGACGGTGCCGAGGATGTATTCCAGCGGATGGTGCCGTTCGGAGGTCGTGACGTCGATTTGCGTATCGCTGTGATGAACCAGGTGCACCCTCCACAGCCACGGGATGCGATGGAAGAACCGATGTTCCCAATAGCGCCACAGGTCCAGCACCAGAAACGTCAGCAAAACCTCGATGGCGAATGGAAGCCCCATTCGCGACACGAAGCCAGGCGCCTGACTTAGCGCAAAAGCGTAAATCCCGATCGGCAGCACCAGCGTGTCGACCACGCTGCCGATGATGAACAAGCCGATATTGCTGGTCCAACGCCTCGCGATCTGGACCGGCTGGCGTTGCAGCGCGCGGACGCGTTCGAGCAGAACGAGCGCAACCGCCGTCCCGAGGAATACGAGCTGGTAAAGAGTCCCGAATTCTTGGGTCATCGGTTGCGGGTTCTGGTGCGCCGGCTTGGGCGCGCGAATCGGCCGGCTGGCGCGGGATCAACGAGGGATTGCATACTACGGCCGACCTGCCGCGCGCCGCAAACGACTGGGCCGCTCCGGGGGGTCAGCCGCATCGGGCGCCGGTCCGGCGCCCGATCCTGGCGAAGCGTCGGATTACCCGTGCTTCTTGCGCTTGACGATATAGATACCGATCGCCAGGCTGAGCGCGGAGACGCCCAGCAGGGTGACGCTTGCAATCGGCAGAACCGAACCAACGGGCGTGCCCAGAAAGAAGCCCAGCGCTGCACCCAACGGTCCGCCCAGGGCATCACCCAGCGTCAAGCCCAGACGGTTGCCGAGCCCGACCCCCAGTGGGACGGTGGGCCCCGCCAGCGCGACATTGGCAGCGGAAGCTGCGAAGGCGGCGACGATCAGTTTTCCTGCATTCACAGTTGTCTCTCCCCTTATGACTCGACCCGCTGATGGCTCAGCGACGTTTACTGATGTTTCTTGCGCTTGACGATATAGATGCCGAACGCCAAGCTTGCCGCGGACACGCCTAGCAGGCCGACGCTCGCAAGCGGCAACACCGAACCAAGCTGCGAGCCCAGCAAGTTGCCCAGCGCCGTGCCCAAGGCGGTCCCGCCCAGCACCCGGCCCAGAGGCTCGCCTAAGGGGGCTCCCAAAGCCACGACCGCCGCGAGAGCCGCATTTGCCGCCGAAGCTGCCATAGCGGCGACCATCCATTTTGCTGCGTTCAAGTTCCCCTCCACCCGTGACGACGCGCGCGATGAAACATCGGCTGCTGCGCCTTGAGGCGCTGCGCAGCCCATATCGCTCGCGCGAGATGGGCGACCGCATATTCTGTGCCCAGAATGTTTTTACCCTATGAATCAAGGAATAGAGTCAGGCGCGGCCTCTAGAGTCCAAGCGCCCGTAAAGAATTCCGACGCCGGCGCTCGGTGACGCTTGCGGAGATCGCCGAGCGCCAGCCCGCCGCAACGTGGCCCTGCACCGCGCGCAACGGCGTGGGGGACGGCACACCGGCACTAGCGACCCGGACGGCGTCACGAATGACCCGGCGCTAGGGCAGCCTGCGTAACGCCCGACCCTGCTTCTCTATCGCCGCGGCGACAGCGGCGGAATACCCGGATGAGCGCATTGCGCTGATCCTGGACGACGGATCGGCCGTCTCTGCCTGCCGCTTCAGCGCGCGCTGCGACAGGTCGTCCGGCGGCGTTGCCGCGGCCACCGATGCATTGGAAAATCCCGATCGGCTTATCGACATGTAGCCTTTCATCGGATAAGCGGTCTCCGTTGTCGGCGAGATCCAGAGGCCGTTATACGTCTGGTCCAGGCCGAGTTCGTATGCGTATACGTCGAGAGCGACCGTGTACGTCGAGTCGGTCCAGTGGCCACAAACCACGAGCCCCGCAATTTCGCCCGTGACCTGCAGTTCACAGGACGCAAACTTGTCGAAGTCGTTGACTATGCCATTGCCTTCCGCGGTCGCACCAAGGATCGTCGTGAAGGAGTACCGGTCGGCAAAATCGACGCCCGCGATCGTCTCGACGTAAACCCATTGGCCCAATAGTCCTTGCGGCGGGGTGCCGAATCCGAAGTTGAATGGCCGGATCGTCGTCATCCGGCCGCCCGGCAGGAGCACGGTGGCGCTCGTCTCGGAGGTGAAAGTAATGACAATGGTGCCGCTGTTGATCGTCGACGAAGGCGCCGTATAAGCGCATGAAATGCACTGTCCTCCCCGCACCGCGAGCAACGACCCGGTATACGTCGACTGACTGGCCGACATCGGCCCCGACGATATGTACCACTCCGAGTCACCCGGCTTGTAGCTGAAGATCGTGATGACCAGCACGCCATCCTGAATATCGATGTTGTAGCCGGAGCCGCTCTCCGCGGGGTTGTACCAGTGCCCGGTGCGCGCGGTAAAAGCGCTTGCCGATGCGGAAAGCGCAAGCAGTGTGAGAACCGCAAGGATCCGAGAAATCATCTGCCCTCCCCTTTTTTTTCTGCCTCCCGGTCAGTTACATCAACCGGCGCTCGATTCGCGCAATCCGACGGCGCAGACAGCGGTCAATTGACAGCATACGCTTGCCGCCACGCGCCAGCACAGGCCGATGCACGCCTGTCCTGGCGTGCTTCTGTACTTCATGACGCCTCGGGTGACAACAGGCGCGGGACCTGACGGAGGAGGCTCCGGTGCTGTTTTTCGATGAACCGGTAGCACTCGCACGATTGCTCCTCCAGACCCTTCCTGTCCAGAACCACGATGTGTCCGCGTCGATAGCGCATCAGCCCGAGGGCTTGGAGGTGCGATGCCGCAATCGAGATTCCGGAGCGGCGCGCACCAAGCATCGCAGCGATCGAGGTGTGCGACATCACGAGCTCATGCGGGTGCGCGTATTGGTCCATCGTCAATATCCAGCGCGCCAGCCGCTGCTCGACCCGATGGTGCTGCGAGCACGCGACCGACTGGCTGATCACGGCCAGGGCCACTTGCGTGTAGTGCAGCAACACGCGCTGCAGCGGGCTGCCGAAACGGACCGCGGCGCGAAGGTCGCGCGAGCTCATGCGCAGCGCGGCGCCCGGAAGCTGCACGACGGCTTTGTCCGGCGTGGCGATCGTGCCGAGAAATACGTTGATGCCCACCATCCCTTCGTGGCCGACAAGGCCCACCTCGACAGTGCGGCCGTCGTCGAGCGTGTCGACCATCGCGACGACCGCGTCTTCGGGAAAATAGACATGGCCGATCTTCTGATTCGCGCGATAGACGACGGCGCCGCGTTTCAAATCGACGCGCTCCATCTTGGCGGCCAGGCGCCCGTATTCGGTCTTGAGAAGCGCGCCGAGAATGCCGTTGCTGACCTCGATTTCCGGGCCAGACGGCCAGTTCTTCTGAATCATGCGCAGCGGCTGCAGCGAGCCGGGAGGATGATGGCGTACGCGGACGCCAAATGCGCCACGTCGCACAACTCTAGAACATTGCGCGGGAGTTTACAAATGCCCGGATAACGAGCCCCCGGGCAGCGAGGCGCTGCGGTAGCGTCCTAGCGCAAGGCGGACTGGCTGCCGCGCGATTCGTCGCTCGTGCGCTGGGCGCGGATCAGGCGTTGCGCTTCTAGGCACCAGTGCTTCTTGATGCTGTGCCAGACGTCGGCCGCCCACAGCACGTGCGAGTCGTCGCCGCCCGGTATCGTCGCCGTATCGACCTTCCCGCCGGTGTAGGCGTTGATCCAGTCGCGCTTGCTCGGCTCGTCGACCAGGTAGTCGGTATTCGGTACCGTCACGTGGCTGTACCCGATCGGCAGATTGACGTTGTGGACTTTCGCGTTGCCGGTCTGGCGATAGAGATCATACGAAGTCGCGCCGGACGGCGGCGTGAGCGCAATCGGATCCGCAGCGATCGAGTAGCCGGTGAATTCCTCGACGCTGTCCGGAATCGCTCGCAGACGTCCGGCGAGGCTCCAGCTCGTCGCCGCCCAGAACTCCAGCCCGCCGGCCCCGACGACCGACGCGTACGAGAGCTGGATGCCGACGACCGGGCGCTGGGCGTGTGTCACCGGATCGTAAATCGTCTGGCGATTCTCCGACCGGTCGGTCACAGGATTCCACACCGGGACGCGATCGCCGTAATCTCCTGCCAGCTCGTGCAAGACCTTCACCGTCTGCATGCCGCCCTGGCTGTGACCGATCAACATGGGTCGCACGCCGTCGCGCTCGTAATACCACGCCAACTGGCCGGCCAGCCGCTCGCTGCTGCGGTAGGGATTCTGCGACCACTCGCCGTCGCGCGGATCGCGGATGCGGGACTCCGGATACCCCATGCCCACCAGAAATTTGCCGAACGATTCCATCATCAGGTAGACGCCGGCAATGCCGCCGTGGACCAGAACAATGCGCGGCGTCGGTCCGGCGGCGAGGCTGTTGCGCACGTCGGCGTCGCTGATCCGATCGGGATCGAGCGCCAGGATACGGTCCTCGATCGCACGTCGCGACTCCGCGGTAACTTCGGTCCCGTTGGTCGCGGCCAGATGCGCGGCGAGAAGCTCGTTGCGACTGTCTATCGCCGCCGGGGAATAGGGCGTTGTCGCGCACGCGGCCAAGGCCAATGCGACGATGCTGAGACCCGACAAACCCAGGCAACGCTTGGCGGTGTTGATATTGTTGATCTTGGTCATCGCGGCCTCCCTTCTTTTGAGGAAAGTCTCGCGCATGCACAGCGCCGCCGCCTATCGGCCGAATGCCTTTTCTCTTGTCCGAGCGCGGCGCGAACCTTGCAGGACGGGGGCCTACACGGAAGTCTGGCGGCTAGCCGGAGCGACGGCAGCGCAGCAGGTTCATCGCGTTCATCGTCGAGACGGTCTCGCCGTGCTGATTCAGCACTTCGATCAGTGTGCGCACGACCCCGCGATCCGGCTTGGACCGCGAGCGTCTGGCTTCGGTGACCGTCACGCGGATGCGTAGCGTGTCACCAGGCCGCACCGGCTTCAGCCAGCGCAACTCGTCGACGCCAGGCGAAGCCAGGCTTGCGACGCTGGACAGATAGTTGTCGACGAACAGTCGCATCATCAGCGCCACGGTGTGCCAGCCGCTCGCGATCAGGCCGCCGAACGGTCCGTGTGCCGCGGCCACCGGATCGATGTGTATCGGCTGCGGATCGAATGCCCGCGCGAAGGCGACCGCTTCTCGCTCGTCGACGGCCGCCGTCCCGTATTCGTAGGTCGAGCCGACGACGTAATCCTCGAAATGGCGCTGGTCGATCGGCACGCCGAAATCCGGCGTGCTCATCGCTGCCGCGGCACCATCGTGCCGAATCGGATGGTCAATCGAGCTTGCCGACGCGGCGAACGACGGCGCCGAGCTTTTGTGCGTCGGCGTCCCAGAAGCGCTGCAGCTCGGGCGCGTCGAGATACTGCACCGGTGTTTCGACCGTGGTCAGCGCGGCAACGAAGCGCGGGTCCGAGGCGGTGATCCGCGCCGCGTCGCGAAGCTTCGCCAGCACCGGCGCCGGCGTCCCGGCCGGCGCGAACAGTCCCGACCATTGGAAGAACACGGCGTTGAAACCGGACTCCGACAAAGTGGGCACGTCCGGCAACGACACAAGCCGATGGTCGCCCCACGACGCGAGCACGCGAACGGTGCCCGCCTTGACGTGCTGGATCACGGTCGAGGGCCCCGAGGCGACGGCGTCGATGTTGCCGCCGAGGAGGCCGACGACCGCGGGACCGGCGCCGGTATAGGGCACGTGCAGAAGCTTGATGCCGGCGTCGCTGGCAAACATTTCCATCGGCACGTGCATGGTGCCGTAGTTGCCCGACGAGCCGTAGCTGATGGCCCCGGGGCGCTTCTTCGCGTCGGCGACGAATTCCTGCAATGTCTTCCACGGGCTGTCGGCGCGCACCGCGAGCACCGTCGGGTCTGCCGTGAGCCGCGCGATCGGGACGAGCTGATCGAGCTGGTACATCGGCGGACGACCGATGATCTTGTCGGCCTCCGGCAGGATCGAAATCGACGAAAGCGCGAGGAGCAGCGTGTAGCCATCGGGCTTCGCCTTGGCCACGTACGCCATGCCGATGCCGCCGCCGGCGCCGGCCTTGTTCTCGATGACGACCGGGGCGCCCAGGACGCGTCCCAGAGCATCCGCCGCGGGCCGCGCGACGATGTCGGCAACGCCGCCCGGCGGAAACGGAACCACCAGCGTGATCGGCTTCGACGGATACGCTTCCTGTGCGCTCGCTTCCGCACCGAGCAGCGTCAATGCCAGAACGACCGCCATGAACAGCGCGCGAGCGAACATCAGGCGAGTATCCAGACCAGTATTCCGCCGAGCAGCAGCCATTTGAGGGTGTAGTAGGCGAACTTGCTCTTGCGCTTCAGCGCCTTGCCGGGCAGGCGCAGGTAGTACGCGAGCCCGAAGATCTTGTTCAGCACGCCGACCTGATCGCCTGCGACGTTCTCGGTCTGGCTGGCCCGAATCACCGTCGCCTCGTACCAGTGATTGATCGTAGCCATGATGCGGCTGGTCAGCGGCCGCTCGACGTCGCAGAACAGGATCACGCGCAGCGTATCGGTCTTGTTCTCCGCCCAGTGGATGAAGGTCTCGTCGAAGATCACCGCCTCGCCATCGCGCCAGCTATACGGCTCGCCGTCGACGAAAATACGGCAGTTGTCCGAGTTCGGCGTCGACAGGCCCAGGTGATAACGCAGCGAGCCGGCGAACGGATCGCGGTGCTTGCCCAGGTCGCCGCCGGGAGGCAGCAACGCGAACATCGCCGCGTTGACCGACGGGATCGATTGCACCAGCGCGACTGTCTTCGGGCACAGCGCCTTCGCCGAATCCAGCGGCTCGTCGTACCATTTGACGTAGAACCGCTTCCAGCCGCGCCGGAAAAAAGAATTGAAGCCCAAGTCGTTGTATTTCGCGGCGGCGCGAATGTGGCCCTCGTCGAACAGCTGCAGGGCTTCCTCGCGCAGCATTTGCCAATTGTCGGCGAGCGGCTTCAACTCGGGGAAAAGCTTGACGTCGACGTACGGCCGGTTAGGCACCGCCGAGAACATGTACATCAACACGTTGTACGGCGCCATGAACGTCGAATGATCGGTCAGCTGGCGATAGAACCGATGCCGGATGCGGCCGCGATAATGGATGTACATCCCCGAAGCGATGAAGCCGTAGAGGATGAAAAATTTCGGCGCCAGCAGGTTGGGCAGATGCGCGATCATCGTCGGTCTTCGGTGGTGGCGGCCATTATAGCGCCTGAGCGGCCTGGCCCTCTCGACGCCCGGCCGCCGGCCCGAGCTTCCAGCGCCGGTGCACCCAGAACCACTGCTCGGGGTGGCGCAGGACCAGTATTTCTAGCATCGCGTTGTACGCACGGGTGTTGCGCCGGATTTCCTCATTGACCTTGTCGCACTCGATCAGCGGCAGCGCTTCCTCGAAGCGCAGCACATGCGAGCCGTCGGGCTCACGCCAGCTCGATGCCGGCACAACCGGCGCGCCGGTCGCGAGTGCCATGATCGCGAGGCTTTTGAACGTTCCCGCAGGATGGCCAAAAAAGTCGACTGCGATGCCGTCGGGTGGCGAGGCATGCTGATCGAACGGGAACACGACCAGGTCGCCAGCCTCGAGTCGCTCGAGGATCACATCGAGCGACCCGCGCTTGCCCACCACGCCAAAGCCACCTTGCCGGAAGCGCCGGTTCACCAGCGCGTCGAGCCAGCGCGGCCGAATCGCGCGGCGGATGAAATGAAAGCGCCCCCGCATGTGCGGAAAATGGCGCAGGCCCGCGATCGTCGCCACCTCGAAATTGCCGAAGTGTCCGGTAAGGATCAGCGCGCCCTTGCCACGCTCGAGTGCACGCGCCAGCGCTTCGACGTTGTCGACGCGGATCAGCGCCGACTTCTTTTGCTCCGACAGCCAGCGAAAGCGGACAAACTCGCCGGCGAGCCGCCACAGATGCGCGTAATGCGCCTGCGCCAGCCCGATGATCTCGGCTTCGGGGACCGCCGCGCCGAACACACGGTGGAGATTTTCCAGGATGACACGGCGGCGCAGCGGGAACAGGCGGTAGATCAGCCGGCCCGCCAGCGGTGCGTCGGCTTGCGCAGGAAGCGCCAGCGCGACCGCGGAGGCGCTTATCCGGTCGTGCGTCAGCGATACTGCGATCGCCCGCAGTCGCTGCCGTCCGAGCACGACCCCTGCCCTGGCGCTGCAGACGACCTGCGGCGCGCCGTAGGCATCGCGCTCGATTGAAAAATCGGCGGGTTCGATCTCGGCTAGTGCGAGCTCACGGGGAAAAAGCTTGGCGCAGGCCTCCTTGGCGGCAAAGCGCGCCGCCAGGCTTGCCGCCCGGCCCGGCCCGTCACCGCTGTCGGTGAGCTCCTGCGGCGAAAAATAGCGGATCAGGTCTTCCGCCGGCGTCTCGCGCAACAGGCGCTCGATGCGCGCGATTTCGACGCTGTCGATGCCGCAGCGCGTCGGCTGCCCGCGCTGCGCCAAGAACGGGTCGGCGGAGCCCGCCATCCGATCACCGCAGCGCGCGGACGATCAGTGCGGCATTGGTCCCGGCGAAGCCGCGGCACAGAATCAGCGCCGTGTCGCCACGCGGAACCTGAGGCGCGGAGGACACTCGCAGGCCGTCGCAATCAGGATCGAGCGAGGTCAGCGTGGCGATGCCCGGGACGATGCGCTCGCGCAGCGCCGCCAGCGCGATCACTGTCTCCATGATGCCGGCCGCGGCGATCAGATGCCCGGTCGCCCACTTGAATGCCGTGACCGGCGGCGCCGTGTCTCCGGTGCCGAACACACCGCGCAGCGCCGCCGCCTCGGATGCGTCCGACAGCGGCGTGCCGTTGCCGTGAGCGACGATCATCCCGATATCCGCCGGCGCGAGCCCGGCTTCGGCCAGCGCCTGCGTGATCGCGCGGCTAAGGCCATCGCCGTCCTCGCGAATCGCGAGCAGTCCCTCGCCTTCTGCTGCATACCCGCCGCCGAGCACCTCACCCAGCGCAGCGGCGTTGCGCTTTTGCGCGGCGTCCTCGGTCTCGAGCGCGAGCGCACCCGCGCCCTCGCCGAACACGCTGCCGCTGCGCCGCACGTCGAATGGGCGGATGGTGTCGGGTGCAAGCAAGCCGCACTGGTGGTAATACAGCACCATCTGCGGCTCGATCGGCGCATCGTGTCCGATGGCGACCGCGCGGTCAGCTTCTCCCTGGCGCAGCGCTTCGGCCGCTTCGATGACCGCCAGCGTGCCCCCCGCGCTGTGGTTGGTGATGCAAGCGTTGCTGCCCTTGAGCCCGTATTTGATGCCGACATGACAGAGCACGTTGTTCGGCAATGTGCGCAGCAGCCACATCGGATTGACCTCGTTGCCGAGGTCGCGGCCGAACGCCGGAAGCTCGCCACCGGTCTCGCTCATCAGCGGAAAGTATTCGTACTGAGACATGTACGCACCGCCGCCCGACCCAACGTAGAGTCCGCTGCGATCGTTGAATGCCGCGGCGGCTCCGCCATCGACAACATCGCGCGCCGACATGAATCCGGCGGCCTCGATCGCCTGACTTCCCGCATACAGTCCGAACATATCGCTGCGCCGGATCAGTTTGTGCAGCTTGCGGTCCTCGACCAGCGCGCGCGGATTGAAGTCCGGCATTTCGGCGGCGACTCGCACCGGCCAGCCGGTCGTGTCCCATTGTGCGATCGCTCCGATCGCCGAACGGCCGTCGCGGGCCGCCGCCAGGATCGCGCCAACGTCCATGCCCGACGCGCAAACCGCCCCGGTGCCGGTGATCAGAATCTTGCGACGCGGCATGCTTCAGGCGCCGGTCACTTCATCGGGATGGCGCAGCGCGACGCAGCTGTTCGAGCCGCCGAATCCGAACGAATTGGACAAGGTCATTCGAACGCGTCGTCGGGTCGGCGCGACGACCAGATTCAGGTCGCAGTCGGGGTCGCGCTCGCGCAGGTTCGCATTCATCGGCAGCTCGCCATGCCGAATCGTCAGCGCGCACACCACGACCTCGACCGCGCCGGCGGCGGCGATAAGATGGCCCATCGAGCTCTTGGTCGAGCTGACCGCGACGTCGGCGGTCCTGTCCCCGAACACGGTGTGGATCGCGGCGCTCTCGCTCTTGTCGTTCATGTAGGTCGATGTGCCGTGCGCATTGATGTAGTCGACGTCCTCCGGCGCGGCGCCGGCGTCGGCAAGGGCTGCGCGCATCGACTGGATCGGCCCGTCGCCATCCGGCGGCGAGTCGGTGATGCGGTACGACGAAAGCGAATTGCCGTCTCCGGCAAGCTCGGCGTAGATATGCGCGCCGCGCCGGCGCGCCGCTTCCCATTCCTCGAGGACGACAAATCCGGCTCCTTCGCCGAGCACGAAGCCGTTGCGCGTCGCGTCGAATGGACGGCTGGCGCTCTGCGGCGCATCGTTGTCGGCCGAAACCGCCGACAGAAGACAGAAGCCGCCCAGTCCGACCGGGCTGATCATCGAATCGAAGCCTCCCGCAAGTGCGTAATCGACGCTGCCCCGGCGTATCAGCTTGAGTGCCGTGCCGATCGCCTGGCCCCCCGACGCGCAGGCGGTGTGGACAGAGGTCGCATAACCGTGGATGCCGAAGCGGCGGGTCAGCAAGGCCAGTCCCGCCGTCGACTGACTGCGACAGAACACGATCGGATCGGCCGCGGTCGGATCGCTGACCAGTTGGTCGGCGTGCAGCTCGCCGTCGGCCGCCGAATGCCGCTGCACGGCCGAAAGATCCTCGTACGCAACGCCCATCATGCCGGTCCCGACCGAGCAGCCCCAGCGCGTTGCGGTCGTCGCCGTCGGCGCAATGCCGGCGTCTCGCATCGCCTGCTCGGCCGCACCGAGCGCAAATCGATGCGAGCGATTGGCGAACTTGAGGAGTTTCCGCTCGGCACCGAGCGAGGCCGCATCGAAATCCTTGACCTCGGCGGCGATCCGCGTCGAAAAGCCGCTGGCGTCGAAAATGCTGATCGGCGCAACGCCGCTGCGGCCTTCGAGCAACGCGGTCCACGTCGTGGACACATCGTTGCCCACCGGCGTGACCAGCCCGATCCCCGTGACCGCGACCCTGCGCCGCCGGCTCATGCGAGCACCCTGTCGACCAGTTCGACACGCGCCGTCGCCACCGCGCGATCGCCGACATGGGCGCTCAACGCGATCCTTGCGGTCGCGGAGTCATCGGGTGCCGGCAGCAACTCGACGTTGATGCCGACTTGCTGGCCCGGCGTGATGAACGTGCGCATCTTGACGTTGGTCATGCGCGAGGGCGTCATTGCCGCGGCGCCTCGCGACTCGCCGAGCGAATTGGCGAGCTCGATGGCAAGCCTCATTTGCAGATCGAGCAGCAAGGTCGCAGGAAACACAGGACGGCGGGGAAAGTGATCGCCGAAGAACGCCGCATGCTCGGGCACCATCAGCGTGGCGTGCAGCGACTTGGCCGCCACGCGCGCATCGACGGTGACAGGCACCGGCGCCACCCCGCGAAAGCCGCCGGCCGCCGCACCTCGCCCGCGCAGCAGCGCGAAGCGTTCGCGCAATGCATCCGGCGAATCGAGCTCCTCGACCGGCAGCATCGGACCCAGGCAGTGCCGGAGCTCGATGACCTGCCTGCCGTTGACCTTCGCCCGGCCGCCATAGGCGATGACTTCATCGTCGCAATCGTCGATGTCGACGTCGAGCTCCAGCAGGTCGCCGGGCGCGACGCTACCCTCGAACAAGGTTTCGGTCGCCAGCGCCGCAACCGGTCTTCCGCAGTAGCCGAGCTTGTCCATCGCAACCCACGCGGCGAGCTGTCCGACGGCTTCGGCGACCAGGCACGACGGAAACTCAGCGATATCGCGCGGGACCGCGTACCAGCCGCGAGCATGTGCGCCGGGCGCGAATTCGGTAATCCGGTCGACAAAGGAGTATGCGGCGAAATGATCGCTCATGCGGCGCTTCGGCCCCTCGTCAGGTCGCGGCCTGGGCTTCGCGCTGCGCGCTGATCACCAGCTTGCAGAATGTCTCCGGCGTGAACAGGCGCGGAATATCGGCGACTTTCATCGGCGTCTTGAATCGCTCGGCCGGAATCTCGGACAGATAGGATTTGAGCTGCGCCAGTCCCTTTTCGGTGACGATCCCTTTCTGCTCGAACTCGGCTTCCGGCAGGTCGCCGCGCGCATTCTCGACAATCTTGCCGCGCGGAATCTTGATCTTGAACGCGCGCTCGAGACGGAACACCATGTCGAGAAAATCGATCGATTCGGCGTCGAGCCCCTCGATCAGCGACACGTCGAGCTTGACCTCTTCGACGTCGCAACCGAGCGCGTCGGCCATCGTTTCGGCGACCTTCGGGTACACCGCCAGGATTTCTTCCTTGCTTATCTCATTTTGCGCCATGCTGTTCACTCCATTTTGAAGCCGCCGTCGACGGCGACTACCTGTCCGGTAATGTAGTCGGCGTAGCGTGAGGCCAGAAACCAGACCGCATACGCGACTTCCTCGGGCTTGCCGTAACGCTTGAGCAGGATGCGCGATTTCACTTGGTCGCCGGCGAGATCGCGCACATCCTGAGACATTTCGGTTTCGATCACGCCGGGTGCGACGGCATTGACCGTGATCTTCCGCGGCGCGAGCTCGACCGCCAATGAGCGCGTGAAGGCGT
>Ga0207711_10000320_pt1 | contig 51464 bp, 47 predicted proteins | sample KBSS34metaG_FD_184401 | JGI IMG/M metagenome (GOLD analysis project Ga0207711, IMG submission 184401) | Switchgrass rhizosphere microbial communities from Kellogg Biological Station, Michigan, USA - KBS S3-4 metaG (SPAdes) (version 2) | ecosystem: Host-associated > Plants > Roots > Rhizosphere... | reverse complement strand
ATCCCCAGCAACCAGTCACCCGCCAGAGTCTCCCCCAGCTTCCTCCCGCCCGCCAGACACCCAAGGCCACCATCACCCCAAGTACCCACACTTATCGGTTGTTCACGTTGTTAAAGAGCGTGCGCGCCCCGGGTCGAGCAACAACGCCGGATTCGGTCGAGCAGAGGGGGCCAATTATAATGATCCGAGCTCGACATTGCAAGCATCGAGCGGCGCCGTTCGAGTACTTTTGCCTATGACAATCGATGCGGCGGCGCGCTTAGCTGCATGAATTCAGACACTTCGCAAATGACCTCGACAAAGGCTATCGCGCTGGCCGCGCCGGATCCGGCTATCGCGCTATGGCTTTATCCGCTGGACTGCAGCAGCGACGAGTCGCGCGAGCTCGAGCGAACATTATCACCGGCGGAAATCGACCGCGCGGATCGCTTCGGCACGCCGGCGCTGCGAGCGCGGTGGGTCGCCGGTCGCGCAGCATTGCGACGGCTGCTCGGCGCGGCGCTCGGCGTCGATCCCGCGGCGGTTCCGCTGCGGCGCGGCACTCGCGGCCGTCCGGAAGTCGCATCGGAACATGCGCTCGATTTCAATGTGTCGCACACCGACAACGTAGCGCTGATCGGCATCGCTGCCGGATTGCCACCTGGCGCACGCATCGGAGTCGATGTCGAGCGCGAGGATCGCGCGGTCAATGCCGACGGACTGGCGCGCAAATTCATGACCGCGCGCGAGCGCACGGCTATGGCTCCGCTCGACGAAGAGGCGCGCCGCCGTCACTTCCTGCGGCTGTGGACATGCAAGGAAGCGATGAGCAAGGCCACCGGAGATGCCCTTTCGGCTCCATTTCGGGACATCGACGTGGGACTCGACCGCGGTCCAAACTTGCTCGCGGGGCCACCACCCTACGTCACCGGTCGCTGGCGTCTGGTAAGCGCCGCGGTGCCGGCGGGCCTGATTGCCACGATCGCGATCTGGCGCGGCGCCTAAACTCCGCCTCCGCGTTCGCAGCGCCGCCTCACCCACTGGCCGCGTCGACTGACGCGGGTTTGGCGTACTTCCATTTCTTCTGCAGCCAAAGCCAATCGGCGGGATTCTCGCGGATGTCGTGCTCGAGCATGCGCGCGTAGCGTTCGACGACCATGCTATCCGCGCCTTCGTCGTACGGCGGCTCGGCGAGCGGCGTCAGGCGGACCGAGTAGTAACCTCGCCGCAACCGTCGCATCGTCACGTAGAGAACCTTCGCGTCGAGAAATCGCGCAATCTTGCCGGCACCCAGGAAAAAAGCTGTGTCCTGCTCGAGGAAACGGGTCCATTGTCGCGGATCGTTTCCCTTCGGCGTCTGATCGGCGATCAACGCGTAGACTCGCGGCTGGCCGGCTCGGCTCATCAGATCGAAAATAAAATCCTTTCGCGGGACGAAGCGGCCGCCGAACCGCGCGCGGGCCTCGCGCAGAAACCTGTCGACCGCTTCCACACGCTGAGGCTGGTAGACAACGTCGATCCCGATGTCGAAATGCGCGCCGGTCGCGAGCGACAGCCATTCCCAGTTGCCGAAGTGGGCCGTCAGCAGAATCACCGATTGCTTGGCGTCCACACAGGCGGTGACCAGCTCGGGATTTTCGACCGTCACGCGGCGACGCAATGCGTCGGCGCTGGCCCCATACCCCCAGAATGCTTCGAACAGCGTATCCGCAAGATTGCGATACGAGCGGCGAAGAATGACAGCGCGCTCGTCCGCGCTCTTGCCGGGAAAAGCGTTGGCGATATCCAGCTCGGCACGATCGCGGCGCCAACGCAGCACGCGAAATGCGACGAAGTATACGACCGCGCTCCACGTGTAGAGCAGCGGCAGTGGCACGCGTGTAAGCGCCTTGAGCAGGAATAGCATGGGATTCGATGGCCGGCAATCAATGCCGCTCGCGCCACCGCGCGAATATAGACGAGCGCGTCGACCGGAGCAATGCGCAAGCCTTCGCGCATCGAATGCCGCCGCTAACGCACCTGCTCAGGCGACCGCCACCAGCCGGTCGAGGGCTTCCGGGTCCTTGAGCAGCTGGTCGCTGCTCGAGCGGTACACGATCCTGCCGCGGTCGAGAACGAGCGCTTGCTGCGTGAGCTGCAGAGCGAGGCGCGCGTGCTGCTCGACGACGACCACTGCGAATTCCCGCTCCCGCACCAGCTCGGCGATCAGCCGCATGAGATCCTGGACGATGATAGGCGCGAGCCCTTCCATGGGCTCGTCGAGCAGCAGCATCTTCGGGTTGGTCATCAAGGCTCGAGCGATCGCCACCATTTGCTGCTCGCCACCCGACAATTGATTGCCGAAGTTGCGCTTGCGTTGCTCCAGCTGCGGAAACATCCGGTAGACGCGATCTATCGTCCATGGTCCGGGCCGAGCGACGACGCTCAAATGCTCGTCGACTGTCAGCGACGGAAACATGAATCGCTCCTGCGGCACCCAGCCGAGCCCCGCATGCGCGCGCCGGAACGTCGGCAGCGCCGTAACATCCGCGCCGCGCCAGGCGATCGTTCCGCTCTTGACTCGCGTCATGCCCATCAGCGTCAGCAGCAGCGTGGTCTTGCCGACGCCGTTTCGGCCAAGCAGTGCGAGGCTGCCCGCTTCGTCCAGATCGAGGGAAACGTCCTCGAGAATTATCGAATCCCCGTAGCCCGCGGTCACCCGTTCGATGACTAGCAGCTTAGCCATGCACCGCCTCGCCCAGATAGACCTCGCGCACGCGCCGGTCGCGGGCGATTTCTTCCGGCGGGCCTTCGACCAGAACCGATCCGCCGACGAGCACCGTGATCTTTTCCGCGAACTTGAACACGAGGTTCATGTCGTGCTCGATGAAGATGATCGAGACCTCGCGCGGCAAAGCGGCAATGACGCCGAACAGCTCGGCACTCGCCGCCGCCGGGATTCCCGCCGCCGGCTCATCGAGCAGCAACACCCTTGGCCGGGTCGCGAGGGCAAGTGCGATCTCCAGCAGGCGTTGCTTGCCGTAGGGAAGCGTGCGCGATTCCAGCGCGGCGTCCTGATCGAGCCGAAGTTGCGCGAGTATGCTGCGCGCCTCGTCGATCTGCGGCTGCGCGCGCGACGCCGAATGCCACCATACGTTGCCCTCGCCATCGCGCTCACAGCAAGCCAGCACGACCGACTCCAGCACGGTCAGTCCCGGAAACAAGGTGTTGATCTGGAACGTGCGCGTCATGCCGCGCTTGACGCGGGTATGTTGCGCCAGTCCGGTGACCTTCTCCTCGGCCAGGTAGACCTCGCCCGCGCTCGGCGCAAGCACGCCGGTCAGCAGATTGATGAACGTCGTCTTGCCGGCGCCGTTCGGCCCGATGATTGCGTGCCTCGCACCGGATTCGAACGCAAGGCTGATGTCCGAGTTCGCCTTGAATGCGCCGAAAGAGCGACTCAGTCCTTCGGTTCGCAGCGCGTAGGTCACGGTCCCCCCACGCTTGCGGCCGGGTTGGCCAATGCGGCCGGGGCGCTGCCCTCGGTGGGGGCGGAGTTCGCGCCTTGGGGCGGCCCGGCGGCGCTCATATGCGCCTTCCCATCAACCGGCGGCGCAGGCCCAGCGCTCCGCCGATCAGTCCGCCGCGGGCGAACAGGACCAGGAGCACCAGCAGCAGCCCCAGCCAGAATTGCCAGTACACCGCACTCAGATTGGAAAGGTAATTCTGCAGCACCATGAATGTCGCCGCACCGAGCAGCGCGCCGTACAGGTATCCGGTCCCGCCGAGCACCAGCATGATCACCAATTCCGCCGAACGCGGGAATCCCAGCGAATCGATGCCGACGAACTGCGTTGTTTGCGCCAGCAGGGCGCCGGCGATACCCGCTATCGCAGCGCCGATCGTATAGATCGCGATCAGCTTGCGCTGCACCGATACGCCGATCGCGGGCATCCGCCGCTCGCCTTCACGAATACCTCGCAGGCTCAGCCCGAACGGAGATCGCACCAGCGTACGGGCGAAACAGAACACGAGGAAAAGAACCGCCAGGCAATACCAATAGCCGGTCTTACCATTCAAGCCGAAGCCGAACACACCGAAGAGCTTGTTCATCTCGACGCCGGACAAGCCGTCGACGCCCCCCGTGATCGACGACGCCTGGTTGGCTGCCTCGTACAGCATCAGCCCGATGCCTAGCGTCACCATCAAGCGCGTCAGGTCCTGGCCCCGCACGACCAGGAAGCTGGTCAACAGGCCGATCGCGGCCGCCGCGACGGCGGCCGCGGCGAGACCGCTTAGCGGCTCTCCCCATCCATGCCTCGCCAGAAGTCCCGCCGTGTACGCGCCGATGCCGAAAAACGCGGCGTGGCCGAGAGAGATGATGCGCGCATAGCCCATGATCAGGTCGAGCGAAAGCGCGAACAGAGCCGCGATGAAGATCTGGCTGCCAAGCGTCAGATAGCGTGGAAAAACGAAGTACGCGGCCACTGGAAGAAGCCAGAATGCGATCTCCAATGGTTTCCACTGCGCCGTCGGCAGCGCGCTTGCGGGGGCGCCCGTCGCCGCCGCCCTTCGCCTCACACTCTTCTGCCCACAAGTCCGCGCGGAAAGACAAGCAGCATGATCACCATCACGACATAGATGATGAACGAGCCTATCTGCGGCACGTAGTATTTGCCGGCAACGTCGAACACGCCGAGCAGGACCGCGGCAATAAGCGGCCCCTTGATCGTCCCCGCACCGCCGACTGCGACGATCAGCAGGAAATAGACCATGTACTTGAGCGGAAATGTCGGATCGAGGCCGAGGACGTCGATGCCCAGTCCGCCACCCAGCCCGGCAAGCCCGGACCCGAGCGCAAAGGTCAGACTGAAGACCCGATAGACGTTGATCCCCAGCCCGGCCGCGGCCTGCTGGTTATCGACCGATGCCCGTATCGCGGCGCCGAAACGCGTGCGCTCGATCAGCCACGTCAGCGCAAGCGTCACGACGATGACTACCGCGATCAGGAACAGGCGATACGAGCCCAGGTCGATGCCGAGCAGATGAACCTGTCCGCGCAGCAGTTCCGGCAACTGAACCGGTTGCTGCTGCGAACCGAACACGTAAGTCGCTCCGGCCATCGACATGAACACCAGGCCGATGCTGAACAACACCTGGTCGAGATGCGTGGCTCGGTACAGCCTCCGGTAGAGCGTGCGCTCGAGCACTGCGCCGGCGAGCGCCGCGGCGACGAAGGCGACCGGCAGCGAAGCCAGGAACGGCACGCCGAGCCGGGTCATCAGCACGACACAGACGTAGCCGCCGAGCATGGCGAAGGCGCCGTGCGCAAGGTTGACGAAATTCATCAAACCCATCGTTACCGACAGGCCGATGCTGATGATGAACAACAGACTTCCGTAGGCGATGCCGTCGAACAGCACGCCCACCAGGTTGCCGATCATCGCCAACGTCCGCTGAGTCAGCCGGTCAGACGCTCGGGTCCTTGACGTTGTCGATCTTGTCGAACTCGATGTTCCAGTAGTGCCCGTCGCGCATCTCGACCTTGCGCAAGTAGACGGTCTGGATCACGTCACGAGTCCCCGGGTCGATCGACATCGGCCCCCGCGGGCTGGTCCACGCCATCCCCTTCATCGCCGCGACCAGCTTCTCGCCATCGCTGTCACCGCCCGTTTTCTTCACCGCCTCGTAGATCAGATGCATGCCGTCGTACCCGCCGACCGACATGAAGTTCGGACGCATGCCGGCGTTCGCCTTCATGAAAGCGTCGACATACGCCTTGTTTTCGGGCGACGGATGCGCCGCCGAATAATGGAATGAGCTGACGATACCCAGCGCCGGCGCGCCAATCGCGTCGAGAATGTCGTCGTCGACCAGGTCTCCGGTACTGATCATCTTGATGCCCGCAGCGGCCAGGCCGCGCTCGGCGAACTGCTTCATGACCGCCGTCCCCTGCCCTGACGGCACGAACACGAACAATGCGTCCGGTTTGGCGTCCTTGGTGCGCTGCAGGAACGGCGCATAGTCCGGACCTTGCAGCGGCGTGCGCAGCGATTCGACCACCGTACCGCCGCCGTCGGTGAAGCGCTTGACGAACGTCTTCTCCGCGTCGAGTCCGGGACCGTAGTCGGTCACCAGCGTCACGACGCGCTTGACGTTGTTCTTCAGCGCCCATTCGGCGATCGGCGCGGTCACTTGCGGCAACGCGAAGCCTGCGCGCACGATGAACGGCGAGCGCGTCGGGATTATCGACGTTGCCGCAGCCATAATGATCATCGGCACCTTGGCTTCGGTCGCCAACGGCGCCGTTGCGAGCGCCAGTGGCGTCAGCCCGAACCCGGCCAGAATGTTGACGTGGTCCTGCACGACCAGCTCCTGGGCAATGCGTTTGGTGACCTCGGGAGCGCCGGTGTCGTCCTTGATGGTTAACTCGACCTTGCGCCCGGCAACCGTATCGCCATTGCGCGCGACGTAGAGCCTGCAGGCAGCCTCGACCTGGCGCCCGGTCGACGCGAACGGCCCGGTGAGGGGAAGGATCAGGCCGATCTTCAACGGGTCCGCGGCGAGCGCCAGCCGCGGCATGGATGCGGCGGCCACCACGGCAGCGGCGCCGGTCAGCACCTGACGGCGCTTACTCGAGAATTTCCGATGCATGTTCATCCTCCTTGTTATTGCGTGTTAATCTGCCGTAGCGCGACTGTCGGTCGGATCGTTAGCATGCCACGGCGATCTTGCACGGGCCGCCTCGAAGCATTTCGAGCCCCCACCTGTTCGCGCATGATAAACGTTTTGCCGGGAACCGCGCGCACCCGCCGCTGCAAGGCGTCGGCATTCGCCTCGGAGGAATCGCGATGACTATTCGCAGCACGCCCCCTTTTCGCGCCGATCACGTCGGCAGCTTCCTGCGCCCCGCTGCGCTTCTCGATGCCCGCGAGCGTCACCGAAGCGGTGCCATCGACCGTGCCCAGCTGCGCACCGTAGAAGATGCGGCGATCCGGGATGTCGTTCGATTTCAGGAAGATCTTGGTTTGGAAGGGGTCACCGACGGCGAGTTTCGTCGCACGTATTTCCACATCGATTTCCTGGAGCAGCTCGCCGGTGTCGAAACCAAGGGCGGCATCGCGGTGAGCTTTCACAGCAAGGCGGGCAACGTCGATTTCGCGCCGCCGGTGATGAAGGTCACAGCGCCGGTCCGGCACGTCAAGCCGATTCAGGTTGACGACTTCAGGTTCCTGCAATCGATCACGCGGCGGACACCCAAGGTCACGATCCCCTCGCCGACGATGCTGCATTTTCGTGGCGGTCGCGAAGCGATCAGCCGCGAAGCTTATCCCGACCTCGAGCTTTTCTTCGCCGATGTCGCAGCGGCGTATCGGACGGAAATCAGCGCCCTGGCCGACGCGGGCTGCCGCTATCTGCAGCTCGATGACACCAACCTCGCCTATTTGTGCGACGAGAAGATGCGGGAAGGCGCGCGGCAGCGTGGCGACGACCCGAACGAGCTGCCTCGCCGATACGCGCGGCTGATCAATGCGGCGATCTCGGGCCGTCCAGCCGGCATGACGATTTGCGTGCACCTTTGCCGCGGCAACTTCAAGAGCGCCTGGGTTGCTGAGGGCGGCTATGAACCGGTCGCCGAAGTGTTGTTCAACGAATTGCAGGTCGACGGCTACTTCCTCGAATACGACGACGCCCGCTCGGGTGACTTTGCGCCGCTTCGCTTCGTCCCTAAAGGCAAAGTCGTGGTGCTCGGGCTGGTCACCACCAAGCTCGGCACGCTCGAGTCGAAAGACGCGCTCAAGCATAAGATCGACGAGGCCGCCAGGCGCGTGCCGCTGGAGCAGCTCTGTCTGTCGCCGCAATGCGGGTTTTCCAGCACCGTGGACGGCAATCAGATCGCACGCGACGCACAGGCGGCGAAGTTGCGACTGGTGGTCGAAACGGCGCACGAAGTCTGGGGCACCGCATAGTGCTTCCCTGAGGCCGATGCCGCTGCGCGCCGGCATCAGCCTGATCGGACTATTCGATTATTTGCCCGGATCCTTCTGGTCCGGGTACTTGTCGAACTCGACGTTGTACAAGCCGCCGCTGACTTTTTCGACCTTGCGGATGTAGACGGTCTGTACAATGTCGCGCGTCTCCGGATCGATCGAGATCGGCCCGCGGGGACTCATCAGCTTCATGCCTTTCAACGCCGCCATCACCTTGTCGCCGTCGGTCGAGCCCCCGGTCTTTTTCAGGGCCTCGTAAATCGCAGCCATGCCGTCGTACCCCGCCGCCGCCATGAAATTCGGGCGCAGCTTCGTGCCATTGGCCTCTTCATATGCCTTCTTGAAGGCGCGGTTCTCCGGCGAATCGTGCGCGGCCGAGTAGTGGAAGCTCGTCGTCAGCCCGAGCACCGGATCGCCCATCGCATCGAGCACGCCATCGTCGGTGATGTCCCCGGTGGCGATCAGCTTGATCCCGGCTTCCGCCAAGCCGCGCTCGTTGAACGCTTTCATGAAGGCGATGCCCTGGGCGCCCGCCGGCAGGAACAGGAATACGGCTTCGGGCTTGGCATCCTTGACGCGCTGGATGAACGGAGCGAAGTCCGGATTCTGCAGCGGCGTGTGCACGCTGCCGACCATCTTGCCGCCATTGGCGGTGAACGCCTTGGTAAAGGCAGCCTCGGCGTCGAGTCCCGGCCCGTAGTCGGCAACCACCGTGTAGACGTTCTTGATCCCGTTCTTCGCGGCCCATAACGCCATCGGCTGCGTGACCTGCGGCAGTGTCATCGAGACGCGCGCAATGTACGGAGACTTGGTCGTGATGATCGACGTCGCCGCGTTCATGATGATCATCGGCTTCTTGGCCTCGGTGGCCACCGGCGCCGCCGCCATCGCATTGGGCGTCAAGCCGAAGCCGACCAGGAAATCGACGTTGTCGCGGGTGACGAGCTCCTGAGCGAGTCGCTTGGCTACTTCGGGCGCCGGCCCGGTCGTATCGCGTTGGATGATCTCGATCTTCTTGCCCGCGACCGTATCGCCGTGTTGCTTGATGTATGCCTTCATGCCGCCGTAGATCTGGCCGCCGTAATCGGCAAAAGGACCCGAAAATTCGGCAACCAGTCCCAGCTTGATCGTGTCTTGCGCTTGCGCGACGCCGGCGAGGCCCAGAATTGCTGCCGCCATCAGTACTCTTCTTGCGCTCGATGCGATTGACATTTCTTCCTCCTGTTTTAACTTCGACCCGAAATAATGTTCCGGCCCGCATCACGGCGGATCGGGCTACCGATCCGGTGCCGCCGGAATGACGTCGCATTCTTCATTCGAACGGCAGTCCTACGTAATTTTCGGCCAGCGACGCCGCTGCCGCGCGAGATCCGACGACATAGTCGAGCTGGGAACGCTGCAGCCGGTGTTGAAACCCATCGTCGTCTGGAAAGCGATGCAGCATCGATGTCATCCACCATGAAAAATGCTCGGCACGCCAGACGCGCTTCAGGCACGTCGCCGAATAGGCTTCGAGCAACGCATTGCCTTTGCCTTCGCAAAACGCTCCGATCGCCCGCGCCAGCACACGCACGTCGGCGACCGCGAGATTCATGCCTTTCGCACCGGTCGGCGGCACGATGTGCGCCGCATCGCCGGCGAGGAACAAGCTGTGATATTGCATCGGCTCGACGACGTGGCTGCGCATGCCGGTCACGGCCTTTTCGATGACTGCACCCTCGCGCAGCTTCCAGCCGTCGTCAGTTTCGAGCCGCGTATGCAGCTCGTCCCAGATCCGCGCATCGGGCCACGCATCGAGCTGCTCGTCGGGATTCACCTGCAGGTAGAGGCGGGTAATCTCCGGCGAACGCATGCTGTAGAGCGCAAAGCCGCGATCGTGGTAGGCGTAGATCAGCTCGTCGTGCGTCGGCGGCGCCTCAGCCAGAATGCCGAGCCACGCGAACGGATAAGCGCGCTCGAAGCTATGCAGCGCCCCGTTGGGGATCGCCGTCCGGCAGACGCCATGAAAGCCATCGCAGCCAGCGACTATATCGCAGTCGAATCGGATCGTCTGGCCCCGATCCCGAAACGAAACGCCCGGTGTGCTCGTCTCGATGTCGTGCAGGCGCACGTCGCTGACGCTGAACCGGATATCGCCGCCATCCGCGAGCCGCTGGCGAATCAGATCCTTGACTACCTCCTGTTGCCCATAGACGGTGATGGCGCGGCCACCGGTGAGCTCGGTCATGGCGATGCGATGACCATGGCCGTCAAAGCGCAGCTCGATGCCGTGATGGACGAGGCCTTCGCGCTTCAGACGTGCACCGACGCCCGACGCCTCGAGCAGGTCGGCCGTCCCCTGCTCGAGCACGCCGGCGCGCACCCGGTGCTCGACATACTCACGGCTGCGATTCTCGACGACTGTGGATTCGACGCCTTCCAGATGCAGCAGATGGGACAGCAGCAGGCCGGCCGGTCCGGCGCCGACAATGCAGACTTGCGTGCGCAAGTGTTTCATCGGTCCTCCGCCGAACACCTCAGTGGTCAGCGCGGCGCCTGTTCCATCTGCGCAAAGACTTCCTCAGCCAGATGAAACGCGGTGTTTGCTGCGGGAACACCGCAATAGATCGCTGCCTGCAGCAGGACTTCTTTGATCTGATCTCGCGTAACGCCGTTGTTGAAGGCGGCGCGGACATGCAGCCGGAATTCGTCGGCTCGATTCAGCGCCACCATCATCGCGACGGTGATCAGGCTTCGCGTATGTCGCGGCAATCCGGGGCGGGTCCAGATTTCGCCCCACGCATAGCGCGTGATCAGCTCCTGGAACTCCTCGTTGAACGCATCCCTCTTGGCGAGCGTGCGATCGACGTGCGCATCGCCGAGCACGGCGCGCCTGACGCCCAATCCCTTGTCATAACGTTCACTCTCGTCCATTGTGGCGCTCCGGGTCAGAAATCGAAAAACACTGTCTCGTTCTCGCCCTGCAGAACGAGATTCCACTGCAGCGTCGCCTTGGCCTGCGGCGAGCGCTTCGCGACCAGCGTCGCACGACGGTCGGTGGGAACCAGCAGCAGAATCGGATCACCCGCGTTGCCGGGATCATCGGGAAAGTAGATGCGGGTCAGCAGCTGTTTGAGCAAGCCACGCATGAACACCGTGACCACCAGATGTGGCGCCTGCATCGCGCCCCTCGGCCCCGGCACCGGGCCGGGCTTGATCGTGGTAAACCGGAATGCGCCCTGGGCGTCGCTCAAGATGCGGCCGAAGCCGCGGAATTTTCCGGCGGTCGCCCTGCTCGCGTCATCGGCCCGAACGTACTTTCCGCTGGCATCGGCCTGCCAGATCTCAAGGACCGCATCGCTGACCGGATTGCCGTCGCCGTCAGTGAGTCGGCCTTCGATCGTCAGATGCTCGCCTGCCGCGCCCGATGGCGCGAGCGCGTCGACGGCAAGCGCAGTGAAGCCTATCCTCAGGTAAGGGCCGACGGTCTGTGAAGGTGTGGTGAGTAGGCTCACGATTTCCTAGGTCCGGTTGGTCGCCATCGGCGTTTCGTCGCGGCCGCGCAGCACGATGTCGAAACGATAGGCGAGCGCGATGTCGGGAATCGTGCGCTCCCAGTCGAAGTCGGCGATCAGCCGTCGCCGCGCGAGTTCGTCGGGAACGCTGTTGTACATCGGGTCATACGGCAGCAGCGGGTCGCCGGGAAAATACATCTGCGTCACCAGCCGCTGCACCAGCCCCAGGCCGAACAGCGAGAAGTGCAGATGCGCCGGCCGCCAGGCGTTGTAATGATTGCGCCAGGGATAGGCGCCCGGCTTGATCGTCAGGAATCGATAATTCCCTTCGGCGTCGGTCAGCGTCCGGCCGCCGCCGGTGAAATTGGGATCGAGCGGCGCATCGTGGTCGTCGATCGCGTGCGCATAGCGTCCGGCCGCGTTGGCCTGCCACATCTCGATCAACGCATGCGACACCGGCCGGGCGTTCTCGTCGAGCAGCCGCCCCGAAACGACAATGCGCTCGCCCAACGGCTGGCCCGGATGCCCTGCAGTGAGATCGTGATCGCCGGGTGCCACGTCATCGGCACCGAAAACCGGCCCCGTCGTTTCGGACAGCGTATGCGGCAACAGGACCAACGGCCGCGTCGGCGCCCGCTTGATCGTCGAGCGGTAGCCGGGATACAGATACGGCGGCTGCGTATTGAAATAAGGCCGGCGATAGCCGACGACGTCGCTCATGTCAGTCGCTCCTCCTGCGGTTGCGCCGGATCGATCGGCCGTCATGCGGCTGATCGACGGCGTCAAGCATTCAATCGGGCCGTCCGCTCCCGGCCAATCACGCGCGCTCGATGATCATCGCGATGCCCTGCCCGACGCCGATGCACATCGTGCACAAAGCATACTTCCCGCCGGTGCGACGCAACTGGTATAGCGCGGTCGTCACCAGCCTCGCGCCGCTGGCCCCCAGCGGATGACCGAGCGCGATCGCACCGCCGTTCGGATTCACATGGGCCGCATCATCCGCGATGCCGTGGTCGCGCAAGACCGCCAGCGCCTGCGATGCAAACGCCTCGTTGAGCTCGATGACGTCGACGTCGGCCAGCTTCAACCCGGACAGCGCCAGCACTTTGCGCATCGCCGGCGCGGGACCGAAGCCCATGATCCGCGGCGCGACGCCGGCGACGGCAGCGGCGACGACGCGCGCCTTCGGCTGCAGCCCGTACTGATTGACCGCGGCGTCCGAAGCCAGCAGCAACGCGCAGGCGCCGTCGTTGACGCCGGACGCGTTGCCCGCCGTCACCGTGCCGTCGGGCCGGACGATGCCCTTGAGCTTCGCCAGCGCCTCGATTGTCGTATCGGCGCGTGGATGTTCATCCTTGCTCACCAGCAGCGGTTCGCCGCGCTTCTGCGCGATCGACACCGGCACGATCTCCTCGGTCAGCCGGCCCTCGGCGACGGCTGCAGCTGCACGTTGCTGGCTGCGCAGTGCGAACGCGTCCTGGTCGGCGCGCGACACCTTGAAATCTGCCGCGACGTTCTCGGCAGTTTCCGGCATCGAATCGACACCGTACTTTGCCTTCATCAGCGGATTGACGAAACGCCAGCCGATGGTCGTATCGTAAACGTGCGCGGAGCGCGAAAACGCGGCGTCGGCCTTTCCGGTCACGAACGGTGCGCGAGTCATGCTTTCGACGCCGCCGGCGATCATCAGCGTCGCCTCGCCGGCCTTGATGGCGCGCGCCGCCGAAGCGATGGCGTCCATACTGGACCCGCACAGGCGATTGACGGTTGTGCCCGGCACCTCCACCGGCAGTCCGGCGAGCAGCAGCGACATCCTCGCCACGTTGCGGTTGTCCTCGCCCGCCTGGTTGGCGCAGCCGTAGACGACGTCGTCGATGGCCGACCAGTCGACGCCGGCATTGCGCTCGACCAGCGCCTTGATCGGAACGGCGCCCAAATCATCGGCGCGAAGCGCTGCAAGCGCCCCGCCGTAGCGCCCGAACGGGGTGCGCACCGCATCGCAAATCCATGCCTGTTGCATCATCGCTCCGAAAGAGTCGCGGTCCTGCGTCCGGCCGTCCCTGCATCGGCGCTCATCAGAGGCACGCCGGTCAGTCGCTGCAGTTCGTCGAAGGCCAGCCCGTCGACGACCTCGACCACGCGCAGCCCCTGCGGCGTGACGTCGATGACCGCAAGGTCGGTATAGATGCGATTGACGCAGCGAACGCCGGTCAGCGGGTAGCTGCAGCGCTCGACGATCTTGGATGCGCCCGACTTGGTCTGGTGATCCATCATCACGAATACGCGCTTGGCGCCGATCGCCAGATCCATCGCGCCGCCGACGGCGGGAATCGCGTCCTTGGCGCCGGTGTGCCAGTTGGCGAGGTCGCCCTCGACCGAGACTTGAAACGCGCCAAGCACGCAGATGTCCAGGTGCCCTCCGCGCATCATCGCAAACGAATCGGCGTGATGGAAATACGCGCCTCCGGTCAGCAAGGTCACCGGTTGCTTGCCGGCATTGATCAGGTCGGGATCTTCCGACCCCGGCGCCGGCGCCGGGCCCATGCCCAACAGCCCGTTCTCGCTGTGCAGGAAAATTTCGCGATCGGAAGGCAGATGGTTGGCGACCGTCGTCGGCAGGCCGATTCCCAGGTTAACGTACGCACCCTCGGGAATGTCGCGTGCGACTCGTGCGGCCAGCTGCTCGCGGCTGAAACGTTTCATGGTCTGGTCCTCAAGCCGCCGCCTGCGGCTGCGCGCGCCGCGCGCCCGCGTCGACGGCGACGACTCGCTGCACGAATATGCCGGGCGTGACGATGACCTCGGGATCGAGCGCGCCGAGCGGCACGATTTCACGCACCTGCGCGATCGCGCATTTGGCCGCAGATGCCATGATCGGTCCGAAGTTGCGCGCGGTCTTGCGATAAATCAGGTTCCCCCAGCGATCGCCCTTCTCCGCCTTGATCAGTGCAAAGTCGGCCGCGATCGGATATTCAAGCACATAGCCGCGGCCGTCGATCAGTCGCGTCTCCTTGCCCGCAGCGAGCGGCGTACCGTATGCCGTCGGCGTATAAAACGCGCCTATGCCGGCACCTGCCGCGCGTATGCGCTCGGCCAGGTTGCCCTGCGGGACCAGCTCGAGCTCGATCTCGCCGGCGTGGAATAGCGCATCGAACACATACGAATCGGTCTGGCGCGGAAACGAGCAGATGATCTTGCGCACGCGCTTGGCCTTGAGCAAAGCGGCCAGTCCCACCTCACCGTTGCCCGCATTGTTGTTGACGATCGTCAGTTCGCGGGCGCCTTGCGCGATCAGCGCGTCGATCAGTTCCGATGGCATCCCGGCCGTGCCGAAGCCGCCGATCATCACCGTGGCGCCATCCTGCACGTCGGCGACGGCAGCGGACGGCGATGCCACGGTTTTGTCGATCATTTGCCAACTCCTGGGCACTGGGGATTCGTGCGATAATCGCACAATCGTGCGGTGAACGAACAAAGTCTACGCGACCCTGGCCGAATCGGTCAAGGGCGATAATCGCATTCTTGTGCGGTTACCGCCCACCTGCTAACATCGACCGCGTACGTGTCCGGAGACCTACAGATGCCGCGAGCCGCCAAATCCGCCATCCCCGCTGCCATGCGCAGTCGGACCCCCGACGCCGACCCAGGCATTGTCGCGCCGATTACAGCTACCGTCACGCCGGCGTCCGAAATCGAGGCACTTACCGGCGACCCGAATTTCATGAGCTCGCTCGCGCGCGGACTCGCCGTGATCCGCGCCTTTTCGCAGCAGCGACGCGAGCTCACGATCGCCCAGCTCAGCCATCGCACCGACATTCCGCGCGCCGCGGTGCGCCGCTGCCTGTACACGCTGGCCAAGCTGGGCTACGTCGGCACCGAAGACGGCAGGACATACGCGCTGCGGCCACGGATTCTCGCACTGGGTCATGCCTACCTGTCGTCGACGCCGCTGGCGACCGCGGTGCAGCCACTGCTCGATCAGATCAGCGACGCGTTGCACGAATCGAGCTCGATGGCCGTGCTGGAAGGCGACGAGATTCTCTACATCGCGCGCTCATCGACGACGACGCGCCTGATGTCGATCGACCTGGGGCTGGGCAGTCGCCTGCCCGCCTACTGCACGTCGATGGGCCGCGTGCTGCTTGCCGACCTGGCGCCGGTGCAACTCGATCAGTACCTGTCGCGGGTAAAGCTGACGCGATTGACCAATCGCACTGTGTCCACCGCGGCCGAATTGAAGCGCGTGCTCGCCGAGGTCAGGCGCGACGGCTACGCGATCGTCGACCAGGAGCTGGAGATCGGCCTGCGCTCGATCGCCGTCCCGGTGAAGGACGCGGCAGCGCGCTGCGTCGCCGCGATCAACGTCGGAACGCAGTCGGCGCGCGTATCGGTCGCCGAAATGCAGGCGCGGTTCCTGGCGCCGCTGCAGGCGGCGGCGAGCGAGCTTTCCGTCCTGCTCGTGCGCTAGCCCCGCTGCGATGGACTGGAATATCTGCCTCGAGCGGCCCCCGGCATCGAGATCCGCGAGGCGCCGGACGGCCCGGTTGTCTACGACGCCGGCCGCGACCGATTGCACTATCTGAATCCGACGGCGACCCTGCTGCTCGAGAGTTGTGACGGTACACTCCCCGCCATCGAGCTTCCCGGTGCCGAGACACTGGCTCCCGGCGACGTCGGCATACGCGCCAAGCGCGCACTGGCCGAGGGCCGCGCCAACGACGCGGCGGGTCCGCACTAGGCGCTGTTCAGGCTATTCGGCGGCAGACAGCGCGGACGGCGCGAGGCCATCGTTCGGACGCAGGGACTCCTGCGCAGCGGCCGACACCGGCAACGGCCGGCCGTCGAGCCAATCGGGCAGCGCAACGCGTAGCGCAGCGAGTATCGTGGGAGCGATGTCCAGCACATTGCCGCGCCCGTTCTCTCGCGTGCCGACAATGTCCGGTCCGCTGACCCAGAGCTGCGAATTGACCGTGTGATCGCCGCTGCGCGGCGCATGGGGATGGTAGATCGGAGCATGGACCAGGCCGACCGCCGGCGATTCGCAGCGCTCGAGCATGCCGAGGTCGGTACGGAACACGCAGATCAGATCGGGTAGGTCCGGATGATGGTCTGGGCCGAACGCTTCGCTCGAGGTCTGGACGCGCGTGACGATCGCTTCGCCCGACTTTGGATCGCGCAGCGCCAGCAACTCGCGCCGCAGCATCTGCAGCAGCGCGGCGGCCTCCGAACCCGGCTCGACGCTGCCGAAAGGCTCCCTGCCCCGCAGATTGAGCCTGATGCCTCCGCAACGGTTATTGTTGACGAATGCCGCGCGCGTCTTCGCCGAAGCGAATGGATCGACCGCGCAGCCGGCCGCGGCGGCCGGCGCAGCCATCGCGCGCGTGCGCGCCAGCCGCTTGATCGCCGCCTTGACCGGTCGCGGCAAATAGGTCACCCGGGTGCGGAGTCGACGCAACAGTCTGCCCGCCATTCCGAGGCTTCCCCCGGCCAGACCCAGGCGCACCAGCACTTCGGGCAGTAGTTGCGGACCGTCGTAGTACAGGTCGATGCCGTGGCTGAATATCGCGAAGACGCGGGCTTCGGGTCCCGCCGAAGCGAGCAGCGCCGGCAGCGCGCCGTCAATCGCCGCGTAGACATCGAGCAACGCATGCTGGAATTCGTGAGGAGCCTTCGGATCGTGCCAAGGGTGCCGCGGATCGATGAAATGCCAGAACTGATGACCGGCGCAATGGCTCTCCGAATAGGTGACGCTGAACAAATCCCATGCCTCGCGCGAAAGAATCTCGGGCGTGAACCGGGCCTTGGCGCGCACGCCGCGGAGCAGGCCCTGCAACAACCGACGATAACCTTCGGCCGTTTGTCCGTGCAGGTCACAGCTTCGGATCGGATGGTCGCCGTAGGTGGCGCGAATGTCCTCGAGCAGTTGTGGCGGCTCACTCGATACCTCGAACGTGCGATCGTGCAAGCCCCATTCGATCAGCTGAACGCCGTCGATGCCGCTCGCGGCGACGGCTTGCACCGGATCGATGACGGCGACGCGCTTGCCGGCGCGGCTCGCCTGCGTCCAGTAATAGAACTCCGGATCGATGTCGTCCGGCCTCACTGCGCGCAGCACTGCTTCGCCGGTGTGCAGCTGGTTCGGGATGTAGAAGTGGCCCATCTTGCCGCTCGAACGGCCGGTATGGATTTCCGGCCAGATCGCGCCGGGCAGGGTTTCCATTGGACCGTCGAGCTGGAAAGTGCAGCTCGCGCGCAGAAGGGCGGCAAAGTTCGGCAGCTTGCCTTCGACGGCCCAGCGTCGCACCAGTGACGCTTCGCACGCGTCGAATCCGATGACCAGTACCCGCGCGCTCATACCGGCTGCTTGAACCCGAATGCCGCGGGCTCTTGCGAGCCACCGGCCGCTGCGCTCCCGCGCGCGGCAATGCCATCGCGCCATCCGCGAATGCGACCGCCCGCCACGGCAGCGTACAGGCGCGCCTCGCCCCAACGTGCGCGCGCAAGCGACAGTATCGCGCCGCTCACGGCCCGAGCGACGTGGTAGGCGATTTCGATCCTTCCGCGCCGATGCTTGGCCAGGACGTAGCCCATCGCCCGTCCGTAGCGGCGGCCGCGATCGAGAATTTTCTGCTCGGGCTGGCCCGGATTCCCCGGGTGATGAACCTCGAAACGAGGGTCGTACCAGATGCGCGCGCCCCGGGCGACGGCGCGCAGCAGATAGTCGGTTTCCTCAGCGGCGGGCCAGGGTGTGCCTGAACCCACGCCCAGCGCTTCGTCGAACGGGCCCACCGCGGCGATCAGGTCCCGTCGCAGAAATATCGCGCTCGACATCCCCTGCGTCCACACGCGCGCCGCGCTAACCCACTGCTCGCCGCGAGCAAAGCGCGCGCGGGGCGCGCCGCCGGCGCCTGCCGCGCCGCCGCCGCTCAAGCCGTGCGCAGCAGGCTGCTCGGCGAAAAATTGCAAAACGCGCGCCACGATGTCAACGTCGTACCAGCAATCGTCATCCGGAAAGCCGACGATGCCCCCGCGTGCCAGCCGCAGGCCGACATTGCGAGCGCGCGACAATCCGGCCGGCGCACGCACGTGCGTCAGCGGGAACGAGGCCCGTTCGCGATCGAGCAGCGCGACAAGGCGATCATCTGCGTTCTGATCGACAACGACGACTTCGAAGTCCCCGCTCGTTTGCGCAGCGAGGCTTCCGAGGCAGCGCGAGAGCTCCGCCTCGCGGCCAAGCGTGGCGACGATCAGCGAGAGGCGCGGCGGTGTCTGCATGTGGTCAGATCGATCGGAGCGGTTGACGCTGTGGGCAGCGATTCTACGGCATTGCCGGCTAGTGTGATCGGGAGGAAGCCGCTAGACTTCGTGCCGATGGCCACTCCGGTACTCTTGGTCCTGACCGCGCTGCGCTGGGTCGGCGCGGCGCGCATGCCGCGCGCGCTCGCGCAAGCGGGCTTCGAGGTGACGCTGCTGACGCCGCCTGGATCGCTGGCGGAAAAGAGCGGCTTCGTCGCCAAGATCGCCTATCTGCCGGAAAAAACGCCGGACGCATGGATACACGCGTTCGCGGCAACGGCCAAGGCGACCGGGGCCCGCCTGGTCGTTCCCTGCGACGACAGGGCTTTCGGCTTGTTGCAGCTGCTGGCAACGTCGCCACCCGAAGGCCTGCGGCCGGCGCTGCACCAGGAGCTCGCGGCGCTAATCGCCGAGTCGCTCGGCGATCCGTCGCACTACGCGGCCAGCGTCGACCCGACCTTGCTTCCGGCCGCCGCCGCCGCGCTTGGCCTTCGCGTACCGGCGCACGCAATTGTCAGCGACGTTGCCGGCGCCCAGTCGTTCGGCGCCGCGCACGGCTATCCGGTCCTCCTCAAGAGCCGCCGTTCACGCGATGGTGTGACCGTCGCCAAGCACAGCGAGTTGGCAGGTGCAATTGCGGCGCTCTCGCCCACCCCGACAACCGGTCAAGCGGATCCGCGCGATGCACTGCTGGTCCAGGCAGAGATTCGCGGCCAGCCGCGGTCGTATCAGTCGGTGGCGTGGAAAGGTGAGCTTCTGGCCGGATTCGCCGGCGAGAGGATCCACGACGAGGCCGGCCGCGGACGTCAGACGGGGGTCAACCGGTATTATCGAAGCGACGCGTTGCGAGAAATCGCGGCCAGCCTTGCCCGCGGATTCGGCATCAGCGGCCTCTTTTCGCTGGAGGGAGTCGTCGCTGAGAATGGAGACTTCCGCCTGCTCGACATCAATCGCCGCCTCCTCGGCGGCGCCCATCGCGGCAGCGAGTTCGGCGTCGATCATTGCGCGGCGCTTCATGCGGCGATGCACGGTCTGCCTTACGCCGGACGCACCGATCTCGACGAGGGGGAAGAGCACATCTGTGTTTCGTTTCCGCAGGAATGGCTGCGCGATCCGGAAAGCAAGTGGCTGCGCGACTACCCGGTCGACGTGCCATGGGACGAGCCGGAGCTATTCGAGGCGATGCTCGATCTCCATCCGGCGCGTTAGGATCGCGCCCGCCGGCGGCGCAATCCGCGATCACGTCGCCAGGATCGGCGCTGTCCCGGTCATCGTGTCGGCGCGCATGAAGTCGAAATCACAACCGGCGTCGGCCTGCAGCACATGCTCGACATAAAGGCGGCGGTAACCGGTCGTGCGATCGGCGGCCTCGGGCGCGCCGAGCCGCGTCCGGCGCCGAGCCAGCTCATCGGCATCGACGCATAGCTCGAGCCGGCGCTGCCCGACATCGAGCTCGATCGTGTCACCGCTCTCGACCAGCGCGAGTGGTCCGCCGGCCGCGGCTTCCGGCGTGACGTGCAACACGATGGTGCCGAAGGCAGTGCCGCTCATCCGGGCATCGGAGATGCGCACCATGTCCTTGACACCCTGCCGGGCGAGCTTCAGCGGAATCGGGATGTAGCCGGCCTCCGGCATGCCGGGCGCACCGCGTGGCCCTGCATTGCGCAGCACCAGCACATCATCGGCCACGACATCGAGGTCCGCGGCGTCGATCCGCGCCGCGAGATCGTCGAGCGAGTCGAACACCACGGCGCGGCCGCGATGGGAAAGCAGTGCCTCGGTCGCCGACGCATGCTTGATCACTGCGCCACCCGGCGCAAGGTTACCTCTGAGCACGGCGATCGCTCCGCCCGCATGGATCGGATTGTCGACGCGACGCACGACTTGCTGCGCCGGAATGATTTCGGCGGCGGCGATTACTTCGCCGAGTGTCTTGCCCGATACCGTCGGCGCGTCCAGATGCAGCAATGGGCGAAGCTCGCGCAGCACCGCGCTCAAGCCGCCGGCCTCGTGCAGGTGTTCCATGTAATGCAGGCCGGACGGCTTCAGGTCGACGAGGACCGGAACGCGGCGGCCCAGCGCATCGAAGGCGTCGAGATCGACTTCGATGCCCCGTCGCGCAGCGATGGCGGTGAGATGGATCAGCGCATTGGTCGAGCCACCGATCGCATGCAGCACGACCAGTGCATTGCTGAACGCCTTGGCCGACAGGATCGCATCGGGGCGCGGACCGGCCACGGCCAGCGCGGCGGCGCAGCCGCCCGAGGCTTCGGCGAGGCGCAGACGTTCGGCGTGAACGGCGGGTATCGTCGCGGCCATCGGCAGGCTGATCCCCATCGCTTCGGCGATGCAGGCCATCGTGCTCGCGGTTCCCATCACCATGCAGGTGCCGGCGGTCGGGGCTAGTCGCGCATTGACGGCATCGATCTCGCTCTGGTCGATCTCGCCGGCGCGGAACCGCGCCCAGTAGCGGCGGCAATCGGTGCACGCACCCAGCCGTTCTCCCTGGTGCGTGCGGGTCAGCATCGGACCGGTCGGAACGACGATTGCCGGAATGTTTGCCGACGCCGCCGCCATCAGCTGCGCCGGTATCGTCTTGTCGCAGCCGCCGATCAACACGACCGCATCGACCGGCTGGGCGCGAATCATTTCCTCGGTGTCGAGCGCCATCAGGTTGCGCAGATACATGCTGGTCGGCCACGCGAACGACTCGTGCAGCGAGATCGTCGGAAATTCCATCGGCAGTCCGCCGGCCAGCATGACGCCGCGCTTGACCGCGGCAACGAGCTGCGGCACCGTCGCGTGGCACGGATTGAAGTCGCTGTAGGTATTGGTGATGCCGACGATCGGACGCTCGAGAGCGTCGTCGGAATAGCCCATCGCCTTGATGAAGGCCTTGCGCAAGAACAGCGAGAACTGCGCGTCGCCGTAGCTGGTCAGGCCGCGGCGAAGGCCGCCGGTCATGCCGCGGCCGCCGGCCTGTCCAGCGCGAACCCCAGTGAAGCCAGCGACGTCAACAGGGCGTTTCGCGCTTCGTCTGCGAGCTGCCGCAGCGGCGGTCGCACGACGTTCCATCCCGGCGCCTGTCGCAGCTCGGCAAGGATCGCCTTGTTCGCCGGCACCATCGGGAATTTCTGGATCGCCGCACGCACGGCGGAGAGCTCCTGCTGCAGGCGATCGGCGGCGGGCGTGCGCCAAGCCTGCATCAAGCGGTGCATTGCGGCCACGTTGACATTCGCCGTTGCCGAAATGCAACCCGCACCGCCTAGGCGCAGCGCGTCGAGCAGATAGGTTTCGCTGCCAGGAAAGACCTCGAATCCGGGGAAGGCCTCCAGCAGGCCACGGGTGTTATTCCAGTCGCCGGAGCTGTCCTTGAGCCCGGCGACGATGCCGGGGTAGGCCTTGAGCAAGCGCCCGATCACCTCGAAGGAGAAGCCGACGCTGGCCATCGGCGGAATGTGATACAGGTAGACGCGAAGGCGGCGATCACCGACGCGCTCGATGACCTCGGCGATGCTCGCATAGATGCCGTCGTCGCTGACGCCCTTGTAATAAAAAGGCGGCAGCATCAGTACGCCAAAGCAGCCCTGCTCGATCGCGTGCCGGGTCAGCGCCACGGTATCCGGCAACGCGCAACACCCGGTGCCCGGCATCAGAACACCCGGCGAGATGCCGCCGTCGATCAGCCGTTCCAGAAGCTGCCTGCGCTCGCCGGTATCGAGCGAATTCGCCTCACTGGTCGTGCCGAAAACGGCCAGGCCGTCGGCGCCTTCGGCGAGCAGCCAGCGGCAATGGGCGGCAAAGCGTTCGCCATCGACCGCGAGGTCGGCCTGAAACGGCGTCAGCGCCGGAACGAGCACGCCGCGCGGGAAATGATCGAGGCTGATGATTCGGGCTCCTGGGTGATTGCATCGATGCCGCGGTCGCGACCTTGGCCGCGCCGTGGCAGGGCGCATGCGATTATAAGCGCCTTTGGTCGGCCGGATCGACTGCGCCGCCGTTGCGACGGGAACTCGGCGCGAGCACACCGGTCTGTGCCAATAGGGCTCCCGCCCCCGATGGCATCGCGTTTCGCTTTCGATTGCCTCTGCGGGGCGCCGGGCATAGGATGGCATGCATTCGTTTTTCGAAAGCCCTTCGATGCGCGTCTTTCCGGTTGTGCTCGCTGCTTGCGCCACGGCGCTGCTTTCCCCTGCCGCCAGCGCATTTACCTGTTACATGCTGTACGACCGCAACGATAATCTTGTCTACCGCGACACGATTTCGCCGGTTGACATGAGCGACCAGGGTGCGAGTGCGCGCGAATCGATGCGCGATCGCGGCGACTACCTGGTCGTCGCCGATGCCGACCGATGTCCGCCGGTGACGTTCGTGTTCGGCGCCGCAGGCTCTACCACGCTGTCGGTCGATTCGATCGTCGGCGGCATGCCTGCCGGTGCGGGGGTATCCGGCTTCACCGTGTCGCGCTCCGCGTCACGGCCGATCCCCCGCATTGCGCCGCCGGTCGGGCGCGGCACCAGCGACAAGTAGGTTAGCGGCGCTTCAGGCGAGTCGGCTGTACCAGAGCAGGGAGAGCGTCGCCGCCGCAAGGAGCAGGACCGCGGCCGCCGCGACCGACAAGGCGCCGACCTCGGTTTCCTTTTTCTCCAGCACATAGCGCGCGTTCAGCCGCTGATAGATCTTGGCCAGTTCCGCTGCGCTGGACGCCTGGAAATATTCGCCATGCGTGATCTCGGCGATCGACTTCAGCGTTTCTTCGTCGAAGGCCATGTACATCGAGTATCCGTCCATATCCGCCGTCCCGCCGCCCGGCATGCCGAAGCCGACCGCGTAGATCCGCACGCCGTGGTCGGCCGCCAGCCTTGCGGCGTCGAGCGAATCCGGCCCGGTCGTGCGGCGGCCGTCGGTGAGCAGGATGATCGCGGCCGAGGCATTGGATCCCGGCGGCACCGCCTTGAACGGTTTCTTTGTTGCGGGCTCGGCGTTTTTCTCGATCGACTTGCCCATCGGGCGCGCACCGGGCCCGGAGCTGCCGAAGAGCAGCGATTCCAGGTCGATGCCTTCTTCGGGGAAAAGGGTGGCCAGCGAAACGATAATGCCGCTGCCTATCGCGGTGTGCCGCTGCAGCTCGAAGCGGTCGATCGCCGCGATCAGGTCGTCGCGATTGTGCGTCGGCGGCTGCACGACCGACGCAGTCCCGGCGAAGGACACTATGCCGACCAGCACATCGGCCGGCTGCTCTTGCACGAAAGCCTTGGCGGCGGTCTGCGCGGCCTCCAGCCGGCTGGGCTTGATGTCGTTCGCCCGCATGCTGAGCGAGACGTCGATCGCCAATATGGTCGTTCGCTGGTCGGACGGCAGCGTGACGATGGCGCTGGGCCGTGCAATGGCGAAGATTGTCGCGAGCAGCGCGATCAGGAAAAGCAGGGGCGGGATATGGCGGCGAAAGCGCTGCCGACGGCCGAGCGCTTCCCGGACCAGGCCGACGCTTGCGTAGCGCAAGGCGTGCTTGCGCCTCCTGGAAAGCGCCCAGACATAGATGCCAACCAGCACCGGCGCCAGCAATAGCAGCCACAGCATCTGCGGCCAGACGAAAGTCATCTTACTTGCCCGGGTTTGTTGCGGCGGCTGCGCATGATCGTATTTCGGACTCCGCGCCGGCGAATGCGCCACGCGGATTGCAGCGACAAGTCTATGCCGTGTGATGGCGCAAAAGCAACCGGTCGATGGCGTGCAGAACCCCGAAAAATCCGGCAAAGTCGGCAAACAGCTCCTCGTCGCCAGGCGCGGCTGCGGCGCATGCCGGCTCCGCGCGTACCCGCTCGAAGATCTGCCGGAACGTGCGCTTCCCGTCGATGTGCCTGAGTACGTATTTCGCGAAGCGCCCCGGATCGACGCGCGTCGTTATGCCGCTGAAGCTGTGGTTGAGAACGAACGGGCGGTCGTGGTGGCGGGTGATCAAGTCGTACAGCTCGGCGCCCGTCACCGGCTCGTGAAAGAAGAATGGCACGTAGTCGGGATCTCCGTAGGGTGCTTTGGTTCCGCTGCCGGCAGTCGCGTAGAACACGTGCATCTTGATGCTTCCGCTCAGTAGCTCGGCGATCTCCTGTTGCCGGCGCAGCGGCAGCGCATCGACGTCGCGCCAGAGCGCGAGCTCGCCGGGCGGCGCGAGCAGCCGCGGCGTGTACGCCGCGGGTCCCCGGTTGACGTCGGTGAACTGGATCGAAAGTCCGCACTTGTCCTCGAACCAGGCGTAGATCTGTGCCACCGTGTAGGCCCGATCCTGCGAATGCAGCAGCATGTCGTACATGCCGGCATCGCCGCCGATCACGTGCTCACGATACAGATCCTGGGCGCGCGCGAACCAGTTGGTGCGCGGCAGGCACGGCAGCAGCGCCTTCGCGTTGGCGAGCTTGCGTTCGGGATCGTCGAGGCCGGCATTGATCAGGCGCAGCAGCGATTGCATCTGGTAGATGCCGGTGCGTCCGTATTGCGCGTAGACCATGATGCCGAAAGCCCCGCCGTCGGCGCGCAGCGGCAGCAGCGCGGACATGCCGGCTTCCGGGTCCTCGAGGTGATGCAGCACGCCACAGCAGTTGATGTAGTCGAAAACGCCGAGATCGCTGCGGGAGAGCGAGAGCAGCGAACCGTTGATCCAGCGAATGTTGCGCAGCTGGCGTACCGCAGCCCGTTCCCGGGCAATCTCGTTGCTCCGGGCGCTGATGTCGACATGGACGATTTCGGCATCGGTCTCGCGCAGTTGCTCGGCCAGGTAGATCGTTCCGTCGCCGGTGCCGGCGCCCGCGACAAGGACGCGGAATCCGCGGTCGAAACGGCGCCGGCCGCCGAAACAGTACTGGTTGATCATAGGCAGATCGTCCAGCCAGGTGCGGATGATTCGCGTCTTCTCTTCCGCGGCTTCGCGCAGCGGATAGGGATAGCGCTCGTATTGATCCTTGACGGCAGGCAGGATCTGTTCGGGCACACTCGCTTTCATTTCACTCCCGCCTGGCCGGCATTGGGGTCGGATTGGGGTTCGTCGCGGCGCAGCGCCGGGACGTGAGCCATGAGTTTAACGACTGATGCAGCACCGCGCTCGCCGACGGCTGGGAGTCGATGCGCTGCCCGTCTTGACCGGGAGCCGCGGGGCGGGCTACGCTCGATCCGACGCTGCCCGCGCCGTCGAACCGCTGACGGAGCCGCCAACCGCGTCCGCACCCGCCCCGAGGAGCAAGCTATGAGAGGAGTGCAATTCACGATGGTCGCGGCCTTGCTGCTGGTCGGTCTCGGCGCGTCCAGCGTGAGTGGGGCGGGATCGATCAAGGGCTCGGTCGTGTTTGGCGGCCCGGTCCCGGCGCCAAAAAAAGTCGACGTCACCATCGACCAGTACGTGTGCGGCACCGAAAAGGACCCCGGAGACCTGCTGCTGTCTTCGCGCAAGGAGCTGAAGAACGCGGTCGTATGGCTCGAGAATCCGCCAGCGAACGCCGCGCCGGCGCCTGCCGTCAAAGTCGAGATGGACCAGAACGGATGCGTCTTCATTCCGCGGGTGGTGGTCGTTCCCGCCGGCGGCACCGTCGACTTTCTCAACAGCGACCGGCTACTGCACAACATTCACGCGACGCCGAAGCTCAACGTCTCGTTCAATCGCACTCAGCCCAAGGACCGCACGATTCCAGTGACTTTCGCCAAGCCGGAGATCGTGCGCATCAACTGCGACCTGCATTCGTGGATGATCGGCTGGGTGGTCGTCGCGGCGCACCGTTACTACGCGATCACAGGCGCAGACGGACAGTTCAGCTTCGATAATCTGCCGCCGGGCAGATACGATCTCCACATCTGGCATGAGCGGCTGGGAACCGCCCAGGCCACCGCGACCGTCGGCGACCAGCAGCCGGCGCGCGTCACCGTGGAAATGAAGGCGCGTTGACCGGTTTACCTACGGCCGGACCTCGATTTTTTTCGATGTCTCCCAGGCCGCCGAATGCGTAGGCTCTTCGACCGCGCGCAGTGAGCCGCCCTCGTCCAGCGAGACGGTGAAGGTCACGATTGGCGCCGAGTAGACCGGATGCAGATAGGTGCGCGCGATCTCCACCGAATCCTTGTACAGCGCGATATAGCGGACGAAGTGCTCCTGGAGCGAGGGATGCTGGCTGCCGGCGCCGACGCTGACCGTGACGGTGAACCACTCGCCCCGCTTGACCGCATCGGGAGCAACGATCTTCGGCGAGTGCTTGGCGTCGAAGCTCGTGTGGAGCTGCCGGAACTCCGGCGTGAACTGCTCGGCCTGCTCCTCCGCGGCGCTGACAAGCGTAGCGAGGCCAAAGAGAGCCAGCAGCAGCGCAGCCGAAACGGCGCGCAGTCGAACATTCGTGACGTTGTTCATCCGATCACCTCCAATGCATTGATCAAGCTTCCGGTAGATATTGCCGGACCAGCGCCAGAAGCTCGCGCGGGCTGTAAGGCTTCGCGAGGTAGTTGTCGGCGCCGGCCACGGCCGCCTTTTCCCGGTCACCGCTGAGCGCGAACGACGTGATCACGATGATCGGTATGTCGCTGGTTCGTGGGTCTGCCTTCAGCGCACGGGTTGCGTCCAACCCGGACATTTTGGGCAGCTGTACGTCCATCAGGATCAGCTGCGGCACGATCTGCTGCGCCAGCGCAACGCCGCTTTCTCCGTCGACTGCTTCGACGAGCTGGTAGGAAGTACGGCCCAGCAACTGACGGACGATCTTGCGGTTGTATTCGTTGTCCTCGATGTAGAGAATCGTGCGTTCGCTCATGTTTCCTCACCCTTGGCCCGCACCGGGACCGCGAAATAAAAGCTGCATCCTTTGCCGAATTCGCTCTCGACCCAAACGCGGCCGCCGTGCATCTCGACGAATCGCTTGGTGATGCTCAGGCCCAGACCCGTACCCCCGAATTCACGGGTCACCGCGGTATCGACCTGCCCGAACTCGGTGAACACCTTGTCGAGGTCCTCCTTCGGAATGCCGATCCCGGTATCGGAAACGCGGAAGACGAGCTCGGTTCCGACCAACTCGACGCCGATCTCGACGCGTCCCTGCCGGGTGAACTTGAGGGCGTTGCCGGCGAGGTTCATCAGGCACTGCGTCAGCCGCCCATTATCGCCGTAGGCGACCGGGAGACCGTCCGGCACGCTGGTTACGAACTCCAGCCCCTTCTCCGCGGCCAGCGACCGCAACGAGACCTGCACGATGTCGATGATCTCGCGCACCGAGTAGTCGCCCAAAGCGAGCTGCATACGGCCGGCCTCGATCTTGGACAGATCGAGCACGTCATTGATCAGGCGTAGCAGATGGCGTCCGTTCAACTGGATGTCGGTCAGCGGCTCCTTCAACTCGGGCGGGATGTCGCCATAAAGGCCGTCGATCAGCATCTCGGTGAAGCCGAGGATGGCGTTCATCGGCGTCCGCAGCTCGTGGCTCATGTTGGCGAGAAACTCGGACTTCGCCTTGCTCGCCTGCGCCAGCTGCCGATTGAGGTGGCCGAGCTGCGCGGCGGCGTGCCGTTGCTCGCCATCGAACCGCTGCAACTCCGCACTCATGTGGTTCATTCGCTCCGCCAGCACTCCGAATTCGTCGCGATTGGAGACCTCGATGCGCGCGCCGAAATCGCCGGCCGCCACCTCGTCGAGAAAGCCTTGCGCCTCGCGTACCGGGAGGATGAACGACCAGGATATGACGAAGCCGCAGAACAGGGCGAAGATTACCGCGATCACCGCGAACGCGCTGGTCAGGATCAGCGAGCGCTTGTTGGCGGCGGCGACGCTGTCGCGCAACCGGGTCATCCGGTCCTGCTGCGCCGCCACCAAGAGTCCGACCCGCGTGGTGATCTCGGTATCGAGCCGCTCCTGGCGGTGCAACAGCGGGCCAGTAACTGCGCCAAGCTTGCCGTCGCGAATCGCATTGGCTATGTCGGCGACGACGGCCATCGCCTCGTCCTGCGAGGTCCTTATCTGCTCGACCAGTGTCCGGTCGGCGGTGCCGGCTGATTCCAGCTTCGCCAGCCGGTCGTTGAACTGGTTGTTCTCGCGCAGGATCCGGGCGATCGCCGCCTCGTCCTGCGAAAGGAGCGCGACATCGGTGTAGTGCATCTGCCTCGCCAGCGCGCGTTCGCTTTGCTGCGCGAGGCTCACCAGCTCGTGCGCTTCGTCGAGCTGGCGGCTCTGCTGCGTGGCATTGACCAGCGTCTGCAGGCTGAACAGGGACACGGCGATGAACAGCAGCGTGGCGATCAGGAACGCGGCGAGCAGCTTGGTGTGCACCGAAGCGCGGATGCCGGCGACCCAGACCACCAGCCTGTGCAACGGCGTACGTCTCTGCACCAAGTCCGCCAGATGCTCGAGCGCGAGCTCCGGACGTGTGGTCGACGACCGATTGTCGAGCGAGGACTGGATGCCATGCCCCATCTTTTTCGTTCCCGCTTCGTCCTTGTGCATCGGCGGCCGAGACCGTATATTTCCCTCGGACCGCTGGAATTCCACTGGTGAGAAATACCCCCCGCATCCTTATCGTCGACGACAACCCGACCAACGTCAAGGTCCTTCAGACCCGGCTGGTCGCCGAAGGTTACGAGGTCGTGACCGCCGCTGACGGTGAAGAGGGACTTGCCGTCGCGCGGCGGGACAAGCCTGATTTGATCCTGCTCGACGTCATGATGCCCAAGCTCGACGGCTTCGAGGTCTGCCGCCGGCTGCGGGCCGATGCTTCGTTTCCGTTCACACCGATCATCATGGTGACGGCGATGGCGGACTCGAAGGACATCGTCGCCGGACTCGAAGCCGGCGGCGACGAATATCTGACCAAGCCTGTGGACCACGCATCGCTCGCCGCGCGCGTGCGCTCGATGTTGCGCATCAAGCGACTGCACGACACGGCCGAGGAGCTCGCCGACGAAGTCAAGCAGTGGAACACCAAGCTGGAAGAGCGCGTCGCCGCGCAGGTGAGCGAGCTCGAGCGGGTCGGACGCCTGCGGCGCTTTTTTTCGCCGCATCTGGCCGAGCTCATCGTCAGCGGCGGCGCCGACGATCCGCTGAAAAGCCATCGCCGCGAAATCACTGTCGTCTTCCTCGACCTGCGCGGCTTCACCGCATTCGCCGAGGTCGCGGAGCCCGAGGAAGTCATGGGCGTGCTGCGCGAGTACCACCAGATCGCCGGACGCATGGTCCTCGAGTACGAAGGCACGCTCGAGCATTTCACCGGCGACGGCATCACGATCCTGTTCAACGATCCGGTGCCGATTCCGAATCCCGCCGAGCGCGCGGTGCGGATGGCGCTGGCCGTGCGCGAGCGCGTCGGCCGCATGGCGCAGGACTGGACAAAGCGCGGCTATGACCTGAGCCTCGGCATCGGGATTGCCCAGGGCTTTGCGACGATAGGCGCGATCGGCTTCGAGGGACGATGGGATTACAGCGCGATCGGCACCGTCACCAATCTGGCCTCGCGACTTTGCGGCGAGGCTCCCGGCGACCAGATCCTGATCTCGCAAAAGGTCTATGCAGGCGTGGAAGCGCTGATCGAGGTCGAGCCGCAAGAAGCGCTGACCTTGAAGGGTTTCCGTCGTCCGGTCATCGCGTATCGTGTGCGCGGACTGAAAGCCTAGCCGGTCCGCAACATCGAATCCCGCGAGCAGACGGGCCGCTACTACTCGAGTTCGCGTCGTTCAGCTCGTGCGGGTCGCCGCGGTAAGGGCCCGGTCGAGATCGCCGAACAGGTCGTCCACATCCTCGATGCCGGTCGACAGACGCAGAAGGTCGGTCGGACACGGCGAGCCAGCGCCTTCGATCGATGCGCGATGCTCGATCAGGCTCTCGATGCCGCCGAGCGACGTCGCCCGCTTCCACAAGCGGACATTGGCGGCCGCGGCGATCGCCGCGGGCTCGCCGTCACGCACGCGAATCGACAGCATGCCACCGAAACCATCGCGCATCTGCCGCGCGGCAATCGCGTGGCCCGGATGCATTGGTAGCCCGGGATAGAGCACCTCGGTCACCGCCGGATGCTTCTGCAGCCGACGCGCCAGCTCCATCGCGCTCACGCATACCTGCGCGACCCGCAGATGCAGCGTGCGCATGCCGCGGATCAGCAGGTAGGCTTCCAGCGGCCCGAGGATCATGCCCAGCATCGTGCGAATGCGCTTTACGCGTTCCCAGAATTCATCGATGCGAGCCGTGGCCAGCGCGCCCGCAACGACATCCGAATGGCCGTTCAGATATTTGGTCGCGGCATGCATGACAATGTCGGCGCCGTGCTCGATCGGACGGGTGAGGACCGGCGTTGCGCAGGTCGAATCCACGGCGACGCGCGCTCCCGCGGCATGGGCGATCTCGCAGACTGCGCCCAGGTCGGTGATCGTCCACAGCGGATTGGCCGGCGTCTCGAGCCAGACCAGGCGGGTCGCGCCGGGCCGAACCGCGGCGCGCACCGCCGCCAGGTCGTCCGTGTCGACCAGGTCGATTTTCAAGCCCCAGCTGGTGGCTTCGCCCAGCAGCCAATTGCGCAAGCCCCAGTACATGACCCGGGGCGCGACGACATGATCGCCCGGCGCAAGTGCCAGGAAAACGGACGTGGCGGCGGACATGCCGGACCCGAGGACGAGCGCGGCTTCGGCACCTTCGAGCATGGCGACGATGGCTTCGGCCTCGCGGACGGTGGCGTTGTCGGGCCGCCCATAGCTATTGCCGCTGCGATACTGATTGTCCGGATCGCGAACGAAGGTCGTCGCGACGTGGATTGGCGGAACGATGGCGCGGGTCGCGGCGTCGACGCTGCCGAGAGCCTGCGCGGCGAGTGTGCGGCGGGAATAAACAGGGTCGGGCACGATGTCCTTTCGCGATGGCCGGCCAGGGCCGAGTGTCACCGATTGCCCCGCCCGATGCAAAGGCCGATGGCGGCCGGCGCCGGGGCCTCGGCCCGCCCGGATGTTTTGGCGCAAATCGGCCGGGAATGACCCGGCGCGTCGCTTTCCACCTCGGCGCGCATCCGGGTCTCGGGCGTGCGCGCTGGCATGATGCTTGCCTTTTGAGGCATACGCACCAGGTACGCGGATAGTGGCGCGCGTCCGCGTCTCGCGAAATCATTCGCGAACGGCGCGCCGGGGAGGCAGTCGTGGCGTTTTTGGGCCAGCAACGGGCAACACGCGCGAACCCCGCATCGAAACCCGCTGCGGCGCGGCGCCACGGCCGGCCGCTGGCCGCATTCTGGTCGAGCTTTACCGGTCAGGCAGTCGCGGCGGTGGTCCTTGCGCATGTCGCGTTGCTGCCGTTGTTTTACGCCGGAATGTTGAACGCCATGGCGTACGCGCTGCTGGCGCTCTCCTTGTCTTGCATGGCGATCGCCGTAATCGGCCGTCGCATCGCACGATCAGTGGCGGCGTTGCGCGCGGCGCTGACGCGCTTCCATGCCGGGCGTGATGATCCGTCCCGACGTCTCGGCGCCGGCAAAACGGAGGCCGAGTCGACCGAGCTGGTCAGTCTGCAACGCGGCCTGGAGAACATGTACCGGCGCGTCGCCAAGCGCGAGCAAAGGCTCAAGGCGGCCTACGAGGCGGCGGAGAGCGAAAGCGCAGCCAGCCGCAGCCTGGCGCAACAGCTGGCTCGCACCCAACGCATCGCTCGTATCGGAAACTGGGAGTGGGTGCGTGCGAGCAACAGCGTCGTCTGCTCGGGCGAGGTGTTCCGCATCCTCGGTGTCACTGCGACGCAGATCGGGCTGCGGCCCGACGCCATCCTCCGCCTGGTCCACGCCGAGGATCGCCGTCCGTTCAAGCGCTGGCTGGTGCGAGTCGCGCGCGGCAAGGTCTTGCAGGGACACGACATGCGCATCGGCGGTCCGGACGGCGAGCAGCGCCACGTGCACGTGCTCGCCGAGCCGCTGCTCAGCGCCGCCGGCGCCGTCACGGGCGTGGCCGGGACGGTCCAGGATGCGACCGAGCGAACGCGCGCGATCCAGCAGATGCACCGTCTCGCGTACTTCGATGCGATCACCGAGTTGCCGAATCGGTCCCGCTTCGACGAGAAGCTCGCCAAGACGCTGGACACCGCAAGGCGCGACGGGACGTCGTTCGCGATCATGTATCTCGATCTCGACCAGTTCAAGCGCATCAACGACACGCTCGGCCACGCGGTCGGCGACGATCTCCTGCGCGTGATCGCGCAGCGGCTCACCCGTGGTTTAAGGCCCGACGACATCGCCGGACTTCCGCACCCGCAATCGCTGGAGCGCGACGTGTGCCGGCATGGCGGCGACGAGTTCATCGTGCTGCTCAACGGCGTGGCGAGCGAGCAGGACGCGGCGCGCGCCGCCACGCGACTGCTTGCGATGCTCGCGCAGCCGATCATCCTCGGCACGCATGAGGTCTTCGTCTCGGCATCGATCGGCATCGTGCTGTATCCCCGCGACGGCGTCGAGCTCGATACGCTGCTGAAGAATGCGGACGTGGCGATGTATCACGCCAAGGCACAGGGGCGCAGCCGTTATTTCTTCTACCAAGATTCGATGCGCGCCGCCTCGGCGCAACGGCTCTCGCTCGAGCACGATCTGCGCAAAGCGCTCGAAGGCGAGCAGTTCGAGCTCTACTATCAGCCGCAGATCGAGATCCGCACCGGAAGAATCGTCGGCATCGAGGCCCTGATACGATGGAACCATCCGACACTCGGCATGCTCGGACCCGCGCATTTCATCAGCGCTGCCGAGGAAGCGGGGCTGATCATGGCGATCTGGGAGTGGGTGCTGGTCGCCGCGCTGATCCAGCACAACGCGTGGCTCGCGGATGGCCTGCCGGCGGTGACGATCGCGGTCAACCTGTCCAGTGTCCAGTTCAGCGATCCGGCGCTCGCCGAGCGCGTCGAGGAGATCGCGCGCGTCGTCGGCGTCCCCCTCGATTATCTGGAGCTCGAGGTCACCGAGTCGATGCTGCTGGTCGACGCCGACCTTGCACTGCGCACGCTGACCGCGCTGCGTGCGATGGGGGTCAAGATCGCGATCGACGACTTCGGCACCGGCTATTCGTCGCTGTCGTATCTGAGGCGGCTGCCACTGGACAAGCTCAAGCTCGACCAGTCGTTCATTCGCGACGCCGGCCAGAACGAGGGCGACGTCGCGATCACCCGGGCAATCATCGCCATGGCGCACAGCTTGAAGCTCAGCGTGGTGGCCGAAGGCGTCGAGACCCAGGGGCAGATCGACCTGTTGCTTAGCCTGGGCTGCACGATGGTTCAGGGTTTCATGCTCGGACGTCCGCTGCCGGCCGCGGCGACGGCGAAACTTCTTCGCGAAAGCGTGACCAACGCCGACGCTGTCGCGACGGTGCGTAGCGACGCGAACTGGAACACCATCCTCCAATCGTCCTCGCGTTAGCGACTTTGTAGGATTTACACGCGCTCGCCGACCGCGGTGCGCGTCGCATCGAAATTTTTTTGTCCTTATGACTTTGCTCGGAATGGCGGGCGCCGGCTCCTTGTTTGCTACCGTGTGTTTCGACCACTCAAGGAGCCGCAATGAAGACGACCCGGTCGACGGCAAGCTCTGCCGCCATCAATGCCCGTTCCCACCCCGCTTTCGCTATCGGCCGCGCTTGTTCGATCCTCGGCCTGGGCCTCGCGCTTACGCTGCCCGCTGCGGCAACACCATTCAGGGTGTTCAACCTGGTGACCGACGACCAGTCGGTCAACGCGGCGCAGATCACCGATCCGAACCTGATCAACGCTTGGGGAATCTCGCATTCGGACACGTCGCCGTTCTGGGTTTCGTCGAACGGCCAGGGCATTTCGACGCTATACCGGGTCGATCCGCTGAGCAACGCGACGACGAAGGTGGGTCTGGAGGTGACGATTCCCGGCGCCGGCAATCTGACCGGCCAGGTGTTCAATATCGGCGGTGCCGCCAACTTCAATGGCGACGCTTTTCTGTTCGTCAGCGAGGACGGCACCATCTCCGGCTGGCGAGGCAGCTTGGGTACCAACGCCGAGGTGCTCCAGTTGGCATCGGACACGAACAGCTACAAAGGGGCCGCGATCTCGCTGATCAACGGCAACGCCTATTTGTACGCGGCGGACTTCAAGGGCGCTCAAATCGACGTGCTCAAGGGCAACGCCGCAGCGCCCGATCTAGCTGGATCGTTTACCGATCCGGGCATTCCCAACGGTTTCGCGCCGTTTAACGTGCAGAACCTGGGCGGCGTCCTCTATGTGACGTATGCCAAGGTCGGGCCGACCGGAGACGACGAGGCCGGCCCCGGCAACGGATTCGTCGACGCTTTCGATCTGCAGGGCAATTTCGTCGCCCGCGTCGGCTCGCAAGGCGCGCTGGATTCGCCGTGGGGGCTGGCGCTGGCGCCAACCTCGTTCGCCGAATTCGCCGGCGATCTGCTGGTCGGAAATTTCGGCGACGGTCACATCAACATCTTCGATAAGAATACCAACACGTTCATCGGCCAATTGCTCGGCGCCGGCGGCGATCCGCTGGTGATCGACGGGCTGTGGGGCTTGATCCCAGGCAACAACGGCGGCGCGGGCAGCGCGCAGTCGATTTACTTCGCGGCCGGCCCGGGCGACGAGGCACACGGGTTGTTCGGCGTGATCGGGGTGCCGGAGCCAGCGAGCATGGCCCTGGTCGCCGTGGGCATCGCGATGCTGGGAATGGCCCGCCGGCGCACTGCTGCCTGATCGCACCCGCGCCGACTATCGCCGCGCGGGTCGGCGCGTCGCGCAGCACCGGGCCGGTTATCGACCCGGTGCCTGCATCACCCGAATCGGCTTGCCGTCGAGAAACGCCAGCGCGTTTTCGACGGCGTGCTGGTAATACTCGCGGTACACCTCGACCACACTGTATCCCAGGTGCGGCGTCAGCACGACGTTGGCAGCGCGCGCGAGCGGATGACCGGCAGGCAGCGGCTCGCGGTAGAAAACGTCGAGCGCGGCGAACAGCCGCCCTGACGAGACGGCGGCCATCAGCGCGGCTTCGTCGACCAGTTGAGCGCGCGCGGTATTGACCAGGATTGCACCCGGTCGCATCCGAGCGAGGTCCGCCGCGCCAAGGATCCCCCGCGTGCGGTCCGAAAGCTGCAGATGCAGGCTGACGACGTCGGCGGCAGACAGCAGTTCCTCCTTGCCGACCCGAACCGCGCCGGCCGCAGTCGCGGTCTCGGCGCTCAGATTCTGGCTCCAGGCGAGGACAGTCATCCCCAGCGCTTTGCAATACGCCGCCATGCGCGAGCCGATCCGGCCCAAGCCGATCAGACCGACCGTCTTGCCCTCGAGTATCTGGCCCGCTTCGGTCCCCGACTGAAAGCGGCCGTCACGCACACCGGCATCGGCGGCGGGAATCCGTCGGGCAGCGGCGAGCATCAGGCCGAGTGCGAGCTCCGCCGTCGAAGTTCCCGACGGCCCGCCCCCGGTGTAGCAGACGGTGATGCCCTGTGCGATCATCGCCGCGCTATCGATCAGCGCGGCCCGCGCGCCAGTCTGCCCGAACATCTTCAGCTTCGGCAGTCGCGCGACAAGCGAGGCCGGAAACGGCGTTCGCTCCCGGATGGCAAGCACGATGTCGAACTCGGCGAGCCGCCGAGCCGCGTCGTTCTCATCGGCGAACGGCGTTTCGAAAAATTGCACGTCGGCACGTGCGGTAAGTACCGACCAGTCAGCGCTGCGCCGCGCAATCTTCTGCCAATCGTCGATTACCGCAATCCTGGTCACCGATCTGCCGCTCCCTTTCGCCTGACTCGCTGTTCGCGATGGTAGCAAATCCCGTCTATCATTCGTCTCGACGGCGAACCAGGCCGCCCCCCCTTTCCCGAGCATGCGACCGATGTTCCTGCGCTGGGTCACCGCCGGTTACCTCGTTTATCTAGTCGTGCCGATCGCGCTGCTGCTGGTGGGCTCGTTCGGCGAGCTATGGCTCAACACGCTGCTGCCGACGGGCTTTACGACGCAGTGGTACCGAAACGTCGCCTCCGACCCCAGTTTTCGCCGCGCGTTTGCGGCGAGCCTCGGCGTCGTGGCCATCGCATGTTCCGCATGCGCGCTGATCGGATTGCCCCTCGCGTACGCAGTGTTCCACACGGAAAGCCGTCGCATACGTGCGCTCACCCGCGTGCTCTACCAGCTTCCGGTAGCGCTCCCGCCGCTGGTGCTTGCCTTCGGCTTCATCCTGGTCTTTTCGTCGGATACGCTGCCCTGGCTGGGAAGCATCTGGCTGCTCGCGGCCGGCCACGTCGTCCTCACGTTGCCCTACTTCCTGCAGGCGGTTGTGTCCGACATGCAGCGCCTGGGCTTGCGAGCGCTCGAAGACGCCGCGGAGTCCCTGGGTGGCAGCGCATGGCAGCGCTTCGTGCACGTCGTCCTGCCGGCTTTGCGCCATTCAATTCTCGCCGGCCTGATCATTGTCGCGGCGCTGTCGATCGGGGAGTTCCAGTTCTCCAACCTGGTGGCGGGCTTCCTGAATCGCACCTATCCGATCGTGCTGTTGCAGGCGTTCTATGGCGCGACCGGATTTGCCTGCGCCGCTACAGTAATCCTTCTTGCGCTCGCGCTCGCCGCGGCGATCGGTGGCGGTCTCACCGCCGGCGGCGCGACGCGGTTGAAAACCGCTGCGGCATGAGCCCGCTCGCCGTATCGCTCGAGGGAGTCACTTTCCGTTATCCGGGCACCAACGCCGGAGTGTTCGACCTGACTATGACGATCGCCCCGGGTGAACTGGTCGTTTGCCTCGGGCCGAGCGGCTGCGGCAAGACGACGTTGTTGCGGCTCGTCGCCGGCTTCCTCAAGCCCGATGCGGGCGTCATCCGGCTGAACGGCAGCGATGTCAGCAGCCTGCCGGCGCGGGCGCGCGAATGCGGCGTGGTGTTCCAGGCGTATGCGCTGTTTCCGCACATGCGCGTGTGGGAGAACGTCGCCTATCCGTTGCGCGTGCGCGACATCGCGCTGGACGAGCGGCGCCGCCTTGCCGAACAGATGCTGCACCTGGTCGGGCTGGAGGGACTTGCCGAGCGCCTGCCGGCACAGCTTTCCGGCGGGCAGCAGCAGCGTGTGGCGCTGGCGCGCGCGCTGGTCTTCAAGCCGCGCGCCCTGCTGCTCGACGAGCCGCTGTCGGCATTGGATGCCGCCACGCGCAGCACGATGCGGGACGAAGTGCGCCGCATTCAGCGAGCGCAGAACATCGCGACGCTGCTGATCACGCACGACCAGGATGAAGCGCTGTCGTTGGCCGATCGCATGGTCCTGCTGCGCGAGGGCCGCCTCGTCCAGTCGGGGTCGCCGCACGAAATCTACGATCGGCCCGCCGATGCTTTCGTTGCCGGCTTCGTCGGGCGAGCCAATCTGCTCGATGGCAGGGTCATCGACGCCGAAACTGTCGATACAGCGATCGGCCGCCTTGCGACGCCAAGGCATGGACATGCCGCCGGCAGCGCGCTGCGCTTGCTGGTGCGCCCGGAGCGGGTCGAAATCGGCGCCGCGGCGAGCGGAGAGAATGTCTTTGCCGCGCAGGTGTTGCGCGACCGTTTTTTTGGCGCCACCCGGCAGCTCGAGGTCGCCGCCGGCGACGGCCGACTCGAAATCGAAACCTCGATGCGCGATCATGTCGCGAGGGTGCGCGTGCCGCGCGAGGCCATCCAGTTCCTGAATGCCCACTGAAGGAGGAGAAGACCATGCAACCGACATCACGCCAACTGGGCCGCTGCGCGATCGGCCTCGCCCTGCTGGGGATCGCCTGCGCGGCGATCGCGCAAACCGTGCTCGACTCGCCCGAGCTCTATCCGGGAGAAAAAGCGCTTTACGAAGCGGCGCGAAAAGAAGGCATGGTCGTGAGCTTCGATACCGGTCCGACCTGGGCCAACTGGGCGGCCGAATTCTCCGCATTCAAGAAGCGGTATCCGGAGGTCGAGATTGTCTACAACGACATCGGATCGGCGGCCACCGTCGTCGCGCTGGACAAAGCGCGCAACCGTCCGCAGGCCGACACTGCCTACTATTTTGCCGGCTCGGCGTTCGACGCCGTCAGCAAGAACGTCGTCGCGCCGTTCAAGCCGGTCAATTTCGATAAGCTGACGCCGGTATTCCGCGATCAGGATGGCAAATGGTTCACGATCCACACCTTGACTATCGCTTTCGTCGTCAATACCAAGCTGGTCAAGAACGTGCCGCAGTCGTGGGCCGACCTGCTCAAGCCGGAATACAAGAACAGCATCGTCTACCTTGATCCGCGCTCGACCGGTGTCGGCCAGGTGGGTGTGCTTGCGGCGAACTTCGGCAATGGCGGCGACATGAGCAATCTGCAGCCGGGCTTCGAATACTTCCGCAAGCTGCAGCAATCCGGCAACGTGCTGCGCGTACTCGGCACGACGCCGTACGCACAGTTCGTCAAAGGCGAGATTCCGATCTGGATCTCGTACGAAAATGACGGGTTGAAGGCAAAGTACACCGACGGCCTGGGCGACGCGGTGGCGGTCGTGATCCCCAAGGAAGCTTCCGCGGCGGCGCCGTACGCGATCAGCCTGGTCGCCAACGGTCCCAACCCGGACGCGGGCAAGCTCTGGCTCAATTTCATCATGACCGACACAGGACAGGGAATCTTCGCGCAGGGGTTCGTGCGGCCGTCGGTGCCCGGCGTCAAGCTCCCCGACAACGTCGCCGATAAGCTGCCCGCCGCGCCGCAGGTTCGTCCGCTCGACGTCAAGTCGGCGGCGGCGAAAAAGTCCGACATCGACCGCGAGTGGGCGGCGGCAACCGGTAGCAAGTAATGGCGCTGCACGCCCGGACTAACGCCGCGCTCGCGCTGCCGGGCGCGGTGCTGTTCGCGCTCTGCTTCGCGCTGCCGGGCCTGGCGATCTTCGCCAACGCGCTGGGCGATGGCGGCACCGCATTCAGCCGGGTCCTCGGTACGCCCGGGTTCGCGCGCGCGCTCGCCGGCAGCGCGGCGCTCACGCTGGTCGCCGCGGCGCTGTCGACCAGCGTGGGGGTGGCCGTTGCGTTGTACTTGTCGCGCCTGTCGGAGAAGCGGCGGACCTTGCTCTCGTTTGTCATCGCGCTGCCCCTTACGTTCTCCGGCCTGATCGTTGCATATGGCTTCATTCTGGGCTACGGGCGCGCAGGATTTGTGACCCAACTCCTCGCGCGTGCCGGCTTTGACGCCGCGACGATCGGCGGCGCGCTTTTCACGCCGGTCGGCCTCGCGTTCGCCTCGTCGTATTACCTGATTCCACGGGTAGTGATCGGCATGCTTCCGGTGCTCGTCAATTTCGACCGCGCTCAGCTTGCTGCTGCCGAGTCGCTGGGAGCGACATCGCTGCAATCATTCCGTCAGGTGCTGCTGCCACAGGTCGCGGCACCGATGATCGCCTCGTTCTTTCTCGCGGCAGCCGTCGTGTTCGGTGCCTACGGCACGGCGCTGGCCTTGGTCGGCACGCAGCTGCCGATCCTGCCGCTGCGCCTGTACAGTCTGATCTCCGAAACCGGCTCGGATTTTCCTGCCGCGGCGGCGCTCGCGCTGGTGATCACGGCAACGTGCTCGGCGATGCTCGCCACCGGCGAATGGATCGGCGCGAAGCATGAGCGCTACCTTTAGGCTTGCGCGCGGACGCAGCCTGCTGCTCGACGTGGCAGGACGTTGCTTCGATCCGGTAGCGCGCGACTGGAAAGCCGTGATGCCATCCGATCTCGGGCCGGGCGAAGCCCTCGATGCGATCGCCGCGGTCGCGTGGCTGCAGCGCGAAAGCGGCAATCCGCTTCGTGTGCCGGTCGGCGTGATCGGCCCGCGTGACGCGACGACGCCGCAGCTGACCGCCGCGATCGAGGTCGGCGAGCTGCTCGGGGACTGTCGCATCACCGTGATCTGCGGCGGCCGCGGCGGCGTAATGCAAGCGGTGTGCGAGGGCGTGGCGCGCGTCGGCGGACTTTCGGTCGGATTGCTTCCGGAGACCGACGCCGCAGTCGCGAACCGATTCGTCGGCGTGCCGATCGCGACCGGCATCGGCGAGGCGCGCAACGCGCTGATCGCGCGCGCGGCATTTTGCTTGATCGCCATCGGCGACAGCTTCGGGACCCTGTCCGAAGTGGCGTTGGGGCGCCAATTCGGCAAGCTCGTCATCGGCCTCGAAGGCGCGGCCGATCTCGAAGGCGTGCGGCGGGCCGCGGGCGCGAGGGAGGCGGTGCAAATGGCAGCCGAAGCGATCCTTGCGGTCAACTGATGCGGAACAACGCTGCGAACCTCATTTCTCGCCGCTCTTGGGCGGCGTGTCTTTGTCGGTGCGCGGCTCCGCGCCGGACTGCGGTGATCGCGGCGGCGGCGCGAAAACCGGGCCTCCGAGGTAACTGAAGTACATCTTGCGCTGGCTGTGCGAGACGAGTACGCGATGCGCGCGAAGGAAGTCGGCGCCGAGCAGCATCGGCTGCTCTTTTTCCACGCTTTTTGAAAGGCGGCTTCCGATCGACGTGTAGGTTCCCTCCTTGTACAGGTCGCCGAAATAGATATGGGCGTGATTGATGGTCTCGTTGCCGATGACGACGCTGTCGAAGGACCCGATCCACATATCGATTGCCTTCGGGCCAAGGCCGGTTCCACTTTGCACGGCGACGACTCCCGCGGTTTGGGGCGTGACCCCGGACCGGGCCGCATCGGCCTTGGTCAATACCGACCCTCCGGCGCCTGAATCGAGCATCGCCTTGACCGGCTGACCATTGATCTGCACCGTCAGGAAAATTCGGGGCTGATACTCGTAGACCGGGTCGATGGCGACTTCTCGCAGTTCCTCGGTCGTCCAGTACGCCAATGAGACGCCCTCGCAATTCTTCGGTTGGAACAATCGCACGGCGTTGTGGGCCAGATCGAATTCAACATCGACCTGGTCGAAGAAATCCTCGCCCAGAATCACTGCAGCATCTTCAACGATCGCATGCTCACCTGCAACGAGCATGCGCCAGCCTTTGCGCGAAGCCTGACCGATGCGGAAATCGTCGATCAGGACCGATTCGGCTTTGGTCTCTCCGCCGATGCCGAATATCCGATAGCCCCTGGCTTCCTGGCGCTGCAGCCCGAGTCGATCCGTCGCGGGTCGCAGTATAAGCGTCATCATCGACCCGGTGTCGAGGACGATGCCCGTCTTCTGACCGTTGATCGTGCCGTCCGCGATCAGCTTGTTCCTGACCACACGGACCGGCAGGTCGGCGATCTTGAACATCTTGCAGGCGGTTACATCGGCATGCGCCGCGCCAGCCAACACCAAACCGAGGGCGGCGCTAAAAAGCAACGTGGATCTGTTTGTCACTTCACCGCTTTCGCATCGGTTCTGGGGTCGCCACGAGAGATTCCGCCCGATTCGGGCCCGTTTTTTTAAGCTTCATTTTAGTACTGCGCTGAGAATCCGTGCGCGACTCGAGCATTCCTGGCCCGCGTAACCCCTGAACTCGCCGGGCCCGGACCGGACGGGCCGGTGGCGGCGCGCAGTCGGCGCGGGTATAGTTTGCACCGCACGCGCACGGCGCGTTTGGCATTCGGGGCGAGCGGTGAGCATCGATTGGACGGCATTTACACCATGGTCGGCGCTGGGGGGCGGCGCGATCATCGGTCTTGCCGCCACGCTGTTCGCGCTATTCAACGGCCGCGTCACTGGCATCAGCGGCATCGTCGGAGGCCTGTTGCGACCGTCCTTACCGGACGCGGCCTGGCGCGCCGCGTTCCTCGCCGGGCTGATTGTCGCTCCAATCGTCTACCGTTTGGTGGCGGGCGCGCCCAATCTGACCATCGATGCGAATTACCCGACGCTGGTGGTCGCCGGCCTCCTGGTCGGCATCGGGACGCGCTATGGATCGGGTTGCACCAGCGGTCACGGCGTGTGCGGCCTGTCGCGGCTTTCGCCGCGCTCGCTGGTCGCGACCCTGGCGTTCATGTCGGCGGGGTTCGCGACCGTGTTCGCGACGCGTCACATTCTGGCCTAGCGGCGCCCGATGTACGCGTTCTTCGCTTTTGTCGCAGGCCTCGTTTTCGGGATCGGCCTGCTGGTGTCGGGAATGATCAATCCCGCGAAGGTCCTCGGATTTCTCGATCTAGCCGGACGATGGGATCCGTCGCTGGCCTTGGTCATGGTCGGTGCAATCGCGATTGGAGTCGTCGGATTCGTCATCGCAGGCCGACGGGCGACGACCGTTCTCGGGACGCCGATGCTGCTGCCAACGGCGCGCACGATCGATAGGCGTCTCATCGTCGGCGGCGCGGTGTTCGGCATCGGATGGGGCCTCGCCGGATTCTGTCCCGGCCCCGCGGTCGCCGCGCTCGGCGCCGGTCATCTGAAGGCGCTCGTGTTCGTCGCAGCGATGGTGGCCGGAATGCTTGCCTTCGAATGGATCGAGGGCCTGCGGGCGCGCTCGACCTCGACCGACCGCCTGGAACCGGGCGCCGCCGGCACGAGCGAATAGATGCTGATCTTCCGCCAGCTTTTCGATCCGCAATCGTCGACGTACTCGTATCTGCTCGCCGATCGCCGCAGCCGCGAGGCAGTCCTGATCGATCCGGTCTTCGAGCAGGCGCAGCGCGACGCCGCGTTGATCCAGGAGCTCGACCTCAAACTCGTTGCGACGCTCGACACGCATGTGCACGCCGATCACGTTACCGGGGCGTGGCTTTTTAAGCAGCGCTGCGGGAGCGCGATCGCCCTCGGTGCGGCGAGCGGTGCTGCGGGGGCCGACCGGTATCTCGCGCACGGCGACCGCGTCCAGTTCGGTGGCCATTACCTGGAGGTTCGCGCCACGCCGGGTCACACGGAAGGGTGCGTCACCTATGTAATGGACGATGAAAGCATGGCCTTCACCGGCGACTGCCTGCTCATTCGCGGCAGCGGACGCACCGACTTCCAGCACGGCGACGCGCGCGCGATGTACCGCTCGGTGCGCAGTCAGATACTGACGCTGCCACCGTCGTGCCTGCTCTATCCCGCCCACGATTACCGCGGCTTGACGGTGACCAGTGTCGAGGAGGAGCGCCGCTACAATCCGCGGCTCGGCGGCGATGTCGGCGAAGGCGACTTCGTCGGCTACATGAACAATCTGGGGCTGCCGCACCCGAAATTGATGGACATAGCCGTCCCGGCGAACCTGCGTTGCGGACAGCCCGAGGGCACGGTTCCATTGCCCGCGTCTCCGTCATGGGCGCCGCTGACCTACACGTTCGCAGGCATTTTCGAAATACAGCCGCAGGCTCTCGAAGAAGGCGCGGCTTCGATCCAGATTGTCGACGTGCGCGAGCGCGATGAATTCGACGGACCGCTCGGCCGGATTCGCGGGGCGAAATGGATTCCGCTCGGCGAGCTGCCGGCGCGCACCGCCGAGCTGGCCCGCGATCGTCCGGTCGTGGCCGTCTGCCGCTCCGGTGCGCGCTCCGCGCAGGCTTCGGTGCTTCTTTCCAAGGGCGGCTTCGCCGATGTCGCCAACCTCGCCGGCGGCATGCTGCGCTGGCGCGCCGAAGGGCACCCGGTCGAAGGCCAGCGCGATTAGCCGCGCGCGACGCGTGCTATCGTATCGCCACCCGAATATTCCGCCTGATCGCTGCCGCCGGCGCCAATGGCGGCCACTGCATACCGCGAGCTAATTTCGCCATGGCCCCCGTTCCTCCATCAGCGCCTACGCCTCGGCGCGCCGTAACCATAAGTTTTCCGGAGGCGATGGAATACGCTTTGGCTGCGTATCAACGCGGCGATCGCGTCGAAGCGGAGCGCCTGTGTCGACTGCTGCTGAGCGGCATGCCGGACTATTTCGACGCGCTGTTCCTGGCAGGAATCATGGCCGAGCAGGCCGGAAAAGCGGAACGCGCCGTCGAACTGCTGTCGAAGGCCGTAGCTGTCAGGCCCGATGTCGCCGAGGCTCACTACAACTACGGCGTGGCACTGGGCGATCTCCGCCAATACGAAGAAGCGGTGGCGAGCTACGAGCGCGCGATTGCGCTGAAGCACGATTATGCCGACGCCTATTTCAACCGTGGCGTTGCGCTGGCCGAGCTCGGCCGTCCAGTGCAGGCAATAGAGAGCTATGACCGCGCGATTGCATTCAACCCCGGATACGCCGAAGTCCACAATAATCGCGGCATCGCGCTGGATCATCTGAAGCGTTATGAGGAGTCCCTGGCGAACTACGATCGTGCCATTGCGCTCAAACCCGATTACGCAAGGGCCCACAACAATCGCGGCGTCGCGCTGGGTCGCCTCGAGCGTCATGCGGACGCGCTGGCGAGCTACGATCGAGCCGTTGCGCTGAAACCCGACTACGCCGATGCCTTCGCCAATCGCGGCATCGCGCTTGGCGAGCTCGACCGTCCGGCGGAGGCTTTGCGCAGCTATGAGCGCGCGATTGTACTCAATCCGCGTTACGCGGAAGCGTTCTACAACCGCGGCAATGCGCTTCGCGATCTGAACCGCCATGCGGAAGCCATCGTCAGTTACGAGCGCGCGCTTGCGCTCAAGCCGGATTACGCGGCTGCGCACTGGAACCTGGCGGACTGCTGTCTGTTATTGGGAGACTTCGCTCGCGGCTGGCAGGAGTACGAATGGCGCTGGAATCTGGAACGGAACCAGAACTTCAAGTCAGACTTTCAACGACCTCTATGGCTGGGCGCCGAGCCGTTGGAAGGCCGCACGATACTGCTCCATGCCGAACTGGGATTCGGCGATACCTTGCAGTTCTGTCGCTACGCCAGGGAAGTCGCTGCACTGGGTGCCCGGGTGGTGCTCGAAGTTCAACCGGCTCTGCTGCCGCTGCTTTCCGGCCTCGAAGGCGTGGCGCTCGCCGTGGCGCGAGGCGATCGACTGCCCTTGTTCGATTACCACTGCCCTTTGATGAGTCTGCCGCTGGCATTCAAGACCGATCTGACCAACGTTCCGGTACATGTACCTTACCTGCACAGCGATGCTAAACGGGTCGATCTTTGGCGGCAGAAACTGCGCAACACCGGCAAGCCGCGGATCGGAGTCGTCTGGAGTGGAAGCATGGCGCTCAGGAACGACAGACGCAGCATGGCGCTGAAGGACCTGCTGCCGCTGATCGGCGGATGGGCAGAGTGGGTAAGTCTGCAAAAAGAGGTGCGCGATTCCGATGCGGTCCTGCTGGCATCGCGGCCGGACCTTCGCGATGCGGGCGCCGAGCTGAACGACTTCGCCGACACGGCGGCGTTGGTGGAGCTGATGGACGTCGTAGTGACGGTCGACACGAGCGTCGCGCACGTCGCGGGCGCGATGGGCAAACCGGTATGGATCATGCTGCCTTTCAATCCCCATGACTGGCGCTGGATGCTCAATCGTGAGGACAGCATCTGGTATCCGACGGCGCGTGTGTTCCGCCAGCCGGCGAATGGGGACTGGGCGAGCGTCGTCAGCCGGGTAGACGACGAACTGGTCCGGCAATTCGGCTCGCGCGGCTAGTCGAACGATCGAGCCCTGCGACGCTTCGAGGCGTGTCCGGAGCGCTTGCGCAACACGTCAAAGCAACCTCAACTGCAGGCGATCGATCAGGTCGACTGGCCGCATCCGGGACCACGCGTGCCTGAAGGCGTCCCTGAACGGAAGGTCATCCGGAACATCCCGCACCGATGCGCGCGATACGATCGTGCCTTCCTGCGCATCCTTGGCCGCGATCGACTGCAGTGCTTGCGTCGAGACCGACCCGGACCCGCCGCTCCACGAGAGCACATCCGCGATGTAGGCGGCGTCGAGGCTGCGGAAATCCTCGTAGTAGCAGATTCGCACTGCAAAGTTTCGGGCGAGCTCGTCGAGCGCCAGCAGGCTTCTTCCCAGTTGACCGACCGCCCAGCCCAGGTCGAGTGAGTTGCGCGACAGGCGCCTCAATGAAGCGGCCCAATCGACTGGGTCCCTGAGAATGAACATGATCCGCGGCGAGTCGAAGGCGCCGGCAATCAGCAGCGGCGCATTATTGCATTCCAATCGCAGCTTGATGACCGAGTACGGCAGCAGTCGCGTTGCGCCGGCAATGACACGGCGAAGAGAAGGGTCCGGCGGCTGCTGACAGGCAGCCTGCGTAAAGAAGTCGGGTTCGGAGACCGTGCGTACGCCGGCTGCCTGGATCGCCCGCACCAGCAAGGTCGAGCCGCAGCGGCCGATGGAAAAGATCAGCGCCGGCGCGTCGGGCCCCTCGGGCAGCGCGTCGAATGGAACCTTGATGACGCTACGGGCATGCTGCCGCTGCGCCTGGTAGAAAAAAGTGGCGTCTGAAATGTCGGACGTGGAAACGCAAATTAGCGTTCGATTCGCCGTATCGAAACAATAGGGGCTGACGTCGGGCTCGAACATGCGCGACACATCCACCGCCCGACCTGCCCCGAGGCTGAAATCGTCGGGTCCTGATATGAAAGCGTGCGTGCCGGTGCAGGCGAGGACAGGGTATTCGCCGAGGCTCATCGAAAGGCCAATACCGAGTGCCGGGGCGGTTGTGAATTGGTTGGCGTCAGCACGAATTAAACCGTCAGGACATAGCGTAGCAGAATCAGCGGGATAGTATTTGGCGCGCTGCCGCGCCGTTTTATCTGTTGTAAAAACTACACGCGCCGACCCCAAAAAAAGAAAGGTTTTTTGTCCTACAAAAAATATTTTCGCGCTTCGTGGACGGCGTGACGACCCCAAAACTCGAAAGGTTTTTGTCCTACAAGAAATATTTGCGCGCTGTCTTGACCACGTGAATTCCACGGGCCTATGATCGCGGCTCGCTAAGGTCGCCCCACAAGGGAGACCGGTGCGTTCTACAGGAGGATCACATGCACTTCACAGCAACTCGAGCGCTTGGTGCGCTCGGATTCGTATTGCTCGCCGCGACCAACGTCAACGCAGCGCGTCTGGATGCAGTAGTTGATGCCGGCGGCCTCATTACACCGATGTGGACGCCGGTCGGACTGAACACCCAGCCCGTCAATGTCGTCGTGCAACTCGCCGGCGATCCCGTTGCCGTGCAGCAAGGCAACGCAGGAAGAAAGCTCAGCAAGGCAGAAAAGGACCAGATCAAGGGGCAGCTCAAAGGCGCGCAGGATTCGCTCCGCGACAGCATCGCAAGCCTTGGCGGCACGGTCGTCGCCCAGTATCAGGTCGCATACAACGGCATCAAGGTTCGCATCGCGGCCAACAAGACCGATCAACTCGCGGCGCTGCCCGGCGTCGTCGCCGTCCGTCCGCTGCAGCTGATGCAGCCGGACAACACCAACGGCATCCCGCTGATCGGCGCGCCAGGCGTGTGGCAAAGCCTAGGCTTCCACGGCGAACACGTGAAGGTCGCCGTCATCGACACCGGTATCGACTACACGCATGCGAACTTCAACGGTCCGGGAACCGTGGCTGCCTACGCTGCCGCACACGCGGCCGAAACCGCGCCTGCAGATCCGTCGCTGTTCGGTCCGGCCGCACCACGCGTCAAGGGCGGCACCGACCTAGTCGGCGACAGCTACGACGCCGATCCGAGTTCGGCCACCTACCAACCGGTACCGCATCCGGATCCCAACCCGCTTGACTGCAACGGGCATGGCTCGCATGTCGCCGGCACGGCGGCAGGCACCGGCGTGCTCGCCAATGGCGCGACGTATACCGGAACCTACGACGCGACGACGGTCTCCAGCAACAGCTGGACGGTCGGACCTGGCGTCGCCCCGAAAGCGGACATCTATTCGATTCGCGTTTTCGGCTGCAACGGATCGACCGACGTCACCGTCGATGCGATCGAGTGGGCGGTCGACCACGACATGGACGTGATCAACATGTCGCTGGGCTCGCCGTTCGGGTCGGCTGACGACCCCTCCGCGCAGGCCACGACCAATGCGGTCAAGGCCGGCATCGTCGTCGCCACGTCCGCAGGCAACAACGGACTCAACCAGTATATCGTCGGCTCGCCGTCGACCGCCGACGGCGCGATTTCGGTCGCCGCGATCGACGGGACGTCCCAGTTCCCCGGCGCGTCGATCGCGATGCCGGACTTCACGATCAACAACGCGATCAACGCCAACGGATACCAGTTCTCGGGGCCGGTGACCTACTCGATCAAGGTCATCAAGAACGATACGAGCACGGCCACGCGTGATGAATCGCTCGGCTGCAGCGTCGCCGACTTCGGAGCGCCGCTAGACGATCACACGATCGCGGTGGTGAACCGAGGCGTGTGCGCGCGAGTCGCGAAGGCGATCTTCGGGCAGCAGGCCGGCTTCGCCGCCGTGGTGATGGTCAATACCGACGGTACGCTTCCACCGTTCGAAGGCAAGATTACGTCGAATCCCGACGATGGCACGCCTTATACCGTGACGATCCCGTTCCTGGGCGTGGCCGGGCCTCCGACAGGTACAACGTCGGATGGCGCCAGGCTGCGCGCTGAAGCCGACGGTACTCCGGCAGTGGTGACGCCTAAACTGATTACGAATCCGAACTTCGACAAGTTCGCGTCGTTCAGCTCGGGCGGTCCTCGCTCGGGTGACAGCGCGCTCAAGCCAGACCTTACGGCACCTGGCGTCAGCGTGCTGTCGACGGCCAGTGGAACGGGCAATGGCGGAGAGATCATTTCCGGCACCTCGATGGCCTCGCCGCACGTCGCAGGATCCGCCGCGCTCACGCGCCAGGCGCATCCGACATGGAGCGCGCAGGACATCAAGGCGGCGATGGTCAATACCGGCCTGCCGTCCGGCGTGGTTGGCTATCGGACGAGCTCGGGCGGCACGGGGCTGGTACAGCCCGGCAAGTCGACGCTTTCGCAAGTGATCGCGCGGGCGAATGACGGCACCTATACCGTCTCGGCCAACTTCGGCTACCAGGAGCTGGCCAGCGACTTCATCGGCACCAAGACGATCAAGCTGATCAACAACGGCTCGACCGCGGCAAACTTCAACGTCGCCGTGGCCAACGCAGCCGGCCGTGCACATTCGGTCAGCTTCGACACGACGTCGGTCACCGTTCCCGCGAACAACTCGGCGGTCGTCACGATGACGCTGAAGGTTCCGGTCGCGTCGGCAGGCAATGCCGACGGTGCGGGGTTGTCGTTCCGCGAAGTGGCGGGCCTGGTGCAATTCACGCCAGCGTCGGCTTCGGATAACGCGGGCGTCACGCTCCGTGTGCCCTACTACCTGGTGCCCCGCGCGCAGTCTGATATTTCGACGACGATCGGCACGCTGAGCGGAACCAATCCATCGACGGTAGCGACCGTGACCAACAAGCACGGCGCCATCACGGCCAGCGCTGACTTCTATGCATGGGGTCTGCAGGGCACGAAGGTCAAGGGCGGCACATCGACGAACAACATCCGTGCAGTGGGTACCCAATCGTTCGACTGGGACGGGACCCAGAACCTGCTGGTCTTTGCGGTCAACACCTACAACCGCTGGTCGAGCCCGTCGAGCAACGAGTTCGACATTGGCGTTGACGTGGATGGTGACGGCACCGATGACTATGTCGTCGTCGGTGTCGACCAGGGTGCGCTCCAGACCGGAACATTCAACGGCGTGATGGGGACGTTCGTCTTCAGCACCCGGTCGGCCGGCGCCAGCATCAACTTCCTGGCAACGGCACCGACCGATCGTTCGATCGCTGAATTGGCGGTGCTGACGTCGCAGCTTTGTCGTACGGGCGAACCCTGCCTCAAAGCGGCGAATCCCCGCATCACGTATCACGCCACGGGCTTCGACGTAATCAACGGCGGCGGCATCGACGTGCCGGGCGTAGCGAAGTTCAATGTCTGGTCGAGCTCGATCAGCCAGGGAGGCTTCGCGGTCGTAGCACCCGGCGGGTCCGATACCAGCACCACGATCGCGGTCAACTCAGGCGAGTTTGCCGTTACGCCGGCTAAGGGCGTGATGGTTGTCACGCTCGACAACGCCAGCGGCGCGCCCGAGGCTCAACTGATCCCCGTCACGCTGAAATAGTGACGGCGCGTTAGATCCAAACCCCGGCGCGAGGGGGCCCATTTCATCGGCCTCCTCGTCCGGACCAGCAGCACCAAAAGCCCCGCATCTGCGGGGCTTTTTTTCTGCGGGGCGCTCAGTTCTGTCTTGGCAGGGCGACCTTGCGAAACCAGTCGAGCGCCGTTCGCAGCGATGATGGGTCGACCTCGTGCGAACCTGCCCCATACTCGATACGTACTTTGCTGAACCCCGCGCGCGTGAGCTGGTCGTGAATGCTCCGATGATCGACCGGTGTCGCAACCCCGTCGCTCTCTCCCGACTGCAGGAAAATCGGAGTGCGTCTGAAGCTTTCGTTTAGTACGCCGAAATCACGGGCCGCGGATATGACCGTGTCAGAGTTGATGCCGGCAAGGTAAATCCCGATGATCGAGCGGCCTTGACGCGCGAAGGCTGCAGCAAGCCAGCCCGAGAATTTCGCGCCCCCAGAGAAGCCACCGAAAGCCAGTGGCTCCTTGCTGCCCTCCGGCCATTGCGACTCCAATGCGGCAAGCGCCGCGGCGTTGAGCGCATAGCGAAGATTGACGTCGTCCCGTTCGACAGAGACTTCCTCGCCCGGGTCCGCAGCGACCAATATCCAGCCACCGGCAATTGCTATTTCAGCGTATGTCCCGAGCAGGCGGCGACTCGAATGATATTGCGGATCGGATGTCGCGCTGATGACCATTACCGGATAACTGCGCGTGGCGTCGAAATTCTCCGGAACGGCCACCGTGACCAGCGCATGCGAGACAGGAGATTGGCCGCCGCGTCCTGCAATCTGGCGAAGCTCTCGCGGCAACTCGACG
>Ga0207711_10000318_pt1 | contig 51496 bp, 50 predicted proteins | sample KBSS34metaG_FD_184401 | JGI IMG/M metagenome (GOLD analysis project Ga0207711, IMG submission 184401) | Switchgrass rhizosphere microbial communities from Kellogg Biological Station, Michigan, USA - KBS S3-4 metaG (SPAdes) (version 2) | ecosystem: Host-associated > Plants > Roots > Rhizosphere... | reverse complement strand
CTGTCGAGCATATCCATGCCTGGTGGTGGCCCGCCGCCGGCGGCAGGGCCGATGCGCCGGCGATCCTTTATCTGCACGGCGCGCGCTGGAGCCTGACCGGCCAGCTGTTCCGCATCGAGGAGCTGCGCGACTTCGGCTTTTCGGTGCTGGCGATCGACTATCGCGGCTTCGGCAAGAGCGATGGCGACACGCCGACCGAGAAGACGGTGTACGAGGATGCCCACGTCGCCTGGGACTGGCTGGCGGCGCGGCAGCCCGATCCCAAGCGGCGGTTCATCTATGGCCATTCGCTCGGCAGCGCGGTAGCGGTCGACCTAGCCGCCTCGTTGAGTCGCGCTGACGCCCCGGCGGCCGAAGCGCCGGCTGCCGCCGGGCTGATCATCGAATCCTCGTTCACCACCCTCGAGGATATGGCGAAGTCGCTGACCTATCCCTGGTTGCCCGTCGGGCTATTGCTGACCCAGAAGTTCGACTCGATGAGCAAGATGGCGAAGGTCAAGCTGCCGGTGCTGGTCGTCCATGGCGCGGCCGATCGCTTCGTCCCGGCGCGCTTCAGCGAAGCGCTCTACCAGGCCGCGGCCGGACCGAAGAAGCTGCTGCTGATCGATGGCGCGACGCATAACAACAGCATGCGGACGGGCGCCCTGCAATACCGGCGCGCGCTGGCGGAGCTGTTCGGGCTGGGCGCTGCGCCGAGGAAGACGCTGACGCAATAGGGCGAGCTTAGTGCGGCTTGGTAAAGACTTTCAGCAGCGCTGCATCGAACTCGATTTGCACTTGGGGGCCGCCAGCCGGGCGCGCGTCGAGGCGCCAAGACCCGGCAACGCGCTGATCGGTGTTGGAGCTGAGCCGCAGCGATGAGGGCTCGGCCGTCCCCGAATACTGGACGCGCTGCCCTTCGGCGACGAACCAGTAGTTGATCCGCGCGCCGGCGTCGAGGTCGATGGTCAGGCCCTCGGACATATCGCCGTCGCCGCACATCATCGTCGCGCAGGTGCGCAGCTTGGGTGCGAGATCGGACGCCGACAGCACGATCCGCCGGACGGTATTGCCGGTCACCGTGTCGGGGCCCTTGACCAGGTACGCATATTTCGGCCACACGGTGATCAGGCCGCCTCTGCTCTGGTAGCTGATCGAGCCAACGGCTGCACCCGGCTCGGCGCCGGCCGCCGGCGCCAGCGAGACAGCCAGCGCCAGCACTGCCGCGAGACGGATCCCGACGACGGGCCTAGATCCCACTAGGCGCTCGCGCCTTTCGCGGATCGCATCACGCCGTCGCAGGTAGCCCGGGCCGGATCGGCCGCCGGCAACTTGGCGCAGACGGCGGCCATTTGTGCGCGTATCCGGGCCATCGCCGGTTCGTGCCGGTGCTGCGCGTTCCACGCGGCGAGCTTGCCGCCCATGCGCTCGAGGCCGCGTCGGTTGCGCTCGTAGAAGGTATCCGGCGTCGGATCGAGCTCGCCGATCACGCTCTTCGCCGCATGCTCGATCCGCGCTTCGTCGTGCGGTGCGAGCTCGATCAGCGCATTGACGTAGTGCACGCCCCACTGCAGGCGCGTCGCCGGACCGTCGGCGGCGGCATACGCTTTTTGCTCCCAGTCGAGCGCCGCCGCCTTGTCGCCACGCTTTTTCGCGTTGGCGGCGATATCGAGCATGAAATAGTAGGGCGAGTGCGAGCGCTTGAGCTCGGCCTCGAGCAGGGCGTCGGATGCCGCCATCAGGTCGGCGTCGGAGAGTGCGTCGGCGGCCGCGCTGATGACCGCCTGGCGTGCATACGGGTCAGTGGTTTCGCGATCGGCGCGTGCCACCTCGTCGCGGACGGTTTGCAGCAGCGGGTCCGGCAGCGCCGAACCTTTGGGCGCATCCAGCCTGGCCAGCGCGATGCGCCCGCTGATCGCGGAGAGCCGGTCTGCCGTCGATATGGCGGGATCGGCAACGAATCGCTCCAGCACCGCGTTCCAGTCCGCTGCGAGCTTGGCGCGCGCGGCGCTTTTGGGCGGCGTAATGTAAGCGACGACCTTGTCGGCGTAATAGGTCAACAGGTCGAAGTTTTCGCGCGCAAGTCGCGGATCGGCAAGCAAGTGGGTGAGATCGGCGGCCGCGGCCTTATCCTCGCGCGGCTTGACGTCCTTCGCGGTGGCCGCGGCGACCAGCGCCCGCAGCCGCAGCCGGGCCGCAGTATCCGGCTGGGTGGCCGGGCAGGCTTTCGCGAGCCGTTCCAGAGTCGGCGACAGCGTTTTGGCCGCGACCAGCGTGTGTTCGTCGGTGTCCCACGAATAGTAGGCGAGCATGCGCCAGTCGTCGGCCGACAGCGCTGCGCCGCTGCCGGACGACAAGGCGGCGGCGAGCGTCTCCTTGACCGGCCGCGCGCCGTTCATGCCCATCGCCAGCACGCGCATGTATTGATCGACCTCGACCTCGCCCGGCAGGCGCGTGATCTCGCCGCCATCGGGCGTAAACAGGATCATCGTCGGATAGCCGCTGACCTTGAAACGGTCGCCGAGTCTCTGCGCGCTGGCGCTGTCGCCGTCGACGTAGACCGGCACGAAAAAGCGGGAGCGCTCGATGAAATCCTGACGGTTGAAGATCGTCGCCTTGACTTGATTGCAGGGCGGGCACCACACGGCTCCCCAGTAGAGGAACACCGGCTTGTGCTGCGCCTTCGCTGCGGCGAAAGCCGCGTCGACATCGCCTTTTTGCCAGGCGATTCCGCCGACCTGATGCAGGCCCTCGGTCGTAGTTGCCGCGGGTGCCGCCGCATTGGCCGCGGCGATGGCGTCCGTCTTGGGCTTGGGCGCGGCGGTCGGGGGATCGGGCGGCTTCGAGCACGCGCTCAGCGCCGCGACTGCGGCAGCGATTACGGCAATTTGTCTGGGGTTGATCATCATCGTCTTCGACATTCCAGGTGGACCGATATTATGCCAGCCGCCCAAGTTCGGCGCGAAGGCCGCCTCCTATGTCCTACAGGCGTTTCAGACTCCGGCTGATTCACTTTGCGGCTCCGCAGGCCAAGAATCGGTCGGGTGGCGCTGGGACGGGCGATGCCCATCGCAGCCAACGCCCAGCCGAAGGGAGCGACCGATGACCAGCACAGGCAGGCTTTCGCGTGTTTGCGAATCGACGGCCCAATCATGAACACCTGGGCGCGGGTGCGGCATGAGCTGATAGCGACGATCTTGCTGACCTTGCTGCTGCTGGCGATGGCGATGCTGTCACCGCCGGTTGCCAGCGCGGCCGACGAGGCGAGGCTGCAGAGCAACGGTGCGGTCGAGTATCGGTCGGGCGGCATCGGCAAGGAGGAGGCGGATGCGCTGAAGCAGCAGTCGGCCGACTATGCTCTGACCTTGGAATTTGCTACGTCGCGCAGCGCGGAGGGCGACACCAGCCCCGGTGCTTACATTGCCGACGTCCGAGTCGACATCCGCGACGCGCAGGGCCGCCCGATAGTCGATACGACCTCGACGGGGCCGCTTCTCCTCGTGCGACTGCCTCCGGGAGACTACACGGTTGTCGCGGACTGGAACGGCGTGCGCAAGCAGCACAGCGTAGATCTTCCCGAGGGCGCCCGCCGGCATGTCGTCTTCATGTGGTAACCGGGCTTGATGGGCCAGCCGCAGCGCACCCCTGATCTGGCGGCTGCATCGGGAGGCCTTCGCGGCACGGGGGCTCTTTCGCCGACCCAGGGAAGCCAGACCGAGCTTTTCGAGCTGCCGCCGCGGCTTCCGCATGGTCTCGTCTACCGACCGCAGTTCCTGACGCGCGCCGAAGAGGCGTCGCTGCTGACCGCGATCGCTCCGCTTCCGTTTCGCCAGGCGCGCTTCCAGCAATACGTCGCGCGTCGGCGGGTCGTTCATTTTCATGCCGACGGCGACGTCGATACCGAGGATGCATACGACGACGGCGAATCCTTTTCCTCCGGGCCTGTGCCGCCGTTCCTGGCCGCGCTGCAGCAGCGCATCGCCGATGCATTCGGCATCGTTCGCTCGGCATTCGTGCATACGCTGGTCAGCGAGTATCGCCCAGGCGCGCCGATCGGCTGGCACCGCGACAAGCCGAGCTACGGCGTCGTGTTCGGCCTGTCGCTCAAGGGCCGCGGCACAATGCGCTTTCGCCCGCTCGAATCGCACATCGAGCCAAGGCAAACGCTGGTCCTCGAGCTCGAGCCGCGTTCTCTGTATGTCATGCAGGGGCCGATACGCTGGCTATGGCAGCACAGCATGCTGCCGGCCAGGGAATTGCGCTACTCGATCACGTTTCGGACGCGCGCCAACGACGAGGCGGTCCTCGCCGGATAACGGCCGAACCGGCCGCAGCGGACCGCCTGCCCCGGCCGGATTGCATCGCTGCTCTCCAAGTCGCAGAATATCGGGACGATAGCGGAGCTGCTTAGCGCAGCCCCGCGCCGCGCGGGGTGGAGTCATGCGAGCATTCGTCGTCCTGTTCGTACTGCCGGTGCTGATCGGCATCGTATCGGAGCGCCTGTTTCGCGATACGACCCGCGCGACACTCGCTGCGACCCTCGCCGCGCCGACGATCATGTATCTGTGCCTGCACACGTTCGATCCGACCGGAACGTGGAATTGGCTGGCGACGCTGCTGGTGTCACCGCTGGTCATCGCGCTTGCGTTGGCAAGCGTTCTGTTCTGCTTCGGACGTCCGCCCAAGCGAGGCAGGCACTCGAGCTGATCCCTTGTCCGGAGCAGCGGACGTGTCCTACACGAAAATCAGACGCGGGCTGATTTTCTGCCTCGCGTTTTTCCGAGATACTGCAGCCATGCAGGGAAGACGAGCAGCAACGTCGGGTAGCGATGAGCGTTGCCTGTGGTCTTGTCCCCGCATCTGATCGACTGGCAGCGACCCCTCCAACAAGAAAGACGTGATCCCGAGCGCCGCCAACCAGGCGAGCGGGAGTGGGCTGGGCAACCGGCCCGATGTGCTTTCCGCTCGCTGCGGCGAAGAAGACGCGAGAGGCAGCAAAGCGAGATCGATCAAGAAGGACGTTACTTTATCGACCAAACGATTTCGCAGGAGACATGAGATGGCTACCAACGACAAGCAAGGAAGCGGACGCGAGCAAGGGCGCCAGCAATCGGCCGACATGGGACCGGCGGGTGCGGTGCGCAGCCAACACGGAGCGGCGCAAGGGCAGCGCGGGACCGAACAGGATCTCGGCGCGCAGCGCGCCGGCAGCCAGTACGGCGGATCGCTGCAAACGCGCGGCGGTGCGCAGCCAACGCCTTGGTCCAATTACGGAGCCTACGGTGGCGGCCCGTTCTCGGTCATGCGCCGCATCAGCGATGAAATGGACCGTTTGTTCGAGGGATTCGGTTTTGGGCGCGGTGCCTTGGGTGGCGGCGACTCCGGATGGCCGGGCGCTCTGACGTCGGGCTCCGAACAGGGTGCGTCGCTTTGGTCGCCGCATCTGGAAATGTTCGAGCGCGATGGCAAGCTGATCGTGACCGCCGACCTGCCGGGAGTCAAGAAGGAAGACGTCAAGGTGGAAGTCGACCAGGACGCGATAACCCTGCAAGGCCAGCGCCGGCATGAGCAAACCAGCCGCCAGCAAGGCTATTATCGAAGCGAGCGCAGCTATGGCAGCTTCTATCGGACGATACCGCTGCCGGAGGGCGCGGACCCGTCGACGGCGAGCGCGACCTTCCGCGATGGCGTCCTGGAGATTGCGCTTCAAGCGCCGCCGAAGCGAGCGGGCAGCCGCTCGCTGGAGATCAGGGACGACCAGGGCCTCGGAGCGGCGGGCTCGAGCGTTGGCGAATCGTCGCAGAAGCCGGGGGGGCAGCAGCAGCAGCGCTAAGGCCTGCGCAACCCGGTGTGTTTGTCTTACAAGAAATTCAGACAAACGCCGATTCTCCGCCGAGCCCGTGCTGGGCAGAATGAGAGCCATGTAGGGACAACAAGCCGAAACGTCGAGGCCGGATTCGGATTAGATGCGACGGCAGCACTTGTCCCTACTCTCGAACACTCAAGAGGGCAAGCGACAGAAAAAATAACAACGACGATAATTCCTCGAGCCCGCCTTAGCGGGCGCAGGAAGTGGACGGGCCGGGAGACTGGCCCGTCTTGTTTTCAGCGGCCGGAAACGGCAGGAGGTACTGATGAAACCGATCGTGACTTCGAGTCTCGCAGCGTTGGCCGCAGGATTGATCCTCGGCGGTTGCGCAGTGGCGCCGGTCGACGGTCCGTATGCGTACGGGTACGCCCGGCCCTACTACTACGACAACGGCCCGGTGTACTACGGTACCTACCCGGGTTATTACTATGGTTACTACCCGGGCTACCACCCGGACTATTATTACTATGGTCCGCCGGCGGTCGTCGGATCGTTCAGCTTCGGCGGCGGCGATCACCACTGGAGCGGCGGCTCGTGGCACAACGACTCGCTGAACAGCGGCGACCAGACCAGGGCGCGCACGTTCCGCGCTCAGACAACGGCTCGCACTTTCCACGCTCCGCGGGCCTCGACGCCGAGGAGCAGCACCGCAAGCCGCGCGCGCGCGAACCGCATGGCGGCGCATCGCGACTCCTCCGACAAGTCCTAGGCGGCGCGCGCCTCACGGCGCGCGGCCGCAGACCCGGGTCTATCGCCCCGGGTTTTTTTTGCGCGGAAAGCGGCTCGCCCTCTGGCGCCGACCTCGGAAGCGCCAGTCGTGGCAGAATTGCGGCAATGAATGCCACGGCAATAACACTGCGGTTCGCTCGACGCAGCGAAGCGCCCGCGCTTGCGTTGATGTCGCGCGATCTGGTGGAGGCGGGACTCGGCTGGCATTACCGCTCGGACAGGATCCGTCAGTTGATCGACGACGTGGACAGCGTGGCGCTTGCGGCATGCGACGGTCCGCGCATAGCAGGATTCGCGATCATGAGCTTCGGCGACGAGCATGCGCATCTGGTCCTGCTCGCCGTGCGGGCGACGCACCAGCGGCGTGGCATCGCGCGACGGATGACCGAATGGCTGCTCGAATCGGCAGCGACCGCCGGCATCGCGTCGATCAAGGTCGAATTGCGGACCGACAACGTCGCCGCCTACGAGCTGTATCGCGGCCTGGGCTTCGCCGAAATGATGCGCGCTCCCGGCTATTACCGCGGTCGCGAAACTGCGATTTTCATGATGCGCATGTTGCGGCCGCCTGGTCTCAAGCCGCACACATGGCGTCCGCCCACGCTCGACCGGCGTTGATCACGGCGCTCTCGTAAGTAAGCGAAACCGCCGGTCGGACCGGAGCGCAGCCCGGCTTGCATTGCCGGTACGCGCCCCCATGTCGGCGTCAGGGGAGCGCCGCACGAGGCGCTTCGCACGAAGGGCGAAGTTCGCATGTCTGAAATCGTCGTACTGATCATCGTTGCGCTGGGCGGCTGGGTCGCGTTCGATGCGTTGCGGGCGCGCGAGACGGCGACACGGGCAGCGCGCGAAGCGTGCCGGGCGCAGGGCCTGCAATTTCTCGACGATACCGTACAGGGCGCGCGTACTCGCTTCGGCCGAGACGCGGAGGGACTGCTGCGCCTTCGCCGAACGTTTTCATTCGAGTTTTCCGACGACGGGGTGCATCGCCGCGCCGGCCACGTCGTTCTGCTCGGCGTCCGGCTAGAGTCGCTGCAGCTCGATCCCTACCGCATCGCGTGATCGACGACTAGGCTTTCAGTCCGATGTCGAACACGGCGGCGTAGCCTTCGCTTTCCGGCGTGACGTCCAGCAGCAGCTCCTTGCCACCGTCGCGAAACAGAAAGTCGTCGCCGTTGGCGAGCCTTTGCCGCCGTCGGCTCGCATAGGGTGCCGCCGCGTACACGCCCTCGCTGAGCGCATCGTCGAAATAAAGCTGCGAAGTGAACTCGACGCCACGCGGCGCGTAGGCGGTGCGGATCTTGAAATGCACATGCACCGCGCGTCCCGGATAACAGCCCGGATAGATGGTCAGAAACCGCACCGTCCCCGCCGCGTCCGTAGTCTGGAAGCCGCGCAGGAAGGCCTCGCCTGCGTTGGATGCGCGCCGATCGCGTACCGACGAATAATCGCCGACCGCGTCGCAATGCCAGACGTGGACCTGCATGCCGGCGAGTGGCGCGCATTCCGATGCGCCGACCCGGGAGATGCGGAAGGCAAGCCGTAGCGGCATTCCCGGCTTGGCTGCTCCGGTGCGCGGGTCGATGCGCAGATCGGATCGCTCCAGGTCGCCATCGACAAAGAACGGGCCTTCGGTCTGTCGCGGTCGGACGACGCACGCGGGAAGCGAAGGGACGGCCGCCGCTGTCGCGCCGTGTCGGGCCGCCAGCAGGCTGGCGCCGGACGCACCGAGCAGCGCGAGTGCCCCGCGGCGAGTAAGCAGTCGTCCTGTCGCCATAGTTTCGTCTGATCGGTGCGCGAAGCGGCGCGTGCTACTTTTTCCTGAGATCCGTGTTGCCGGACGCGGTGATCTCCGCGCGTATTTCGCGCAGCTTGGCCCTGACCCGCGCGGCATTCGCGCTGCCCATGCGCATCATGATCTTCTGGCCGGCCGAGCGCGATTCGAGCTCGGGGTCGGTATACACGTACAAGACCTTTGGCTGCGCCAGCGCCGGCGGCGCCGTCAGGTCGGGCGCGGCGAGCAGATCGTCGATTGCCTGCACCAGACGGTCGTTGAAATACCCGTTCGGGTAGCCGAGCGCGCGATAGTCCTGCTGCATCAGCGGGTAGAAGTGGACGTAGATTCCGGCCAGCGTCTTCGCATCGACCGCATCGATCAGCCGCACATACGGTGTGTAGCGCGCGGCATTGTCGGCGCCGATGGCCAGCGCGTCGTCGCTGCCGGTAGTGACGAACGCTCCGCCCGGCGGCTTGACAGGCAGGTAGCGGAGGGGCAGCGTCTTGCGCGGCAGATTGTCGACCGTCGTGACAAAACGGTGGACGATCGCATCCTCGTAAAATATCCGGCCGAGCGTCGCCGAGCCGAACAGATCGGCCAGCGTGTTCTGCATTGTGGTGTCGCTGACCATCAGCGCGGGAAGTGGCTTCTGCTCGACCGACGGCGGTACATTCCCTCGCGCCTGTTCGATCGGATGATTGATCGCCGGCGCGGCGTCCGCCGCTGGCGGCGCCACCTCTGCCGGCGCACTGGCGACAGGCGGGATCGCTTCTCTCGACTGGTTCTTCTGCCAGAGGAAATAGGCGAGCGCCGCCAGCACAACGAGCGCAAGCACGACCCAGACCAGGCGCGCCACTCCGTCCCGGCGACGGGCGCGAATCGGTCGCGCATCGGAGTCGGCGGCGAGCGCGGGCGCATCGGCGGTCGAATGGAAGGCCGGATCAAGCCGATGAGCTTCGTCCGTCGCCGATCGAGACGCCATGATCATTCTCCCATTGTAGACGCATGCTCGGTGCCGCATCGACCGGCGCCAGTGCGTTGGGCCGCGCGCCGCGGGGGAAGTTCGCCGCCGCACCGCCGTGTCGTTGCTGCCCGACAATACGGGGCGGCCCGTTATTTCGCCGGAACCAGCTTTTGGGAAAACAGCACCGCCGCGAGAAGCACTACCCCGATCGCATCGCTGATATAGCCCGGCTTGATCAGCAACAGAGCGGCGACGACCAGAACCGCGCGCTCCCACCACCGCGCTTCCCGCAACAGATAGCCCTGCAGGCCGGCCGCCAGGCACATGACGCCGATCACCGCGGACACCGTCGAAGTGACGCTTTCGAACCAGTCGCCGATCAGCATCAACGATGGCTCGTAGATGAACATGAAAGGCACGATGTAGGTCGCCGCCGCGATGCGGACAGCCTGCCAGCCGGTCGCCCACAAATCGCTCTTCGCGAGGCCCGCTGCGGCAAACACCGCCAGCGCCACCGGCGGCGTGATCGCCGACAGGATCGCGAAATAGAACGCGAACATGTGCGCTGCGGGCGCGATCGCGCCCAGCTTGATGATCGCCGGCACCAGCAGCGACACCATGACGATGTACGACGGCGTCGTCGGCATGCCCATGCCGAGGACGATGCCCGCGATCGCCGTCAGCACCAGCGCCGCGATCAGCGAGCTCTGCGCGAGTACGATGACGAATTCGGTGAAAGTGATGCCGAGTCCGGTGATCGTCACGCAGCCGATGACGATGCCCGCACAGGCGCAAGCCATCGCGACCGAAAGCGTGTTGCGCGCGCCGTCGACCAGTGCGTCGAATACGTTGCGCCAGCCGATTCCGCCACGGGTGCTGGCGCGGAGCAAAGCCATCGGGATGCAGGCCAGCGCTCCGGCGAGAGCGCACAGAGGCGCCGAATAGCCGAGGATCAATCCGATCAGGACGACAAAGATCGGCACGAACAGGTGTCCGCGCACCGACATAACCTTCAGGAATCGGGGCAGCTCGGACTTCGGCACGCCGGCCAGCTTGTAGCGCTTGGCATCGAAGTGAACGGCGAAGAACAGAGAGACGTAATACAGCAGCGCCGGAATCGCCGCCCACAGCGCGACCTGCGCATACGGCACGGCGAGGAACTCGGCCATCACGAACGCGGCAGCACCCATCACCGGAGGCATGATCTGGCCGCCGGTCGATGCGACGGCCTCGACCGCAGCGGCGAACGGCGGACGGAAGCCGGTGCGCTTCATCAGCGGTATGGTGATCGGCCCGTCGACCATGACGTTGGCCACCGCGCTGCCGGACACGGTGCCGAACAGCGCCGACGAAACAATCGCAACCTTGCCGGGTCCGCCGGCCGTGTGACCGGTAAGCGACATCGAGAAATCCATGAACAGCTGGCCGGTGCCGCTGCGCTCCATGAACGAGCCGAACAGCACGAACAGCATCACATAGCTTGCCGAGACGCCCAACGTCGACCCGAAGATGCCTTCGGTCGAGAAATAGAGCTGCTCCATCAGCACTTGCGGCGTGATCCGGGTGAAGCCGATCGCATAGATCAGGAAGGCCACGGCGGTCAGCGGCAGCGCCAGGCCTATGACGCGCCGCGTAGCCTCGAGGACGATCACCACCGCGATTACCGCGTAGAACTTGTCGGCGATCGTCAGATCGTCGATGTAGATGATGCGATTGATGAAATATTCGTAATTGGTGAAGATGTGCAGCACGAAGCCGTAGCCGAGCGCAAGCAGCACGAGATCGATGCTGCGCCAGGCCGCGGCGCCGCGCGGCTTGACCGGATAGAGCAGGAATACCAGCGTCAGCGCGAAAAGAAGGTGCGTGCCGCGGAAGATGATCGCCTCGGGCGGGCCGAACGCCGCGACGTACATGTGGTACAGCGACATCGCGATCGCGATCGCGTTGATCAGCCAGCGCAGCGCGACGCTGCCAGGCGTAGTGGCCGGTTTCTCGTCGGAGACGATTACGGGAGAAGCCGCTTCGGACACGTGTCTAGCCCCCCTCCCGGATGTCGCGCGGCGCGGAGAGCGATGTCGCGCCGCCCCGCCGATGTCGTTGCGCGAGCCCTGCAACCTGCTACATCGCGCCAACTTCCTTGTAGTACCTGGCCGCACCCTTGTGGAATGGAACGCCGATATCGATGGCCATGTCCTTGGCGGTCAAGCCGGTGATGGGCTTGACGACCGCCGCCATGTCGCCGACGTTCGTGGCCATCGCCTTGGTCATCTTATAGACGACGTCCTCAGGCAGGTCGCACGCGGCGACGATGTGCGTCGTGTAGCCGATCGCAGGCACGTCCTTGTCCTGCTTCGGATAGGTTCCGGCCTTTATCGTCAGCTTGTTATAGCCGGGGTTTTCCTTCTTCAGCGCGGCCATCGTCTTGTCATCGACGGGAACCATCACGATGTCGCGCGCACTGGCCAGATCCATGATCGCTGACGCCGGCGCCGTCGTGCCCAATGTGAACACCTGCACATGGCCATCCTTCATCATGTCGACCGCGTCGGTATACGACGCCTGGAAATTGACCTTGTTCAGCGAGTCGTAACTCATGCCGTTTATCTTGAGCACCTCGCCGGTGAGGATTTCCGATGTGTTGCCTTTTGGCTGTGTGACCAGCGTCTTGCCCTTCAAGTCGGCAAACGAGCGCACGTTGGCGTTCGACAATGCGACGACCTGGAAATATTGCGGGTAGAGGTTCGCTACCTGGCAGACCTTGGTGACTTTTTTCGGGTATGGCGGCCGTCCTTCGATACCGTCGACGGTCGTCGACGAATTGGCGAAGCCGATCTGCGCCTTGCCTTCGTCGACGCCGCGCACGTTGGCGATGCCCGCGCCGGGCTGCTGCTGGATCTGCAAACCGGGGATGGCGCCTTCCCACATATGCTTCAGCGCGCCGCCCAGCGGGATCCAGGATCCTCCCTGGGGGCCGGTCATCATCGTACCTGCTGCGCCGCGACGGGAAATGCAATCGCGGCTGCGATTGCGGCCATACCGGTGCCGACGACACGGGCGATCTTCATGCTTCCTCCGAAGGGAACGCACGGCGACCTGAAGGTCGCGTGCGCTGATGATTTCCGCGGATTGTGTGGCCACCCGCTCGGGTGGTCAAGCTTCGCTCTCATTGGGCGCCGAGCGGCGCGGCGCGTTACCATCTCGGCTTGGACGGATTCCGCTTTCCCCCGCTCTCGAGGTTTTCGCCGTGACCAGACAATCCCAGTATGCGCGCTTCGGCAGTGGCAAGTCGGTGCCGCGCGTCGAGGACCGGGCGCTGTTGACCGGTGCCGGTCGTTTCGCCGACGACTTCTCCGTTCCGGGCCAGGCGTGCGTCTGCTTCCTGCGTTCACCGCACGCGCATGCGCGCATCGCGACGATCGACACCCGTGCTGCTGCCGGCATGCCGGGCGTGATCGCGATCGTGACCGGCGAGGACCTGGTGCGCGATAAGGTCGCGCCGTTGCCGCTGTCGGCCGACTTCAAGCGCGCCGACGGATCGCCGACCGCGTCGCCGCCGCGACACGCGCTGGCCGTCGGAACGGTGCGTTTTGTCGGCGAAGCGGTAGCCGCGGCGATCGCGCAAAGCGCGCAGCAGGCGCGCGATGCGGCCGAGGCGATCGACATCCACTACGACCCGCTGCCTGCGGTGACCGACGCCGCCGCTGCGGTGGCCGCCGGCGCGCCGCAGGTCTGGCCCGCCGCCTCCGGCAACGTCGCGTGCGAAGCGCGGCATGGCGATGCGGCCGCCGCTGGCGCGGCGTTCGCCCGGGCGGTGCACCGCGTATCGCTCGATCTGGTCAATCAGCGCGTGGCCCCGTGTCCGATCGAGCCGCGCGCGGTGCTCGCAAGCTACGACGCGACGACCGAGCGGATCACGCTGCGCGTCGGTTGCCAGACGCCGACGGGGTTGCGCGACGACCTCTGCCAGGTCGTGCTCGGCATTCCTACGGACAAGGTGAGGGTGCTGGTCGGCGACGTCGGCGGCGGCTTCGGCATGAAGACCGGCCTCTATCCGGAAGATGTCGTGCTTGCCTGGGGCGCCCGCAAATACGGGGTACCGCTCAAATGGCGCGCGGAACGTATCGAGGAATTCCTGGCCGCGACGCACGGCCGCGATATAAGCAGCAAGGCGGAGCTCGCGCTGGACGGCGACGGCAAGGTGCTCGCGCTCCGCATCGATTCGCTCGCCAACGTCGGCGCCTGCGGGACGCCGGCCGGCGTCGTCATCCAGCTGATGATCGGCCCCTGGGTATCGACCAGCGTTTACGACATCGGGACGATCGACATCCGCATTCGGGCGGTGCTCACGAACACCGCACCGACCGGCGCCTATCGCGGCGCCGGACGCCCTGAGGCGATCTACATCATCGAGCGCCTGATGGACGCCGCCGCGCGCCAGGCCGGCATCGATCCGGTCGAGCTGCGTCGGCGCAACATGATTCGCCCCGAGCAGATGCCGTATCGCAACGCGATGAACAAGACCTACGACAGCGGGCAGTTCGAGCTGGTGCTCGACAAGGCGACGACGCTCGCCGGCTGGAAGGATTTCGACGCGCGGGCCGCCGATTCGCATCGGCGCGGCCGCTTGCGCGGGCGCGGCATGGCGGCCTTTCTCGAATGGACCGGCGTCGACATATTCGAGGAACGCGTGACGGTCACCGTCGAAGGGTCGACGAACGGCCAGGGCACGATAGAGATCTTCTCGGCAACGCAGGCGATGGGACAGGGACTCGCGACGACTTTCGCGCAGCTCGCCGTCGACGTGTTCGGCGTGCCGATCGATTCGATTCGCATCGTGCAGGGCGACACCGACCGCGGCACCGGTTTCGGCAGCGCGGGATCGCGCTCGCTGTTCGTCGGGGGCTCGGCGGTGAAGGTGGGCGCCGAGCGCACGGTCGTCGCCGCGCAGACTCTGGCGGCGAAGGAGCTCGAAGCCGCGGCCGGCGATATCGAGTATCGCGACGGCGTATTCAGCATCGCCGGCACCGACCGGCGGATTGGCCTCTTCGACCTCGCGCGCCGGCAACCGCAGCACAAGATCGTTCTCGACTCGGTGAGCTCGGTAGCCGACGCCACCTGGCCCAACGGCTGTCACATCTGCGAAGTCGAGGTCGACCCGGAAACCGGCGCTGTCGCCGTGGTCGCCTACTGGTCAGTCAACGACGTAGGCCGCGTCGTCAATCCGATGATCGTCGTCGGGCAGCTCGAGGGCGGCGCCGCGCAGGGGATCGGCCAGGCGCTGTGCGAGGAATTCGTGTACGACCGCGACTCGGGGCAGGCGCTTTCGGCGACCTTGCTCGACTATGCGCTTCCGCGCGCGGCGATGATCGAGCATTTCGAGATGACGATGGACGAATCGACGCCTTGTCGCAACAACGCGATGGGCGTCAAGGGCGTCGGCGAGCTGGGCACGATAGGGGCGACGCCGGCGGTCGTCAATGCGGTGATCGATGCGCTCGCGCGGGCCGGTGTCGGCGCGCCGGCCGAAGCCTTGCAGATGCCGCTGACGTCCGAGCGGGTCTGGCGCGCGCTCGGCGGCCGACGCGTCTAGGCCGGCTGGAGGACGACGCGCGCGCGTTGCTCGCGCATCGTCCGCACCAGCAGCTTCAGCATCGCGTGCACGGCGCGCGTTGCCGGTATCGGCGTCGCGGTCAGCGTCCCGAGCTCGATCACCGATCCGATCAAGGCGTCGACTTCGACGTCGCGCCCGGCCTCGATGTCCTGCAGGGTCGACGTCTTGTGCTTGCCGACTTTCGCCGCACCTTCGATCCGCTTCTCCAGCGGTACGCGAAAGGTGACGCCCAGCTTGGCCGCGATCGCCTGCGCTTCTCGCATCATCTCGGCGGCGAGCTCGCGCGTCGCGGGCTCCTCGCAGATATCGACCAGCGTCGCGTGGGTGAGCGCGCTGATCGGGTTGAAGCTCATGTTGCCCCACAGCTTCAGCCAGATTTCGGAACGAATGTCGGCCAGAACCGGCGCCTTGAGTCCGGCCGCGGTCAGCGTGTCGGACAGGCTCTTGACGCGGGCGCTTTCGCTCCCGTCCAGCTCGCCGACGGGAAAGCGGTCGCCCTCGAGATGCCGGATCACGCCGGGCGCGGCGATTTCGCCGGCGGGATAGACGACACAACCGATCAGGCGGGAAGGCTCGATGTTGCGCTCGATCGTGCCGTTCGGGTCCGCCGTCCGCAAGCGATAGCCGGCATGTGGCCCGCGGAAATTCTGGAAGTACCACCAGGGCAGGCCGTTCTGCAGCGGCACGACGATCGTATCGTCGGCGAAAAGCGCGGGCATCTGCGGTGCGACGGCTTCGAGCACATAGGCTTTGAGCGCCAGGAATACCAGGTCCTGCGTGCCGGCTTCGTCACAGCTCGCCACCGCGCTCACGTTTTGGACGTGCTCTTCCCGGCCGTCGTGATGGAGCAGCCGCAACCCGTTCGCGCGAATCGCATCCAGATGCGCACCCTGGTCGATGACCGTTACCGTCTGTCCGGATAGCGCGAGCCGCACGGCCACCATGCCGCCGATGGCCCCTGCGCCGATTACCGCAATTCGCATGATTCCTCCCGTTGGGCGCCGCTCGTGCCCGAATGTGCGCGCCGATGCGGGTGTATCCCGCGGCGTGCGCGTCGCTTGTCGGCGGCGCCGCTCTATTCGAAACGATTGGTCAGCGCGCCGATGCCGCCGATGACGATGCTCACCGTACTTCCGGGCTTCATCGAGCCGACGCCGACCGACGTGCCGCAGGCGATGATGTCGCCCGCCTCCAGCGTCATGTCGTGCGAAATGAGGCTCGCCAGCTTCGCTGGTGGAAAGATGATATCGGCGACCGGATAGTTCTGCCTCTCCTGGTCGTTGAGGATGGTCTTGACGATCAGCGTCGACGGATCGATGCCGGTCGCGATCACCGGGCCGAATACGCCGAAGGTGTCAAAGCTCTTGGCGCGCGTCCACTGCGCAAAGCCCGGGTCCCTGGCGATGATCTCGATCGCGGTGACGTCGTTGATGCAGGTGTAGCCGAAGATGCCGGCCTCCGCGTCGGCTTCGCTCGCCTGGGAAAGCCGCCGGCCGATGACGATCCCCAGTTCCCCTTCGTAGATGACCTTGCCGCTGTACGACTTCGGCATGCGTATTGTCTCGCCGCCGGCGAGAAACGAGCTGCCGGCCTTCAGGAAATAGAGCGGCTCGTTCGGAACCGCATGTCCGAGCTTGGCGACCAGCGCGCGGTAGTTGTCGACCAGTGCGACCATCTTGCCCGGCACGACCGGAGTCAGCAGTTTCGCGTCGGCGAGCGAAATCGACTCACCGGTCGGCGTGACATGCGCAAACATGTCCCCGGAATGAACACGGACCGCGTCGCCTTCGATAGTGCCGAAGCATTCGCGGCCGTTGTGGTTGATGCGCGCCCACCGTGGCATCGTTTCCCTTTCGAGTAGACTCGTCGCGTTATGCGGTCGCCGCGGCCCTGAGCGCTTCGACGTCGCTCGCGTCGCCCAAGGTCCGGCACACATCGACCAGTCGCGCGGCGCGATCGGCGCCGAGTATCGGATCGACCAGACCATGGAACTTGCGCTCGAGGTCGGAATCGCTCATTGGCCGTTGCAAGCTGCCGATCGCATGCTCGACCTTAAGGTGCAAGCGGCGGCCGTCGTTGCAGCGGATCGTCACGTCGGCCGCGGTTTCGTCGATCGCCGCGTCGACTTTCGCATGGACTCGATCGCGCAGCGCGATTACCTCGGGGCGGCGGGCGATGGCATCCGAGAATTCGGCTTCGCCCGCCTGGCCGAACAGCATCGCCGCGGCGCAGGCGTGGTAGACGCTGAACTTCGCTTCGAGACCGCTCTTCGGCGCGCGCTTGCCGGTCAGCTCGAGCACCAGCGGATGGACCAGCAAATCGATGCGCTCTACGTCGTCGGCGCGCAGGCGATGTGCATCGCGGAGCTGGCGGCAGCCGTCGATCGAGGGATGGATCACGATGCCGCAGGCAAACGGCTTGTAGGTGTTGAACGAAATCTCGAACCGCTTGCCGAGCTCGTCCGAGATTTCCTTCCAGTCGCATTTGCTCGAGTAGGTCCGCAGCAGGCCGCGCGGCGCTTCGAGTGCGAGCATCGAGGCGGTGTAGCCGTGCCGCGCCATCAGTGCCGAGGTGAGGCCCGCGCGCGCGGCGCCGCCGATGTGAAACGCCTTGCTCATTGAGCCGAACTGCTCTCGCACGCCGATCGGCTGTGACGCGGCGATGCCCAGTGCCATCGCCGTCTTGCCGGTGTCGAGCTTGAGCATGCGGGCGCAGGCGGCGGCAGCGCCCAGCATGCCGGTCGATCCGGTGATGTGCCAGCCGCGATCGTAATGGTCCGGGTAGATCGCATTGCCGATGCGGCACTCGACATCGATGCCGAGGACAACGGCGTCGACCAGCTCGCGGCCGGTCGTGCGTTGGCGTTCAGCCAGCGCCAGTACGGCGGAGGCCACGGGGCCGGCCGGATGAATGATCGTCTTCAGATGCGTATCGTCGAAATCGAACGTGTGCGAGGTGATGCCATTGAGCAGCGCGGCGCTGGCTACGTCGACACGCTCGCTTCGTCCGAGGATCATCGCTTGCGCGCCGGGCTCGAGCTCGGCCACGGCGGCCAGCGCCGCTTCGACGGTCGGATGGCGCGATGCGCCGATCGCGCAGCCCACCCAGTTCAGCAAGCTCCGGTGCGCCTCGCGGTCGACGCTGTCTTCCCAGCCGCGCGACGGATGCGCGGCGACGAAATCGGCAAGGATGCGGGTAATCGGAGGAGCGTCGAGATCCGCCGCAATGTGTGCGTCGTTGGCCATCATTCGCCGATCTGGATGCCGCGGTCCTTTGCGAGCTTCGACCATTTGTCGATGTCGTCACGCATGTACTGGCCGAATTGCTCCGACGTCATCGGCATTGGCTGCAGCGCTTCGCCGGACAGCCGCTCGGCCAGATCGGGGCTCTGCAGCAGCTTGCCGATCTCTTCGTTCAGCCGTTTGACGATCGGCCCCGGCAAGTTCGCCGGGCCGACGATCCCGTACCACTGCACGCCGTCGAATCCCTTGTAGCCCGACTCGTCGAACGTCGGCACCTCGGGCAGCAGCGGATGGCGCCTGGTTCCGGTGACGGCGAGCGGCTTCATCTTGCCGGCCTTGATATGCGGCAGCGCGGCGGCAAGGCCGGGAAACAGCGCCTGCGTCTGGCCGCCGAGTATGTCGGTGATCGCCGGGCCGATGCCGCGATACGGCACGTGCACGATGTCGAGGTTGGCCGCGACCTTCAGCTGCTCCATCGCGAGATGCGTCAACGTTCCGGGACCCGCCGAGCCGTAGGACAGCTTGCCGGGATTTGCCCTGACGTAAGCGACGAATTCCTGCACCGTGCTCACCGGTATCGATGGAGGAACGATCAGCACATTCGGCGTGCCAGCGATCATCGCGATTGGCGTGAAATCCTTGATTGCATCGTACGGTAGCTTGCGCACGGCCGGATTGGTGCCGTGGGTGCCGACGTACCCGATCATCAAGGTGTAGCCATCGGGGGCGGCGCGCGCGGTGGCCAGCGATCCGACGACGCCTCCACCGCCGCTCTGATTGTCGACGACGATAGGCACGCCAAGCGCGACGCCGAGCCGATCGGCGACGGTGCGCGCGACCAGGTCGACACCGCCGCCCGGCTGGACCGGCGCGATGATCTTGATCGTCCGGTTCGGATAGTCGAGCGGCCTGGTCTGGCCGAGCGCGGTCACGCCAGGCAAGGCGACCGCGATCAAGGCGAACAGCCGGATCAGGCCCGGTATTCCTGAGGAAAGCATCGGGGCTCCTGCCGTGAAAGACGCCCGGCGATTGTACTGCGACCGTGCCGCTGGCGCGCTGCGCCCGGCGGCGGGATCCGTGTTACCGGCTCGGACGGCGCTTTAGTCGGAGGCGAGAAAAAAATCGACGATGCGCGCGATCTGACCTCGCATCATTTCGCGGCCCCGGACCGTCGTGCAGCCACAGCGTTCGGCGAGCGCGAGCAGCGGCGTCGTCTCCGGCTTGACGATTGCATCGAACACCGTCATCGCACGAGGCAGCGACGTGATGGCGATCGGCAGGCGTGCGTCGTCGAGCATCCCCGATGGTGTTGCGTTCAGCAGGATGTCGATCCCGTCGAGCTGCGGCGCTCCGGCGCTTACGGTGAGGCCGGGAAATGCACCCCCTATCCTCGCGGCCAGCGCCTCGGCGCGCGTTGCGTCGACGTCGTATACCCGAAGCGACGCCGGTCGTTCGGAAGCAAGCGCGACCCCGATCGCCGATCCCGCTCCGCCGGCGCCGAGCAGCAGCGCATGTCTGCCGATCAGAGGGATGCCGCGTCGGCGAAACGCATCGACACATCCGATGCCGTCGAACATGTCGCCGCGCCAGCCCCCAGGACGGCGGCCGAGCGCGTTGATCGCACCGACGATGCGCGCCTGCTCTCCCAGGCGATCGGCGAGCGCGCAAGCGCGCAGCTTGTACGGAATAGTGAATATGACCCCGTCCAGATTGGAGAGGCGAAGCAGCTGCGGCAGCAGCGCCTCGAAGTCGTCGGGCAGCACATGCAGCGGAACGAGGATGGCGTCGAGCGCCCGGCGGCGGAATTCCGCGGTGAACATCTCCGGCGAGCGCACCTGCTCGATCGGATGCCCGACGATGCCGAACAGCCGCGTCCGGCCCGAGATGTAGTCGACCTGATCGGTAAAAGTTTGCCCGGACTCACTCACGCATATTCTCCGCTGCCGTATCGAGATACTAGCGCGGAAAGCCGTTACAATTGCGCGATTCGAAAACCCATGGACTGTCCTTGTCTCCGACGCTTGCCGCCATTCGTCTGAGCTATACGGCGCCGTTTGCCCACGCCGGCTCCGCTCGCGCGCCGGCGCCGGCATCCGCCCGAAGGGGATCGAATGTCGGCTGAAGTCACGGTGCGCGCTCCCGCTGACCGGCAGCTGCCGCCGCGCGATGTGCTCTCGGCCTTGCGCCGCGGCATCGAAAAAGAGAGCCTGCGCGTGCGGCCGGACGGCATGCTCGCGACGACGCCGCACCCGCCGCGGCTCGGCTCGGCGCTGACGCACCCGTTCGTGACCACCGATTTCAGCGAATCGCAGGTCGAGCTGATCACCGGCGTGCACACCAGCGCACAATCGTGCCTCGACGAGCTGACCGAAATACACCAGATCGTCTATCGTGCGATCGGCGAAGAGTTGCTGTGGGTCGCGAGCATGCCTTGCCGCCTGCCCGCGGACGAGCAAATTCCGCTTGGCCGCTACGGCACTTCGAATGTCGGGCGCGCCAAGACCGTCTATCGCATGGGTCTGTCGCACCGTTACGGCCGGCGCATGCAGACGATCTCCGGCATCCACTACAATTTTTCGCTGCCCGACGCGCGCAGCAACGACGACTATTTCGCGCTGATCCGCAACTTTCGCCGCCACGCCTGGTTGCTGCTCTATCTGTTCGGCGCCTCGCCTGCCGTCTGTTCCAGCTTCGTTGCCGGCCGGACGCACGAGCTGCAGCGTCTGTCCGGCGACACGCTCTACCTGCCGCACGCGACGTCGCTGCGCATGGGACGATTGGGTTATCAGAGCGACGCGCAGGGTTCGCTGGCCGTCAGCTACAACAATCTGAAGAGCTACGCGGCCTCGCTGCAGGAAGCGCTGACCAAGCCCTATCCGGCATACGAGGCGATAGGCATACGCGACGGCGACGAGTATCGCCAACTCGGTACGACGCTGCTGCAGATCGAAAATGAATTTTACGGGACCATCCGGCCGAAGCGTGTGATCAACCCCGGCGAGCGCCCGCTGCATGCGCTGCGCGACCGCGGCGTCGAATACGTCGAAGTGCGCCTGATGGATCTCGACCCTTTCCATGCGATCGGCATCACCGCGAGCACCGTGCGCATGCTCGATGTATTCCTGCTGCATTGCGCGCTCACCGCCAGCCCCCCCGATACGCCGCAGGAGCTCGTGGCCGTCGTCGGCAACAAGCAGCGCGTCGCTTCACGCGGGCGCGAGCCCGGGTTGCGGCTGAACCGCGGTTCGGAAGAGGTGGCGCTGTCCGACTGGGGCGGCGAGATCCTGGCCGAGTGCGCGCCGATCGCCGCAGCGCTCGACGAGGCCAACGGCGGCAGCGCGCACCGCGAAGCGCTGGGATTGGCCGCTGCGGCCCTCAACGATCCTGCGGCTACGCCGTCGGCGCGCGTACTGCAGGCGATGGCGCGCGACCACGGCAATTCGTACGTTCATTTCGTGCTCGCGCAGTCGCGCGCGCATCGCGAAGCGATCCTGAAGTTGCCGCTGGCCGACGAGGTCGCTGCGCGCTACGCACGGCTTGCCGAGGAATCGGTCGCCGAGCAGCGGGAGATCGAAGCGTCGGAAACGATCCCGTTCGAAGCCTACCGCCAGCTCTATCTGGCGCCGCTGCGCCTGAGCGAATGACGCCGCTCGCTCCGGCTGCCGTCGTCACCGATCTCGCGCCCGGCGGCTCGCTGCGCGCCGCGTTCAATTATGGCAATCCGGTACTTGCGACATGGAACCCCGCCACCGGCGCGGCAGCCGGAATTTCGGCCGATCTCGCGCGCGAGCTGGCGCGATGCCTGGGCGTATCGGTCGACTTCGTTCCCTACGACGCGGCGGGCAAGGTCGTTGCCGCGCTCGCATCGAAGGCGTGGGATATCTGTTTCCTGGCGATCGACCCGTTGCGCGCCGCAGAAATCAGCTTCACCGCGCCGTACGTCGTCATAGAGGGCGTCTATGTGGTGGCCGACGGTTCACCGATCGGCGACAACGCCGAAGTCGACCGGTCCGGAACGCGCGTCGGTGTCATCGTCGGCAGCGCGTACGACCTCTTCCTGTCGCGTGAACTCAAGCAGGCGTCGGTCGTTCGCGCCAGCTCGTTCGAAGCGGTGCTGACGCTGTGGACCAAGGGCGAGCTCGACTGCATTGCCGGGGTCAAGCCGCAGCTCGAAGGCGCCGTGCGCCGCATGCCCGGCCTTCGCGTGCTGCCCGGCAGGTTCATGGCGATCAATCAGGCAATGGGGACGCTGCGCGGCCGCGACGCCGGGGCAAAATATCTGCGCGACTTTGTCGAGGAGATGAAGCGCTCGGGTTTCATCGCCCGGGCGTTCGCGCGGCATCGGATCGAAGGCGCGTCGATGGCGCCGGCAGCCACAGCGGCGTAACGGAGCGCCGCCGCGCCGATCGTCCAGTTAGACGCGAAAATGCAGGCGGCGATCGACGGCCAGCAATACCCCGTTCACGGCCGCCGCGAATACGACCAGCAGAAACGTCACCGACATGATCACGTCGACGTTAAAGAGGCCGATCGCGTTCATCAGCAAATAGCCCAATCCGTGTTGCGCCGCGAACATCTCGCCCAGCACGGTCCCGATCAGCGTCAGCGAAAAACCGACGCGCAATCCGGTGAAAATCTCGGGCACCGCCGCGGGAAACAGGATCGAGCGCACCATCGCCGGCGGGCTCAGCTTGAGCACGCGCCCGGTCTTGACCAGGATAGGCTTGGTGCTGCGCACCGCGTTGAGGGTGAACAGCGCGACCGGAACGATGCCGTGGATTGCGCCGAACGCGATCTTGGCCGACATGCCAAGCCCGAAAACGAGCAGGATGATCGGATAGAGCGTGATCTTGGGTATCGAATAGAGCGCGACCAGCATCGGCTCCATCGCCTCGGCCGACAGCCGATGCAGGCCGAGCGTAAATCCGATAAAAAGGCCCAGCACCACGGCGATCGCCAGCGCGACGGCAAACGCCTGCAGCGTGTTTGGAAGATGCGTCCAGAACAACTCGGTCTGCACGAACGTTACCGTGTATCGCATCGTCTGCCATGGCGATCGCATCGCGACGTCGCCGATGACCCAATACATCAGCTGCCAGAAGATCAGCAGCCCGGCGACAAGGACGATCGTGTTGCGCAGTGTCTTCCGGGCGCCGCTCATCAGCGCTGGCCTCTCCTGGCGAGCAGCACCTTTTCCCAGTGGGTAAGGACGCCGTTCATGACGATCGACAAGAGGAGAATCAGCAGGATCAGCGGGTACATCGTCGCGTTGTCGAAATTGGTGTAGGCGTAGCCGATCTCGTATCCCATGCCGCTGCGCGCCATGATGAATTCGGACCCGATCACGCCGATGAACGCGTACGCGAGAGCGAGCTTCGCGGCGGTCAGCAGGTAGGGCGCGCAGAACGGCAGGGTCACGTGCATCGCCGTCTCGAATGCCCCCATGCGGCAGATCGACGCGGTCTTCCTGAGAACGCCCGGTACCCGGTCGAGGCCGTTGAGCGTCGTGACAATGACGGCGACGACGCCGAGCAGGAATCCGATCAGCACCTGGGGTCCGTCACCGAGGCCGAAGATGACGATGAACAGCGGATAAAAGGCGAAAACCGGAATCGCGTAGTAGGTGGCGAACAGCGGATCCAGAGTTTCGCGGGCGGTCTTGTAGCCGTGCAATACGGTGCCGGTGACGATTCCGATCGAGTACGCCAGTGCGAACGCCAGCAAGACGTTGGCCAGGCTCTTGCCGATTTCACGGTACAGCTTGCCGGCGAGAAGGAGCTTGACGAAATCGATCGCGATCCGATGCGGCGGAGGCATGGTGATCTTGTCGATGACGCCCGCGAGACAGAGCGCCTCCAGCAGCAGCACGAGGCCGGCGATAACGCTGATCTGGTAGATCCTGACGCGCCTCATGCCGCGGCGCCCATTCGCCCCATCGTCTTCATCGATTCCTCGCGCAGCGTCTTCCACAGGCGGCTCGTTATCGCCCCGAACTCCTCCCGCTCGACGATCCGGCTGTCGCGGTCGCGCGGCCAGTTCGTCTCGACCATGTCGATCACGGTGCCGGGCCGGGCCGACATGACTGCGATCCGATCGGCGAGCATCGCGGCCTCGTCGAGCGCATGCGTAATCAGGAAGACGGTCGCGCCGATCTCCCGCCACAATCGCAACACTTCGTCGCCCATCAGCAGACGCGTCTGCTGATCGAGCGCACCGAATGGCTCGTCCAGAAGAAGCAGGCGCGGCTTCGCCACCAGCGTGCGTGCAATGCAGACGCGCTGGCGCATTCCGCCCGAGAGCTGCACCGGATAGCTGCGGGAGAACTCGCCCAGCCCCATCATCGCGATGGCGTCGTGCACGCGGCGGGACTTTTCGTCGGGCGCCAGCGCGGCCTTGCGCAGCCCGAACTCGACATTCTCGCGCACCGACAGCCAGGGGAAAGAGGCGTCCTCCTGGAAAACCACGCCGATGCCGTCGGGGATCTCGTTACCTATCGCGCGCCCTTCGAATTCGATCCGGCCTTCGCTTGCCGGCGTCAGCCCGGCGATCAGCTCGAGCAGCGTCGACTTGCCACAGCCGGACGGCCCGACGACGGCGAAGAACTCACCCTCGCGGATGGAGAGATCGATCGGCCCGAGCGCATGGACCGCCTGCCCTCCCGCGCTGGCGGGAAAGCGCTTGCTCACGCTTTTCAGCGCAACATGGGCCGAGGTCATCCCGCGCGCGCCGCCCGCTATTCGACGGACTTCTTCAGGTCGTCAGGCAGGAACTCCGTGGTGATCATCTTCGTCACGTCCATGTCGCCCTCGAGCGCACCGACGCTCTTCTGCACCTCGATGATCCGCCTCATACCGGACAGGTGAAAGCGGCCGTCACCCCAGTAAGGCACGCCCTGGGTCAGGCTCGTCGTCAGATTGCGTACGGCGCTGCGCGCCACTTCCGGCGTGATGTTGAATGGCTTGGCAACGATGTCGCCGGCCTCGTCGGGGTGCGCGATCATGAACTCGACGGCGCGCCGACGGGCGCGGATGATCGCGCGAATGAAATCGCCGCGGTTCTTCATCGCGTCGGCGGTCGCCATGCCGACGACGTTGTCGAGCGGCGGCAGCGCCTCGGCACCGGTGATCAGTACGCGGAACTTGTCCTTCGACTTGGACCACAGCGGCTCGGTCACCGGTGCGCAATCGATCTGGCCGAGCTCGAGGGCCGCGACCATCGGCCCGAAGCCGCCGGTCTTGACGAGCTCGGCATCCTCGGGCTTCAGCCCCGCCTTCTGCAGCATCAGGATGTCGAGCGCCTGGCTCGTCGACCGGGGATTGGTGTAGCCGATCTTCTTGCCCTTCAGATCCTGGATCGTCTTGATCGGCGAGTCCTTCTTCACCAGCCACGCGAACTCGGCGATCGTGAGCACGTTGTCGCTGACGATCTTGATGTCGGCGCCCTGCTGGATCGCCACCGCGATCGCGCCCGGATTGGCTTCGCCGTAGGCGACGCCTGCCATGGCGTTCCGTACCGACGTCCCGCCGCCTTCCGAGGCGATGATCCCGGTGACGTTGGCGCCCTCCTGCTGGAAGTAGCCTTTCTCGAGAGCAACGGCGAACGGCATGCCGTTAGCCGAGCTGCCGTAATTTCCGACGGCGATGTTCTCGGCCATTGCCGCGGCGGCAAACAGCATCCCGAGCACGGGCATGATCGCTGAAGCGGACAGCTTGACTCGACGAGCGGGCATTTCATCCTCCTATGGATTTGAATTCCGATCCGCAACGTTCGTTGCCAGGCAGACGCGGCCGGCGAAAGCCGCAGCCCGTCCGACCAGTCACGGTAGCGGCGGCGTACGAAGCGTCAGGTTCACATTTTTAAGCTGGGTGCAGGCGAGCAGCTCCTCGATCGATTCCTCGCGCCCGAGACCCGATTGCTTGAATCCGCCGAATGGGACGCCGACATGGTGCGTGCTGGCGCCGTTGATCCAGACGTAGCCGGCTTCGACCTTCGAGGCGAGCCGATGCGCGCGGTCGAGGTCGTGTGTCCAGATCGACGCGGTCAGGCCGACGTCGAGTGCGTTGACGCGTGAGATGAGGTCGCTCTCGTCGGACCAGCGCAGGATACTGACCACCGGTCCGAAGATCTCCTCGCGAGCGATGCGCATGTCGTCGGTCACATCGGCGAACACCGTCGGCTCGACGAAGAATCCGTGAGCGAGCTTCGGGTCGGCCGGCCGCTTGCCGCCGTAGGCAAGCCGCGCACCGCCTTCGAGCCCCAGCTTGATATAGGTGATCGTCTTGTCGAACTGCGCCTGGCTAGCCAGGCACGACATCTCGGTGTCGCGCTCGGTAGGCAGTCCGATCCTGATCGCAGCGACCCGCTTGACGATCTCGGGCAAGGTCGCGTCGTGAATGTCATCGTGCAGGTAGACACGGCTGGTCGAATTGCACGACTGGCCGGTGACGTAGCGGAAATTCATGCCGCGGACCACGCCTTCCGCGACGTCGGCAGGCGCGGCGTCGGCGCAGGCGATCAGTGCGTTCTTGCCGCCGAGCTCCAGGGTCAGCGCCTTGAGTGTCGCGCTCGCGCCCTGCATCACCGCACGTCCGCCGCCGACGCTGCCGATAAAGCCGATCTTGGCCACCTTCGGATGCGCGACCAGCGCGGCGCCGGCGTCGCGTCCGCCGGTGACGACGCTGAACACGCCGGGCGGAAACACGTCCGACCAGAGCTCGGCGAGCCGCAGCGCCGACAACGGCGTCTGCTCGGCCGGCTTGACGATCAGCACGTTGCCCGCAGCGAGCGGCGCGCCGCATTTGCCGGCGACGAAGAGCAGCGGATGGTTGAACGCACCGATGCGCGCGACCACGCCGAGCGGTTCGCGCACCGTGTAGTTCAGCGTTCCCGGGCCGATCGGTATCGTGCTGCCCTTGATCTCGGTGACCAGGCCGGCGAAGTAGTCCATGTAATCGGCGCTGATGCCTACGTCGAACAGCATTGCCGTCAGCGGGTTGCCGCCGTCGATGGCGTCGATCCAGGCGAGCTCCTCGGCGTGCTCGCGCAGAATTGCGGCCGCCTTGCGTATCGCCGCCGCCCGCTGCTGCGCCGGCACGTCGCGCCAGGACGCGAACGCCTGCCGCGCCGCGACGACGGCGCGATCGACGTCCTGCGCCGATGCGTCGACGGCGGTGCCGAGCGATTCGCCGGTTCCCGGACTCGAGAGCGCGGTTTCCCGCCCGCCCGACGTGGCGTGCCACGCACCGCCGTAATAGATACCCCGATGCCGCGGCAACCGCGGATCGAGAGGACTGTCGGCGCGTTGGAGCATCGGGTTCGGCGTCACTTCTGGGCCGGCAGATGCTTGAGCAGCGACGATGACACCGCACGCGAATACTCGGGTGCGACGCGCGCATCGATCACCACCAGGGCGCCCGCGCGCACGGCGTCGGCGCCCTCGGCAATCGCCGCGGCAAGCGCGTCGGCGCTGCGTATCGGACCATGGGAGGTCGCACCCTGACCGCGGGCAAGTGTCGCCAAGTCGATCGTCGGGTCGCTCATGCGCATGCCGATCCAGCGATTCTCGACCGGCCGTCCGCGCAGGCGCGCCATGCGCTCCTGGTGCAGCTCGTCGTTGAAGAACGATTCGTTGTTGGCGACGATGATCAGTGCCGGCACGCGATAATGCACGCCGGTCCAAAGCGCGGTCAGACCCATCAGATAGTCGCCATCGCCGAGCACCGCGACCGGCAACCGGTCGCCGCCGCGCAACGCCAGCGCGGCGCCGATCGTCATCCCCGGCCCCGAGCCGATACCGCCGCCGCCGTCGAAGCCGATGTAGTCCTGCGGATGCGCGAAGCGGCAGTAGTCGCCGGGCCAGCCCAACGGCAATCGGATATACGACGGGTGGTACGGCGCGAGCGTTTCGGTCGTCACCCGCGCCAATGCTTCGAGCGGCATGCAATCGGCGGCAGCTTTGCGCACTTCGCCGTCAGCGGTCACTACGCTGGCGGCTTTGACAAACCACGGCTTGGGCTGCGCCGCCGTGCGCGGGCCGAGCGCCGTTACCAGAGCCGTGACTAGTGCGTCAGGCGGGGCCAGGATCGACAGATCGGTCGGCGGCAGCGCCTGATAATCCATGTTCGACCCGTTGTGCACGTATTGATCGAGCGAGCAGTGAATCACCTGGCCGAACGGCAGCTCGCCGCCGCAAGCCTGCGACAGGGTGCCGCCGAGATCGATCCAGTCGAGCGAAAGGATCACATCGGCGTCGCGGATCGCGCGTGCTGCCTCGTCGCCGACGTAGAGGCTCGGCGGAAACGGATGCAGCGGATGCTGCGTTGGAAACGAAGCGCCGGTCTTGATGTCGGTCAGCACCACAGCGGAAAGGCGCTCGGCAAGCGCGACGCGCAGCGCGAACGCCTTCGGATCGTTCGACATGCGGCCGAGCATCATCAGTGGGCGCTTGCCGCTTTCGAGCAGGCTCGCCGCCTCGCGCACCGCATCGTGCGGCGGCGCGCCGGCCAGCGGTTCCGGGTAACGGTCGAGCGCGGGCAGCGGGACGCGCGCGGCCAGCGCCTGTTCCTGCAACGCGGCATCGAGCGAGACGTAAGCGGGCCCCTGCGGCAAGGTCAGCGCAATGCGATGCGCGCGCAGGATCGATTCCAGCGCGGCCGCGACCGATCCCGGCTGGTCGTCCCACTTGACATAGCCTCGCACCAGCGCGCCCAGGTCGCGCATCGTATGGATCCAGTCGACCCATGGCCGGCGCTTGACCGCGTCGATCGGCCCGACGCCCCCTAGAAGCAGGATCGGAATGCGATCGCACCAGGCGTTGAAGATCGCCATCGTCGCGTGCATCAGCCCGACGTTCGCATGCAGCGCGACCGCGAGCGGCCGTCCGGTAACGCGCGCATAGCCGTGGGCGAGCGCGACCGCGTGCTCCTCGTGCAGGCACAGCAGCATTTCCGGGCGCGTGTTGCCAAGGTGGTTGACCAGGCTGTCGTGCAAGCCGCGGAAGCTGGCACCCGGGGTCAGCGCGATGTACGGGATGTCGAGCGCGCGCAGCAGGTCCGCGATGGCGTCGCTGCCCCAGCTGGCGCCGGTCTGAGTTTTCGGCGCAACGCGTGCCGCGTCGTTCATGCGCGGTTCGCGCGGTGTCCGCGCCTTCTGACGCGCTTTCGCGTGGCTGCGTTCATAGCCGGCAGACTGTAGCGCATGACGGAGGACGCGGCAACGCCGGACCTACGTGTTCGGGGTTTCCTTCTGCGGCTTCATCGCGCCGTCTTCGATGTGATCACGGCGTTTGCGCGGGCGGAGTCTTGTTGTGGCCCGCCAGCCAGTTGCCGAAGGCGATCAGGCAGTAGATCGCAAACCCGAAGGCGACCCAGAGCAGCACCCAGATCGAGTAGCTGTTGACCATCGACCCCGAGGCTCTCCACGCGGCGACCATTACCCCGACTTCGCCGGCCAGAGGGAAGACGAACGCGACGATGGCGGCGACGTATTGCCTGAGGCCGCTGCCGGCAAGCTCGAACGCGACGATCGCGGTGAAAAAATGAAGAATGGTCCCGCTGACCCATACCAATGTCACGGCGGACCAGCCGGCCGACGCCATCACGGCACCGATTCGTCGTCGCGCACCCATGAATCTCGGTGGATGGTTGCCTGCGTGAATGTTCGCCGGCGGCAATCCCGCCAGCGATCGCCAAGAGTAGAACACAAGCCTCGGGAAGACCAGCAGATCGATCGCAAAAGGGCGGTGGGGACACGCGGGACCCGAAGCCTGGGCGTACCGAAAATTCACATTCTCTTTACATCGTCGACAGGGCGGGCGGATAGTAGCCGGAAGTCGCGGTCTGTCGAGACGTAGCAGCGATGCCCAAACGAAAAGCCACAGCGCAACGCAAGCCCGAGCGGCTGCGCCATTTGCAATTCGAGGGTATCAGCATCCGGCCCGGCGAGCCGGTCGCCGACGCACGACAAGCGGTCGCGGCCGTTCGCAAGATCCTCAAAGCGGAGCATCTCGCCTGGCGGATCCAGCGCTATGGCAAGCGGGCGCGCAGCGTGCTCGTGTTGCCGCCGCCCGGATCGCCTAGCCCCTCGCCGGCCCAGGCCTGGGAGCTCACCTACCGGCTGCGCGCACGGCGCGATGTCATGCACGTCGAGCCCGCATTCGTTCTGCCGGCCGTCGGACCGTATCGCGCGCCGGCGCGGCGCAGTGCAGCCGGCGGCACATCCGCTCACCTGCCGGGCAGCGACGACAACGATTGGGCGTTGAAGCTTTGTCGCGTATCCGAGGCCTGGAATATTCCGACGCCCAACGGGCCGCAGGGCAAAGGCTCGATCGTCGCGCATCCGGACACCGGCTACACGCGGCATCCCGAGCTCATTCGCTCGGACATCCTCTTCGCCAAGGGGTATGACTTTGTCGCGGACACGCCTGACGCGCTCGACCCGCTCGATCCGCCGAACGCAGGTCACGGGACCAGCACCGGCAGCGTGATCCTGAGCGACATCGGTCCCGCCGGCGCGATCCATGTCACCGGTGTCGCGCCGCAGGCGTCGCTGATTCCGTTGCGGGTGAGCAGCAGCGTGGTCCATTTCTCCTGGACGCGCCTTTGCGCCGCGCTCTATCGCGCCATCGACGACGACGCGCATGTCGTCTCGATGAGCCTCGGCGGCCCGTGGGGCGGATTCGCGCTGCACGACGCCGTCCGCGACGCCGTCGATGCCGGGCTGATGCTGGTGGCCGCCGCCGGCAACGGGTGGCCGTTCGTCGTCTATCCTGCGCGCTACGACGAAGTCATCGCGGTGGCGGCATGCAACGTCGACAAGCAGCGGTGGGCCGACTCGGCAAGCGGCGAGGCGGTCGACATCACGGCGCCTGGCGAGTCGGTCTGGCGGGCCAGGACCCAAAGCGACGGCACATTCGACGTCGATCGCAGCTCGGGGACTTCGTACGCCGCCGCGCATGTCGCCGGGATCGGGGCGTTGTGGCTCGCGCACCACGGGCGCGCAAACCTGGTGACGAAATATGGCAGCGCCCGGATCGCTTCGGTGTTCAAGGAAATGCTGACCACCGCCGGTCACGCGGGCACGCCGCTGCCGTGGCCGACGACTGCGCTGGGCGCAGGCATCGCCAACGCGCAATCGCTGCTCGAGGCGGCGCTCCCTGCCACCGTCCACGCCGCCGGCATGGCGGTGCGCGCCGGAGGCAGGACGCCGGTCGAAAACGATTTCGATCGGATCGCGTCGTATTTCCCGCGCGCCGACCCGTCGCGCGTCCGCGCCTGGCTGCTCGGAATGTTCGGCGTGAAGGAACGCGAGCTCGCCACCAGGCTCGCCTCGTTCGCCGACGAGATCGCATTCCATCTCGCCGCCGATCCCAACGCCTACGCCGCGACGCATGCCGCGCTGGCGGGGCGTCGCGGCGCGGTTGCGCCTCGGCCGGCCAGGCTTCTGCGGCGAGCCTCCCCCAGCCTGAAGCGACAGCTGGCGTAATCGAATACCTTCGATCAGGAGTTTAGCCGTGACTATTCTGTTCATCCCGAATGATCCGGAAGCAAAAAAATCGCCGCCCGCACGCAAGATCGCGCCGGCGCCCGCACGCAGGACGGGCAAGACCACCTTCGACTTCGGCAAACTGCCGCAGCTCAAAGTGTGGCCGGCGGACAGCCCGGAGTTCCTCGTGTGGCAGTGCCGCGAGGCGGTAATGCGTGCACTTGCCATGTGGGAAAAGATCGCCGGGCCGCTCAAGCACTGGCAGGGGAGTGCGCAACGGAAGAAGCTGAAGGTCAACATCGACGAGGGCTCGGATCTCAATGCTTATTACGACAGGCAGTCGCTCGGGTACTATCATTTCAGGAGCAAGAAGACCAAGTTGCTGCGACGGTTCGCCGCGAGCACCGATGTCGTCTCGCACGAGTGCGGACACGCGCTGCTCGATGCGGTCCGGCCCGAGTTATGGGACAGCAACTTTCCCGAACCCAATGCATTCCACGAGGCGTTCGGCGACTGCGTCGCGCTGCTGACGGCGCTTGCCGACCTCGAAACGCGCAAGGCCTTGCTCAAGCAGGCGCCGAAGCTCGCCAGCGCCAATTTCGTCGAGACGCTGATCGAATCGCTGGCGAACGGTCTGCGCGATTTCGACGCGACGCATAACGGCGCGAAGCCCCGGCACGCCCGAAACACTTACCGGTGGGTCATCCCCAGCACGCTGCCCGACGACGGTGGCCCGGGCGTGCTGATCAACGAGATCCATAGCTTCGGCCAGGTCTTCGTCGGATGTTTTTACGACGTCATTCGCAATATCTTTGGACAGTCGCCGAAGAAGGACGCGAAAGCGCTATCGGACGCTGCGAGCAAAGCCGGCAAGCTGCTGGTGCGCGCGGCGGTCAAGGCGCAGCACACGCCGCGTTTCTATCAGGCGGTGGGCCGGGCGATGTCGCTCGAAGACGAGCACCTTCATGCCGGCAAGCACCGCGACGCCATCCGCGACGCCTTCAAGAAGCATGGGATTCTGCTCGGAAGCGACGCCGTCCTCGCGCCGCGATCGGCGCTCCGCGGGAAGCCGGCCGCGAAGAAGGGCAAGGCGGCAGCGCCGCTGGCCAAGGCCACGCTGGACGATCTCAAGACACGGCTCGGAGTATCGCCGCGGACCGCGCTGCGCATGCGGACGTTCGACCTCGGCGGTCAGCGCGTGGCCGAAGCGAGCCATCAGCGCGAAGTCTCGCTCAAAGGTCTCAGTCCGAAGCTAGCCAAGGTCGTTGCGCTCGGGACTGAGCCGGCGCTGATCGGACATACCAATCGCCATGCGGCCGTGTTTGGCGCCCTGCCGGACAAGCAGGCAACCGAGGACGAGGTACGAGCCTTCGTCGGGAGCCTGGTGCGGCGCGGCGCAATCGCGTACGACGCCAAATCGGCGGCGAAACCCGGCCGACACGGGGCGATCGCCGGCCCGCACGGCGTGGCGACGCACGCGATCGTGCGCATCGATGGGCAGCTGGTGTTGCGGCGACTGCGCTTTGCCTGCGGCTGCAGGCGCGGCCGTGAAGCCGTCAGACGGCGGAGAACCGTTTGCGCTTGACGCGCTTCGCTCCCGACGGGGTGATCGTCAGTCGGTGCGTCGCTCCCGCCGGCAGCGGTCCCTTCCCGGCGACCGCCTGGCCGTGCTTTTCCAGACTGCGGATGAACGACGCTTCTTCCTGTTGCGGCGTCGGATGGACGAGCTTGACCGCCTTGCGCTGGCGCGATGTCATGCGACTAGGATACGCCCGCCGAGCCTGAATTTCCAACGCGCCGGACGTTGCGGTTCGTTTTTAGAATCCTACGCGAGCCTTCCGGCCGCAGAGCTTTTTCGCGTCGATGTCTTCGGGTACCAGGTAATCGCGGTTGGCGAGCCGGGCCGTGCCGAATGCGTCGAGCAGCAGCTTTCGCATGTCGCGCGCCGGCACCGCGGCCAGCCGCTCGAGCACCGACTCTGTCGGCTCGGGCGGGAACGGCCAACGATGCGCGTCCAGAATCTCGTGATAAACGGCCAGCGCGATTGTGCGGGAGCCTGCTGCATCGGGCCGGTCGATCGCGTATACGTTCATTCGATTGAGGATCGGCTCGGGAATCATCGACTCGTCGTTCGCGGTCGCGATCCACAGGATGTGCGAGGCATCCATGTCGACGTCTATGAACTCGTCCTTGAAATGCGCCGCGGTGTCGCGCTCGAGCAGCGTATACAGCGCGCCCATCGGGTCGTAACGCGAATCGCCGCCGGCCTTGTCGATCTCGTCGAGCACGACGACCGGATTGGCAAATTCACCATCGATCAAGGTGTGCGCGACCTTGCCCGGCCGCGCGTTGTTCCACTGCGCCGATGCGCCGGTCAGGATCCAGCCGGCAGTCAGCGAGCTCATCGAGACGAACTCGAACCCGGTGCCCAGTGCCTGGGCCAGCTTTTTCGCGAAATAGGTCTTGCCGAGGCCGGGCTCGCCCAGCAACAGCAGCGGCGTGAACTGCACCGCTTCGTTGCCGGCGATGGCCAGCGCCAGATATTTGCGCAGATCGTCGACGACGTTGGTGAAATTCGGCGATGACTCATGCAACTCGTCGACCGCGGCCGCAGTCGACGGCTTGATGATGTACCGCGAGCCGCCGAGCTCGCGCATGCGGTCGTACCAGCTTTTCAGTCCTTCATTGCGCCGGGCTGCGCCGTCCTCGGCCGCCCGGTCGACTTCGGCGACCGAGTAGATCGATTGCAGGTCCGCGAGCGCGATGACGGAATCCATGGTGGTTATCTAGCCTCCGTGATAAGCCACATGCACTAACCGTGCCACCGAATGACAGCCGCGGCCCGATTTTGCAGCATCCTCCAGCGAGCCTCGTCCACTCCGCGGACTCTACTCTCAAGCAGCCGGCGGGATCAACCAATAGATGTTGCGATGCAATGCGCGCTGACGCCGGATGGATGGGCCGAATCGCGCGAAGCCGGGCGGGCGCACGCCGATGAGGCACGATAGCGCCCCGGGAAGGAGCGCCGGCCGCGCGCCACCCGCCGCAAAGTGCAACTATTTGCGCTTCCGATAGGTGCCCAGCAAAACCGCTTGGGCGAGGATGTGTCCCTGCATCGCTTTTTCCAGCGCCGCCTTGTCGGCGCGCTGCAGGTCGGGCAGCACGTCGAGGGCGTACAGCTTGTGGAAGTAGCGATGGCGGCCGATCGGCGGACAGGGGCCGCCGTAGCCGGTGCGCTTCCAGTCGTTGACGCCCTCGCGTGTGCCGGCCGGCAGCGCCGACGATGCTACGGCTTCCGGCAGGGCGTCCGCAGTGGGCGGGATAGCGTAGAGCACCCAGTGCACCCAGGTCGTTTTGGGGGCGGCCGGATCGGGCGCGTCGGGATCGTCGACGATCAGCGCCAGGCTCTTCGTACCTGCCGGCGCGCCGCTCCAGGCTAGCGGCGGCGAGATGTCCTTGCCCTCGCACGTATAGAGGGAGGGTATTTCGGCGTTGTGCGCGAACGCGGTCGAACTGATCGTCAGGCTCATCGGCGTCTCCTCTCTCTCGAAGATGTGATCGTTCGTCGGCCACCCGAGTTCATTGCCCGGAATGCCAACGTGCGCTACAAACTGCTCACCGCCGCGCTTTCTTACAATCGGTCACCCGCGAAGGCGTGATCGAATACTAAGCTGCTGATTCGCAAGCCGTGGCGCGGACGTTGCTAACTCAAGCGCGTCGGTCCGGGCCGCGCATTGCGCTTGGTCCGGGCGCGACGAAGCGTGCAAGGGAGAGCCAAAATCAAAGCACTAATGGATCCGGTCGCGCCTGGGGCAAGGGGGCAGCTGCGGCCGACGGTATACCCGGGTGGCAATCATTATCTGGGCGTGGAAGATCAGCGCGCCTTCACGACAGCTGTCGCGCGGCAGGGTTATTGGCCCGACGAGTTCCTGCTCGACGTCAGGCGCCTGCCTGGCAAGCGGCCGGCGCATGCGCCGACCGCAACGTTGTCGATCACCGTCTGGCATCTTCCGACCGGGCGCGGCGCTACCTACTTCGGCGGTCCGGGCAGGGTTTGGGTCGCCGAGTTTCTGGTCGATCTGATGGGCGGGACGTTCGGCTAGTTCGTCTTAACTAGCACGCCCCGGCGCCAAGCCGCCTACAACGGCGGCTTCACGCCATCCTTGCTGACCTGGACGCGCGCGGCGCTCAAGTTCTGGTCGTTCGCCCCCTGGGCGACGGTGAACACGTACTCACCGACGACAAGATCGCTGCGGCTGCCGGGAACCGCGCGCGCAAGGGCTGCGTTTTCGGGGACGGCGATCTTCTGCGTCGTGCCTTGGAATCGCAAGGTGAGCTCGCGATTGCCGGTGGCTGTGACCATCGCCGCGACAATCGCATTGGTCATCGTCGATCCCGGCTGAAGATCCCAAGGACCCTGTCCCTCTGGAACGCCAGGCGGAAGGTAATGCACCTCGACCGCCACCGGCATGCCGTCCGCGCCGGGCATCGATGTAACGCCGAGCTTGTCCCCGGGCTTGATTTCCTCGAATCGAATCGCCTTGGCGACGGAGACGGCGACATTGTCGGCCAGGGTGATTTTCAGATCGCGTCCTTCGCGTGACTTGACCGAAAGAACATTGCCATCGAGGGCGGTGATCGTTCCGCGCACGCGTACGCTCGTCTGGGCCTGCGCGGCGGTCATGGCGAGCACCATGCCCGCCATCAAGGCTACGAACTGTCGCAGGCTCATCGTTTTCTCCCGGCGGGCGACCGGCGCGCTTTGGCTCCGAGCGACCGGCCGCCGCCGGCTAACAGCGCGCATCAGGCGTTACTTCCATTCTTGAGTCACTGCTTCTGGGCGACGACCCGTCCCTGCGCATTGACAAAGACGTGATATCGATTGCCGTCCTGGCACGATGCGATGTAGTCGTTGTCGCCCAGCGTCCTGACTTCGGTAACCTGGCCGCAGGGCAGGCCCTGCAGCGCGATCACCGCCGTAAGGTCTTTTTTGACCGTCGCGTCGTCGGCGGCGGCCGCGCTTGCGACGAGCGCGGCCGTGACTGCGAGCGCCGCCAGGCTTGCTCGAATATTCATCGTTGCTCAGCCTCCATCGAGTGACGCGAATTTTGCGCGGTCGGAAAGAATGCCCCAGATCGCCTCTCGCGACATGACGATCGCCGCCGCCAGCGCCGGATCGCTATCCTGCAGCAGCGAGAGCAACTTGAGCACCAGGAGGTCGAACGGGCGCCGAAGCTCCGCCAGCGTTGTCTTGAGCTTGCCCTGGTAGAACGCGCGAAACTGGCTCAGCAAGTCGTCGACCTGGTTCTTGAGCGAAAGCTTGGTCATCACGCCGATGGCTTTGGTTTCCCTGAGCTCGGTCTCCAGCGCCTTGAGATCCAGCGGCGGCGGCGCCGCTTTCGCCACTGGGGCTGCCTTGGCGGATGGGGGCGCCGCCGCGGCGCCAGGCTTGACTGCCGGCTTCGCCGCAGCCTGGCCGGGTGGCGCCGGCGAAGCGGCGGGTTGCGGCGGCGGTGCAGTGGCGGCAGGCGCGGTCGGCGCGGCGACGGCCGCCGCACCCGGCGCAACAGGCGTGGTCGGCGCCGCAGGCGCGACGGCCGGCGCCGATGGCGTGTCTGATTGCTTCACGCCCGCGCATCCGACGGCGAGCAGCGCGGCCAGCAGCGCCGCGACGATCGAACAATGGCCGCCTGAAAGATCCATCGGCAGATCAGCCTAGCGGCCGCACCCCGATCCAGCGCTCGTGCAAATAGAAGGCGAATACCGCCCAGGCGGCGATGCCGATCGCGATGGCGATTGCATCGCCCACTGCCGTGCCGGGCGGGTAGACGGTTCCGGCGACGCGATCCCGGCGTCGGGACGCGGCGAAATCGGCGATCGCCCAGACGAGAAAGCTGCCGAACAGCACGACGCCGGCCAGCGTGCCGTTGGCGATCAGATGGCCGAACGCCCAGGATTTGACGCCGAGGATCATCGGATGATGCAGCGCGCTCTTGATGTGCGTGCCGCGCACGTACGCCGCCGCGACCAGGACAAATGCGATCAGCACGAATAGCGCCGCCAGATAGTGCGTCCAGAACGGCGGTTGCCAGAGCACGATCGTGGCGGCGCGCGCCCGTCCGTAACCCCAGATCAGCAGCACAAATCCCGCGACAGACACCAGCGAGTACAGGCCCTTCCACGGCCGTTCGCCGATGCGGGCGATCTGTACGGCGCGCCAGGAATCGGCGAATATGCGCAGCGAGTGCGCGCCGAGAAACACGATCAGGCCGAGGATCAGCAAGCTCATCGCTTAGTTTCCCTTCGTCGCACTGGTCTCGAAGCCAGGCCACGGTGATTATCCGTCCTGGACCGAGCGTTTGTCTTGGTCCCCCGGCGGTCGCCACGGCCGCCGCCATTCGTTTCCGCGTCGGCGGGGCGCCGATTCCGTGCCAGCCCCATAATGCGGGAACGCTGGCGCCGGTATCCTCATCTAACAAGCAAGAAGAAGCACGACAACAATGAAAACGACCAGCCTTGCCGCCGGTGCGGCCGATACGCTTGACGACGCAGAGCTCGTCCGCCGCGTCGGCTGCCGCGACGAGCATGCGTTCGAGCTGTTGATGCGGCGCCACAACCAGATGCTCTACCGCATCGCCCGGTCGATCCTGCGCGACGACGCCGAAGCCGAAGATGCGGTCCAGGATGCCTATCTCGCCGCGTTTCGCAACATCGCGGGTTTTCGCGGCGGCGCGCGCCTGTCCACATGGCTCGCCCGCATCGTCATCAACGAATCATATGGGCTTTTGCGCAAGCGCAGGCGTGCCGGTGTCGTTCTGCCGTTCAGTCCGCAGTCCGAACCGTGGGACGCTGGCGAGCCCGAGGAGGACGCCATGACCGAAGGCAGTTCCGAGCAGCCCGACGCCGCCGCGAGCCGCGGCGAAGTGCGCCAGCTGCTGGAGCGCAACATCGACGCGCTGCCGGATCAGTTCCGGACGGCGTTCATTTTGCGCGAAGTCGAGGAGATGTCGGTCGACGAGGCGGCCGCATGTCTCGGCGTACCCGCGGCAACCGTGCGCAGCCGGACATTTCGCGCGCGGGCGCTGCTGCGCGAAGCGATGGCGCGCGAAGTCGATGTCGCCACCGTGCACGCCTTCGGATTCGCCGGCGCCCGCTGCGACCGCATCGTCGCGGGCGTGCTCGCGCGCTGGCGGGAGCAGGGCTGATCGATTTTCCCCGGCGCATCCGGCCGGGCCCGCCGTACGTATAGCCCGAAGCAGGGCAATGTTTCATTCTCAGGAGATCACCATGAAAAACATCGGTATAGTCGTTGCTAGTGCTCTATTCCTCGCCGCAGGCAGCGTGGCCGCCCAGGCTCCGAACGACGCGCAGATCGCGCACATCGTCGTCACGGCGAACCAGGTCGACATCGACGCCGGGAAGCTGGCCGAAAAGATGGGAAGCACCAAGGCCGTCAAGGACTTCGGCAAGCAGATGGTCACCGACCATAGCGGCGTCAACAAGCAGGCGGTCGCGCTGGTCACCAAGCTCAAAGTCACGCCGGAAGACAACCCGACCAGCCAGAGCTTGAAGTCCGGCGGCCAAGAGAACGTGAAGAACCTGAAGACGCTCAAGGGCAAGGCGTTCGACAAGGCCTACATCGACCACGAAGTCGCCTACCACCAGCAGGTTCTGGACGCTGTCGACAAGACGCTGCTGCCGAGCGCCAAGAACGAGGAGCTCAAGGCGCTGATCACCAAGGTCCGCCCCGCGTTTGTTGCGCATCTGGAGCACGCCAAGATGCTGCAGTCCAAGATGTGAGGACCCGCAGGTATCGGCTCGCGCTCGCGTTGATTTGCGCGGGCGCGCTGCTGCCATTCGCTGTCGTTTTCGCCGCCGGTCCGGCTGACGCCGCGAGCGCTGCCAAGCCGGCGACGCATCGCGTCGTCATCGACGGTCTCAAGTACGAGCCCGAGACGCTGACGGTCAGGCGCGGCGACACGATCGTGTGGACCAACAAGGATCCGTTTCCGCACACGGTGACGGCGCCGGGCAAGTTCGATTCGCACGACATCGCGGCGAACGGCTCGTGGAAGTACGTCGCGCGCACCGCCGGCGATTACGCCTACATCTGCACGCTGCACCCAAACATGAAAGGCACGCTTCGGATCGAATAGGCCGCGGCCTTTGGGCTCTTTTCAGCCATTGCGCGCGACCTGCTCGCTCAGGCGCATTCCGGCCGGCACGAGCCAACGCTCGCCGAGGCGGAAAGCTCCTTCGATCAGAAGCGCCAGCGCCGCCGCCGGAATCGCACCGGCGAGCAGCATCGCGTGGTCATTGAGGGCGAGCCCGGTGACGATGCGTTCGCCATAGCCGCCGGCGCCGATGAATGCGGCGATCGTCGCTGTCCCGACGTTGATCACCGCTGAAGTCTTGATACCGGCGAGTATCGTCGGCGCGCCGAGCGGCAGCTCGATGTAACGCAGGATCGTTCCGTTTTCCAGGCCCAGCGACTGCGCCGCCTGCTTGACCCCTCGTCCAATCTGGGTCATCGCCGCGTGCGTGTTCCGCACGATCGGAAGCAGCGCATACAGCGCGAGTGCGAGGAATGCTGGAATCGCGCCGATGCGCCCGGTGATCGGGATCAGGAAGGCCAGGAGCGCCAGCGCCGGGATCGTTTGCACCACGCCTGTCATGCCCAGGATCACGCCTTCGCTGGCGGGCCGCCGCGCGGCGAGGATACCCAGCGGGATGCCCAGCGCAATGCTCGCCGCAAGCGAGGCGAACACCAGCAGCAAATGCTCGAGTGTCAGTCGCGCGAAATCCGGCCCGAACAGCTTTTGCCAGAAGCCGCTGCCCGACTCCGTCTGCGCATCGCTCGCCGGCGCCTTCGCGGATGAGGCGACCGCACTCGCAGGCGGCGCGCCGCCGGCAGATTTTTGCGCGAGGAAGTCGCGCGCCACGGTGACGAAGCTTTTGCCCTCGAGCTCGGCTTCGGCATTCATCCGCCGCATCGAGGCATCGTCGATCCGGCCTTCGAGGCGCCGGAATGCGGCGAAGGTGCGCGGCAGGCGCTGCGGCAAGTCGGCGCGGTAGAGCAGCACGGCATCGTAGCGCGGGAAATAGTTGCGATCGTCGCTGAGCACCGTCAGACCGTACTTGTCGATCTTGGCGTCGGTCGAATAGATATCGATCGCATCGACCTGGCGCTGGGCGATCGCCTCGTAGGCGAGACCGTGATCGAGCCCGCGCGGCGTCTCGTAGGGAAGCTCGTAGGCGCGCTTCAATCCGGGCCAGCCGTCGGCCCGCCCGATGAATTCCTGCGACAGCCCGAGCCGGAGCTCCGGATGCGACTTGAGATCGGAGAGCCGCGTGATTCCCTTGGCGCGCGCGTCGTCGGAGCGCATGGCCAGCGCGTAAGTGTTGTTGAACCCCAGCGGCACCGCGACGCCGAGGCCCATCGCCGCGAGCTTGGCGTCGACCTCCGGCAGCGGCGGCACGGAGTCGAGCTTCAGTATCTCCTTGGCTATCGTGCCGGTGTATTCGGGATAGACATCGATGCTGCCCTGCGTCAGGGCACCGAGCACGATCGCCGTGTTGCCCAGCCCCTGGCGGTGCACGACCGTCGCTTCGCCGGCGCCTTGCGCCGTCTGCGCGAGAATCTCACCGAGGATGTAGGATTCGGTGAAGCGCTTGGAGCCGACGTTGAGCGGCGCCGCCGATGCCGCGCTGGGGCCGAGCATAACGACAATAGCGAGGGCGAATCCGATTCGCGCAGCGAGGCACGGGGCATTCATGGCGCATATTGTAGGCGCATGACCGACACAGGGCCGGCAGACGAAACTATCATGGCGCCGCGAATTCAAAGCCCTAGGGGGTGAGCCGGCAGCATCATGCAGATACCAAAAACAGTCTGGGTTCTTGCCGCGATTGCGGCCATCGTCGCAATCACGCTGGCTTTCTTCGACTGGAACTGGCTGCGCGGCCCATTGGCGAGCTACCTTTCCGCGCAAGTCGGACGGCCGGTCAAGATCGAGGGGAATTTTCGCGTCGCGCTGTCGACCAGGCCGCTGCTGACCGCCGACTATCTGACGGTTGGCAACGCGCCGTGGAGCACTGAGCCGACCATGGCGAGCGCACAGCGCGTCAACGTCCGCTTGGACCTTCGCTCGCTATTGTTCGGGCCCCTCGTACTGCATGAAGCCAGCATGGTGCGCCCGCGGCTGCTGCTCGAAAAAAGCGCGGACGGAAAGGAGAACTGGGAAATCGGCGGCGCGGGGCCGCCGGCACTGCCCTTGCCCGGCCGTCTGAAGATCGAGGATGGCGTTATCCACTACCGCGATCCGGGTGCGGGGACCGACGTCAGCGTCAACATCGCGTCGTCGGCATCTTCGGTGAGCGGAGCGACACCGGTGCATTTTTCGGGCGCCGGGCGCCTGCGCAACAGCGCCTTCACGATCGAGGGCGACGCCGAATCCTTGCTCGCGCTCGAGGATCGCCACCAGCCGTATCGCCTCCGCGTCAAGGCGCGCGCGGGCGATACCAATGCCCAATACGATGGTACCGTCATCCCAGCCAGGCTCGACAGCGTCGACGGCATGCTGATGCTGCAGGGACGCGATCTGTCGCAGCTCTATCCGATCATTCCAGTGCCGTTTCCGTGGACGCCTCCGTATCGCCTGAGCGGCCGGCTAAAGCACGACAAGGCGCTGTGGTCGTTCCATCAATTCGCCGGCAAGGTCGGCGACAGCGACCTTGCGGGGAGATTCGACGTCGATCGCAGTAGAGAAAGACTGCTGGTCGATGCCGACCTCGTGTCGCAGTCGCTCAATTACAAGGACCTGGGCGGCCTGATCGGTCTGCCGCCGGCTGCGGAGACGCCGAGCGTGAAAAGCGCGGCCCAAAAAAAGGAAACGGCCAAGCGCGCGCAAACCGGACGCGCACTGCCGACCAAGCCCTATGACCCGAACCACTTCCAGGCGATCGACGCGAAAGTCCATCTGAGGGGCAAGCGCTTCATGGCTTCGGATCTGCCGCTGGACAACCTGAACGCCGTGCTCGATTTGCATGGAGGCATCCTCACGCTGCAACCGCTCGATTTCGGAGTTGCCGGCGGGCATGTCGTCTCGACCCTGGTGATGGACGCCCGCGAAAAGGTATTCCGGACAAAAGGCGAGATGACAGTCCGCAATGTCGAGCTCAGCAAGATCCTGCCCAAGCTCAAGCCGCCGGAAGGGAGCGCCGGCAAGGTTGGCGGTCAGGCTCACTTCGTTGCGACGGGCAATTCGATTGCCGACATGCTGGCCACGAGCAATGGCGAAGCGGCGCTGATCAGCTGGGGCGGCGAAGCGAGCGAGCTTTCGATCGTGTTGACCAATCTGGACCTTGCGCGCGCTGCACAGCTGCTGCTGAAGGGCGATGACAAAGCCGCGATCCGCTGCGTCGTGGCCGATTTCGTCGCCGAGGACGGGCGCATGGCCGCCAAGACGCTGGTGATCGACACCGATGCCGAAAAAATTGTCGGGGCAGGCACCATCGATTTTGCGAAGGAGCGCTATGACCTGACGCTCAATGCCGAGTCGAAGCGCCCGAGCCTTCTGGCCCTGCGTGGGCCGATTGTGGTCGATGGCAGCTTCAGCGCGCCGCAAGTGCACCCGGCGGTGGGCCCGCTAGCCGCGCGGGTAGCGAGCTCGGTCGCCCTTGGCGCGCTGAATCCGCTAGCCGCCTTGCTGCCGCTGATCGACACCGGGGGCGGCAAGGACGCCGACTGCAGAGGACTGATGCAGGAGGCCAAGGAAAACGTGCAAGCGCGCAGCACCGTTCCGGCGCGCGGCGCGGCGCTCGAGCTGTCGTCCAAGCGCTAGCGACCCTGGGCCACTGGCGTCGGCCGCGGCAACGGCGTAGGCTGATTTTCGATCGGGTACAAAGCTCGATCGTTAATAGCCACGAGGGGATGCACATGCGAACATTGTCGGAGTACCTCGGTCGATTTCAAACCGTCGCTATCGGCAAGCGGCCGCTGGCAATCGTTGCCGTCGTCGTTGCGATGCTGGCCGCGGGCTGCGCCCAGCAGCCGGAGCGCGGCTCGATCGCGAGCGTTTCGCCGCCGCCTCCGCCTTGGACGCTCCAGACGTCGACGATGCGCTGGAACGACTATGCATGCGACGTCATTGCGCGCAACCAGGCCGGGCAGTTCCCGGCGGCGCGCACGCTCGCCTATGTCAATCTGGCGATCAACAATGCGATTATCACTGCGCGCCAGCAGGGTCGCCGGCCCGACGGCGCGATCAGCGGAGCGGCCGCAACGACGCTGGTGGCTTTTTTTCCCAAAGAGGAGGAAGTGATAGGCCAGCGCCTGGCAGGTGAAATGGCGGCGATGGGAATCGACGGACAGGCGGAATTCGCTGCGGGCGTGGATGTCGGCCGCTCGGTGGCGACCGTCGTCATTGCGGCTGCCAAGTCCGATCGGTCCGATCTGGTGTGGGCCGGCCCGCTGCCGGCCGGCGCAGACAAATGGTCGAGCCGGGCACAACCGCCGCGCCCGCCGCTTGGGCCTCGGCAGGGCGAGATTCGCCCATTCTTTCTCGCCAGCGGCGCCGACTATCGGGCCCCGCCGCCACCGGGGTACGACTCGCCGGCTTTTCGGGCAAATCTAGCGGAGGTCCGCGCGATTTCCGATCGGCGCAGCATCGAGCAAGTGCGCATCGCGCAATATTGGGAGGGCCTGACGGGCTCGTTCAACGCGGGCTACTGGAACGACGTGACAAAAAGGGCGATCGTCGCGCACAGGCTTGGCGAGGCCGACTCGGCGCGCGTGCTCGCGCTGGTCCATATGGTCGCCGTCGATGCGACCATCGCCTGCCACGATTCCAAATACGTGTACTGGGTCCCCCGGCCAACGCAGCTCGACCCGGGCATTCACCTGGCGATCGCCGTCCCGAATCACCCGTCGTACCCGAGCAATCATGCATGCATCTCGGGTGCCATCGGCCTGGTTCTGGACGCGCAATTCCCGGACGAGGGCGGCCGATATTTCGCGATGGCGCGCGAAGCCGGCGAATCCCGCATCTATGGCGGCATCCATTACCGCTTCGACATCGACGAGGGATTCGTGATCGCGCGCAAGGTCGCGGCGCGCGCGCTGGCGACCGGAGTTCCCGTCGACCGACCGTTCGTCCCGATCGGGGGCTAGGTCCGAAGCGAACGCGGCTATCCCACTGCCTGCCGCATCCGCGCGCTTCGCCGCTGCAAAGCGCCGACGGCGATCATCAGCGTCAGTGAGATCGCTATCAGCATCGTCGCCGCCGCGGCTATGGTGAGACTTATGTTGTCGTTGATGCCGGCGAACATCTGACGCGGCAGCGTGCGCTGCGCGGGCCCGGCCATCAGCAAGACGACGACGACCTCGTCGAACGATGCCGCGAACGCGAACACCGCGCCCGACGCCACGCCCGGCAGGATCAATGGCAGCATGACGCGGCGAAACGTCGTGAGCTGCGAAGCGCCGAGGCTTTCCGCCGCGCGGAGCAGCGTGCGGTCGAACGCGGAAAGCGTGGCCAGCACGGTGATGACGACGAACGGCACACCGAGCGTTGCATGCGCGAGGATGAGGCCGAGGTAGCCGTCGGTGAGGCCGAGCGGCGCGAAGGCGAAGTAGACGCCGACGGCGATAATGACCACCGGTACGACCATCGGCGAGATCAGCATCGCCAGCACCAGCGCCTGAGCCGGAAAGCGTGCGCGCCAGATGCCGAGCGCCGCCATCGTCCCGAGAACGGTGGCCAGCACCGTCGCCGATATGCCGATGATGAGGCTGTTCTGCAGCGATGACAGCCAGAACGACGAAGTGAAGAAGTCCTGGTACCAGCGCAGGCTCAATCCCGGCAGCGGATAGTAGAAGAAAGATCCCGAGGAAAACGACAGCGGCACGATGGTCAGGATAGGCGCGACCAGGAACAGCAGCACTGCGCCGGTCAGCACGATCAGGCCGACGCGGGTGAGCCGCTCGCCAAGCGTTGCGGTCGGGTTTCGCGCCATTGCGTCAGCCCAGCCGCATCCGCTCGACGCCGACCATGCGGTTGTACACCGCGTAGAGCAGCAGTGTCGCGGTAAGCAGCATGATCGACAGCGCCGCAGCCATGCCCCAGTTGACGGTCTTGCTGGCGTAGAAGGCGATGAAGTAGCTGATCATCTGGTCTTCGGCGCCGCCGACCAGCGCCGGCGTGATGTAGTAGCCCAGCGCCTGGATGAAAACCATCAGGCAGCCGGCGCCGATGCCCGCCAGCGTCTGCGGGACGAACACGCGCCGGAACGCAGTGAACGGCCTGGCGCCGAGCGAGGATGCGGCACGCACGTACGAAGGCGGAATGCCGCGCATCACGCTGTACAGCGGCAGGATCATGAACGGCAAGAGCACGTGCACCATCGCCACGTAGACGGCGAAGCGGTTGTAGATCATCTTCAGCGGCTCGTGCACCAGCCCGAGCGACATGAACAGGCTGTTCAGCACGCCTTCCTTCTGCAGCAACACGACCCAGGCGACGGTGCGCACCAAGAGCGAGGTCCAGAACGGAAGCAGCACCAGGAACAGCAGCATGCCCGCGCGTCCCGGCGGTTGCGCGGCGATCACATAAGCGACCGGGTAGCCGAGTACCAGGCAGATCAGCGTCACCATCGCCGAGATCCACAGCGTGCGTCCGAGAACGTCGCGAAACACGCGCTGCTCTACCGGGCCACCGGTGATCGAACCGTCGGCGTCGCGCTGCAGGTCGAGCGCCGCGAGCAGGTAGAAGTCGGTGACCGGACCTCCGGCGCGGCGTATCGCGGCCCAGGTTTCGCGCTCGCCCCACTTCGGATCGATGCCGATCAGCGTTTCTTTCGCCGGCGCCGACAGCTCGTCGGGCAACTGCCTGCCGGTGGTGAACAGCAAGCTGCGAAAGCCCGGCTCATCGTAATTCAGGCGCGTGGCGGCGCTCGCCAGGGTGCCTGCGGCGCGCGCCGCGCGAATGTCGGCCACAAGCGCCGCGTACGCCGACTCCGACGGAAGCCCGCCGCCGTCCCAGCTTTTGAGCGCGCTCGTTACCGCCGGCAGGATGCGCGCCACATCGGTATCGATGATGCCTCGCGCGAGCATCGCAGCGATCGGCACGACGAAGCACGCCGCGAGAAAGACGAACAGTGGCAGCACGAGTGCCGCCGCGCGCCATTGCTCGCGACGGCGGCTTCGGCGCAGCGCCCGGCGCAGATTCGCCGGATCGCGGTCGACGCTTGCCAGCGCGGCGTGGACGGCACCCGCCGCGCCGCGCAGCATCGGTTTCTCGCCTTTAGTTACCGATGGAACCGACTACTTGGCGACCCAGGCGTTGAACCGCTGTGACAGCTTGTCCAGGTTCTCCAGCCAGAACTTGTCGTTGATCGGCAGCGCAGACGCCATGTTCTGCGGCGCGGTCGCGAGCTCCGGCAGCACGTTCTTGTCGATCAGCGCGGTCGATGCCTTGGTCGTCGGGCCGTACGGGATCTTCGGCGGCAGGTTCTTCTGGTTCTGCGGATCGTTGACGAACTGCAGGAAAGTCTCGGCCTGCGCCTTATTCGGCGAGCCTTTCATGATCACCCACGAGTCGATCGTGTAAAGGTTGTTGGTCCAGACGATCTTGAAGTTCTTCTTGTCCTTGTCGTTCGCCGCGGCGATCCGGCCGTTGTAGGCGTCGGTCATCGCCACTTCGCCGGACGCGAGCAATTGCGGCGGCTGCGAGCCCTTTTCCCACCAGACCATGTTCGGCTTGATCTCGTCGAGCTTCTTGAACGCGCGATCGACGCCGGCCGGCGTGCCGAGCGTCTTGTACACGTCCTTCGGCGCGACGCCGTCAGCCATCAGCGCGATCTCGAGCGTCGTTTTCGCGCCCTTGCGCAGCGCCCGCTTGCCCGGCCATTTCTTCACGTTCCAGAAATCGGCCCAGGATTTCGGCACGTCGCCTTTGATCTTGTCGCCGTCGTAGGCAAGGATGAAGCTGTAGACGATCGCGCCGACGCCGCAATCGTTGACCGCGTCGGGCAGGTACTTGTCCTTGCCGCCGAGCTTGGCCCAGTCGATCTTTTCATACAGGCCTTCCTCGCAGCCGAGCAGCAGCTCCTCGGACTCGACCTGGACGACATCCCAGTTATTGTTGCCGCCCTGGATCTTGGCGCGCAGCGTACCGACGCCGCCATCCCAGTTTTCCTCGGTCATGTTGACCTTGGTTTTTTCCATGAACGGCTTGAAATAGACCTCGCGCTGCGCATCCTGATAGGCGCCGCCCCACGACACGACAGCCAGGTCGCGCGCAAAGGCCGTCGCCGACAGCATCGATGCAATCGCGGCGAACGCAACGGCAGTTACCTTGTTGCTGAACATGGTGCTCTCCTCAACCTAGTTTTCCTGCGCAAAGACGCGGCAGTGTTCGGGTTCCCAGAACATTTCCACCGCCGCGCCGATATCGGGTATCGCGTGCGCCTCGCTGATCGGACGCTTTACCGTGAACTCCTCGCTCCCACTCAGCGCCACGCGCGCACGGACGTGGTCGCCGAGATAGACGATCTCGCGCAGCGTGCCGGCAAGGCTGCAGCCGCGCGGCTGGTCGATTGTATGCCCGGCCAGATGGATTTGCACCCGCTCCGGGCGCAGCGAAACAGTGACGGCGCCGCCGTCCTGCACAGGCTCGACCAGCGTGCCTTCGATCCGGGCGTCGCTGTCCTTGATCCGGATCATGCAGCGGCCATCGGCGGTCGCCTCGGTCCTGCCGTCGAGACGGTTGTTCTCGCCGATGAAGCGGGCGACGAAGGCGTTTTGCGGGTATTCGTACATCTCTTTGGGCGTGTCCAGCTGCTGGATCCGGCCGCGGTGGAACACCGCGATCCGGTCCGACATCGTCAGCGCCTCGGACTGATCATGGGTTACGTAGACCATCGTGACGCCCAGGCGCTGGTGCAGCCGCCGGATCTCGAGCTGCATCTGCTCGCGCAGCTGCTTGTCGAGCGCGCCCAACGGCTCGTCCATCAGAATCAGCTTGGGCTCGAACACCAGCGCGCGGGCGACCGCGACGCGCTGCTGCTGGCCGCCGGAAAGCTGCGCCGGCCGCCGGCTGCCGAAACCTGACAGCTGAACCATGTCCAGCGCCCGGTCGACCCGCGCTCCGATCTCCGCGACCGGCACGCCGCGAACCGACAACGGAAAGCCGATGTTGTCCGCGACGCTCATATGCGGAAACAGCGCATAGTTCTGGAACACCATGCCGATATTGCGCTGGTGCGGCGGCATATGGGACAGCGACTTGCCTTCGAGCAGGATCTGCCCTCCGGTGGGCGTCTCGAAACCTGCGAGCAGCATCAGCGTCGTCGTCTTGCCCGAGCCCGACGGGCCTAGCAAAGTCAGGAACTCGCCTCGTTCGATATCCAGATCGAGATCGTCGACGACGCGGGTGATGCCATCGTAGCTTTTTTCGACGCCGACGAAGCGGACGATGGGTTCGGACGGGTTCATGCGCGTGGCAGTGAGGGGGCAATCATCGTCCCTTGCCGGCCATCCGGTCAACGCGGGCCGGTAGGCCGGCAGCGTCGTCAGGCGAGACCCTTTTCCTTCACCATCGCCCAGGTATCGTCGAGCGCCTTGCCGAAGCACGCCATCATGTCGTCGACCTCCGCTTCGCTGATGATCAGCGGCGGGCTGAATGCCACGATGTCGCCGGGCATGTTGCGAAAGATCGCGCCGTGGTGCTGGGCGCGACGGACCAGATGCGCGGCGACGCCTGCCTTCGGCGCGAAGCTCTCGCGGGTCGCCTTGTCACGCACCAGCTCGACGGCGCCGATCAAACCGATGCCGCGCGCGTCACCGATCAGCGGATGCGCGGCGTAGCTCCGGATCGCCGCCTGCAGCCGGGGACCGAGGCGACGTACCGCGCCGACGATGTCGCGCTCGGCGTAGATCTTGAGCGTCTCGAGCGCGACGGCAGCCGGAACCGGATGCGACGAATAAGTGTAACCATGGCCGAAGATGCCGAGCTTGTCGCTTTGCGCGAGGAGAATGTCGTATAACGCATTCGACACCATCGTGGCCGAGATCGGCAGGTAGCCGGCCGAAAGCGCCTTGGCGACGGTGATCATGTCGGGCTCGAGATTGAACGTCTGCGAGCCAAACAGGTTTCCGGTGCGGCCGAATCCGCAGATGACTTCGTCGACGACGAACAGAATGTCGTATTTCTTCAGGATCGGCTGGATGCGGTCGAAGTAGGTCGCCGGCGGAACGATGACGCCGCCCGCGCCCATCACCGGCTCGGCGAAAAACGCCGCCACCGTGTCGGGATCCTCGTGAACGATCAACGCCTCGAGATTGGCGGCCAGCCGTTCCGCGAACGCTTCTTCGATCTCGCCCGCACGCGCGCCGCGATAATAGTACGGCGCGTCGGTGTGCAGAATGCGCGCGATCGGCAGATCGAAATCATCGTGCGCGAATGCAAGCCCGGTCAGGCTCCCGCTCGCGATCGTCACGCCGTGATAGGCACGCTTTCGCGAGATGATCTTTTTCTTCCCCGGGCGGCCGAGCGCATTGTTGATGTACCACGCCAGTTTTATCGCCGTGTCGTTCGCCTCGGAGCCCGAGTTGGCGAACAGCACCTTGCCCATCCCAGCCGGCGCGATGCCTATCAACCGCTCGGCGAGCTCGGTGCTGATCGCCGGAACCTTGCCTCCGAAGCTGTGGTAGAACGGCAGCTCGCACATCTGCCGGTAGGCGGCGTCGGCGAGCCGTCGCTCGGAGAATCCGAGCGATGCGCACCACAGCCCGGCCATGCCTTCGAGATACCGCCGTCCCTGATCATCGTAGACGTAGACGCCGTCGCCGCGGGTGATGACCAGCGGCCCGTCGTTCAAAACCGCGCGCAGGTTGGTCGATGGATGCAGATGGAACGACTGATCGCGGCGGGCAGCCGCTGAGATCGGCGACATCGGGATTCCTCGGGATCGGATCGGCAGAGCGAGTCCGTTGCCGTCGATTGTTTCCCCTGGCGCCGATCCCGTCAATGCCGGTGCGCGCGATCGGGTTGCGGCCAGGCCAGCCGCGTCAGCGCTTGCTCGGAGTGCGCTCCCTGATCAGCATTGCGCACCCGCTCATCATTGCATAGGCGAACGCTGTCCAATACCAATGCGCGACGAACATCACGGCCAGGACGCCGAGGTCGAAGACCATCGCCTGCAGCGGCGGAGCGGTCGGCAGGCTGACCGGACGGGAGCCCGGGCCGCCGATCAGCGCGGTCGCGCAGTTAGCCAGCGTCCACCAGGTGAACGCAGTGATCGCGTACTGCGCCCAGCCGACCTGCGCGACGATCGCAAAATACAAACCTGCGGCGAACACTCCGTTCGAGGCGATCCAATCCAGCCTGCGGTCCATCGTCAGCCTTTCCTGTGACTGCATTTCATCGGGGCGCGAGTTTGGTAGCTGGGTGCAAGCATGTCAATAGTGACCGCTGTGCTCGCCGACGGGCGACCGGCGCACGCGCAATTCGGGCTTGAGCTTCAACGTCCATTCGACGTCGACACGACGCTTGCCGGTGACGTCGACACTCCTCTTGGTCGCAGCCTCGCCGCCTTCGAGCTGCGGGTGCCATACCCTCACGACGTAGTTCCTGGGCGGCAGGTCGGCGATCACCGCCTTGCCGTCGGCGCGGGTCTTGGCGAAATACGGAGATTCGGATACGTAAATGTAGCCGACCATCCAGTCGTGGATATTGCACCCGAGGACGACGACGCCGGGCGTATCGAACACCACCGGCTGCGCCGGCACGCCGGCGTAGAGCGGAAGCTCGAAGCGCTTGGCCGGCGAGAACGAATAAACGTG
>Ga0207711_10000316_pt1 | contig 51683 bp, 50 predicted proteins | sample KBSS34metaG_FD_184401 | JGI IMG/M metagenome (GOLD analysis project Ga0207711, IMG submission 184401) | Switchgrass rhizosphere microbial communities from Kellogg Biological Station, Michigan, USA - KBS S3-4 metaG (SPAdes) (version 2) | ecosystem: Host-associated > Plants > Roots > Rhizosphere... | reverse complement strand
CGATCGTTCTCGCTGGCCTATCAGCTGGCGGTGCTGGAGCACGGCCCCCTGCTCGATCAGCTGGCCGACCGGGCCGGGCCGCCGGACCGGCCGACGCGCAACCTGCTGAAGGTCTCGCTGGCCAACTCGCTCGCGGCCGGCGTGCTGATGCCCTACCAGGCGTTCCACGACGCAGCCGAGGCCACCGCCTATGACATCGAGCTGATCCGCGCGCGCTTCGGCGTGTCGTTCGAGCAGGCCTGCCATCGGCTGACCACGCTGGCCCGGCCCGGTCAGCGCGGCGTGCCGTTCTTCATGGTCCGCGTGGATTCGGCGGGCAACATCTCCAAGCGGTTCGCCGGGTCGGCCTTCCCGTTCTCGCGGTTCGGCGGGGCCTGCCCGCGCTGGAACATCCATTCCTGTTTCCGCACGCCAGGCCGGATCATCAGTCAGATCGTCGAGACGCCGGACGGTCAGCGCTATTTCACCATCGCGCGCACGGTGGCGCGGATCGCCACGCCCTACGCCGGCGAGGATTCGGAGCTGGCGGTCGGCATGGGCTGCGAGCTGAAGTACGCCGAGCGGCTGGTCTATTCGCGGGGCCTGGACCTGAAGGATCCGGTCGCGACGCCGATCGGTCCGGCCTGCCGGATCTGCGAGCGGCCGGCCTGCCCGCAGCGCGCGGCCGAGCCGATCAACCGCACCTTGATGGTCGACGACTTCACCAAATCGATCTCGCCCTATCCCTTCGCCACCACTTAGGCGCTGCCGGCGCTGGCTTTACGCCGTATTCCGTGCGCAAAATTTTCCCCAGTATTTCGGGGGATGAGACCCATATGGCCCAAGCCGCCGCGGTTCAGGCGACCGATCGTTTCGAGCGCAAGCGCGAGGCGATCCTCGATGCGGCGACGGTGTTGCTCAACACTCGCGGTGTGAAAGGCCTGACGCTGGGCGTGGCGGCCGCCGCCGTCGATCTGTCGACCACCAGCGTGACCTACTATTTCAAGCGCAAGGACGACCTGGCCGCGGCCTGCATGCAGCGCGGCGTGGCAGCCTTGATGGAGATCGTCCAGGCGGCGCTCAGCGAGGCCACGCCGCAGGCGCAACTTCATACCCTGCTCAGCCTCTACCTGGAGCGGGTGCGCCGCGCCGCGGTCGGCCAGGCGCCGGCGCTGCCCAACCTGTCGGACCTGCGCGCGCTGTCGATGCCGCAACGAGGCGAAGTGGCAGGCGCCTACATGAAGGTGTTCCGCAAGCTCAGGACAATGTTCGAAGCGCCGGAGCTCAGCTGGCTGTCGCGCGGGCGACGTACGGCGCGCACGCTCCTGCTGTTCGAGCAGCTGTTCTGGGCCAACGCCTGGCTGCCGAAGTACGATCCGGAGGACTACGGCCGCATCCGCGAGCGGATGTTCGACATCCTGTCCGGCGGTCTGGCCGCCCCCGATCAGGCCTGGAAGCCGTTGCCGATTCCGACCCAGGAGGTCGCGCCGCGCGACCGCCAGGCGATGAGCCGCGAGACCTTCCTGCTGGCCGCCACCCGGCTGATCAACGCGCGCGGCTACCGCGGCGCCTCGGTCGACAAGATCTCCGCCGAGCTCAACGTCACCAAGGGCAGCTTCTACCACCACAACGACGCCAAGGATGACCTGGTGGTCTCCTGCTTCGATCGCACCTTCGAGGTGATGACCCGGGTGCAGCGCCTGGCCATGGACCTGCCCGGCGATCAGTGGACGCGGCTGTCCAGCGCCGCCGCCGCGCTGGCGGAATACCAGCTCTCCGACCACGGGCCGTTGCTGCGCACCTCGGCGCTGGCGGCGCTGCCGGAGACGATCCGGCGCGAGATGGTCAAGCATTCGGACCGCGTGTCGGACCGCTTCGCCTCGATGATCTCCGACGGCATCGCCGAGGGGTCGGTGCGCGCGGTGGACCCATTCATCGCCGCCCAGATGCTGAACGCCACCCTGAACGCGGGCGCCGAACTGGGCTTCTGGGTGCCCGGCGTGAGCAGCAAGGCTGCGCCCGCGGTCTTCGCCCGACCGCTGCTGATGGGCGTGTTCGCGCGCTAGTCCGACCTAGACGGACAGGTCCGGCGCGGGCGACGTCCCGGCCGCGACGTGGGCCTCCTCGGCCAGGGCCGCAGCCTGCGCGAGGGTTTCGAGGTTGTGCTCGTGGGTCTCGCGGTCGAGCCGGTAGAACAACAGCACCGCCACCGACCCGCCGTTGAAGATCAGGATGCACGGCAGGTAGAGGACCGCCAGGTGGTGCACGATGGCCGGATCGACCGTCCCTGGGACCGCATGGGTGGGAAAGCCCACGAAGGTGATCAGCGACCCGGCCACCAGCGCGCCCAGGCCGAGGGTGAACTTCGACACCAGGCCGTTGGCCGCGAACAAGAGGCCCTCGGATCGGGCGCCGGACTTGGCCGCGTGGTCGGTGGCGACATCGGCGATCATGGAGGTCAGGATCACGATGCCCATCAGGCCGAGCGCGGCGCTCACCAGTACGTCGGTGAACAGCAGGATGTAGATCGCCCACGAACCTTCGACAGGATGGAAGAGGCCCAACAGCCAGCCGCCGATCGGAATCATCGAGGTGAAGACCGAAACCGTGAAGAGGCCCAGCATCGCGCCCTTCTTGCCGAAGCGGCGCGAGATCATCGGCGCCACCACGATGCCGATCACCGACGCCAGCAGGCCGCCTATGGCCACCGGTCCGATGGCCTGTGGCTTCAGATGCCACAGGTGCAGGTAGAAATAGTTGGAGAGCGCCGAGGTGATGCCAACCCCGGTGCCGCCCAGGACGCCGGAACTCATGACCACGACCAGGCCGGGGTGCTTGATCGCGGAGAAGATCTCGTGCGCCACCTCGCCCATCGACATCCTGACCTTCTCCGGCTGGTGCAGGTACTTGATGCGGTTGTGGGTGGCGGCGGTCGACACCAGGATGCTGACGAAGACCACGACCGCAGCCATGGTCCCGAACTGGGCGTAGCGCTCGCGGTTCAGCGCCCCCAACGGGTTGGCGGCGTCCTGTCGTAGGAAGACTGACAGGAGCAGGATCGTCACCACGGCCAGCGTGCCGATGGCGAAGAACCATCGATAGGCGAGGAGCGAGGTCCGCTCGTTGTAGTCAGGGGCCAGTTCCGGGGCGAGCGCGGAGGAGGCGATCTCATAGCTCGCGACGGAAATCCTGACGCCGATCATCATCACGACGCCCAGCACCATGATCTCCCCGGGCGACAACCCTTGGGGCGGATGCCAGAGCAGGTAGAAGAAGACCCCCGCCGGCAGGGCTGCGGCGTACATGAAGGGGTGCCGGCGTCCCCATCGCGACCGGAAGTGGTCCGACCACCGGCCGATCAGCGGATCAAGCACAACGTCGGCCATCAGCGAGACCATGATCGCCACGCCGACGAGGACGGCGGGAACACCGATCACCTGGTTGAAGTAGAGCTGCAGGACCGACCCGGCGAGCGTGGCGGCGGAGACGCCGTAGGCGATGGAGCCCAGCCCGTAGGATAGCTTGGTCGGAAATCTGAGCGGCGGCGGCGTAAGCGCGGGCGGAAACTCGGTTCGGCTCATGCTGCCATGAGCCCCGCGCCAGAGCCGCTGCACGCCATGCCGACCTCCCGCCGCGGATCGCGGCCTTCGTCGGGCGTTGTCGATGGCGTACGCGCCATTGCCGCCCGCTCTTGAGCCTTCGACCGTGCGGGCATGCCCTAGGGGACGTCAACGACTTTGATCTTACATTGTAGACACGTTCGAAGACCCGGCATGGGACCTGCGAAAATCCACCGCAAAAGCAAAGGGCGCGCCCTTGCGGGCGCGCCCTCCGATCCGGATTTCACCGGTCTCTAGAAGCGGTACTGGAACTCCACGCCGTAGGTGCGCGGCGGGGTCAGCGCGTAGCTGGTGGTGAAGCCCTGCACGGCGTTGAAGGTCCCTGGCACGGTCGCCGGGAGGCCCCGGCAGGGAGAGGCCCCGCCGGTGCATGGGGCGAGGCCCAGCGCGGCGATCGTCGAACCAGCGAAGGTGCCCGTCTGGCGGCTGGCCGAGGCGCCACCGTCGTAGCCCAGGCTGTTCCCGATATTCTTGATGTAGGCGATGACCGAGAACTTGTTGTCCTTCTGCTTCCAGGTCACCCGCGCGTCCCACTGGTCCCAGGAGGGCGCGGCGCCGAGGGGGCGCGTGAACAGGTTGGAGTACTGCTTGTCTCGCCAGACGTAGGTGACCGACGGGGACACCGTGCCCATCTCCGTCACCCAGCTGTAGGTGGCGTTGAACGCCACCTTGTTCTTCGGTGACTGAGGCAGCTGGCTGCCCTTCAGGTTCTGCGGCCGCTGCACGAAGCCAGTGTTGACGTCGCAGAGCGGGTTCGGGTTCGGGTTGGTCGCGGTGACCGTGCTGCCCGTGCCCGTGCAGGCGACGAGCGCCCCTGGCGTCAGCGGATGAGCCCCGGGGGCGACAGCCTCGGGGTCCGTCGGATCGACGATCCCCGTCAGTTCCTCCACCCGGCTGTCGTTGTAGTCGTAGGAGACGTAGAGCGTCAGGTTGTCGATCGGCACCCAGGTCGCCTCGATCTCCGCGCCCTTGATGGAGGACTTGGGGATGTTGAGGTAGCGGCTCTGACTGACGGCCAAGGCGCCGGTGTTGTTCACGACGGTCAGCGGAGCCTGGTAGCCGAGCAGGTCTTCGTAGAAGACATCGATGTTGACCTGCAGCCGGCTGCCGAAGTTCTTCTTCATGCCGGCTTCGTAGTCGTTCACGTGCTCGGCGTTGGTGTAGGGGAACTGGCCCAGAGTGCTGGTCACGCCCGAGTTGACGCCGCCCATCAGATAGCCGCGGGAGTAGGACACATAGAAATTGGTGTCGCGGTCCGGCTCCCACTGCAGACGTCCTGTGCCCGTTGTGGCTTCCCAACTGGCGTCATACTTCCGGCTTGCGAAGCCGTCGGCGAAGGAGATGCCGCCCGGGTTCCCGTTGTTGACCACCCCCTGCGGGACCCCGCTGAGGAAAACGACGGACGACGAGCCGGTGATGTCGATGGGCGGCGTAAGGGTGCCCAGCAGCTCCGGCGTGGTGCTGCAGGCCGTCGTCGCGAAGCACAGCAGGCGCACGGACTCCGTGCCCTTCAGGCCATCGTGGTTCCACCGCAACCCGAGGGTCGCCGTGAACTGGTCGAGGAACTTGTAGCTGACCTGCCCGAAGACTGCGTAGGACTCCTGCTCGAAGTCCGTTCGGTTGTCGAAGATCCGCCGCCGGAAGTCGAGCGGCGCCGGCCCGGTGAGCGCGGGCGCAGCGGCGGTGATCGGACCGTCGAGCTGCGTCTGGTCGTGCATGGTCGTAAAGACCGGCTGCTTGTAGCCTTCCTTGTACCAGTAGAGGCCGCCGATCCATTGGAGCGGTCCGTCGCCGGTGGAGGACAGGTTCAGCTCATGGCTGAGGTTGTGGTAGTCCTCCTGGTAGGTGGACGAGTACCGCGGATTGATCGTCAACGCCGAGCAGACGCCGATTGCCTGGAACGTGGGCGAGCAGGTGGGGTTCGGGGGCCCGGAGACCGCCGCATTCCGGATCGGGATCTGGAACGACTGGACGGCGCCGCCATCGAGGTCGGAGATCAGGGTGTAGTGATAGTTGAGGCCACCCCCGATGTACTTCAGGTCCATGTTGTCGAGGTGGTACGTCCACTGGGTCGAGAACGAATAGGTCTCATCCAGCGAAACCGTCTGCTTGGTGTCGGAGGCGAACTTTCGCGGGTCGCTGGTGGCCGGGTTGGTGCAGCCCAGCGGCGACAGGTTCACGACGTTGGCCACCACGCCCCCGGGAGCGCAGGCAAAGCCCGGGGAGACGAAGGTCGTGCCGAACTCGCCGACGCCGAACGGACCGGGGCCGTAGCCGGAGCGCGCGCCCGGGCCGCCTGAGCCGTTGTTCCAGCCGGAGACGTAGACCTTGCTCCACATATCCAGGTGGTCACCGAACTTCGCCTGCACTTGGCCTTCCAGGTAGAACTGATCGATGACGTTGCCCTCGGAGGGCATGCCCGGGACGACGTTGGTGAAGTAGCCCTCGCGCTGCTTTTCCCAGTTGCCGGCCAGGCGGAACTGGAGCCCCGGCGCCAGCGGGCCGGAGATGGCCGCCTCGAACAGGGTGCGCTCATAGTTCGCCACCGTGGCGCGCACCTCGCCGTAGAATTCCTCCGTCGGGCGCTTGGAGATCACGTTGATCGCGCCGCCCATGGAGTTGCGCCCGTAAAGGGTGCCTTGCGGGCCGCGCAGCACCTCGATGCGGTCGGTAAAGATCGGCGTCTTGCCGGCCGTCGTCGTCGAGGTGGTGTAGATCCCGTCGTCGTAGACGGCGACCGGCACGGGCACGGGGTGGGCGTTGGTCAGCCGGCCGACGCCCCGGATGGCCGCGCGGTCATTGCCGCTGGTGTAGTTCAGGCCCGGCGTGAAGTTGGTCAGGTCCTGGATCGTGTTGATCCCGACCAGGTCGCGCCGCTCCGACGAGAAGGCAGAGATCGCCACCGGCACGTCCTGCAGGCTCTGGGTCCGCTTCTCGGCGGTGACCACCAGCTCCTCGATGGTGTTGGCCGCCGCAGCCGTCGTGGGACGGGTCTGAGCGTGAACGGTGGTGGTCCCGAGCGCGGCGCTGATCAGCAGAGCGCTGGACGCCAAAAGGCGAACCTTGTGCAACAAATTATCCTCCCCCAGCAGGCCAAAACGGCCCTTTTGTTGACTAATCCTTGTCGTGATAGACCGCCCACGCGGCGGCCAAGTCCCTGATAAGGTTAGAGGTATGGGGGTCTCGCTGCGTCGCAGCCCACGCGCACCGACTCACTCGGCGGAATCTCGCCGTATGCCCCATGACGTCCTCCTGCCGCACGTTGGCGGCGTATCGAGTGTTACGGCGGTATCTCGCCGGTCACCCGATGTCTCAATTTATGGAACGTGCGGTACGGCCGACGTAGCGTCAACGGTTTTCAATGACAGAGCCGTAACCTTCGGGACATCTCGGAAAGACAGCCGCGGCATCGGACACAAACGAAAAGAGGCGCGTCCTGACGGACGCGCCTCCCTCGAAGACCGGAACTTGAAGCGGTCTAGAAGCGGTACTGCACTTCCACGCCGTAGGTGCGCGGCGGGGTCAGCGGGTAGGTGATGTTGAAGCCCTGCTGCACCGCGTTGATCTGGGGCGCGGCGACCGAGCCGCCGATGGTTGTGCCGGCGACCCGCGAGCCGCTGGCGCCGCCATCGTAGCCCTGGCGGTCGAACAGGTTCTTCCCGTAGGCGATGATCGAGTACTTGTTGTCCTTGGCCTTCCAGGTCAGGCGCGCGTCGACCTGGCTCCACGACGGGGCCTCGTTGTAGAAGCGCGTGAAGATCGAGCCGTACTGCTTGTCGCGCCAGATGTAGCTGACCGACGGCGACAGCGAGCCGGCTTCCATCTCCCAGGTGTAGGTGGCGTTGACGGCCACCTTGTTCTTGGTCGACTGGGGCAGCTGGTTGCCGCTCAGGTCCTGGCCGCGCTGGACGTTGTGCGAGAACACGTCGCAAGCCGGGACGGCGGCGCTGGCGCAGGGCGTCAGCGCGCCGATCGGCTTGGCGCCCGGCTGGACGGCGGTCGGATCGGCCGGATCCACGACGCCCTTCAGGTCGGTGATGTGGGCGTCGTTGTAGGCGTAGCTCAGCAGCAGCTGCAGGTGGTCGATCGGCGACCAGATGGTCTCCAGCTCGACGCCGAAGCTTACCGCCTTGGGCACGTTCAGGAACACGCCCTGGCTCTGGGCGATGCCGCCCGAGGTGTCGACGATGGTCACCGGCGCCTGGAAGTCGCGATAGTCGAGATAGAAGACCGCCAGATTGGTCTGCAGGCGGTGCTCCAGCAGGTCCTTCTTCAGGCCGATTTCGTAGGAGTTGGCGTGCTCGGCGCCCGTGTAGGGCTGGGCGCCCAGGGTGGTCGAGATGCCGACGTTGAAGCCGCCCGCCTTATAGCCGCGGCTGTAGCGGGCATACATCATGGTGTCCCGATCCGGATCCCACTGCAGGCCGGCCGTGCCGGTCCAGGCGTCCCAGCTCGCGTCGTAGCGGCGGTGGGCGAAGCCGTCGTTGGTGAAGGTCACGCCGCCGAGGCCGCCGGGCACCACGCCGCGCGGGGTGGTGGCCAGGTTGACCACCGCGCCGGTCACGTCGACCGGCGGGGTGAAGATGCCCAGGCCTTCCGGCGTCACGATCGTGCTGCCGGCCCCGTTGAGGCAGGAGGTCACCGCGAAGCAGACGATGCGGGTGGCTTCGCTGCCGTCCTTGCGGTCGTGGCTGTAGCGGACGCCGATGGTGGTCTTCCAGTCGGGGGCGAACTTCCAGTCGATCTGACCGAAGCCGGCGTAGGAGGTGTCCTCCAGTTCCGGACGGTCGTCGTAGGGCCGCTGCAGGGTGTCGGCGGCCAGGCCGTTCGGATAGAGCGCCGGGACCGCCGCCACGATGCCGGGCGAGGCCAGCTGGGTCTGGTCGAACAGGGTGGTGAACACCGGCTGGCGATAACGCTCGTGGTAGTAGAAGGCGCCGACCAGCCACTGGAGGTCGCCGTTGCCGCTGGACGACAGGTTCAGCTCATGGCTGTCCCAGTGCTTGTCCTCTTGATAGGTCGAGGCGTAGCGCGGCTTGACCGCCACGCCCGTGCAGCCCGGGACGACCGAGCAGGGCGTCACCGCAGCGCCGACCCCCGGGCCGGCCGCGCCGAAGAACGGCGCCACCGGCAGGGTGAAGCCCTGGATCGCGGTGCCGTCCTCGTCGGAGATCAGGGTGTAGTGGTAGGTGTCATAGCCGCCGATGTACTTCAGGTCGGCCTTGTCGAAGTGGTAGGTCCACTGGGTCGAGAAGATGTAGGTCTCGTCGAGCGAGACACTTTGCGCCGTGTCCGAGGCGAACTTGCGCGGGTCGGTGTTGGCCGGGTTCACGCAGCCGAGCGGCGACAGGTTCACCACATTGGTCACATTGCCCGAGCAGGCGTAGGTCGGGTTCACGAAGATCGCGCTGGGCCGGAACTCCGCGGTGTTGACCGGGCCGGTCGTGTAGGACGCGCGCGCGCCGGGGCCGCCGGAGCCGTTGTTCCAGCCCGCGATCGAGGCCTTCGCCCAGCCCTCAAGCCGGTCGCCGAACTTCGCCTGCAGCTGGCCCTCGACGTAGAAGGTGTCGATGACATTGCCTTCGCTCGGACGGCCGGGGACGACGTTCTCGAAGTAGCCGTCGCGCTGCTTTTCCCAGTTGCCGGCCAGCCGGTATTCCAGGCCGGGCGCGATCGGACCAGAGACCGCGGCCTCCAGCAGGGTGCGGCCGTAGTTGGCCACGGTGGCGCGGACTTCAGCGTAGGGCTCGTCGGTGGGCTTCTTGGAGATCACGTTGATCGCGCCGCCGATCGAGTTGCGGCCGTACAGCGTGCCCTGCGGGCCGCGCAGGATCTCCACGCGGTCGACGAAGATCGGCGTCTTGCCGGCTTCGACGGTCGAAGAGGTGTAGACGCCGTCGGAATAGGTCGCGACGCCCGGGTCAGCGGCCTGGACGTTGGTCAGGCGGCCGACGCCGCGCAGGCTGATGCGGTCCAGCTGGCTGGAATATTCCAGCCCCGGGGTGAAGTTGGTCATGTCCTGGACGCTGTTGATGCCCAGGAGGTCGCGCTTCTCGGAGGTGTAGGCCGAGATGGCGACCGGAACGTCTTGAAGGCTCTGGGACCGCTTCTCGGCGGTGACGACCAGTTCTTCGATAGTGTTGCTCGCCGCGGCGGCAGCGGCCGGCTTCGTCTGAGCGTGGGCTGAAGTATTGACGGCGATGCCAAAAAGCAACGCGGCGGACGCGAGTAAGCGAACCTTGTTATGCAACTTAACCTCCCAATGCGCGTGGCCGCCAATCGGAGCAATTGGCGCCTAATCTTCCAAATCGGGGGGTGGCATAGGGAGGCGTTACTGCCTTGACCAGTGACAATCAGGACATAGTCGATGGCCGATCCGGACTGTCGCCCAAGGGCAACACTTTTTGGCCCTAAACCTATGATCTAACGACGTTATTTGACGGTGAGGATGATTTTTCCGAGGTGAGCGCCGTTCTCCAGGTGCGCATGCGCCTTGGCCGCCTCTTCCAGCGGGAACGTGGCGTCCACCTGTGGGACGAGCTTGCCGGCTGCGATCCAGGGCCAGACCACGCGCTCGACCTCGCCCGCCAGGCGGGCCTTTTCGTCCTTGTCGCGCGGCCGAAGCGTGGAGCCGGTGACCACCGCGCGCTTCTGCATGATGCGGAAGATCTGCAGCGGCACCTCGCCGCCGCCCAGGGCGGCGATGAACACGATCCGCCCACCGACCTTGAGCGCGTCCAGGTCCTTGGAGAAGTAGTCGCCGCCGACCATGTCGAGCACCACGTCGCAGCCGCCTTCAGCCTTGGCGACCTCGGCGAAGTCCTCCGTCTTGGCGTCGATGGACACGTCGGCGCCCAGCGCCTTGGCCTGGGCGGCCTTGTCGGCGCCGCGAGCGGTGGCGATCACCTTGGCGCCCGCCGCCTTGGCCATCTGGATCGCGGTGGTGCCGATGCCGGAGGTGGCGCCATGGACCATCACGGTCTCGCCGGCCTTCAGGGCGCCGTGCTCGAAGACGTTGGCGTAGACCGTGAACACGGTCTCCGGCAGGCCGGCGGCCTGGACGAAATCCAGCCCTTTGGGGATCGGCAGGGCATGGCGCGCGTCGCAGACCGCGTAGGTCGCATAGCCGCCGCCGCCCAGCAGGGCGCAGACCTTGTCGCCGACCTTCCAGCGCGCGGCGCCTTCGCCGAGCGCCGCCACCTCGCCGGCGACCTCCAGGCCCATGGTGTCCGGCGCACCGGGCGGCGGCGGATAGCCGCCCAGCCGCTGCAGGATGTCCGGGCGGTTGATGCCGGCGGCATGCACCTTGATCAGGATCTGTCCCGGGCCCGGCTGCGGCCGCGGGATCTGCACCGGCTTGAGGGCCTCGGCAGGCCCCTTGCCGCCCTCGATGGCGATCGCGGTCATGGTGTCGGTCATCGGGGGCTCCTGGCGGGGCTGTCGGCCCAAACTTGCGCTCGCGCGCCTTGCGCGGTCAGATAGCGCCCTACGGGGGAACCGGAAAGGGAGGCCCGTCATGGAAGAACCGGCGGAAGTCCGTATCGGCCGCGGCCAGCGCCTTATCGAGGCCGTGCGCGAGGACCTGGAGCTGTTCGGCGTGGCCGAACTGGAAGAGCGTATCGAGGTGCTGCAATCGGAAATTGCCCGCGTTTCCGCGCAAATCGAGCGGAAAAAGGCGGGGCGCGCTGCCGCAGACGCCCTCTTTGGCTAGCTCTTGGGGCTCTTGCGGCGCAAAATGGTCCAGATCGCGTGGCACGGGGGTTGCACTGCCGTTTCCCGCAACCGCCAGGCGGGCGTACGTAGAGAGTCGAGCACGTGATGAGTGACCAAACCGCCCCTTCGACGCCCTGGCGTGCCGAGGTCGTTCAGGACTTCGCCAAGTCGGAGCTGTTCCAACGCACCTTCCAGGAGGGCATGGATCTCGTGGAGGAGACCGCCGGCTATCTGGACGGGTCCGGCCGCCAGGCGTCCAAGCTGCTCTCGCGCAATGCCGCGCTGGCCTATGCCGCCGAGAGCATGCGCCTGACCACGCGTCTGATGCAGGTGGCCTCGTGGCTCCTGGTGCAGCGCGCCGTGCGTGAGGGCGACATGCCCGCCGACGCGGCCTGCGAGGACCGCTACCGCCTAGCCGGCGAGGAAGTCTGCCGCGCTTCGGGCGACGGCGAGGGCCTGCCGCACGAGCTCAATGTCCTGCTCGACCGCTCCGAGCGGCTCTATGAGCGGGTGCGCCACCTCGACAAGCGGATGTACGTGGAGGGCGACGCCGACGCCGCGCCGCATCCGGTGCTGTCGCAGCAGGACCGGCTGAAGGACGCCTTCGGGACCTGAATTCCGTTTCGACCGGGAACGCAAAACGCCGCGGAGATCGCTCCCCGCGGCGTTTTTGTTTGGGATAGCGCGTTGGGCGACCCTGGATCCCAGCGTTCGCGGGGATGAGTCGCTACGCGCTCACTTCCGCGTAAAGCCGCCGAACTTGGCGTTGAAGCGCGAGACGCGGCCGCCGCGGTCGAGCATCTGGTGACCGCCGCCGGTCCACGCCGGGTGGGTCTTCGGATCGATATCCAGGTTCAGGGTCGCGCCTTCCTTCCCGTAGGTGGAACGGGTCTGATAGGAAGTGCCGTCCGTCATCACCACGGTGATGAAGTGATAGTCCGGATGGGTGTCTTGTTTCATCGCGAAGGCGCCTGACGTATTGGAGCGTCGAAAGATTTCAGGCCGCCGGTGAGGGCGGCCCTTTCAAGGAAGCCGCGCGTATACGGAAACGTCGGCGAAAATGCAAGGTGTGAGCGTCTATGAGCGACCCTGGGGCGGACGCAACGGCGGCGGGGCGGCCGAGCGAAGGCCAGGCGCTGGCGCAGAATCTGGCCGAGGCGGCCGATCGCCGGGGCAAGAGCCGCAATGTCCGCGCACTGGGCCACCTGCTGCCGTTCGCCGCCAACCACGGGACCGATGCTGCGGCGGCCGCGACCTTCCTGGTGCTGGCCGCGGGCGCGAGCCTAGCGCTCACCGGGGCGGTGCGCCTACTGGCCGACCACCTGACCAGCGCGCTGGGGACGCACGCCGCGGCCGCTTCGGTGGCGCCCTGGTTCTGGCTGCTGGGCGGCGTGGCGGTGGCCTTGGCCGTCTCCTCGGCCTTCCGCTATTTCTTCGTCACCAAGCTGGGCGAGCGGATCGTCGCGGACCTGCGCAAGGCGACCTACGCCCACATCCTGTCGCTGGACCCGGCCTTCTTCCTGGCGACCCGCACCGGCGAGGTGCTGTCGCGGCTGACCACCGACATCCAGATCGTCGAGAACCTGCTCACCACCTCGATCTCGGTCTCGCTGCGCAACATCCTGATGCTCGTGGGCGGCCTGATTTACATGACCGTGGTCAGTCCGAAGATGACCGGCCTCGTGCTGCTGACCATCCCCTTCGTGATTGCGCCCATGTTCCTGTTCGGCCGCCGCGTGCGCGCGCTGACCACCTCGACCCAGGACCAGTTCGCCCAGGCGGTCGGCCACGCGGGCGAGACCCTTGATGCGCTGGAGACGGTGCAGGCGTTCGGCCGCGAGGCGGCGGCGGGGGCCAGGTTCGGCGTGGCGGTGGAAACCTCGTTCCGGACCTCCCTGCGCCGGATGCGCGCGCGAGCAACCATGACGGCGGCGGTGATCGCGCTGGTGTTCGGCGGCGTGGTCTGGATCATCTGGCTGGGCGTGAACGCGCTCTTCGCCCACCAGATGAGCATCGGCACCCTCTTCCAGTTCGCCCTGCTCGCCGTGATGTCGGCCGGCTCGGTGGGGGCGCTGGGCGAGACCTGGGGCGACGTGCAGAAGGCGGCCGGCGCCATGGAGCGGGTTTCCGAGCTGCTGGCCGCGCGGCCCGGGATCGCCAAGCCCAGCCATCCGATCGCACTCCCGGCGCCGCCGCGCGGCGAGCTGGAGATGCGCGGCGTCACCTTCGCCTATCCGGGGCGGCCCGATCTGCCGGCGCTGAAGGGCTTCTCGCTGGCGGTGAAGGCCGGCGAGCGGGTGGCGCTGGTTGGGCCTTCGGGGGCCGGCAAGAGCACGGTCTTCCGCCTGCTGCTCCGGTTCTACGACCCTCAGGTGGGCCAGGTGTTCGTGGATGGCGTCGACGTGCGCCAGGCCGATCCGGTGGCGGTGCGCGCGCGCATGGCCCTGGTCGCCCAGGACTCGCCCCTGTTCTCCGGCTCCGCGCAGGACAACGTCCGCTTCGGCCGCGAGGACGCCACCCTGGAAGAGATCCAGGCCGCTGTGCGCGCGGCCCAGGCCGAGCACTTCCTGGCCGACCTGCCGGAGGGCATCGACACCCAGATCGGCGAACGCGCCCGCAGTCTCTCGGGCGGCCAGCGCCAACGGCTGGCGATCGCGCGCGCCCTGGTGCGCGAGGCCCCGATCCTGCTGCTCGACGAGGCCACCAGCGCGCTGGACGCCGAGAACGAGCGGCTGGTGCAGCGGGCGCTGGACGAGGCCATGGTCGGCCACACCACCCTGGTGATCGCCCACCGCCTGGCGACGGTGCTGAAAGCCGACCGCATCGTGGTGATGGACGAGGGCCGCGTGGTCGAGACCGGCACGCACCACGAGCTGGTGGCGCGGAACGGCCTTTATGCGCGCCTGGCGGCGCTGCAGTTCGGTGAGGCGGCTTGACGTCTCGGCGTGTCGCAGCGGTTTTGATCGCGAGCCTGCCCCTGCTTGGGTCCTGTGGAGCGCTACCGCGACTGCCGGCTAGCTGTCGGCTCATCATTGAGGCTGACGCAGATGGGTCGCAACGCTTCTTCCGTGTCGCCCAGGCCTTCGCGCGTGAGAATCGCTTCAGCTTCGCGTTCAACGGAGCCGGGGACCCGCCCAATCCCTTCGATCAGCGACCAAGCATATTGGCATTCACCTTGCCGGATCCGCGACCGCACAGGCTGGTGGTCTTCTTCTATGGCGTCCGTGACCGCTTCCCCGCTGAAAAGGCGTTGGAGGTAGGCCGCAGGTTCCCCTCGGCCCTAAGCTCCACGCCCGGCCTGAGCGTGACGCCAATCAATATGATCCAGCGGCCGCCCTTCGACGCGGACAACTCCAGCTGCATCGAGCATCAGCCCGAATAGGCGCGCGCGGCCTAGCCCCGCGCCTTCACCGCCAGCCCTGGGAAGTCGCTGAACAGGCCGTCGATGCCTGAGGCGAACAGCGCCTTGTAGACCGCGTCCACGTCGCCGTGAGCGGCCGGGTCGGTGCCGTTGCGCAGCTTGGGCGGCAGGAAGACGTTCTCGGCGCGCACCGTCCAGGGATGCACCGCCAGGCCCGCCGCATGGGCGTCGGCGACCAGGGCGGTCGCGGGCCCAAGGCCGCCGTCGACCGTGGGGATCACCATCGACCAGTCCGGCCCGACGCCGTTGGCGTAGGCGGCGATGGCCTTCATGCCCGAGGCCGAGACCATGTCCTTGTAGCGCAGGGTGACGTCGGTCGGCCCGCCGTTGGGCTCGACCAGCTGAACGCGCGGCGCCTTGCACAGGCCCATGATGGTCTTCAGCGGCAGGACGTCGAAGCACTGGATGAACACCGGCGCGGTGGGGCTATCCAGGTCGTTCTTCTTCAGGATGTCGGCCAGACGGCCCTCCAGCGGCAGGCCGATGCCGGTGAAATAGCTGGCGTGCTTCATCTCCGGATAGGTGCCGATCTGGCGCTTCAGCCGCGCGCTTTCCGACTTCGCCAGGTCGAGCACCTCCTGGTAGGTCGGGATCGATTCCTGGAGGTTATATTTGACGCTCTCGGGCCGCAGCTTCGGCAGCCGCTCGCGGCAGCGGATGGTCTTCAGCTCCTCCAGCGTGAAGTCCTCGGTGAACCAGCCGCTCACCGCCTGACCCTGGATCTGCCGCGTGGTCAGCCGCTTCTCGAATTCGGGCATCAGGGCGACGTTGGTGGTCTGGGAAATCTCGTTCTCGTGGCGCACCACCAGCACGCCGTCCTTGGTGGAGACCAGGTCGGGCTCGATGAAATCGGCGCCCTCGGCGATGGCCAGTTTGAAGGCCATGAGCGTCGATTCCGGCCGCTCGCCGCTGGCGCCGCGGTGGGCGATCATCAGCGGCTTCTTCTTGAAGCCGCCATAGGTCTCGGCGCTGCGGGCAGGGAGGGCGGAAAGGGCGGCGGCCGCTACGGCCGTCGCGCCCAAGGTGCGGCGGGTGATGTCCATGGCGTTCCCCCTTAGTCGTGCTTGATGACAATCAGTCACCGCGCGGGGGATGGGTCAACCGCGAGCTATTTCGCGGCCTGGCGCAGACGCTCCAGCAGCAGCGGATGGATCTCCAGGTTGCCGGCGCAGACCGACCCGGCCCCCAGCACGTCGTCGTCGCCCTCGGCGGTGGTGACCTTGCCGCCGGCCTCGGTCACCAGCAGGACGCCGGCCGCCAGGTCCCAGGGGTTGAGGTCGCGCTCCCAGTAGCCGTCGAAGCGGCCGGCGGCGACCCAGGCCATGTCGAGGGCGGCGGCGCCAAAGCGGCGGACGCCGGCGACGCGTTGGCTGATCTGGTGCAGTTCCTTCAGGAACGTCGCGTGCTGGCCGTGGCCCATGAAGGGGATGCCGGTGGCCAGCACCGACTCGTCGAGCTTCTGCCGGGCGGCGACGCGCAGGCGCTTGTCGTTGATGAAGGCGCCCTTGCCCTTCTCGGCCCAGAACAGCTCGTTGGCGGCGGGATTGAGCGTGACGGACGCAACGATCTGGCCCTCGCGCTGCAGGGCGATGTTGATCGCGAAGTGCGGGATGGCGTGCAGGAAGTTGGTGGTGCCGTCGAGCGGGTCGACGATCCACGTGTGGGTCTTGTCGGTGCCTTCGATCATCCCGCGCTCTTCGCCCAGGAAGCCGTAGCCGGGGCGCGCCTTGGAGAGCACCTCGAAGATGGTCTGTTCGGCCTTCAGGTCGGCGGCGGAGACGAAGTCGGCCGGCGCCTTCTTGGCCACCTGCAGCTCGGCCAGTTCGCCGAAGTCGCGGTTGAGCCCGCGCGCGGCCTTGCGGGCGGCGTCGGTCATGACCTTCAGGAGGGCGGACTGAGTGCTCACGGTGGGAAAGATCTCGGCGCGTCGAAGTGGGCGCGATACCTAGTCGCCAGTGGGATCGAAGGCAAGGAGACGGTCATGGGGACGCGAGAGGCGGCCTGCACGTGCGGTGACTTCCGGCTGACGCTGGAGGGCGACCCGATGCTGGTCTCGGCCTGCTGCTGCACGCGCTGCCAGCGGCGGACAGGGAGCTTGTTCGGGGTGACGGCCTACTTCCGGCCCGACCAACTGATCGAGCGGCAGGGCGCGAGCTCCACGTTCCAGCGCGCGGAAGGGGCGGCGACCTTCCAGTTCTGCCCGCGCTGCGGGTCCAGCCTGCTGTGGGCGTTCGAGGACGACGACACCATCATCGGCGTGGCTGGCGGGGCGTTCGCCGACCCGATGCTGCCGGGGCCGCACCGGATGACGCACACCGGCACGGGCCATCCGTTCGTGATCTCGCCGCAGGGGATCCCGACCTACGAGGGGCCCCCGCCGGAATAGGCGGTCAGCTGCGCTCGGCGAGACCCTTGGCGATCTCGGCGTTGAAGGCCTTCACAGCGCCGGCGGGGCCGTCGGCGTGGCTCCAGACGCCGGCTGAAACGGCGATGAAGTCCGCGCCGGCTTTGGCGATTTCGGCGGCCGTGTCGACGGTGATCCCGCCGATGGCGACGCACGGGGTAACCATGTCGAGCTGCCAGCCGGTGAGCAGCTCGGGCTCGGCGTGGTGGATCACCTGCTTGGTGGCGGTCGGGAAGAAGGCGCCGAAGGCCACGTAGTCGGCCCCACCCTCGGCGGCTTCCATGGCCAGGTGCAGGCTGTCGTGGCAGGTCACCCCGATCATCGCGTCATTGCCCATCAGCCGGCGCGCGTTCGCCAGCGGCATGTCGCTCTGGCCGATGTGGACGCCATCGCAGCCCAGCGACTTCGCCAGCCCCGGATCGTCGTTGAGGATCACCGCCAGGCCCCGCGCCTGGGCGATGGGCATGAACACGTCGACGGCGGCGGCGATGATCTCGGGCGGCTGGTCCTTCAGCCGGATCTGCAGGGCGGCGACGTCGCCGGCGTCGAGCGCGCCGGCCAGGCTTCGGCCGAAGCTCGCCAGGTCATCCAGGCGCGGCGGGGTGATCAGATAGAGGCGGCAAAGCGGGAGGGCCATGGGCGGCTCTTACAGGCTGCGACGGCGCAAGCGAAGGGCCGCCGGACCGGGTCGAAGGTCTCAGTTGCGAATGACTTGCAAACGCGTTCGCAAGTGGCTATCTGAGGATCACCAAGTCGGAGCGCGCCGCGCAAGCCATGTACGTCTGCAACTGTAACGGCCTGAGAGAGCGCGACGTCCGCGCGGCGATCGCCGCCGGCGCGGCCCGTCCCGCCCAGATCTTCAAGGCCTGCGATTCCGCCGCCCAGTGCGCCCGCTGCGTCTGCGACATGCGCAAGATGCTCGACGAGGAGCGCGAGGCGCTTCGCTACGCCGCCGAATAGGCCGTCAACATAGGCTTTGACTTCACCCGCCCGCGCCGTGAGGGTCGGTCGACCGCGACCTGATGGGAGAGCCGAGATGAAGGGCGACAAGGCGATCATCCGCCTCTTGAACCAGGTGCTCACCAACGAGCTGACCGCGGTCAACCAGTACTTCCTGCATGCGCGGATGTACGAGAACTGGGGCCTGAAGAGCCTCGGCAAGATCACCTTCGACGAGTCGGTCGGCGAGATGAAGCACGCCGACAAGCTGATCAAGCGCATCCTGTTCCTCGACGGCCTGCCGAACCTGCAGGACCTGCACAAGCTGAAGATCGGCGAGAGCGTCGGCGAGGGACTGGTCGCGGACCTGGCGGTGGAGACCGGCGGGCGGGTCACCCTGGTGGGTGGCGTGAAGCAGTGCGAGGAGGCGCAGGACTACGTCTCGCGCGAGATCCTCACCGAGATCCTGGTCGACACCGAGGACCACATCGACTTCCTCGAGACCCAGATCGGCCTGCTGAAGAGCCTGGGCGAGCAGAACTATCTGCAGAGCGCCATGGGCGAGCTTGCGGATAGCTGAAACGGGAACCGGCGGCGGGTCAGAGGATTTCGCTCAGACCAATGGAACCTCGGGAGGCGGCTTGATGCCTGGAAACCTGGTGCGCGACGCGGTCGATGGCCTGGCCAACAGCCGCGGGCGTTCGGCCCGGCATATCCTGCTGGGGCTTGGCCTGACCGCGGGCGCGGTGGCGCTCTCGGCGGTGATCGCGCGGATGAACGCGCCCACCGAGGACAACTACGAGGTCTATTCCGACTACGAGGAGCTGGTTCAGCCGGACATCAAGCCGCCGTCGAAGGTGTTCGCCCTGATCTGGCCGCCGCTGTTCATGGCCCTGACCCTTTCCGGCCTGCGCATCTGGAATGCGCCCAGGAGCGCGGCGCGAGCCCAGGCGCTGACGCTGTGGGGGACGGTGCAGGCGCTGAACGCTGTCTGGATGGCGCTGGGGCCGAAGCGGCTGGGCGGCCAGCTGGCGACGGCCGTGGCCTCGCTCGGCACGTCGCTGGCCTATGTCTGGCGCGCGCGGCGCGTCGACCCGCCGGCCGCCAACATGGTCGCCCCCTATGTGGGCTGGATCGGCTTCGCCAATGTGCTGACCGAGGAGCTGTGGAGGAAGAATCCCGAGGCCCACACCCTCCACTGAGGCGGGCCACTAGGCGGCCGCGAACCTTCGTCCTAGGCTCCCGCCAACGATAAGAGTTTGGGCGGGAGCGGGATCATGGTGGCGGCGACGGCGGGCGCGGACGTTCGCGCGACTTCCAACAGGCTGGTGATCGCCGGCGCGGCGGCCGGCACGGTCTTCGAGTGGTACGACTTCTATCTCTACGCCTCGCTGGTCAGCCTCATCACCGAGCACTTCTTCTCGGGCGTCAACGCCACCACCGGCTACATCTTCGCGCTCCTGGCCTTCGCCGCCGGCTTCGCGGTCCGCCCGTTTGGCGCGATCATCTTCGGTCGGCTGGGCGACCTCTGGGGCCGCAAGAACACTTTCCTCGTGACGATGACGCTGATGGGGGTGGCGACCTTCGTGGTGGGCCTGTTGCCCGACTACGGCCAGATCGGCGTGATGGCGCCGATCGGCCTGATCGCCATGCGGCTGATCCAGGGCCTGGCGCTGGGCGGCGAGTATGGCGGGGCGGCCACCTACGTCGCCGAGCACGCGCCGGAGGGCAAGCGGGGCCTCTACACCAGCTGGATCCAGACCACGGCCACGTTCGGCCTGTTCCTCAGCCTGATCGTGATCATCGTCGTGCGCACCAACATCGGCGAGGACGCCTTCAAGGCCTGGGGCTGGCGCATTCCGTTCCTGGCCTCGGCGCTGCTGCTGATGGTGTCGCTGTGGATCCGGCTGCGACTTAACGAGAGCCCGGTGTTCCAGCAGATGGTCGATGATGGAACCACCTCGAAGGCGCCGCTCACCGAAAGCTTCGCCAGGTGGCCCAACCTGAAGCTGGTGCTGCTGGCGCTGGCCGGCCTCACCGCCGGCCAGGCGGTGGTCTGGTACACCGGCCAGTTCTACACCCAGGTGTTCCTGGAAAAGATCCTCAAGGTCGACGGTCTGCTCACCAACGAGCTGGTGGCGACGTCGCTGCTGTTGGGCACGCCGTTCTTCATTTTCTTCGGCTGGCTGTCGGACAAGATCGGGCGCAAGCCGATCATCATGCTGGGCTGCCTGCTGGCGGTACTGACCTACTTCCCGATCTTCAAGGCGATCACCGTGGCGGCCAATCCTGAGCTCGGCGCGGCCAGCGCGGCCTCGCCCGTGACGGTGGTGGCCGATCCGGCCAACTGCGCCTTCCAGTTCGACCCGGTGGGCAAGAAGACCTTCGCGTCCTCGTGCGACGTGGCGAAGGGGGCGCTGGCCAACGCCGGGGTCAGCTATGCGAACCAGGCGGCGCCGGCCGGGTCCGTCGCCGAGGTCCACATCGGCCAGGTGGTGATCCCGAGCTTCAAGGGAGAGGCGTTGGCGCCCGCCGAGTTCAAGACCCAGAAGGCGGCCTGGACCAAGAGCCTGGGCGCGGCGCTGAAGACCGCTGGCTACCCGGCCAAGTCCGACCCGGCGAAGATGAACAAGCCGCTGGTGGTGGGCCTGCTCTGGCTGCTGGTGATCTATGTGACCATGGTCTACGGGCCGATCGCCGCGGCCCTGGTGGAGATGTTCCCGGCGCGGATCCGCTACACCTCCATGTCGCTGCCGTACCATGTGGGCAACGGCTGGTTCGGCGGGTTCCTGCCGACCACGGCCTTCGCCATGGTCGCCGCCACGGGCAACATCTATTACGGCCTCTGGTACCCGATCGTGGTGGCCGGCGTGACCTTCGTCATCGGCCTGCTGTTCGTGAAGGAAATGCGCGGGGCGAAGATTGAGGACTAGCTCTTCGGCGGGCTCAGGTCCTCGCCCTGGCGATCGTCGAAGCCGCGGGTGGCGGAATAGAAGGCGAGCGCGGCCAGGAAGCCGATCACGCCGGCGGCCAGGACCGCGGCGCCGGCCAGGTCGCGCCAGACCGGGCCGAGCGTGCGCGAGCCGTCGCTGACTGTGGTGGCGTCGAAGAACAGCCAGCCGGCGAACAGCGAGAAGGCGGCAAGGCCGCCTAGCGCGGCGCCGTAGACGATGAAGTTCCGGTTCATGCCCGCCTAAGCGTGCGGGCCCGCCGGTAGGTTCCTACTCGGCGGCGGCGCGGGTGATGCCGATCTTGGGGGCGAGTTCGCCGGCGGCGTAGCGCTTGGCCATGGCGGAGAGCGGAATCGCCCTGATGCTGGAGGCGTGGCCGGCGGTCCCGAATTCCTCGAAGCGCTGGATGCAGACCTTGCGCATGGCTTCCTTGGCGGGCTTCAGGTAGCCGCGCGGGTCGAACTCGCCGGGCTTCTCGGCGAACACCTTGCGGATCGCCGCGGTGATGGCCATCCGGTTGTCGGTGTCGATGTTGATCTTGCGCACGCCGTGCTTGATGCCGCGCTGGATCTCCTCCACCGGCACGCCCCAGGTCTGGGGCATCTCGCCGCCGTACTTGTTGATCTCGTCCTGCAGGTCCTGCGGCACCGAGGAGGAGCCGTGCATCACCAGGTGAGTGTTGGGCAGGCGCTGGTGGATCTCCTCGATCACGTTCATGGCGAGCACGTCGCCGTCCGGCTGCCTCGTGAACTTGTAGGCGCCGTGGCTGGTGCCCATGGCGATGGCGAGTGCGTCCACCTGGGTGGTCTTCACGAACTCGACGGCCTGGTCGGGATCGGTGAGCAGCTGATCGTGGCCGAGCTTGCCCTCGAAGCCGTGGCCGTCTTCCTTCTCGCCCATGCCGGTCTCGAGGCTGCCGAGCACACCGAGCTCGCCCTCGACCGAGGCGCCGACCCAGTGGGCCATGTCGCAGACCGCCTTGGTGACGGCGACGTTGTAGTCGTAGTCGGCCGGGGTCTTGCCGTCGCCCTTCAGCGACCCGTCCATCATCACCGAGGTGAAGCCGTACTGAATGGCCGTGGCGCAGGTGGCTTCGTTGTTGCCGTGGTCCTGATGCATGCAGATCGGGATGTCGGGATACATCTCCGCCATGGCGTCGATCAGGTGCTTCAGCACGATGTCGTTGGCGTAGGAGCGGGCGCCGCGCGAGGCCTGCATGATCACCGGCGAGTTGGTGGCCTCCGCGGCCTCCATGATCGCCAGCGCCTGTTCCATGTTGTTGATGTTGAAGGCCGGCACGCCGTAGCTGTGCTCAGCCGCGTGATCGAGAAGTTGTCTCAGCGTGATCCGCGCCATATCCGATCCCAAGTCCCTAAACGGGCCAACCTCTTAGCGAGGCAGCCTCTTGTCGAGCAGCGCCGCCACCCCCGGCAGCGTCTTGCCCTCCATCCATTCAAGAAACGCGCCGCCGGCCGTGGAAACGAAGGTAAAATCGTCCACGACCCCCGCCGCGTTCAGCGCCGCTACGGTATCACCGCCGCCGGCCACCGCCACCAGCTTCCCGTCGCGTGCGAGTTTGGCCGCGTGGCGGGCCGCCTGCATCGTGCCCTTGTCGAAGGGCGGAATCTCGAAGACGCCCAGCGGGCCGTTCCAGATCAGGGTCTTGGAGTTGTCCATGGCGCGGCACAGGCGCTCGACGGTCTCGGGGCCGGCGTCGAGGATGCGCTCGTCGTCGTCGACGGAGCCTGTATCGCGGATGCGCGCCGGGGCGCCGGGCGCCATCTTCTCGGCCACCACCACGTCGAGCGGCAGGAAGAGCTTGCAGTTGTTCTTGCCGGCCAGTCGGATGATCTCCCGCGCCGTCTCGGCCAGGTCCTTCTCGCAGTAGGAGGCGCCGACGTCGTGGCCCTGGGCGTAGAGGAAGGTGTTGGCCATGCCGCCGCCGATGGCCAGCTTGTCGAGCTTGGTGACCAGGTGCTTCAAGAGGTCGAGCTTGGTGGAGACCTTCGAGCCGCCGACGATGCCCAGCACCGGACGCTCCGGGTTGCCCAGCGCCTTGTCCAGGGCGTCCAACTCCAACCGCATCTGCTCGCCGGCATAGGCGGGCAGCAGGTGGGCCAGGCCCTCAGTGGAGGCGTGCGCGCGGTGGGCGGCGGAGAAGGCGTCGTTGACGTAGAGGTCGCCATTGGCGGCCAGGTGGTCGGCGAAGGCCCGGTCGTTCTTCTCCTCGCCCGCGTGGAAGCGGACGTTTTCCAGCAGCAGGACGTCGCCGTTCTGCATGGCGTTCACGGCCTCGCGGGCCCGGGGTCCAACGCAATCCTCGGCGAAGGCCACGGGATTGCCCAGCACCTTTTCCAGCGGCTCGACGATGGGCTTCAGGCTCATCGAGGGGACGACCTTGCCCTTGGGCCGGTCGAAGTGGGCCAGCAGGATCACCTTGGCCCCGCCCTTGCGCAGTTCCTCGATGGTCGGGACCGCGGCGCGCAGACGGGTGTCGTCGGTGACCTTGCCGTCCTCCATGGGGACGTTGAAGTCCACGCGCACCAGGGCCCGTTTGCCCTTCAAGTCCGCCTGGTCGAGGGTCTGGAAAGCCATCAGGGCGCTATCAGATCAGGGGGTCAGATCAGTTTCGCCATGGCGACGGCGGTGTCGCTCATCCGCGTCGAGAAGCCCCACTCGTTGTCGTACCAGCTGAGCACGCGGGCGAGGCCCCCGTCGACGATCTGGGTCTGCGGCAGGGCCACGGTGGAGGAGGCGTCGATGCCGTTGAAGTCCACCGAGACCAGCGGGTCCTTGGTGACGCCCAGGATGCCCTTCAGCGAGCCGGAGGCCGCAGCGGCCTCCATGGCGGCGTTGATCTCCTCGACCGAGGTCTTCTTGCCGGGCACGAAGGTGAGGTCGACCACCGAGACATTGGGGGTCGGCACGCGGATCGAGGAGCCGTCGAGCTTGCCGGCCAGCGCCGGGATCACGAGGCCCAGCGCCTTGGCCGCGCCGGTGGAGGTGGGGATCATCGACATGGCCGCGGCGCGGCCGCGGTAGAGGTCCTTGTGCAGCGTATCCAGCGTCGGCTGGTCGCCGGTGTAGGAGTGGATCGTGGTCATATAGCCACGCTCGATGCCACAGAGGCCCTGCAGCACGTGGGCGACCGGCGCCAGGCAGTTGGTGGTGCAGGACGCATTGGAGACGATCAGGTCGGCGGCGGTCAGGGTGTTGTCGTTGACGCCGAAGACGACGGTCTTGTCGGAATTCTCGCCGGGGGCCGAGATCAGCACCCGCTTGGCGCCGGCCTCCAGGTGGAGCGCGGCCTTCTCGCGCGCCGTGAACAGGCCGGTGCACTCCAGCGCGATGTCGACGTTGAGCTCCTTGTGCGGCAGCTCCTTGGGGTCGCGGATCGCCGTGACCTTCATCTTGCCCAGGCCGCAGTCGATCCAGTCGGCGCCCGTCGTCACCGTCCCGCGGAAGCGGCCGTGGACGCTGTCGTAGCGCAGCAGGTGGGCGTTGGTCTCGACGGGGCCCAGGTCGTTGATCGCCACGACCTCGATGTCCTTGCGGCCATGTTCGACGATCGAGCGCAGGACCAGCCTGCCGATACGGCCGAAACCATTGATGGCGACGCGAACGGTCATGGGGATCAGTGCCTCCGAATTCAGGTGGGCGCGTTCTTGAAGGCGAGGGGCCGCAAGTCAACCCCCGCAGCAGTCAAGTTCGGCCAACGATTGTGACAGGGCCTCGAGAAGTTCTTGGCTCGCGAACGGCTAACGGGCCCCTACCTTGACGCCATGAAACTGCTCGCGATCTCTGGAAGCCTAAGGTTGGCCTCATCGAACTCCCGGGTCATCGCGGCCCTGGAACGACTGGCGCCGGACGGCGTCAGCGTCGCGATCTACCGCGGCCTGAACGACCTGCCGCACTTCAATCCGGACCTGGACGGCGAGACGCCCCCGGCCGCCGTGGCGGATCTGCGGCGCCGGGTGGGTGAGGCCGACGGGCTGATCATCTGCAGCCCGGAATACGCCCATGGGGTCGCCGGCGTCATGAAGAACGCGCTGGACTGGCTGGTCCCCAGCGTCGAGTTCCCGCAGATCCCGGTCGCCCTGATCAACGCCGCGCCGCACGCCCATTTCGCGCAGGACCACATCCGCGAGACCCTGACCGTGATGAGCTCGCGGCTGGTGGAGGACGCCTGCGTAACCGTGCCGATGGCCGGCCGCCCGATCGGACCGGAGGAGATCGCCGCGGACCCCGAGTTGGGGGCCATCCTGCGCGGGAGCCTGGAAAGCCTCGTCGAGGCGGTCCGGCGGTTCGGGCCGCGCGCGATCTAATGGGCGCGCGGCTGCCGGCCGCCTCGACGTCTTCGTCCAGCCGAGCCTCACGCCATGTAGACAAGCGCGTTGCCTTCTCCCCTTGCGGGAGAAGGTGTCGGCCGAAGGTCGACGGATGAGGGGTTGCGCCGGGCTGTCGGCGGGGTCGGTTTGGGTAGAGGGTTCTGAGAGACCCCTCATCCGACCTGCATTCGCAGGCCACCTTCTCCCGCAAGGGGAGAAGGACTGCTAGCCGGAGCTCTGGTGGTCGGGGGGTGGGCTCGGGGTTCCGGGCAGGACCGCCAGGATCTCGAAGCCTTTGAGGCCGAGTTCGTTGCAGAGTCTCGTCACCTGGACCGTGAGGTCTTCGGTGAGGAAGGTTTCGGTGAGCTCTTCGATGTCGAGGAGATCGTCGAGTTCGTCGCAGAGGTGTTCAGCGTCGCCGCTCGTGCCGGGGTCGTTGCGGATCAGGCGCTCGATGGTAGCGCCGATCTGGCGGCGGCGGTCGTGAGTGGCGGAGAGGTCGGCCCATTCGGCGCGGCGTTTGGCTTCACGGACGCCCTCAGCGGCGTCGCGGATCAGCTTGGCTTCCAGGGCCATGGATTGGCGCATGACCCGCGTCGCCTTCTGGAAGGCAGAGGTGGCGGAAGCTTCGACCTTGGGGTCGTCGGTCTCGAGCGCCCGATCGGCGTGCTTCGCCGCCAGGCGCTCGGCCATCTCGGCGACCCTGGCGAGGGCGGCAGCGTGGCGCGCGGTCATTTCATCGACGTCGATCACACGAGAACAAATAGAGAACAAACTGGCGAATGTCAAGGAAAATGCATCGCCCCTGCGCAGGCGGCGGCTAGGGGTCGTCCTGGCAGGTCGGCGGCGTGTGGGGGAACCGCTCGCGCCACTGGCTGTCGAAGGCCACGCGTTCGCGCTCGTAGTCTGGGCCGTCGACGCTGTCGAAACTCGAGCGGAAGGCGTAGGCGGCGCCGGGGCGGCCGTGACGCGGGTTTTCCAGGTAGATTTCGATCTCGGGGCGGTCCTGGCGATTTTTGGGGTGTTTCAGCGTGATCGTGGCCTGGACGCAGTAGGATCCGCCGGCGTCCAGCGGGTTCAGGCTGTTGGTGAGCGCGCAGCGGCCGGCGGTCCAGTCGACCCTCTTCGCCTCGCGGCGGGTGAGGTCGGCCAGCCAGTCCCCCGCCGGGGTCTCGCCGTCGCAATGGTCCTGCAGGTTGTCGATCAGTTTCAGCGGCGAGGCCTTGGCCGCCGCGATCAGGCGCGTGTTGGGAAAGCCGTGGGTGGTCCCGCTCGCCGAGGGCCTCGGCGCGGCCAGAGAGGGCGCGGCAGCCGCCAGCGCGGCGATCAGGACAGCAGTGCGCAGGGCGTGGGTGCGCATGGTCAGGCGGCGCCAGGCCTGACCTTTCCCGCTGCTTCCGTGGCGCGCGCGCGGGCTTCATCGACGTCCTTCGCCCGGGCCAGCGCGACACCCATGCGCCGGCGCAGGTAGCTCTCCGGCTTGCCAAACAGGCGCAGGTCCGCGCCGGGGACGGCCAGGGCCTCGGCGACGCCGTCGAAGGCGATGCCCCGGGCGTCGAGGCCGCCGTAGATCACCGCGCTGGCGCCGGGTTCGCGTAAGGACACATCCACCGGCAGGCCGAGGATGGCGCGGGCGTGGATGGCGAATTCGCTCTGGTATTGGGTGGCGAGGGTCACCAGGCCGGTGTCGTGCGGGCGCGGGCTGACCTCCGAAAACCAGACCTGGTCGCCCTTCACGAACAGCTCGACGCCGAACAGGCCCAGGCCGCCCAGCGCGTCGGTGACCTTGGCCGCGATCTCGCGGGCCGCCTTGAGCGCGGCGGGGCTCATGGCCTGGGGCTGCCAGCTTTCCACATAGTCGCCCTTCACCTGGCGGTGGCCGATGGGTTCGCAGAAGCTGGTGACGACCGTTCCGTCGGCGGCGAGGCTGCGCACGGTGAGCTGGGTGATCTCGAAATCGAAGGCGACGCGACCCTCGACGATGACCCGGGCCTCGGCGACCCGGCCGCCTTCCAGAGCGTAGCGCCAGGCTGCGGCGATCTCGCCGGCGGTCTCGACGTAGGACTGGCCCTTGCCTGAGGAGCTCATCACCGGCTTGACGAAGCAGGGGAAGCCGACGGCCTGAGCGCCCGCCGCCAGTTCCGCCTCGGTAGAGGCGAAGGCGAAGGCGCTGGTGGCCAGGCCCAGCTCCTCGGCGGCGAGCCGACGGATGCCCTCGCGGTTCATGGTCAGCTGGGCGGCCCGCGCCGTCGGGATGACGGTGGCCAGGCCGGCCGCCTCGATGGCCGCCAGCTCGTCGGTGGCGATGGCCTCGATCTCCGGGACGATCAGGTGCGGGCGCTCGGCCTCGACGAGGGCGCGGAGCGCGGCGGCGTCGGTCATGGCGATGACGTGGCTACGGTGGGCCACCTGCATGGCGGGCGCGTCAGGGTAGCGGTCGACGGCGATCACCTCGCAGCCGAGGCGCTGCAGCTCGATGGCCACCTCCTTGCCAAGCTCGCCTGAACCCAAAAGCATGACCCGGACGGCGGTCGGCGAGAGCGGAGTCCCGAGACGCATGGGCCTAGAGCTTCGCCTTGGCCGCCGCGGCGACCGCCTCCGCCGTAATCCCGAAGTGCTTGTAGAGGACGTCGGCCGGGGCGCTGGCGCCGAAGGTCGACATGCCGACGAAGGCGCCGTTCTCGCCGATGAAGCGGTCCCAGCCCTGGCGGACGCCGGCCTCCACGGCCACCCGGACATCGGTCTCGCCGATGACCTGGGCCTGGTAGTCGGTGGGCTGCTGGTCGAACAGCTCCCAGCAGGGCGTCGAGACCACGCGGGCGCCGATGCCCTCAGCCTCCAGCAGGTCACGCGCGGCCATGGCCACGGAGACTTCCGTGCCCGAGGCGAAGATCGTCACCTGGGCGGGGTGTCCGGCGCCGGCGAGCTGGTAGGCGCCGCGGGCCGAGAGGTTCTCGGCGGCCACGATGGTGCGGACCGCCGGGACCTTCTGGCGGGAGAGCGCCATGATCGAGGGAGTCTTCCGGCTGTCGATGGCCAGCTTCCAGCACTCGGCGGCTTCCACGCCGTCGGCGGGGCGGTAGACGTTGAGGTTGGGGATCGCGCGCAGGGCGGCCATGTGCTCCACCGGCTGGTGGGTGGGGCCGTCCTCGCCGACGCCGATGCTGTCGTGGGTCATGACGTGGATCACGCGGGCGCCCATCAAGGCGCCCAGGCGGATCGCCGGGCGGCTGTAGTCGGAGAACACCATGAAGGTCCCGGAATAGGGGATCACCCCGCCGTGGACGGCCATGCCGTTCATCGCCGCGGCCATGCCGAACTCGCGCACGCCATAGTGGACGTAGCGGCCGCCGCGGGTCTCGATATCGAAGGTCCCGGTTCCCTTGACGATGGTGTTGTTTGAGCCGGTCAGGTCGGCTGAGCCGCCGATCATTTCCGGGATGGCGGGGACCAGCTGTTCCAGGGCCGCGCCGGAGTGCTGGCGGGTGGCCAGCGCCGGCTTCTCGGCCTCGACCTTGGCGATCAGGGCGTCGGTGGTCGCAAAGGCGCCGGCCGGCAGGTCCCCGGCCATGGCGCGCTCGAACTCGGCCTTGCCGGGGGCGGCGGCGAGCCGAGCCTCCCAGGCTTTACGGACCTTGGCGCCCCTGCGGCCGGCGGCCCGCCAGGGCTTGAGCACCTCGTCGGGCACCACGAACGGCGGGGCGGACCAGCCCATGGCGACGCGGGCGTCGGCGATCTCTTTGTCGAACAGGGAATAGCCGTGGCCGTGGGGGTCGCCCTCCATGGGCCCCGCGCCCTTCAGGATGATGGTCTTGCAGGCGATCATCGCCGGGCGATCCTGCTTCGTCGCCCAGCGCATGGCCGCGGCGATCTTGGCGTAGTCGTGCCCGTCCACCGCCTTCACGGCCCAGCCGGCGGCCTTGAACCGCATGAGCTGGTCGCCGGTCTCGGAGATGGTGGCGACGCCGTCGATGGTGACGTCGTTGTTGTCGAACAGCACGGTCAGCTTGTTGAGCTTCAGGCGGCCAGCCAGGTGGATGGCCTCGTGGCTGACGCCTTCCATCAGGCAGCCGTCGCCGGCGATTACCCAGGTACGGTGGTCGACCAGGGGGCCGAACCGGGCGGCCAGGTGGGCCTCGGCCATGGCCATGCCGACGGCGGTGGCCAGACCCTGGCCGAGCGGGCCGGTGGTGGTCTCGACGCCGGGCGTGTGGCCGTACTCGGGGTGGCCGGGGGTGTTGGAGCCCAACTGCCGGAAGTTCTCGATCTGCTGCATGGTGACCGCCTTCACCCCGGTCAGGTGAAGCAGGCTGTAGAGCAGCATCGAGCCGTGACCGGCGGAGAGCACGAAGCGGTCGCGGTCGGCCCAGGACGGCTGTGACGCGTCATACTTGAGGAATTTCGTGAACAGCACCGTGGCCACGTCGGCCATGCCCAACGGCATGCCCTGGTGCCCGGACTTGGCCTTGTGCACGGCGTCCATGGAAAGCGCGCGGATGGCGTTGGCCATCATCTGGAGGGGCGCAGGCATCGGGCTCCCGAGTCACGGGCCCCTTGGGGGGCGTTAAGGAATGGGCGCGGGGTCGCACGTGGGCGCGCGAGGGTCAAGAAACCAAGCTCCTCTCCCCCGCGAAGCGAGAGGGAGAGGCGGGGAGAGGGCGGTTCGGCGGCCAATCCGCGCCGCCCTCTCCCGACCTCTCCCTCTCTCGTTCCACTCGGGGGAGAGGAGGCTTCCGAGTCAGCGCGACGCAGGCCTATAGTCCCGGGGCTGGGGCCTTTTTTCGGAGGACGGCGATGAGCGGCGGCGAAAGCGCCCTGGACCTGGCGGCCCGGCGGCTGGAACAGGCGGTCCACGTCCTGGAGCAGCGGCTTGCGCAACGCCTGAAGGCGGCGGGGGCCGAGGCCGGCGGGCTGTTCGACGCCGACCGCGCCAATCTCGCCGCCCAGCTCGACGAGTCCCGGGCCCGCGAGAAGGAGCTTGAGGCTGCCGGCGCCGAGGCCTCGGCCGCGCTCGGCCGCGCCATCCTGGAAATCCGCGCCGCGCTGAACGGCGCCGCGCCTGCGGAGCACTAGTCCATGGCCCAGATCAGCGTCGAGGTGAACGGCCGGCCCTATGCGGTGGGCTGCGAGGACGGCCAGGAGCCGCACCTGATGGAATTGGCCAAGCTGTTCGACCACCAGGTCCGGCAGGTGAGCCAGGACATGGGCCAGCTCGGCGACACGCGGCTGTTCCTGATGGGCGCCCTGCTGCTGGCCGACGAACTGGCCGATGCGCGTTCACGGCTGGCCTCGATGCAGACCGACATGAGCCGCCTGCAGTCCGACCGCGCCCGTATCGAAACCCGCGCCGTCTCGGCCCTGGAAGGCGCCGCGAAACGCATCGAGAAGCTGGCCAGCGAAGACGCCTAGAGGCGCTGGTTGAGAATTAACCCCTGAGGCCCTATCTTACGAGGTGGCGGGTCTGCTGTGGCCCTCGTCGAAGGCGACATATTCCAGCGACCTTAATTCACTCTTAGGGAGCTGTCCCTGGCCGGGATCGTGGTCCCGGGCATACGGCGCCCACCTGGTCTACCAGGTCGAGGGAATGAAACAGTCCTTCACGGTTCTCACGGCGCCGCCACCCTACCGCCCTGTTTCCTTTACTTTCCTTGGGGACTTCCCGGGTAAGGTGAGGCTGTGGCCAAGCCGCTCGACAAGAAAGCCCTGCGCATCGAGATGCGCGCGCTCCGCCGCCGCCTGGCGGAGGAACAGCCCGACGCGTCGCAACGCGCGGCGCGGCGGCTGCCGCTCTCCCGGTTCGCCCGGTTCAGCATCATCGGCGCCTATTGCGCGGTGGGCGCGGAGATGGATCCCGGCCCGGTGTTGAACGCCATCCTCAACTTCGACCCCGACCGGATGAAGGCTGCCCTGCCGGTGGCGGTGGATCGCAACTCGCCCTTGAAGTTCCGCCAGTGGCGTCCGCTGGAGGACACCCTGATCGAGGACGCCTTCGGCATCCCCTCGCCCGCGCCGGACTGTCCGGAGCTGCTGCCCAACCTGATGATCACGCCCTTGCTGGCCTTCGACCGCCAGGGCGGGCGGCTGGGCCAGGGGGCCGGGCACTACGACCGCACGCTCCGGAACCTGCGCCGCCAGCGGCCGGTTTTCGTCCTCGGCCTGGCGTTTTCCGGGCAGGAGCTGCCCGCCGTGCCGATGCAGGAGCATGACGAGCGCCTCGACGCCATCGTGACGGAGACGGAATACATCGAAGTCGCTAGAGATAAGCGATGAGGTTCGCCTTCTTTGGAGACGTGGTCGGCCGGTCGGGCCGGGAAGGTCTCGCCGACCATCTGCCCAGCCTGCGCAAGCGGCTGGGCCTGGAGTTCGTCATCGTCAACGCGGAGAACGCCGCGGCGGGCTTCGGGATCACCGAGGCCACGGCGCGCGAGCTGTTCGACGCCGGCGCCGATTGCCTGACGCTGGGCAACCACAGCTGGGACCAGAAGGAAGCGCTGACCTACATCGTGCGCGAACCGCGGCTGATCCGGCCGCTGAACTATTCGGCGTTTTCCGACGCGCCGGGGCGAGGCGCGCAGCTCTTCGAGACCGGGAGCGGCAAGCAGATCCTGGTGATCAACCTGCTGGGCCGGGTGCACATGGACTCGCTCGACGACCCCTTCGCGGCGGTGGACAAGGCGCTGGAAGCCTGCCCGCTCGGCCAGGCGGCCGACGCCGTGGTGGTCGACATGCACGCCGAGGCGACCTCGGAAAAGATGGCCATGGGCCACTTCTGCGACGGCCGCGCCAGCCTGGTGGTGGGCACCCACACCCACGTGCCGACGGCGGACTGCCAGATCCTGGTGGGCGGCACCGCCTACCAGACCGACGCCGGCGCCTGCGCCGACTACGACAGCGTGATCGGCAACCAGAAGGAAGAGCCTCTGCGGCGCTTCACCACCCGCATCTCCGGCGGCCGCTACAAGCCCGCCGAAGGGCCGGCCACGGTCTGCGGGGTCTATGTGGAGACTGACAACACCACCGGGCTCGCGCGCCGCGTGGAGCCGATCCGCATCGGCGGGCGGCTGTCTGAGAGCGTGCCGGCGGTCGAGGCCGTCAGCGCCTAGCCGGGCGGCCTGCCCTTCTTGTCGTCCTTCGGCTGCTTGTCCTTGGGCAGGATCAGGTCGGTGAGGATCAGCCGGCCGGTCTTGGCCTTGTCCAGGTGGGCGAAGCGGCGCGCGGTGGCGTGCTTCCATTCTTCCAGGCTGACCTTGCCGTCGACGTTCTCGTCGGCGTTGGCCACCGGCTGGGCCTCGTTCAGCAGGGAGTAGCGCGCCGCGCCCTCGCGCCCGGCGCCCGGCGCCGTGGGCGCTGTGGTGGGGATCGAGGACTCTTCGGGGATGCCGCCGGCGTGGCCGCCGCGTGTCGGACCTTCGCCGCCGCCCCCGCGGCGCCCGCCGCCGCCGCCTCTGCCGCCGCCTCCGCCGCCCCGCCGGCCGCCGCCTTGCGGGCCGCCGCCCTGCTCGTTGTCCTGCTGGGCGAGTTCGGGGACGATGTCGCGCTCGTAGGCCTGCAGCTCGAAGCCATCGAGCTTGCCGTCGTGGTTGGCGTCCAGCTTGTTGAAGAACCGCAGGGCGTCGGCGGTGAACTCGGCCTCGTCGATCGCCCCGTCATGGTTGGCGTCAGCGCCCGCGAACCAGGACGCCAGGCCGTTGTCGCCGCGAAACGGCTCGCCGGAGGGGCTGATGAACAGGCGCGGGCGGCGCATAGGCTTGGGCGGCGGCGGATCGCTGCCCAGGTCGACGATAGGCTCGTGCGGCTGCGCCAGGACGGCGCCTGCCAGGGGCCAAGCCAGCGCCGCGATCAGGGCCGCCGCCAATATCGCTCGCGCCATTCGGGTATTATCCTCCGCTCAGCCAAGCTCTCGCCCACGGCTGAGGCCAAATTGCGCCGCGCCCATGTCGGCCGCGAAACCCTTCCCTCAGGGACGCGGAGCGGCTCTAACTAGCAAGCCTTGCCACGCCGGGAGCCCGCATGCTCACCAAATTCCTCGTCCGCTTCATCTTCGGCGCCCTGGGCCTATGGGTCGCCTCCAAGCTGCTCGCCGGCCAGATCGTGTTCGCCAGCCCCACCGCGCTGGTGCTGGCGGCGATGATCTTAGGCGTGATCAACGCCATCGTGCGCCCGATCGTGGTGATCCTGACCCTGCCGCTGACCATCGTGACGCTGGGCCTGTTCCTGCTGCTGGTGAACGCCGCGATGATCGGCCTGGCCTCGGTCGTGGTCCCGGGCTTCCACGTCCACGGCCTGATCGCCGGCGTGCTCACGGCGGTCATCACGGGCGTCTCAAGCTGGATCGGTGGACTGATCCTGCACGACGAGCGGCGCGAGTACCGGCGCTAGCTCGCGACGCCGGAGGCCAGCATGGCGTCCACCGCGTCGGGCGCGTAGCCCGCCTCGATCAGCACCTCGCGGGTGTGCTGGCCGAGCTTGGGCGCCGCGGCCCTTGGCGAGGTGTCCACGCCGGGGAAGCGCACCGGTGAGGCGGGGCCCCAGAAGCTGCCGCCCCAGCCGTCCGGGGTCTCGACGAAGCAGCCGGCCTCGTGGGCCTGTGGATTGATCTCCAGATCCTGCAGGGTGTCCATCGGCGCCCAGGCGACATCGACGGTGTCCAGCAGGGCGCCGGCCTGGTCCAGGGTCAGGGCCTCGAAGCCGTCTTCGAGGATGCTGCGCACGTAGCGGACATCGTGGATGTCGGTGAAGGGCGGCATGTAGCGCGCCTCGGCGAGCATTTCGCCGCGACCGAAGGCGCGCATGACATTGGGATAGTCGTCGGGGGACTTCACGACGATGACGAACCAGCGGTCGTCAGCGGTGTGAAACATGCCGCTGAGCGCCACCATGCGATCCTTCTTCGGCTGGGCGGTGGTGACGTCGCCGTAGCGCAGCTGCAGCGACAGGTCCCAGCCGATGGCGTAGGTCCCGACCCGCATCAGCGCGGTCTCCACCTGGCGGCCGCGACCGGTCCGGTGGCGTTCATGCAGGGCGGCCAGCACGCCGGAAAGCGTCGCCAGCGCCGTGAAATGGTCGCCGAAGCCTGGCCGGCTGGGGAAGGGCTCCTGGTCCGGCGGAATGAAAGAATGCGCCACGCCGCTGCGGGTCCAGAAGGCGGTGATGTCGAAGGCCGCGGTGTCCGCCATTTCACCGGTCAGGCCGTAACCGGTGACATTGGCGTAGATCAGCCGCGGGAGCTGGTCCTTCAGGCTGTCGTAGTCGAGGCCGGCTCGCTTGAGCGCGCCTGGCCGCGTGTTGGTGATCAAAACGTCCGCCTGTTGGAGCAGCGCGATCATGGCGGCGCGGCCCTCGGGTTTCGAGGTGTCCAGCACGATGCCGCGCTTGCCGCGGTTCTCCATGCTGAAGACCGGATTGCCCGGGCTTTCGGCCGTGTCGGCGAAGAAGGCCCGGGTGGCGTCCCCGGCGGCGCTCTCGACCTTGATCACGTCGGCGCCCCAGTCGGCCAGAATCCCCGCGCAGCTAGGTCCCGCCACCCAGGTGGACCACTCCACGACCTTCAGATCCGACAGCAACATGGGCGCCCTTCCAAGCAGCGGAGGCGGCCATAGTGGACGTCCGGCGGCTCAGCGAAAAGCGCCGTCGCTCACTTCAGAGCCTGCTCGACGATGAAGGCCTCGACCTTGGCCCAGGCCGGCGTGCCCGGCGCCACCGGCTCGAAGTGGCCGACGCCGGTGAGGTTGAGGATCTCCACCTGGTCGCCGGCTGCGCGAGCCTTGGCGGCGTAGGCGTCGGCCTTGGCGGGCGTCAGCAGCTTTGAGGTGACCAGTAGCTGGCGGACGTGGAACGGCAGGTTCTGGGCCGGGTTGCCGATCTTGTAGTGGTCGGGCTGGGCGTCCGGCTTGCCGCCCAGCAGCTGCTCGACCACCGGCCGGCCGCAGACGCTCATCTCGTCGGGCAGGATGTCGACGAGGTCCACCGGGCCATCGATGTCGACCACCGCCCTGACCGGCACCGGGTTGTCGCCGGCCAGCTTGCCGGCGGCGTGCCCGCGGGTCGCGAGCCACAGCGCCGCGTGGCCGCCCGCCGAGTGGCCGACCACGATCACCCGCTTGAGGTCGAGCGGCTCGGACTTGATCAGCACCCGCAGGTGGTCGACCGCCATGCTCCAGTCCTGGAAGGTGCCGGGCCAGCCGCCGTCCGGATCGTCGAGTTGGTTGTATTCGACGTTCCAGGTGGCGAAGCCGCGGGCGGTGAGCGCGTCGGCGATCGGCGCGGTCATCCGCATGGTCGCCATGCCCTTCACCCAGCAGCCGCCGTGGATGATCACCGCCACCGGAAACGGTCCCTTGCCCGGCGGCAGCCGCAACTCGCCCACCTCGATCGGCCCGAAGCCGTAGGAGGCGCGGATGTAGGGGACGCTGGCCGGCAGGGCCGCGACGTCGTTCGAGGTCATCGGCTTGGCCGGCGCCTGGGCGGCGGCAGGGCCGGCCGCGAGGGCCAGGGCAAGAAGAATGGCGCGCATGGTCGTCCCCCTCGGCAGGCCGCGGCGTCCCTGCGCCGACATCTCCTTGCTCGACGAACGCAATTACCGTTTCCTGGGCGGCGGGGGAATCAATGAAGACATTTGCAGCAGTTGGCGCGAGCCGGCGGTCATTCCTGTTGGCTGCCGCGGCGGCGTCGATCCTGCCCGCGGCCAGCCAGGCCCACGGCTATCGCGCCTCGCGCACGCGCTACGGGACACCTGATCTCCAGGGTCTTTGGACCAACGCCTCCTACACCGACCTTGAGCGGCCGCCGGAACTCAAGAGCCTGGTGATCTCGCCGGAGGAGGCCCGCAAGGCCGAGGCGATCTACGCGAAAATCGGCAGCTTCGACCCGACGGACATCGATCCGCTGGGCCAGAAGGACTCCGAAGCCTGGGAGACCGGCAACGGTCTGGCGCGGGTGCGCGGCGAAATCCGCACCTCCTGGATTGTCGATCCGCCGGACGGACAGCTGCCGTTCAACGCCGAGACCAAGAAGCGCTTCCACTACGACATGGACGAGAAGGTTCGTCCGAAGCGGGGGTTCGACAATCCCGAAGAGCGGAGCGTCACGGAGCGCTGCGTGGCGTCGGAAGGCGGCTATCCACCCAATCTGCCGAGCCCCGACGGGAACTACCTCCAGATCGTGCAGACGCCCAATTTCGTGGCGATGCTGGTGGAGAAATACCACGACGCCCACATCATACGGATGGGCGCGACGCAGCACGATCCGGCGGCCGTCACCTCATGGATGGGAGACGCCATCGGCCGCTGGGAGGGTGAGACGCTGGTGATCGAGAACACCAACTTCTGCGCCCTGGGCCTATCCCGCTACGGTCATCTGAAGCTCTCGCCCGCGGCGATCCTGGTGGAGAAGTTCACCCGCGTCGCGCCGAACGAGCTGCTCTATGAGTTCACGGTCACCGACCCGACGCTCTACACCCAGACGTGGCGCGCGGAGATGCCGTTCCTGAGGGCCAAGGGCCCGATGTACGAATACAGCTGCCACGAGGGCAACTACGGGATGACCAACATCCTGGGCGCGGCGCGACGGCTGGAGGGCAAGACCATCGATGGCGTGCCCCGGGGGAAGTAGGGGGGCGCCAAAGAAAAAGGGCGGGACCCTGAGGTCCCGCCCTTCTCGTTCTCAAGCGCTGAGTTTCGTGGACTAGAAGTCCATGTCGCCCATGCCGCCCATGCCGCCGCCGCCGGGCATGCCGCCGCCTTGGCCGCCCTTCTTGGGCGCCTCGACGATGGCCGCTTCGGTGGTGATCAGCAGGCCGGCGACCGAGGCCGCGTCCTGCAGAGCCGTACGGACGACCTTGGCCGGGTCGATGACGCCGGCCTTGACCATGTCGACGTACTCTTCCGTCTGGGCGTTGAAGCCGAAGGTGGGGGACTTGTTCTCCAGCACCTTGCCGACCACGATCGAGCCTTCGACGCCGGCGTTTTCGGCGATCTGACGGATCGGGGCCTGGAGCGCGCGGCGCACGATGGCGACGCCGGCTTCCTGGTCATCGTTGTCGCCCTTGAAGCCGTCCAGAACCTTGGAGGCCTTCAGCAGGCAGACGCCGCCGCCGGGGACGATGCCTTCTTCCACGGCCGCACGGGTCGCGTTGAGGGCGTCGTCGACGCGGTCCTTCTTCTCTTTCACTTCCACTTCGGTGGAGCCGCCGACGCGGATGACGGCAACACCGCCGGCCAGCTTGGCCAGGCGCTCTTGCAGCTTTTCCTTGTCGTAGTCCGAGGTGGTGTCCTCGATCTGCTTCTTGATCTGAGCGATGCGGGCTTCGATGCCCTTCTTGTCGCCCGAGCCGTCGACGATCGTGGTGTCGTCCTTGTTGATCGTGACCTTCTTGGCCTTGCCGAGCATTTCGAGGGTGACGTTCTCGAGCTTGATGCCCAGGTCTTCGCTGATCAGCTCACCGCCGGTGAGGATGGCGAGGTCTTCCAGCATCGCCTTGCGGCGATCGCCGAAGCCCGGCGCCTTGACGGCCGCGACGCGGAGACCGCCGCGCAGCTTGTTGACCACCAGGGTGGCCAGCGCTTCGCCTTCCACGTCTTCCGCGATGATCAGCAGCGGGCGGCCCGACTGGACCACCGCTTCCAGCACCGGCAGCAGGGGCTGCAGCGAGGAGAGCTTCTTTTCGAAGAGCAGGATCATCGGCTCTTCGAGTTCGGCCTCCATCTTCTCGGCGTTGGTGATGAAGTAGGGCGACAGGTAGCCGCGGTCGAACTGCATGCCTTCGACGACGTCGAGTTCGGTCTCGGCGGTCTTGGCTTCCTCGACGGTGATGACGCCTTCGTTGCCGACCTTGGCCATCGCCTTGGCGATCATCTCGCCGACTTCGGTGTCGCCGTTGGCCGAGATGGTGCCGACCTGGGCGATTTCCGAGTTGTCGGAGACCTTCTTGGCCGAGCTCTTGATCTCCTCGATGACCTTGGCGACCGCCTTGTCGACGCCGCGCTTCAGGTCCATCGGGTTCATGCCGGCGGCCACCGACTTCAGGCCCTCGACGACGATGGCTTGCGCCAGCACGGTCGCGGTGGTGGTGCCGTCACCGGCCTTGTCGTTGGTCTTGGAGGCGACTTCGCGGATCAGCTGGGCGCCGAGGTTCTCGAAGCGATCGCTCAGTTCGATTTCCTTGGCGACGGTGACGCCGTCCTTGGTCGAGCGCGGGGCGCCGAACGACTTCTCGATGACCACGTTGCGGCCCTTGGGGCCCAGGGTCACCTTGACGGCGTTGGCCAGGATGTTGACGCCGCGCAGCATCCGGTCGCGCGCGTCGGAAGCGAAATAAACGTCTTTCGCAGCCATGTTGGGAACTCTCTTTCTAGTGGATTTCGGGGAATGACGCGGGCGGGGCCTTTAGGCCTCGAGCACGCCCAGAACGTCGCTTTCCTTCATGATCAGGAGGTCCTGACCGTCGAGCTTGATCTCGGTGCCGGACCATTTGCCGAACAGGATCTTGTCGCCCTTCTTGACGTCGAGGGGCTGGACCTTGCCGGACTCGTCACGCGCGCCGGGGCCGACGGCGACGATCTCGCCTTCCTGCGGCTTTTCCTTCGCGGTGTCGGGGATGATGATCCCGCCCTTGGTCTTTTCTTCTTCCTCGACGCGCTTGACGAGGACGCGATCTCCCAGGGGACGAAACGCCATAATGCTCTTTCTCCGTTCGAGACGGTTGGATTGGTACGGTGTCGGCCACGGTCAGGGGGATGCGTGTTAGCAGTCACTCCCCTTGAGTGCCAACGCCGGGCTGCAAGTAGGAAAACGCCCTCGCCGAGTCAAGGATTGCCGCCCGGAAATCGCGCCAGCGCTTGTTCGGGCATAGAATTCCACTGGAGGCGCCACACTGGCGCCGCTAGGGTCGGTTTTCATCGAGCCCAATATAATCTGGAGAGAAACCACCCATGCGACGCGCCCTCGCGCTAGCCGCCCTTATCACCCTGGCCGCCGCGGGTTCGGCCTATGCGGAACATTGGACCAAGTACACCGACGGCTCGGCTCCGGGCACCGCCTGGTCCTACGACGGTGACTACAGCTACAAGGACAAGCAGACCGGCCGCCTGGTGGTGATGCAGGCGATCTCCAAGCCGGAGAGCAAGCTGGGCCCCTCGGCGCCGGGCGCCGCGGACGGCGTCGGCAGCGTGGTCGCCATCGACTGCACCAAGAAGAACATGATCATGATGAGCGGCTACAGCCCGTCGAAGCCGCTGAACATCCGCTCCAACTGGCGCGAAGAGACGCCGAAGAAGGCGGAAGGCGCGGAGAACGAGGCCCTGATGGGCGCAGTCTGCCCGCACATCGACCACGTCCCGGTGAAGTAGGACTCCCTCCCCGTTTGGGGAGGGTGGCGAGTGCAACGAGACGGGTGGGGGAGTCGCGTTCAAGCGCTAAGTCAGCGCTCCGGCCCACACTTCCCCACCCTGGCCGCTGGCGCGGCCTGTCCCTCCCCGATGCGGGGAGGCGAGACCTGTCCAAAGCTTAACTGGAAAAGCCGGGCGCTCATTCCTATCTGAGCGGCATGACACTCTGGTTGAAACTCATTCCCGCGATCGGGGCGCTGGCCCTGGTGACCGCGCTGCTGGTTCTCAGCGCGCATTCGGAACTCTACGCCTGAGGCGCGGCGCGCGCCGCTGGCTGACACGCCTGCTCGCCGGCGTCGCGCTGGCCGCCACCGCCGCCCTGATCGCGATCTACAATCCGCAGCCGCTGTTCGCGCATCACCTGCGCTATGGCGCCTATGACATATGGTCCGACCGGCCGATCCCGCCGCAGATAAGGGGCCTGCTCGACGAGACGACGCGGCGGCTGGCGCGCTCGCCGCTCTGGTCGCCCGACCAGCGGTTCAGCATCTTCTTCTGCAACGACAACTGGCGGCTGGTGCTGTTCTCCGAGCGGTTCCAGGGGACCATGGGCGGGGTGACCGACATGATCTTCGCGCGCAACGTCTTCATGCGGTCCTCCGACATCGCCGCCAACCGGCTGATCCCGCCGCATCCCAACGCCGACATGCGCGATCGGCCGCTGACCTACTACCTGCCGCACGAACTCACCCATGTGCTGGAGAGCCGTGCGTTCGGCCGCGGCCCGCAGTTCCGCTATCCGCAGTGGCTGCTCGAAGGCTACGCCGACTACATCGGCAAGGGCGGCCAGTTCGACTACGCCGAGAACCTGCGCCTGCTGAAAGCCGGCGCGCCGCAACTCGACTTCGCGCGGAGCGGCCTCTATCGGCGCTTCCACCTTGAGGTGGCCTACTACCTCGACCATAGGCGCTGGACCGTGCGGCAGCTCTTCGCGGCCCGTCCGACGGCCGCCCAGGCGCTGGCGGCGGTGAAAGCCGAGCCCTGAGCCTCCCGTAAGGGAACTTCGCATTTAAACACTTGTTTGAATGCTCGCGATGGGCCAATGATCTCCGCCAAGAAAAGCCCTGGGAGCATTCTGATGACCATGACCGCCGACCGGCCGCAGTCCAGCTTCGCGCTGAACCCGCAGGACGAGCTCAACGACCTGCGCATGAGCGAAAAGGCGCTGCCGCTGCTGAACCACGTGAAGAAGTTCATCCGCGAAGTGGTCGAGCCCATGAGCGAGAAGTTCCATGCGCTGGATGAGAAGAAGACCGACATCTGGTCCTATGCCCCCGGCCAGCTGGAGCTGCTCGAAGCGGCCAAGGACCAGGCCAAGAAGGAAGGGCTCTGGAACTTCTTCCTGCCCAACGCCGAGACCGGCGAGGGCCTGTCGAACCTCGACTACGCCTACATCGCCGTCGAGCTGGGCAAGAACCGGATGGCCAGCGAGTGCATGAACTGCGCCGCGCCCGACACCGGCAACATGGAAGTCCTGGAACGGGTCGGCACGCCGGCCCAGAAGAAGCAGTGGCTGGAGCCCCTGTTGCGCGGCGAGATCCGCTCGGCCTTCGCCATGACCGAGCTGAACTCGGCCTCGTCCGACGCCAAGAACGTCAACACCCGCGCCACCCTGGTGGGCGACGAGTACGTGATCAACGGCGAGAAGCACTACATCTCCGGCGCCGGCGACCCGCGCTGCAAGATCATGATCACCATGGTGCAGACCGATCCCGACGGCCCGCCGAACCTGCGCCAGTCGCAGATCCTGGTGCCCACCGACGCGCCCGGGGTGAAGATCATCGGCCCGCAGCACGTGTTCGGCGATCCCGACGCGCCGCACGGCCACATGCACATCGTCTTCGACAACGTCCGCGTGCCGAAGGAGAACATGCTGCTGGGCGAGGGCCGCGGCTTCGAGATCAGCCAGCTGCGCCTGGGCCCGGGCCGCATCCACCACTGCATGCGCGCCATCGGCTCGGCCGAGAAGGCGCTCGACCTGATGGTCACGCGCGGCCTCACCCGCGAAGCGTTCGGCAAGCCGCTCGTCCAGCTCGGCGGCAACATCGAGCGGATCAGCCGCATCCGCATCGAGATCGAGGCCATGCGCCTGATGGTGCTGAAGGCCGCCAAGGCCATGGACGTCCTGGGCAACCAGGAAGCCCGCGTCTGGATCCACATGGTCAAGGCCATGGTGCCCGAGCGGGTCTGCAACATCATCGACCAGGCGATCCAGATGCACGGCGCGCTAGGCGTGTCGCAGCACACCCCGCTGGCCCGGATGTACACCTCCACGCGGACCCTGCGGATCGCCGACGGCCCGGACGAAGTCCACCACATGGTGGTCGGCCGCAACGAGCTGCGCCAATACCGCGAAATGCCGAACGACCCGTCCACCGCGGCGGTGTTCCGGAACTAGGACTTCAGGGCCTCCCCGGCCGGCGCCGGGGAGGTTCTTGGCCCCCGCTGCCGGGTGTGCCTACACTCTCCCAAACAAGAAGCTTGGGAGGGCTGACTGAGATGAAATCCCTGACTTTGGGTCTGTCGGTGTTCGCGCTGTCGATGATCGGCATGGCGGCGCACGCCGAGACGTCGTGCCCCAACCTCGACAAGGTGGCGCTGCCGCACGCCACGGTGACCAAGGCCGGCGAGGAGATGCTGGGGACGCAGCTGGTCTGCAAGGTCGCGGTGACCAGCAAGCCCACCGCCGACAGCGACATCCGGCTCGAGCTCTGGATCCCGGCGAACTGGAACGGCAAGTACGTCCAGGTCGGCAACGGCGGCTTCGCCGGCACGATCCCGCGGGTGCAGTTCGGCCGCCTGGTGGCCGCGGGCTACGCCGTGGCCGGCACCGACGACGGCCACCAGGATCCGGTCGGCACCAACGCCTCGTGGGCGCAGGGGCATCCGGAAAAGGTCATCGACTTCGGCTGGCGGGCGCTGAAGGAGACCACCGACATCTCCAAGGCCCTGCTGATCGCCAAGAGCGGCAAGATCAGCCGGTCGTATTTCATGGGCTGCTCGGACGGCGGGCGCGAGGCGCTGATGGAGGCGCAGCGCTATCCCAACGACTTCGACGGCATCGTCGCCGGCGCCCCGGCCAACTACATGAGCCAGCTGTTCGCGCTGTCGGCCTTCCAGCAGCAGACCATGGCCAGGCCGGGCGGCTATCTGGGCCAGGCGCAGCGCGAGCTGCTGCAGAAGACGGCGCTCGCCGAATGCGGCGCCGGCGAGCCGATGATCCGCGACCCGCTGAGCTGCCACTTCGACCCGGGCAAGCTGGCCTGCAAAGCCGGACAGACGGACGGGTGCCTGACCGCGCCGCAGGTGGCCTCGGCCAGGGCGTTCTATGACGGGCGCAAGGACAAATCCGGCAGGCTGGTGTTCCCCGGCTACAGCCCCGGCGCCGAGAGCCTGAACGGCAGCTGGAACGCCTGGATCACCGGGCCGAACGCCGACACCAACCAGAAGGCGGCCGGCCCGTCGTTCTCGTCCAACGCCTTCAAATACTTCGGCTTCCAGGACCCGAATTTCGACTATCTGAAGATGGATCTGGGCGCCCAGATGGACGGCGCGGTGAAGAAGATGGCCGCCGTGCTGGACTCGCCGAACGCGAACCTCGGGCCCTTCAAGGCCCATGGCGGCAAGCTGATCCAGTACCATGGGTGGAATGACCCCGCGATCCCGCCGCGCTCGTCGGTCGTCTATTACGAGGACGTCCGCAAGACGATGGGCGACACCTCCGACTTCTACCGGATGTACCTGGTGCCCGGCATGCTCCACTGCGGCGGCGGCGTGGGCCCGAGCGGCGTGGACTGGGTGGCCCACCTCGACGCCTGGGTGAACGAGAAGAAGGCGCCCGGCGACCTCACCGCCGTCAGCGGCCAGGGCCAGGCGCCGGGCGGCCCGTCGAGCCAGATCCTCTGTCCCTATCCGAGCGCGGCGAAGAAGACCGGCGAGGCCTGGGCCTGCTCGGTTCCCGGAAAGAAGAAGGGCTGAGGCGCATGAACCGGTTGATGCTCATGGCCGGCGCGGCGATCGCCGTGGCCGCGCCCTTGTCCGCGCGGGCCGAGACCGCCTGCGCGGATCTCGGCTCCGCCAAGCTGGCGCACGCCCAGGTCACCGCCGCCAAGCTGGAGACCGTCAAGGTCGGTCAAGCCTGCCACGTCTGGGTGACCAGCCGCCCGACCGCCGATTCCGAGATCAGGATCGAGGTGATGATCCCGGTGGGCGCGGCCTGGAACGGCAAGTACGTCCAGGTCGGCAACGGCGGGCTGGCCGGGGCCGTCCCCGAAGCACAGGTCAAGCTGCGCGCGGACGAGGGCTATGCCTCGGCTGGAACCGACGACGGCCACGTGGGCAACGGCCGCACCGCCGTGTGGGCGCTGCACCACCCGGAGAAGATCGTCGATTTCGGCTGGCGGTCGCTGAAGGAGACCACGGAGGCGTCGCGCCAGCTGATCACGATCATGAAGGGCGAGCCGGCCAAGCGTCGCTACTTCGTCGGCTGCTCGCTGGGGGGACGCGAGGCGCTGATCGAGGCGCAGCGGTTCCCGAGCGACTATGACGGCATCGTCGCCGGCGCCACGGCCAACTACAACACTCTCGGCTACGGCGGCCGCGCCTACATGCAGCAGGCGCTGGCCAAGCCTGGCGGCTACCTCGACGCACCGCAACTGCAACTGCTGCAGGACGCGGCGCTGAAGCAGTGCGCCGATGGCGGGACGTTCATCCGCGACCAGCTGGCCTGCCACTTCGATCCGGCGACGCTGAAGTGCAAGGCGGGCCAGACCTCAGGCTGCCTGACCGCTCCGCAGATCGCTTCGGCCAAGGCGATCTATGGCGGCCGAATGGTGGGCGGCAAGCCGGCGTTCGTGGGCCTGGAGCCGGGCGCGGAGGCCATGCGCGGCGGCTGGCAGGCGTGGAACACGGGTACGGAGCAGGCCAAGTGGACGGAGTCCGCCGGCCACGCGATGGGCTCGCAGTTCATGAAGTACTTCATCGCCGACGACCCGGCGTTCGACTGGCTGAAGATGGACACCGGCGCGAAGTACGACCGCGATCGCCAGAAGCTGTCGAAGATCATGGACGCCACCAATCCCGACCTGACGCCCTTCAAGAGCCATGGCGGCAAGCTGATCCAGTACCATGGCTGGAACGACCCGGCGATCGCGCCCCGGGGCTCGATCCGCTACTTCGGCGAGGTGCACAAGGCGACCGCCGGCGCTGACGACTTCTACCGGCTCTACATGATCCCGGGCATGCTGCACTGCCAGGGCGGCGCGGGGCCCGGGCAGGTGGACTGGCTGACGATGCTCGACAAGTGGGTGGAGGACAAAGCCGCGCCGGACCACGTGACCGCGTCGTCGCCAAGCGGCGAGACGCAGCTGCTCTGCCCCTATCCGGCCGTGGCCCGCAAAGAGGGCGGCGCCGAGGGCTGTTGGGTCAAAAGGGTCGTGCGAGGCAACTAGACCGGGGCGGCGGCCTTCGCCTGGGTGCGGAAGGCGGCGACGATCGGCGAGCGGTCGCGCCGGCGCGTGACCAGCAGCAGGGGCGCCACCAGCCCGGGATCGCCCTTGAACGGTATGAAGGCCACGCCCTCGACGTTCATCCGCTGCATCGAGGCCGGCACGATGGAGACGCCGAGTCCGGCGGCCACCAGGCCCAGCGTCGAGGACATCCGCGGCGCCTCCTGGCCGACCATGGGCGAGAAGCCGGCGCGCAGGCAGGCCGCGACGATGGCGTCGTGCAGGCCGGGGCCGGTGGGGCGGCGGTAGAAGACGAAGGTCTCTTCGGCCAAAGCGGCCAGGGTGACCTCGCCGGCGGCGGCCAGGGCATGATCGGTGGGCAGCGCCGCGACCATCGGCTCGGCCAGCAAGGGTTCGACCCGCAAACCCGCGCCGTGGGTTCCGCCGGAGCGTACGAAGGCGGCGTCCAGCCGCTCCTCCTCCAGCGCCGCCACCAGTTCGGGCGTGCCGTCCTCGGCCAGGGCGAGCTGCACGCCCGGGCTGGCGGCGCGGAAGGCGCGGATCTGCTGGGCGACGAAGGGATGGAAGGCGCCGGAGCTGGTGTAGCCGATGGCCAGACGCCCTTGCTCACCCCGCGCGGCGCGGGCGGCGGTGTCGGGCAGGCGGTCGGCGCGTTCCAGGATGGCGCGGGCCTCCTCGACCATCACCCGGCCGGCCTCGGTCACCCGCATGCCGCGCGGCAGGCGCTGGAACAGGATGACGCCGAGCTCCTCCTCCAGGGCGCGAATCTGCCGCGTGAGCGGCGGTTGCTGGATGCCCAGGCGCTCGGCCGCGCGGGTGATGTGGCCCTCCTCGGCCACGGTCACCAGGTATCGGAGGCGGCGCAGGTCCATGCGCTGTGACATACTGTCAAGGTATTGATATCGTCAAACACATATATTGGACGCACGGTCGCGCGAGGGTTACAGCACCGCTCCATGACCCGCCAGACACCCCCGCCGTTCGACCAGAGCCGGGCGCTCGCCCATCAGCTCCTGCAGTGGGCGGTGAACCAGCCGCGCACCTATCGAGAGGCCATGGAGAGCTGGGGCACGCACTGCCCCCGCTTCTGCATCTGGGAGGACGTTGTCGACGCTCATCTGGTCGAGGTGGTCTCAGCGCCGGGCCTGCGGCTCGCCGACCGTCCGGTGCGGGTGACCGCGGCGGGCCGGGCGCGGCTGGAACGCACGCAATGAGCCTGGCCACCGGCGCCTTCATCGTCGTCGCCTCGTTCCTGACGGCGGCGCTCTCGGGCGTATTCGGCATGGCCGGGGGCCTGGCGCTGAAGGGCGCTCTGGCCCTGGTCCTGCCGGTCTCGGCGACCTTCGTGGCGCACGGCATCCTGCAACTCACCGCCAACGCCTGGCGCGCGATCCTCCATCGCAAGCACGTTGACTGGAAGATCGTCGGTATCTTCGCCCTGGGGTCGTTCGCCATCGCCGGGGTGGTGGCGAAGATCGCCTTCGAGCCCACCCGGGCGACGCTGTTCCTGCTGATGGGTCTCGCGCCCCTGCTGGTCTGGCTGCCGCAGAGCTGGGTGAAGCTGGACGGCTCCAAGCCGCTCCAGGGCTTCATCGCCGGCGTCAGCGTCACGGGCGTGAACCTGACCGCGGGGGTGGCCGGGCCGCTGCTCGACATCTTCTTCGTGCGCACGGCGCTGACCCGCCACCAGATCGTCGCCACCAAGGCCGCGACCCAGGTGTTCAGCCACCTGATTAAGATCATCGTCTACGGCGCGCCGCTGTTCGCCGCCGGGGGCAAGGGCATGCCGCCCGTCTGGGTCTTCGCGCTGGCGGTGCCGCTGTCGATGCTGGGCACTGTGGCCGGGGGCTATGTGCTGGACCGGCTCAGCGACGTGAACTTCAAGCGCTACCTGCGCCTGATCGTGACCGTCATCGGGGCGGCCTATCTGGTCCAGGCTGTGCGGCTGTATCTGGGGTAACCTACCTCCCCCGCGAAGCGGCGGGAGGGGGACCATCGGCCGAAGAGCCGATGGTGGAGGGGGCAGGCCTCAGGCGCGGCGGATAGATCAAGCTGCATTGAATTCGGAGCTTGGGGCTCGCCCCCTCCACCCCTCGCTCTTCGCTGCGCTCGGCGAGCGGTCCCCCTCCCGCCATCGCTGCCGCGATGGGTGAGGTAAGAAAAAAACACCGGGCTCTTTGCAGAGCCCGGTGGGGGAAGTCATAGGGAGGAAACGCCCAGGAACGGGCAAGGCAGAGGTATGTGCTCAATCGGCGCGTGCAAGGGCGATCGACGATTTTTTTGACGGCAGGTGACGAAATGCAGCTTGAGGCCAAGGTCCTGGAGAGCCGCTACGTGCGGCTGGAGCCGATGAGCGAGGCCCACATGGCGGACCTGCGGGCCGCCTGCGACGCCGACCCCAAGACGTGGAACGAGCTCTATCCCTACCCGATGCACGGGGCGCACTTCGATAAGGGCTGGGCGCGGTTCTATGCCGAGCCGCCGGCTGACCGGATGAACTTCGCGGTGATGGCGGACGGACGCTGCGTCGGGGTCTCCAGCTTCCTGCGCATCGACGTCCCCAACGCCTCGCTGGAGATCGGCGGCACCTACTACCGGCCCGACGTGCGCGGCGGGGCGGTGAACCCGGGATCGAAGCGCCTGCTCATGGCGCACGCCTTCGAGAGTGGGGCCAGGCGCGTGCAGTACAAGGTCGACGCGATCAACGCGCGCTCCCGCGCGGCGGTGCTGAAGCTGGGCGCCGTGCAAGAGGGCATCCTGCGCCAGGACATGATCACCTGGACCGGCCGGGTGCGCGACTCGGTGATCTTCTCCGTGGTGGCCGAGGAGTGGCCGGCGGTGCGCGACGGGCTGGACGCCAGGCTGGCCGCGCTGGTTTAGCCCTTGCGGGACAGTTTGCGCGCGGCCAAGGCCACCAGGACGACGGTCACGGCGGCCAGGACGGCCACATGGACCAGGGGCTCGCCCTCGCTCTTCATGCCCCCGCTCGCCCGGGCCAACTGCGACAGGTGATAGGTCGGCCAGGCCGAGCGGATGTCGTGCAGGAAGCCGGACAGCGGGAAGAACAGGCCTGAGAGGAAGGCCATGCCCAGGTAGGTGATGTTGGCGAAGGCCGCGGCGCTCGATGCCGGCGCGTAGGCCCCGATGAACAGGCCCACGGCGCAGGCCGGGATCACCCCAAGGGACATCACCGCCGCCATCCGGATCAGGGTCGCGGCCGGAAGGGTCACGTGGCCCATGGTCACGGCGATGCCCACCAGCATGATCATGACCGCGACGGCGAAGACGTAGGCCATCATCAGCTTCGACGCGAGGTAGGAGCCGGTGGGCATGGGCAGGGCGCGTTTGAAGGTCAGCAGGCCCTGGTTGCGCTCGACGGCGACCAGGATGCCGAAGCCGAACAGGCCGGGGCCCATGACCCCGTAGACCGTCCAGCCGACGAACAGGTTGTTGGCCAGCTGACCGATGTTGCTCTTACCCGCCAGGACGATGCCGAAGAAGCTGTAGAACAGGATCGGCATGGCCAGGATCGGGACCGAGAAGGCCGGGGTGCGGAACAGCCGGATCGACTCGTACTTGGCGTCCGAGAGATAGGCGCGGACGGTCCGGCTGAACGGCATGGCAGGAACCGCGGGGGTAATGGGCGAGGCGGTCATTCGGCGGGCTCCTGGGTGAGTTCGGCGAAGGCGTCGGCGAGGCCCGCGCGGCGGACCTCCAGGTCGGCCAGCGTCTTGTCGGCGGCCAGCAGGCGGCGGACCACCCCTTCGGCGTCATTGGCGGTGATCGCGGTCCGCTCGCCCTCGCGCGAGACGGCGATGACGTCGGGCCAGGCCTCGATGGCGGACAACTCCACCGCGGTGACGCAGTCGATGCGCTTGCGCACCACCAGGCTGCGGATCTCGCGGACCGTGCCGCCGGCGATGCGCCGGCCCTTGGCCATCACCACCACGCGGTCGGCCAGGGCCTCGGCCTCCTCGATGTAGTGGGTGGTGAGCACGATGGAGGCGCCGTCCTTCACCACCCGCTTCAGGGTGGCCCACATGGTCTCACGCGCGGTGACGTCGAGGCCGGTGGTCGGCTCGTCGAGGAACAGCAGTCGCGGGCGGCCACAGATGGCCAGCGCGAACTGCACCTGGCGCTTCTGGCCGCCGGACAGTTTGACGTAGGGCCGCTGGACCAGCTTCTCGACGCCGGCGAGCGCAACGGCCTCGTCGAAGCCTAGCGGATCCGGATAGTAGGCCCGGACCTGGGAGATCAGGTCGCCGACGCGGAGCGCGTCGGGCAGCATGACCTCCTGCATCATCACGCCGACGCCGCGGCGCGCGGCCAGGTCGTGCGGCGAGCGGCCGAACAGCCGGGCCTCGCCGGCGTCCGGTTCCTGGAGACCCAGCAGGATGCCGATGGCGGTGGTCTTGCCCGCGCCGTTGGGGCCGAGCAAGGCCAGGAGCTCGCCCGGACGGACCTCCAGATCGAGACCGTCGAGCGCGACGGTCGCGCCATAGCGCTTCTTCGCGCCCGTCAGCCGCGCCAGTGCGCCATCGCCCTCAGCAACCATCGCCGCCCCCAAAGCCGGTTCTCACAGCCTAGTCGCCGCGGGGCGCGGCAACGGATGCAGCGGCGCCTTTCCCTCCCCTCATGGGGAGGGTGGCGAGCGAAGCGAGACGGGTGGGGAGGTGCGGTCCAAGCTTTGATTTGCCAGGGCTGGCCTACCGACCCAGCACTCCAGCCCACACTTCCCCACCCTGGCCGCTCACGCGGCCTGTCCCTCCCCATGAAGGGGAGGGAAGAGCTAGGCGCTGACCGCCGTTCGCGCCTCGGCGTCGGCGAAGAACACCTCGGACGCGTGCTCGGCGACTTCCTGGGCGGTGTAAGGCCGGCCGGGCTGGAAGCCGCCGGTCTGCAGCATCTTGATCTCGCGGACGCCGCGGCTGGAGACGCCGAGGATCTTGCCCGAATGCTCGGCGGCGAGGTCCGAGACCATGAAGAGCACGCCGGGCGCCACGTTCTCCGGCAGGCTCAGCGGATCGGGCTCGCGGTCCTTGCGGCCGGGCAGGTCCGAGGTCATGCGGGTGTAGGCGCCGGGCGCCAGGCCCATGACGCGGATGTTGTACTTGCGCCCCTCGATCGACATCACCCGGACCATGCCGTAGATGCCGGCCTTTGCGGCCCCGTAGTTGGTCTGGCCGAAATTGCCGTAGAGGCCGGAGGTGGACGAGGTCAGCACCATCGAGCCGCCGCCATTGTCCTTCATCCATTTCCAGACCGGCAGGGCCACGCAATAGGTGCCCTTCAAGTGCACCTTGATGACCTTGTCCCAGTCCTCCTCGGAGGTGTTGGCGAAGGTCTTGTCGCGCAGGATGCCGGCGTTGCAGACCAGGACGTCGACCTTGCCGAAATTATCCAGCGCGGTCTTGAGGATGTTCTCGCCGCCCTGGATCGAGGAGACGTCGTCACCGTTGGCGACCGCCCGGCCGCCGGCCGCCTTGATCTCGGCCACGACCTTTTCGGAGGCCGCGCTGGTCCCGGTCCCGGAGCCGTCGCGCGCGCCGCCCAGATCGTTGACCACGACCGCGGCGCCTTCCTTGGCGAACAGCTTGGCGTAGGCTTCGCCCAGCCCGCCGCCCGCGCCCGTGATGATCGCAACCTTGCCCTCAAGCAGTCCCGCCATATCGCGTCTCCCAAAGTTTCTAATTTATGGGGGGCATCTTCCGGCTAGGGCTCGGCGCTTGGCAAGCCCTTCAGGGTTTCACGGGGCTGTAGCGCCAGTCCTGGTGCTTGAGCTCGCCCTTCACCAGGCCCTCGATGCGGGCGCAGAGGTCGGCGCCGCATTTGCGGTAGATGACCCGCTTGGGGAATTCGTCGCTGACGCGCTCGAACACCGCCTCGCCGTCAGGGCCGGTCTGGAGGGTGAAGGGCGTCGGTTCTACGTTTTTCATGAAGGGGGTGAAGGCGACCTTGCCGTCGGCGCCGGTGGTGATGGTTCCGAACTCGCTGTTGGCCGGCTTGCCTGGGCGGTTGGTCTGAGTGGCGCCGGACATGGCGCCGCCGATGGGGGCCAGCCAGGTCTCGCGGGTGGTGACGCCGTCCTTGGTCTCGCTCCACGACCCGGCCATCCAGGCCAGGCGGGAGATGTCGGCCGGCGCAGCGTTCAGCGCCGCCGCGGCCAGGATCGCCGCCATCATGGTTCGCGCCCCTTGCTCCGCCGTTCGCGGAAGAAGGCCTTGAGCATGGCCGAGCTTTCCTCGGCCAGCACGCCGGATGCGACGAGCGGTCTGGAGTGGCAGGTCGGCTGGTCGAAGAAACGGGGCCCGTTGACGACCGCGCCGCCCTTGGCGTCTTCCGCGCCGAAGACCAGGCGGCCGATGCGGGCGTGGCTGATGGCGCCGGCGCACATGGCGCAGGGCTCCAGGGTGACGAACAGCTCAAGCCCGGTCAGGCGATAGTTGCCCAAGCGCGCCGCGGCTTCGCGCAGGGCC
>Ga0207711_10000315_pt1 | contig 51749 bp, 40 predicted proteins | sample KBSS34metaG_FD_184401 | JGI IMG/M metagenome (GOLD analysis project Ga0207711, IMG submission 184401) | Switchgrass rhizosphere microbial communities from Kellogg Biological Station, Michigan, USA - KBS S3-4 metaG (SPAdes) (version 2) | ecosystem: Host-associated > Plants > Roots > Rhizosphere... | reverse complement strand
ATTGCACCCACCCTGGAAGACAAAGTGGACATTTGCCAGAACGCTATAGATCTGGCTATCTCGCTCGGTCGTGAAAGGCCCAAGGTTGCCATTCTCGCTGCGGTCGAAACGGTTACTTCCAAAATGCCGGCCACCATAGATGCCGCTGCGCTTTGCAAGATGGCCGAGCGCGGACAGATCACCGGTGGCCTTCTCGATGGGCCCCTGGCCTTTGACAACGCGATCAGCAAGCAAGCCGCCGAAACCAAAGGCATTCACTCAGAGGTCGCCGGTGATCCGGACATCCTTCTTGCTCCAGACCTTGAAGCCGGCAATATCCTCGCCAAGCAATTAACCTTCCTGGCCAATGCCGACAGCGCCGGGCTGGTGCTGGGGGCGAGGGTACCGATCATCCTGACCAGCCGGGCGGATAGTGTCCGCTCTCGAATTGCCAGTTGCGCTGTAGCCATGCTGGTGGCACATGCGCGACGGAAGAAGACCTAGAGGATCGGTATGGATGATTACGCACTCGTACTCAACGCGGGCTCATCGAGCCTGAAATTCTGCGTTTACCGGCGGCCAGACTCGGAGAAATGGCGACTGGAGGCCAGAGGTCAGATTCAGGGCATCGGGACGTCGCCTCGATTCTCCGCCAAGGACGCTCACGGCGGAATCCTCGCACAGAACAACTTGGATGATTGGGTGTCTGATGGCCGCGCGGCCCTCGATGTTCTGGCTTCCTGGCTTCGCTCCAGGTACGGTGGCGCACGAGTGCTCGGTGTCGGCCACCGTGTGGTTCATGGTGGGGCACGGTATGCCCAACCAACGATCGTAACCCGCCAAGTCCTGGCAGAGCTATACGAACTGGTTCCGCTGGCTCCATTGCATCAGCCGCACAACCTGTTAGCCATCGAAACGATCTTCGAGCGAATGCCCGGCGTGCCGCAAGTCGCCTGTTTCGACACGAGCTTTCATTCGGGGCACTCGCCGGTCGCGAAGTTGATACCGCTGCCGAGGGAGATTTGTAAATCGGGCCTGCAGCGATATGGCTTTCATGGCCTGTCCTATGAATATGTCGCTTCCGTTCTGCCTGAGGTGGCTCCGGAAATCGCCAGGGGGCGCGTCATCATCGCACATCTTGGAAGTGGTGCCAGTCTGTGTGCTTTGAAAGACGGGAAAAGTGTAGATACCAGTCTAGGCTTCACGGCGCTGGATGGACTCTGCATGGGCACGAGACCAGGTGCGCTTGATCCCGGCGTTGTTTTGTACCTCTTTCAGAGCCTCGGGCTGTCTCCTAAAGAAGTGGAGACCATTCTCTACAAGAAATCGGGTTTGCTGGGGATCTCAGGCATTAGTAATGACATGCGCGACCTGCTTACCAGAAGTGCGCCGGAGGCCCGTCTGGCGGTGGATTACTTCGTTTACCGCGCGGCCAAGGAAATCGGCGCGCTGGCTGCGGTGCTGGGTGGAGTCGATGGACTCGTATTCACCGCCGGTATTGGCGAGAATTCACCGGAAATCCGCCGGCGAATTTGCGAGGCCTCTTCCTGGCTGGGCGTGGAACTAGACGCACGAGCCAACATTAATAGAGATGCGCGGATATCCACGCAGAAAAGCAAAGTCTCGACTTGGGTCATTCCCACTGACGAGGAATTCATGATCGCACGCCACACCGGCGCGCTTCTTGGATTGACCGAGGGCCACCGGCGCTTGAGGCTGCTGGTTCGTGCATAAACAGAAATAGGGAGAACTACAAATGGCTACCGCTATCGTGCATCCGATCACGTCAGAGGAAGTGATTTCCCCATGGCAGGGATTCAAGACGGGTCTCTGGCAAAAGGAGATTAATGTTCGTGACTTCATCCAGCAGAACTACCAGCCATATGAGGGAGACGGGTCCTTCCTTGCACCCGCAACCGAGCGGACCAAGAACCTGTGGAATCGGTTGAGCGAACTCTTTGTGGAAGAGCGAACAAAAGGTGTGCTTGATGTCTCCCAGATTCCGAGTTCCATCACCGCTCATGGCCCAGGCTACATTGATCGCGAGAACGAAATCATCGTCGGTCTTCAGACCGAGGCTCCTCTCAAACGGCCCATTATGCCGAGCGGCGGACTCCGCATGGTTGTGAATGCCCTGAAGACCTACGGATACGAACCCGATCCACATGTGGTCGAAGCGTTTACCAAGTACCGAAAAACTCATAACGAAGGGGTCTTCGATGCCTACACCGCAGACGTGAGGCGGTGTCGCAGCTCTCACGTTTTGACCGGACTCCCTGACGCCTATGGGCGCGGCCGCATTATCGGTGATTACCGCCGCGTGGCCCTTTATGGAGTCTCGCGGCTCATTGAGCGGAAGCAGGAGGAGAAGCAAAGCCTCGACTCCGCCATGTCTTCGGACGAAATCATTCGTGACCGGGAAGAGCTGAGTGAACAGCTTCGCGCGCTGAAGGAACTCCAGAAGATGGCCTCCTTCTACGGGTTCGACATCTCAGGCCCAGCCAAAAGCGCGCGGGAAGCCGTGCAGTGGCTCTACTTTGCCTATCTGGCTGCGGTCAAGGAACAGAACGGTGCTGCGATGTCGCTGGGGAGGACTTCGACCTTCCTCGATATCTATTTCGACCGCGATTTAACCGCCGGCGCCATAACGGAAGAGCAGGCGCAGGAGATCATCGATGACTTCGTCATTAAGCTGCGCATCGTTCGTTTTCTGCGCACACCGGAGTACGACGAGCTTTTCGCCGGCGACCCGACCTGGGTCACGGAGTCGATTGGCGGCATGGGAGACGATGGACGGACTCTCGTAACCAAAACCAGTTTTCGCTATCTTCACACGCTCTACAATCTCGGCCCCGCTCCAGAACCAAATCTGACGATCTGGTACTCGCCGCGGCTGCCAGATGGGTTTCGCAGTTTCGCAGCCAAAGTAGCAATAGACACGAGTTCCATTCAATTCGAAAGTGACGAAATTATGCGGCGCGCGTGGGGAGACGACGGGGCCATCGCGTGTTGCGTGTCACCAATGCTGGTGGGAAAGCAGATGCAGTTCTTCGGCGCTCGAGCCAACCTCGCCAAATGCTTCCTCTACGCGATTAACGGGGGCAGGGACGAAATCACTGGCGAGCAGGTGGGTCCGCCAAGCGGCGCCGTCCAGGGCGAGTACCTCGACTTCGACGATGTTATCGACAGGTTCGAAAAGATGATGGACTGGCTTGCCGGCGTCTACGTCAATGCCATGAACATCATTCATTACATGCACGACAAGTACGCCTATGAGCGCATTGAGATGGCGCTACATGACTATGCTCCGTTGCGAACGATGGCCTTCGGCATGGCCGGAATGTCGGTTGTTGCTGACAGCCTGTCCGCGATCCGTTACGCGAAAGTTCGAGTGATCCGTGACGAAACCGGGCTCGTGACCGACTATCAGACCACAGGTGAGTTCCCCAAGTTTGGCAACAACGACAATCGCGTTGACCAGCTCGCTTCATGGCTGGTCAGCACATTCATGAGCAAGCTGCGGAACTATCCCACGTATCGCAATGCCATGCACACCCAATCGATCCTGACGATTACTTCAAACGTGGTGTACGGGAAGAGCACAGGGAACACTCCGGATGGACGACGGCGGGGAGAACCGTTCGCCCCTGGGGCCAATCCGATGCACGGACGTGACTCGCATGGTATCCATGCCTCCGCAGCCTCGGTTGCTAAGATTCCGTATCGTGATGCGGCCGACGGCATTTCTCTGACGGCTACGTTGGTCCCCGAAGGCCTGGGAAGAATTGCTGGAGATCGAATCACCAACCTGCGAAGCATCCTTGACGCCTTCTTCAGCTCAACGGGTTATCACATGAACGTGAACGTGCTGAATCGGGACACCCTTTTGGATGCAGTCGATCATCCGGAGAAGTACCCAAACCTGACCATCCGCGTCTCAGGGTACGCCGTGAACTTCGTGCGGCTGACTCGGGAGCAGCAAATGGATGTGATCAACCGCACTTTCCACGGGAGCCAGAGTCTATGATTGAAACCGCATCTCTGAACAATCCTTCGCTGGAAGCAAAAAGTCCTTTTGAACTGCGCGTGAACCTTGGCCGGGACGTTCCGGAATCCGATGTCCGGACGGCCCTGGCGAGCGGAGACATGGGCTTTCTTCATTCGTTCACCACCGGTTCCACCGTAGATGGGCCCGGCGTTCGCGTGGTTGCGTGGACGACAGGCTGCCATTGGCGATGCAGATACTGCCACAACCCAGACACCTGGACTTTGAGCAATGGCGTCCCGGTAACGCTTGCGAAGGCAACCGAAGAGCTACTCAAGTATCGATACGGACTTAAGGTTATGTCGGGTGGTTTTACGTTGAGCGGCGGCGAACCGCTTATGCAGGATCGGTTCGCCGTGAAGCTCTTTACTGCCGCACAATTGATGGGGATTCATACTGCCGTGGAAACCAACGGCAGCCTTGGCTGCCGCCTCACCGATGCGGAGTTGGAGACGATCGACCTGGTGCTTCTGGGTATCAAGACCTGGGACCCGGAACGCCACCGCCGGCTTACTGGAATGGAGATCGGTCCAACTCTGGAGTTTGCGCGCCGCCTGGCTACCCTTAGAAAGCCAATATGGGTACGCTTCGTGTTGGTGCCCGGCCTGACAGATGATGCCAAGGACATTGCCCAGATCGCCACGTTTACCGCCAGCCTGGGTAACGTGGAACGAGTCGAGGTCCTACCCTTTCACCAAATGGGGAAGTTTAAGTGGAAGGAGCTCAAACTCAACTACACACTTGATAACGTGCTGCCTCCAACTATCGACGAGGTTGAAAGCGCTTGCGCACAGTTTCGCGCCGAGGGTCTCAACGCCTATTGACAAGGGTCTCTTCTGCCATTCCTTTCAGGGTCGCGGGCCAGAGTCGTCATTTTCATGCCGGTGAGGCTAGCGCTTGGACCTACCCCCCACTGCTTCTAACCTGCTGTCACTCGCGTTCTCGGACGGGTTGAGAGCGGTTCAAGCAGCAGAGAAGCTTCCACCGGCGGTCGTTTTGTTGGATATCGGCCTGCCAGGACTAAACGGAATACAGGCGGGTGGATGGATCCGCAAGGTTGCGCCTTTCGGCAAACTCCGTTGCTTCCTTGATGTTGCCGAGCGTTATGCGGTGCGCCGCCGGCGGGAGTCGGCGTACTTGACGAGCAGAACCTCATTACCCTTTTCGCTGTAGATGACCTCGTCCACCAGACTTCTTGTCAGCAGCACTCCAAAACCACCAGGACGGAGTCCCTGAGCGTCCCGATAGCTGTGATGGCGAATGGGATCGTCGGGTGGATTGGCGATAGCGGCGTGACGAATCTCGTCGAGTGCGAAGCCTTCACCGGGATCTTTCACACGGCAAATTACCATGTGACGTGCTTTTAGATAAGAGACCTCGACGTATTGGCGTGGATCGAATTGGCCTCCGTGCTCGATGGCGTTCAACAGCATTTCACGAAGAGCAGCCGCTACATTACCTTTTTCTGGCTCGGGCAGATCTGCGATTTCGTTGAAGAACTGCAGCAATCTGTCTGCGGTCTTCAGGTCGCACCGTGCGGCCAGCCGAATCCAAGCTGGCGTCGCCGAAAGAACCTCGATGCCATCGTCCCAGCACGGCCCTTCAGCCGCAAGCTTCACCATCCCCGTAATCGAGGTCCAGCAAAGTGGTTTCGAGAAATAGCTGAAGGCGTGTTCGCGCATGGAGGCAATGACATCTGACGGGGTACTTTCATTGGTTAGAATGATCAGTCGCGTATGTGGTCGGACCAACCGAATTCTGCGCAGTAGCTCTACATCGGCCTGCCCCGATGTGTTCTCCCCGGTAAGGACGAGGTCGAACGCTCTCGCGTTGATGAAGGCGAGCGCCGCCACGTTATCGCGCACCCGCTCGATTTTCCAATCGGGAAGGATGGTCGCGACCGTGGCGGCGAAGTCGGGTTCCGGCCCGACGACGAGGGCACTTCGTTGCGGGAACGAGCGAGGTTCGGTGCAGAGGGTAGGTTTCAACTTGGATGCAGAATGCCTGAGTCGACCGTCTCAGCAAACTGTCAATTCTGTCAGTGCGAGCTTCTGCGCAAGGTCACGTAACATCCACTATCGAATTCCACCGTCTCTTGATCCACTGGCGTCTTGAGACCCGCTTCTCCGGCTGGGGTGTCTTTGATGCCAAAGGATGTAAGTGAGTTCTTGGCACAAATGCGACCTCGAGCCACACGGCAGCCCTGTGGAGGATACTTCTCCACGCGCGTCCGCTGGCTCTGATCGGCCCTTTCGCCTGAACGCAGGTTGGCTGGCTACTGATCCGCTCAGGATACGGTTGTTGGAAGGCCTGTCCCGAGAGGAGCGGCATTCTATCTTGGCGGCTGCCTCCTGTCGGCGACTCTCCCGTCACACGGTGGTGACGAGCCAGGCAGAACAAGCAGATCACATGTTTCTTCTCGTTAAAGGCTCTGCCCGCTATTTCTTCATCACACCTGAGGGCCGGACAATATACCTGCTCTGGCTTACGCCCGGAGAAATATTCGGCGGTGCGACCCTTCTAACTGAACCATCGCTGTTTCTCGTTGGCACAGAAACGGTGAGGGACAGCTGCGTGCTCGCATGGCCACGCAAGACAATCCGAACCCTCGCTGCACGATACCCCAAATTATTGGAAAACGGCTTGGCCATCGCGACTGACTATCTGACATGGTATTTGGCCAGTCACCTGAGTCTAGTGTGTCACACCGCCCGGCAAAGGCTTGCCCATGTGCTGGTAAGTCTAGCCAGTGGTATCGGCAGGAAGGGTCCGGATGGGATCGACCTCGACATCACCAATGAGCAGTTGGCCAATACAGCAAACGTCACGTTATTCACTGCGAGTAGACTGATGAGCGAGTGGCAACGAAGCGGTGCAGTAACCAAAACCCGGGGGAGGGTGCTTCTTCGCCATCCAGAGCAACTGCTTTCTTCTTAGCTTTCGTAAGCTTCCGACTTCCGTTTCGATCACATTTTCCGCCTCTCCGTCGACCAGTTGCTTGCGCTTACGCAACGACGAGCCGCACGTTCCCCTGTAAATTCAAGTTTGAATCTTCTTGCACGCTCAGCGAGCACTGAAACAACTGCAGATTGCAGCAGGGGTAAATGAGACTCAGCGTCGACTCATCATTCTCGAGTACAACCTTGAGGTAAAATGTCAGAACTTCTTCAACCTGGAGACATAGCGCCCAGTTCCGGTTTGTACAAGGTTGTCCATGCCGGGCAGCATGCACGACCACACTACGTGACCACATTCTGTGGCGACACATTTCCTGCGTGCCTCGAGTGTTCAAATGGAGTCAGGTTCGAGCAGGCCATAGTGGCTGGATATATCGGTGCACACCCATTCTTTGTACGACCCCACAGCAAGTAGGAACCAAAAGAAGATGCCCCCATCATGGCCAGACGACCTCGGAAACCCAGGTCATACCCATCGCCCCATCGGGGGTAACATTAACGACCATGGTTGACTGTCAGTTCTGGCAGTAGCGCGGCAGGATTACTGACCCTAAGTTGATGCCTTAGTACTCGCATTTGTACAAGTAAGAGGACACAAGAAGACTCACGTTTGTGTGATGGGGAGACGGAACGATGAAAAGAATTGTGATCGCTCTTTGTGTAATGACTGGAATCCTGTTCGTATGCCGGCTCTTGCCAGCGCAGCAATCAGCACAGCACCATGAAGCAACTCCCGCGGCGTCCGACCAGTACGTCGAACTCCTCCGGAAGGACTTACGATCTGAAAAGAAACAGATCGTTGCCGCGAACATGCTCCTGACTGAAGCCGAGGCACAGAAGTTTTGGCCGGTTTACGATGAGTACACGGCGGAAGCGGCCAAGGTTAACGATGCGAAGCTTTCCGTTATAAAGGAATATGTTCAGAACTATGAGAGTCTTAACGATGCCCAGGCCGAGCGCCTGGTAAAGAACTGGAGTGCAGCCGACCAGGCGACTGTTCAGTTGAGACTGAAATACCTTCCGATCTTCCAAAAGGCACTGCCGGGAAAGAAGGTCGCGCGATTCTTTCAAGTTGACCGACGGATTGGGTCCATTATCGATCTGCAGCTTGCCTCCGAGATCCCTCTGGTCGAACCCTGAGTAGGCGCTCAGCTCTCAGAACTGAGTCCGCAGCGGCGCTCGAATTGAGAGTGCGAGGAGAACCCAAACCGCTTCGCCGAGGTGGAACCCCGTGCTCCCGTGCAGGCAAGCATGGCACCAAGAAGCAGACGAAGGGTTCACTTCTTCTGCGGCGGGTATAGCTTCAGCAGTTTAGCGATGGCTCTATCGATCAGTTCAAGAGACTTCTTTTTGTTTTCTACCTCGAGCTTTTGCGTCACGGTCCCTGCCCAGATTATCTTATTGGATTGTCGGTCGACGAACTTTAGCACTAGTGTGCCTTCTGGGACATATGCCGACGTGAGGTTGGAAGTCCCGTTCGCTCCGGACCACATGGTGGCGTCGATCGCTGGCGGAGCACCGCCATAGCTGGGCATAATCGGCGTCCCGGCGGCGCCGCTGAGACCAAAGTCCATTCCGCCTGCAGGGATCAGGGTGAGATCGCCACCACTGTCGGTCCTAGTCAGGCCCTTAGCTTTCAGCTCATGATCGATCGAGCCGACAATGCTTGCATAGAGCAGCGGGCGTGATGGGGACACCTCAGGCTCAGCCCATGTGTAGCTGGCATACCTGGAAAAGTTCGCGCTCTTGTCGTATCCGACATTGACCTTCTGGGCGAACCCATTGGTCCCGGGAATTACCGCAATCAGGAGAAACGCCCAAAGTTTAATCAGCTCGAAGTTCATTCAGCCTCCAATTCTCATCGACACTGCGAGGTTCTCGCGAGCCACTTAGATTACTGCAAAAGATATCGGTCCACACCACCTCTACGTCCTGTCCCAAAGTGCCAGTGCCAATCCCAATGTGAGTCCTCGGTTGATTTGTGCGCCTGGCAGCCAACTCGTTCACTCGTTTTCGGAGCGCCGCGTCTGATGCGTGATCCCGGGTCTGTCGGCATAAGTCCGCCGTGGTCAATCATGCCCCGCCTGGCCTCAGGATGGCGATGATCTGCTCTTCGGTGCGTCCCATGCCCTTTGCTTTGCAAGGGCCTGCGTCAGGCCTGAGCCTTGTGCAAGTTCGACACGAAGCTCATCCAGCCAAGCCTTCGCGTTACAACCAAGGGACCGCTATCGTTTGCTAGCTCAATCTCGCATTACGCTGCTTTGGCGCCTATCTTGAGGCCTGGCGTCGAGAGCTCTACGACATCGAAATGAACAGCGAGTCTCGGATCTTTTATTAATTGATGGGTCGCCGCGTAAAGTGTTAGCTCTGCACAGTTGTGAATGCTTAACTTCCGCATAAGATTGGAACGGTGAGTGTTGGCCGTTCGGTAGCTGATGCCGAGAATCTGCCCTACTTCTTTCGATACTTTGCCCTCCGCCAACAATTGCGCTACTTCTTGTTCCCTAAGTGTCAGCCGGTGCTTTCTTGGCTCGTATCCAACGGGAGGAACATCGGAGCACAGGTGCCTGCCGATAATGGCTGCTGCAACAGAGCGGGAAAAGTACAGTCGATCTTGCTGAAATGCCTGGGTTGCGTCAATGAGTTCAGCGGTTGGATCTGTCTTCAGCACCAGGCCTTTGATCCCGGCACTCACAAGTTGATAGACCATCGCGTCCGGCGCAAGGTCGGCAAAAATGAGTACCTTCTGTCTAGGATGTCGTTTGAGGACTCGCTTTGTTAGGGTTACCCCGTTCGCGCCAGGTAACCAAGGGTCTGCGACGATCATGTCGGGGTTCAATTCGTGCGCCTTCCGAATGGCATCGATGCCATTGGTGGCTTCGCCGCACACGGTTACATCGTCTAGAGATTGAAATACCGCTCTTACTCCGAGCCGAACTAATCCCTGATCATCTGCTAACAATACTCGAAGGCTCATCTGTCACCACGAAGGAGATGGGGCAAGAGACTAACAGCGACACTCACGGAATCTATATCGACCCCCACGACCGTTTAAGTCATGGGGGCCGCGTAGCGGCACTCCCCCCGGAGAGCCCAGCGAGACTAGTCTGGCACAACCTCGGTCCGCAGGGTACTGGAAGTTCTTACAGTCGAGGATAAACATCTCTCGGAGAATTCGTCCGACTTCCCCGACACCACCACTCGCGCACAAGGTAGGCTAGTGGCGATTTACGGGACTTGCAGACGAACAAAGACTAAGACACACAGAGACTCCTGCGCGCGAGGCGCAATTGCTCATCGGAAGCCAGGCTGCCACCCTAGATGCGAAGTCACCAGAGCATCTCTAGTCAATGTTATCTGCTTGTTGGAGAGTCGAGTCCCGACTTCGACCTTCAGTTGCTTCTTTGTCGATCACTTTGTTTACTTGGATGTCCGACTTCGGCAATTCCGAGATATTGATGGCTATCAGGGGCACCCGCATGTCGTCGGCCATCAAAGGGTCATTGCTACGACCAGCACTGATTTCAGGGTCTGGCAAAACTGCCAGTTGTACGCTCCTTGCTTTTGGAGCTAGTCTCGCGCCAACCTTAGGCGAGGAGGTCAATAGCGATGAACATGACACTCATGAACAGGCAACCCACGACGCCACAAGAGGAAATGTATGCCACGCTATGGCGCTGCGATCAGTGCAACTCGTTCGTATCGATTCACTCGGCGCTAAAGGTTAACGATGCCTTTTGTCCAACCTGCGGCGAGCCATCAATGGAGTTTTGCGGAAGTTTCGCTAGTGTTCTGGGGATCAGGGTCGCTGAGACGTGAGGCGCAAGGGCGAAGTCAGACTGGCAGTCGAAATTGCCTGCTCGCTAACTTTCAGTCGAAACCGAGCGAACACATTTCGATGAGAACAGGTGATCATTCCACCGACGCCAAACTATCCGTGGGCCACTGGTCGTCGGTGCGATGCCAGGTTTTGTCCGGATTGTATCGCTCCATGTTCTTGGCAAGGTTGAGCGAGTCAGGACCCAGATCCTTCTCGTAGACGACTCCGTCGTAGCTGACCATGAACGTCTTCACTCCCGTTACACGATATTCTGCCGGGACCGCTACCAGTGCGAACCCGCCGATCATGATTCCCTCGACCACATAGTCGAGTTGCCCCAGCCGCGCCGCGGGACCCTGGCCTTTCAGAATTTTAAAGAAATAGCCATGGTAGGGCTCCGAGCGGCTGGAGTAGCCTTCCTCGATGGCCCGCGCAATGCCCTCGCTGATCGGACCGCCCGGAGTACCATCTTCGTTTTTCCAGTAGAGACCATCGCGCTTTCCAGGGGTGCTGATGATCCTTTGCGCGTACTGATTGACTCCTGAATCGTCGTGAACTTGTGAGGCATATTCGTCCTGCGCCTCCACAAAGCCGCGGCAGACTTGGATTGCATCGAGCTCGTTGGCCCCAATGCGCCGGAAGAGAATTTCGTCTCGCCCTTGTTTGGAGTCGAAATGCCACTTCCCTTTTTGTTTGATAATTGGAACCGGAAGAGGCCAATCTTCATTGCCAACCGAGAGGATAGCTCGATTCTGGTTTTTCGCGTCTATGGTCACCAAATTCTTCTCGTGAGCCTTGGCAGCAAAGGCGGCGGCAATGCTCTTATCACGAACCGGGTCTGCCGAGGCAATGATGTCCTTGCCATCCGGACCTAGGATCTCGAGCAAGGCGGGAACATCGTAGCTTGCCGTTGCTTGGATCAGAGCTTCGGCAGCTTGTTGAGGATTGTCAAACTGCTTCGGAGGAGCTTGTGCGGGCCCTTTCTGGCTCGATTGTGCTTGTGCGTTGAGACGCATCACCAGGGTGCATGCCAGGATGGCCGTCAGCACGACGGGTATGGTCCATCTGATGACGTTAGATGGTTGTGATCTCACGTGTTCCTCCTTCCTGATCAAGACTCACCTCCTCCTCCCGCCGCCACGGGAGCCTCCCATGCTTGATGAGCCGCGCGAACTACTGCTCCGTGCACTACTGCCGCTGTACCCTCCGGCGCCGCCGCCGAGCCCACTGGAGCTGCGGGATCCTCCGCCACTGGGAACGCTGCGGTTGCCGACACGGTCTCCGCCTCCGCCGCCACCGCGATTCGCACTAGTATTGCCGCCTCCCGCGCCCCGGTTGCCGGCGTCTCTCCCACCAGCGCTCCGATCGCCGGCCGATCCCTGCTGGCGGCCTCCCGACGCACTCCGGTTGCTGACGCCGGCCTGTTGCTGGCCGCCTCGTTGCGACTGGTTCTGACGTGCCTGCGACTGCCGGCTGGCCATTGAATCTCCGCGAGCCGTGCCCCCATACTTGTTAGCCGTCGCCTTGTTTGAATAGGGGGCGCCTCCGCGATGCTGCGGGTTATGCTGCCAGCTGCTATTGCCGCTGGCCGATCGATTGGAGGCATTCTGCCGATTATTGACGTTCTGCCGGTTGGAATTGTTTACAAATGTGTTGTTGTTATTGATGTTGATATTGTTATTCCCTCCGCCCCAGTTGTTGTTGTACCCCCAGCCGCCACCCCAAGCCGCACCCATTGCCATGCCGACACCAAATGAAATCGCCATACCCGCGGCGTAATATCCTACTGGCGGATAAGCAATGGGTGGATACGGATAAACCGGCGCGCCGTACACCACGGTGGGATTGTAACTGGGAACATAAACAACTTGCGGACTGGCCTGCTCGATCACGATCACCTGCTTGCTTTCGACTACTTTGGTTTCCACTTTCTGTTGCTCGGTGGATTTCAAGTTGCCCGAGTCGTTGGCCTTCTTGCGCATGCGTTGCACGGCGTCCATCACATCACCCTGTTGCGCCAGAAAGGCGTTGCCAAGGTCCGTGGTCCACTTGATGTTTTCGGCCATTTGCTTAACTACTTCCGGAAGGGCTGCCATCGCCTGGATGCTTGGATCCCAGTCCTGCTTTTTGACGGCATCTGCAAGAGCCTTGTCCTTTAGGCTCTTGTTTTTTTCCAGCCACTGCTGAAGTTGGATTATTTCAAGAGGATAGGTGGATGCCACCAGCGTCTGACTCAACATGGGGTCAGGATAGAGCGCGATTGGAGCCACCAGAGAATCGAGCTGTTCTGGCGGTACACGGGCCGCTTCTTCCGTTGCTGCGGCCGCTTGCGGTAACATTGGTCTCGCCAGCGAACTCAGGTCGCCCGGCACAAGTATTGCCGCACAGCTGATGGCCACTAGATTTCGCGTGACGCGAATCGGGATTTCTGCCCAGAAAGCGTTCATAAAGGAATGTCCTTCTCTAGTGACCGCAATCGGTCCGGCGCTGGAACGGCCAGGTTTGACGCGCCACCAGTGCGGGATGCTCTTGGTCTTCTCGCGACCAAATAGTTTCCGTTGCCGGACCTGTGGAATGATCACTCGCGGCATAGCGACCCGCGACTGCCAAAATTGACAGTCTCTTGAGTACTGGCGAGACCTTCCAGAATCGGAGCCTACATTTTCGCGCCATAAAACTGCGCTCGATGAGTCTGGTGGGTGGGTTTCGGCGCTTAAGACTGGGATTCTCATAGGATTGCGGATGTCAAAAGCCTTATAAGTCTGCTAAAGCAAAAGCACTAATCTTGCCAGCCTCGACTGGCGACTAATCATTGATTATCGCGTCGCTTTAGTGTTGGTTGCGGATCATCGCCGCTGGAGTCCTCTTGGGCAGACCTGCGTTGAAGAATCGAGCGATTTGCCCGCTCCTCACGTGTCCGCTGGCGATGGTAGAAGATTGCTAGCCGTGATTTCATATCCTCAAACTCGGAGGTCGATAAAACGTAGGTTTCGCGGGCGGGAAGTATCCTATCGATCTCCCGTTGAGTCTTCTTTATGCGGTCGGCAGTCTGTGGATGTGTGGAAAAGGCCTTGGCCACGAATCCTGGTTTTTGCTTTTCTCCCGCCTGAACTCGCTCAAAAAATGAAATGAGCGCCTGAGGGTCATAGCCAGCCTTGTACAGGTATTCTACTCCGAGGTAGTCAGCCTCCGCCTCGAAGCTTCGTGCAAACTTGGTCGTGCCCAACGGTATCGCAAGCTCAACCGCCTCCTGCACTGCGAGACCCACACCGCCACCGACAAAAATGAGAGGAATAGACGCCAAGTTGAACATTTGGGCTCGAGTCATCTGCCTCGTAGCGTGGTGCGCAGCAACATGAGCAATCTCGTGAGCCATGACACTGGCCAATTCCGCCTCGTTGTCTGCCGCGAGAATGACCCCGTAGTTCACGAACAGAAATCCTCCCGGAAAAGCGAAGGCGTTGATCTCCTCCGAATCAATCACTTTGATTGTAAAGGGCACCTTGGCGTCGGAGTTGCGAACCAGATTCTGTGCGACACGGTTCACATAGTCCACAACCACTGGATCTTCTACCAGCTTCCAAGTGCTTTCAATCTCCTGGGAGTACTCGCGGCCCATACTGATCTCAGATTCCAACGAGTACCAGTTCCCTAACCCCCTCCCGCCAATCTTCCGATTGCCAATAGCTTCAATGTCATCTCTTCCGCCATGGTGCGTCGCCTTCTGGACGTGCTGGGGTTCCGTACCGATCGTCTGCGCCACTTGCCCTCTTAACACTGGCGCGTTAGGAGACAACCACCATAGACAAAACAGGAGGACCCACCATAGGCGGCTCATATGCCTACCCCCAACACCCACGTCCTGGTTTGGCGAACTACACCGGCCAACGCCTACCAATACGACACTTTCCACGTTCCTGTTTCACACACCTGCGGGCTCATTCGAACTAGCGCGAGTACTAGTCGCGAGTTGAAGAACGGTGGCTCATTGACTTGGCGTTCATCCAACAATTCAGTGGCACGACGGATCATCCTGAATGCTTCCGCCCGCCAACATCGGCGCCAGGAACCGTCCACAGGCAACGATCTTCTGCGACAGCGGATCATCGCGTAACGCGCTCGCGGACATGGCATATTGCCCTGTGCTCATGGACTTACGGGCCTCCACGAGCTTGTCGCTCCACTGTCGCACGGCATCGAACTCATTGGTGAGCAATTGAAGGGCGCGTCGATCAGCATCAGTGGTGGCTGCCACCGATGCAAGACTGAGAGCATGCGCAGCCTGTTCGCGGTAGCCTGCAACCCAATGTTCTGTCACTGGATATCCATTCTGAATGGCGTATGAAAGCGGACTGGCCCACTCCCTCATCTGCGCTATCGCTTCCATCCCAGCACGCATAAAGTCGCGGGATAGGCTGGAGTCGTCGTCTTGGGTTGGCGGGCCAACAGTTCCGGGAGCGCTTGCGGTGTTTGGCGCCGGACTCAAGACAATTCGATTGGCCTTAAAACTCACGGACCAATTCGCGATTTGCGCCAATGTTGTAAGGTCGACATAGGCGCGGCCATCTACTTCGATGACCGTCGCTTTACCCGTTTGTCCATTTATCACTAATGTCTCAGTCTTCTGCGTAACCTGCTTTGCCCACGTGCTCACCGAAATGATCAGAAGTGTCAGAAATGCGAGCGTCGCGGTCCGCAGCTTGTACCGCATGAATGTATCCGTCCGGTCTCCTAAGTCTGGATCTTTCGGGGTGAGCAGAGAAGCGCTGTCCCCAGCCCTTTCCCTTCGGACTCCAACCGGGTGAGGCGAACATAGCTTAAAGACCTGTTGGACATTGTTGAACTGTCAAAACTGATAGTGGCGCTGGCAAATCAGCAAAGTGGCAGTCTGCCTGTCACTTGACGGAATATTTTCGGGCTTCCATACATGCCGAGAACGCCCTCTTGAAAGTATCTATTGCTTCCTGATGTTTGGCGTTGGCTTCCGCCTGGGCCTGATGTTGCGCCTGAGCAGTTTGCTCGGCTGCTTGTTGTTGAGCCCCCTGCTGGGCTTTTTTCTGCTGGCGCCTGCCGCGCACGGCCCCAGCGGTTGCGCCAACGGCTGCGCCGGTGCCAGCATCCCCAGCGATCGCGCCAATGGCCGCGCCTCCAGCGGCGCCTCGAGCGGAACCCTTGACTGCTCCTCCCTTCGGGGTTGCTGCGGCGGCCTGTTGCGCAGCCTGCTTTTGAGCAGCTTGCTGCTCCTCCGCGCTGGGTGCCGCGGGTGGCGGGGCTTGCGCATCCACGCCCGTCTGCTGCTTGGCCGAGCTGTAGCAATCGTTTTCGTCTTTGAGTTGTTGTTCAGGACCCTGTTGGTTCATTGGATAAGCAAATAGTCCAATGCTCTTTGCAGGGGATGATGCGGAAGCTTTAGGCGATGGAGCTTGCACTATTGCAAACAAGGCTCCAAGAGTCACTATCAGCAGTATCGCTAAAGGTTTCATCGGATTCTCTTTCTTGCGCTTAACTTCCCTGCCCACGTGGGCCAATCCCTAATGTTGTATCGCTTGACGTCAACGAAGGTACTGGCAAAAGCAACAGTTCCCAATGATGAACAAGCACGAGCACAATCAATAAGCCGAATACTCACCAGACGACAATCTACAACCGACCAGGGAGATATCCATGAAGTCGAGCGAGAAGACTCCAATTACGTACATCGAAACAAGGGAGCAAAAGCGTCTGAACGAGGCCCGCGAGAACGGCGTCCCATGGAAAAAGTGGGGGCCGTATCTCAGTGAACGTCAGTGGGGGACGGTTCGTGAAGACTACAGTCAGGACGGAAATGCCTGGGACTACTTCAGTCATGACCAGGCCCGCTCCCGCGCCTACCGCTGGGGTGAAGATGGTCTGGCTGGCATCTCCGATGACAGACAACAACTGTGTTTCGCGATCGCTCTGTGGAATGGCCGAGACCCGATCCTGAAAGAGCGATTGTTTGGCCTGACTAACAACGAGGGCAATCACGGCGAAGATGTGAAGGAGTATTACTTCTACCTCGACAGCACGCCGACGCACTCATACATGAAGTATCTATATAAGTACCCGCAGGGAGAGTATCCATATAAAGAGCTCATCAAGACAAACCGGAAGCGATCGCGGGAAGTGTTCGAATATGAATTGCTCGACACCGGGATATTTGATGCCGATCGGTATTTCGACGTGTTTGTCGAATACGCCAAGGGAGATCCTGAAGACATTCTCATCAAGATCTCAGTTCACAACCGGGGTCCCGAACCTACGGAGCTCCATCTGCTTCCGACGGTATGGTTTCGCAACACATGGTCGTGGGAAAAGGACGCAGTCAAGCCCTCCCTACGCCAAGGAAAAAGCGGGTCAGTCTTGGCATCACACGGCACAATGGGCGAGCGCACGCTTCAGTGCGAAGGGAATCCCGACCTCCTGTTCACGGAAAATGAATCCAACGTCAACCGGCTCTGGGGGCAGCCGAATCCGTCTCCGTATGTGAAGGACGCATTTCACGATTACGTAGTCTCAGGAAAACACGAGGTCGTGAGTCCATACAAGACAGGCACGAAAGCGGCCGCCTACTATCGCCTCGAGGTGCCGGCGGGTGGCAGCAAGGTCATTCGTTTGCGCCTGAGGGCAAAGCCAACAGGCGACGCATTCGACACCTTTGACCAAGTCTTTACCGAGCGCCACGCTGACGCGGACGAGTTTTATGACAGGATCACCCCCGGCTCGTTGAGCGACGACGAACGTCGCATACACCGCCAGGCGCTGGCCGGAATGCTGTGGACCAAGCAGTACTACTACTTCGATCTCGACCGTTGGCTGGAGGAGCACGACGCTCATCCTTTGATGGGATCGGGCAAACGGAATATCCGCAATACCGAGTGGTTCCACATGCTGAACAGCGACGTCATTTCAATGCCCGACAAATGGGAGTACCCCTGGTACGCGGCATGGGATCTCGCGTTTCACACGCTCGCGCTATCCCTGGTGGATTTCGATTTTGCTAAGGATCAACTGCTGCTCATGCTGCGGAATCTCTACGCGCATCCGAATGGGCAGATCCCAGCCTACGAGTGGAACTTCAGTGACGTGAACCCGCCAGTGCATGCCTGGGCAACTCTATTTCTCTACAATATTGAAAAAACGCTGGGCCGGGCAGATTTCCGCTTTCTGGAGCGGTCGTTTCAAGGCCTGATGCAGAATTTCAACTGGTGGGTCAACCGGAAAGATCCACAGGGAAAGAACGTTTTCGCCGGCGGATTTCTCGGGCTAGACAACATTGGCGTGTTTGATCGCAGTTCTCCGCTCCCGACGGGCGGACATCTGGATCAAGCCGACGGCACTGCCTGGATGGCTTTCTACTGCCAGAACATGCTGGAGATCGCCCTGATCCTTACAGACTACGACTCCATGTATGAGGAACTTTCCTACCGGTTCCTGGAGCACTTCCTCTGGATCACCTACGCCATGGATCGGATCGGGGAACACCACGACCAGATGTGGGATAGCGAGGACGGGTTCTTCTATGACGTGCTCCATTTCCCGAATGGCGATGCCAAGCGGCTAAGAGTCCGCTCGATGGTCGGACTGCTGCCGCTATGCGCTTCGACGGTGTTCGAATCCGGAGCCGTGGCGCGCCATCCCCGAATGTTGGAATTGATCGAACTGTTCAGAAAGCGCCATCCGGATCTGCTGAAGCATATCGCTCCTGCGGACAGTAAGTTCGTCGGCTACGCTGACCGTCGACTGATGTCGGTTTGCAACAAGGAGAAGATCGGGCGGATTTTGGCTTACTTGCTTGACGAAAATGAGTTCCTCGCTCCCTATGGTATACGGTCTCTGTCGCGTTACCACCTGGAGCATCCATTCGTATTCAATCTCGACGGACAGGAATTCAAAGTTCAATATCTGCCGGCGGAGTCGAACACGGGAATGTTCGGTGGCAATTCCAACTGGCGAGGGCCTGTCTGGATGCCGGTGAACGTTTTGTTGATCCGGGGTTTGCTGAACCTCTACCAGTTCTACGGCGATGACTTCAAGGTCGAATGTCCCACCGGTTCGGGAACATACATGACCTTGTTCGAAGTAGCAAAAGAGATTGGCCGCAGACTCTCGGCGATTTTTCTTCGCGATGAGAACGGCAAACGGCCGGTCTATGGCGGAACCAACAAGTTCCAGGATGATCCGCACTGGAAAGACTACATCCTCTTCTACGAGTATTTCCACGGGGACAACGGCGCGGGGCTTGGAGCAAGCCACCAGACCGGATGGACGGGGACGATCGCACGCTCGCTCGATTTGTTCGCGCGTATGAAACCGGCCGAGATGCTCAAAACAGCCAAATCAGACCTGATGGCTGAGATCACTCGCCGTCAGGTTGCAGGTTAAGTGGTGCGCGCACACCTGAGGAAGGAAGCAGCGAGTGCAGACGGATGACGAACGCGCCTGGCAGAACCGGATCCGTTCAGCCCTCCCTGTCATTACCTGGTTACCGCAATATCAGAGGAGTTGGCTGCGCTCTGACCTCGTGGCTGGGCTGACCCTTGCCGCCTATGCCGTTCCGGTCTCAGTGGCTTATGCTTCCCTGGCCGGATTGCCCCCGCAAGCTGGTCTTTATTGCTATCTGGTGGGAGGAGTCGCTTACGCAGCTTTTGGAACCTCCCGCCAACTGGCCATAGGGCCAACCTCGGCAATTTCTATTTTGATCGGGTCAGCTGTGGGCACTCTGGCGGCCGGTGATACGGTTCGCCATATCCACTTGGCGGCAACGGTAGCGGTACTAGCGGGGTTTGTCGGCATCATTGCCTGGACGCTACGTTTGGGCACCATAGCTAACTTTGTCTCCGAGACCGTGCTTAGCGGGTTCAAGCTCGGAGCAGGTCTGGTAATTGCTTCGACCCAATTACCGAAGTTATTCGGCATCAGCAGCGGAGGCAGCAATTTCTTCACCCGCACGATCGGAGTGCTCCGGCATCTCCCGGAGACCAATCTGGCGAGCCTGGGCGTGGGGCTAGGTGCTCTCGCACTTATTGTCTTGGGGGAGCGACTGTTGCCCCGGCGCCCAATCACGCTGTTTGTGGTTGCACTCTCAATCATGGTGATGTCGTACTCCTCTCTAGGTGGACAGGGCGTAAAAACCGTGGGTGTGATCCCCCAGGGGTTTCCTGATTTCGGATGGCCAGTAGGACAGTGGAGAGAAGTGGATAATCTGCTTGCGGTGGCGCTGGCCTGTTTTCTGTTGTCGTACGTGGAGAGCATCTCAGTGGCTCGGACGTTTTCTCTCAAGCATCGCTATCCCATCAGCGCGGACCAGGAGTTGCTGGCCCTGGGCCTTGCGAACCTTGCGGCGGGAATGGGACAGGGGTATCCACTCGCGGGAGGCATGTCGCAGTCGGCGGTGAACGAAACTGGCGGTGCCAGGACCCCGATGGCTTTGGTCGTTGCCTCAGCTGGTATAGGCATAGTCCTGTTGTTCTTGACCGGATTAATGAACAATCTGCCCGAGCCTCTTTTGGCTGCGGTTGTGCTGATAGCAGTCGGGGGACTGATCCGGCCCCGCGAACTCAGGCATTTGTACAGGGTAAGTAGGATGGAATTTCGTGTAGCCATGGTGGCCACAGTTGGGGTGTTGGCGTTTGGGATCCTGAAGGGTGTGCTGCTGGCTGCTATTTTTTCTATTCTGCTTCTGCTCCGACGAGCTTCCCATCCCAAAATCGCCGTCTTGGGAAAGCTGCGCGGAAGCGACGGATTTGCCGATTCTGCACGCTATGCCGACAGTGAAACGATTCCACACGTGTTGGTGCTGCGTGTGGAGGCGGGACTGTTTTATTTCAACGCCCAGAACGTCAAGAACGAGGTGCTGGAACAAGCGCGTCGACAAGGCGATGTGGAACTGGTGATTATCGACCTCTCTACGTCGGCGAACATCGACCTGGCGGGAGTACGGATGCTCAGGGAACTTGACGAACAAGTGGCGCAAGGCGGAGCGTCCCTCATGCTGGCTGAGGTTCACGGGGACGTGCGCGATCTGTTGCATGCGGAAGGACTCGAAACTCGGATTCCAGGCATCGCACAGAGAATGTGTATTGCAGCCCTGATCGAGCAAAGAAAGCGAGCACTCCGAGCGGCAAGTTGAGTCGCGGCATTGAAGGACGATTACCGGCCGCCAAAGCCGGGTGCCAGCGCCGGCCGCGCGTAACGTGTGCTGATTCAGGAACAAACACCATGTTCGAACTCGTCTATCGCTTCGATCCCGCGAAGGCCGAGTCGTACAGTATGCCCCAGACTCCGGAAGAGGCTTGCCGGCTCCTGGTAGAGGGGAATCGTGACTTTGCGGAAATGACGGACACCCGTCACACGGCCAAGAACAGCCGTATCATCGCGTTCGATCCGCGGGCCTTTGGGTGGGGCGTTGGGAATGGGGACGTGGCCGGACAAGCCCCTTTTGCTGCCGTTCTGGGATGCGCCGACGCTCGCGTTCCAATTGAAACGGTATTCAGCAGGGGCTGCAACGAACTCTTCGTTGTCCGGGTTGCCGGCAATGTGCTCGGTCAGGAGTGCGTGGGCAGCCTACGGTATGCAGTCGCTCACTTTCCAACCACGCTCAAGCTTGTGGTTGTGTTGTCCCATGCTCAGTGCGGTGCGGTCACCGAGGCAGTACGCCTGTATCTCGAACCGCGCCGTTATCTGGAGATTGCAACCGATTATGCCGTCCGGTCTATTGAGGACCAGATCCTGGTCGCGGTGCGCGTTGCTGCAATGAGCATGGAAATGGTATTTGGCCTTGAGGTCATCCGCGAACCAGGATATCAAGCCGCGTTGCTTGAAGCAGCTATAACCTTGAACGCTGCCTGGAGTGCCTACTGCCTTTGCCAGGAATTTCGCGCCCACTTTCCTGATCTGGGCGTGGTATTCGGCAACTATGACCTCGTCAGCCGTCGCGTGCGGCTGCCCCTCTCACCCCGCGATGAGATCATCGACGAAGAACAAGGTCTGTTCGCGCCGCCCGAGAATGCAGAGCAATTTCGTCAGCTCGCGCACCGGATATGCAGCGGCAGACTCGTGCAGAGCCTTCTCGGCTGAGGATAGCGACCGCATCTGATCTTGTTATTGACGGAGTTTTGTGCCCTAAATGGCTTCTATCTCTCGCAGGTCGGTCTTGACCGTAGTCGTCATTGCGGTACTTCTCGCTGCACTGCCGAGCGCAGTCTGGAGGATCATACAAACCGGCAACCCGTACCTGTTCACCCATGACTTCTTTGCCGACCTTTTCGCACGTCTCTCTGGCCCTGGAAGAATGCGGTTTGTCCTGCAGCCCATAGTGGCGATCATACTCGGGGCACGCGACGGGGTTAAGGACGCCCGCGCAGGGCTACCTCCTTTTGTTCGGGCGGTAGTTTTGCATGGCGCCCACCGGCCGAGATTGTTGCGAAATATGCTGGCATCCATCCGCAACCTGGTAGGGATAGCCATTCTTGCCGATGTCGGATCGCAATATCTCATCTTTCGCGAGATCCACCCCGGGGCGGCGCTGTTGCTCGGTCCGGTCCTCATCACAATCCCCTATGCTCTGTTCCGGTCATTTACAAATAGGATGGTGCGCCGACGGATTAGCCAAATGCCGGCCACGCGCTCCAGCTGACCTCACCAGCAGACTGTCATTGTTGCCAGTTCCCTTCTATGCTGCAACTCTCGATCATAAGAAAAGAAGAGGCTTGCCTGTCGGCATTTGTTTGCGACGCACAACGCTCTGTGCCTTGGAGTCTTCAGAGTATCCCCTGGAACAACGAAACAACTCGTGCAACTGCAGGGCTGACGCTTGTTCCACTCGACTATTAGATTGAAAGGGGTAGCGCTATGAAGTCACCCAATAGACAGGCGACAACCTTTGCCGTCCTGCTGTGCTGGTTATCGGGATTCTCAGGCAGCACGGCAGCTCAAGCAGATCAAGAAGTCGCTCCCTCCAGCGTCATCACTAAGACTGTCAGGGCCGTCGGCTACGAGGTTGGCGGCGGTAGCACGAAAGTCGATCTGAAGGGCACGGAGCTGATGCCTCGGGCCAATGGTGTGGCCAAAGTCGAGGCCAAATCCAAGGCCGGGAGAACGAACGTTGAGGTCGAGTTGAAAGACATGACGCCGCCGTCGCAGCTCGGCGCGGAATTTCTGACCTATGTGCTCTGGGTAGTTACCCCAGAAGGACGCACCGGTAATACTGGCGAGATTCTTCTCTCCAAGAATGGAGAGGGCAAACTGAGTGCGACAACGCCGGGACAAACATTCTCGTTGATTGTCACAGCCGAGCCATATTTTGCCGTCCGCGTGCCGAGTGAAATGGTTGTTCTTCAGAGCGAGACTCGGAAGGATACGAAAGGAAAGATTTTCCCTGTTAGCCAGTACAAGCTCATGAAGCGGGGACAGTACGAGAAGATAGGGAACCCGCTGGCTCTGACGCTGGATCCGAAGGTTCCACTGGAGGTGTACGAAGCGCGCAACGCCGTGGATATCGCCAAGTCGCGGCGAGCGGACAAGTACGCCCCGGAAATCTATTCCAAGGCGGAGGCCAGCTTGAAGATCGTGGAGAATTCCCTGGCAGCCAAGGCCGATAAGAACGCGGTCATTTCGACCGCTCGGCAGACTGCACAATTCTCAGAGGATGCACGGGCGTTGGCGGCGCAGCGCCAGGAAGAAGAGCGCATTGCGAAGGAGCGTGAGGATGCAGCAGCGAAGGCCAAGGCCGAAGCCGAAGCCAGGGCAGCAGTGGAAGCAACTGAGGCCAAGCGCAAAGCCGATGCCGAAGCGCAGCGCCAGGCTGAGCTATCTGCGGCCAAGGAAGGGCTCATGCAGGCCAAGGAACAAGCTGCGAAGGCCGAAGCCGAGCGAGTTCGCAAGGCAGCGGAAGCACTGCGTGCCCAGTTGCTGGAACAGTTCAACCGTATTCTGGAGACCCGCGACACGCCTCGTGGACTGGTGGTCAATATGGGGGATGTGTTGTTCGACACCGGCAAGTTCGACCTGCGTTCCGAAGCACGCGAGAAACTGGCTAAACTTTCAGGTATTGTCCTGGCACATCCGGGATTAAAGCTCGCCATCGAGGGCTACACCGACAGCACTGGAAGCGACGAACTGAACCGAAAGCTCTCCCAGGACCGTGCCGATGCGGTGCGCAGCTACCTGACTGAACAAGGTTTGCCCCAGGATAGTGTAACCGCGCAAGGTTTTGGGAAGTCCGAGCCGGTTGCTGATAACAACACCGCCGCAGGCAGACAAAAGAACCGCCGGGTTGAAATCGTCGTGTCGGGTGAAGTCATCGGTGAGAAGATCGGCATCTAGGAGAAACATAGGGATCGAGAAGCGGTGTGTCCCTCACGACTAAAGTCGAGGCTCTGCTTGAACCGAACAATTCTGACCATTGTCATCGTTCTCCTGGCAGTCTCTCTGGCTACCGCCAAGTCCAGCAAGCTGGTTATGAGCTGGAAGAACCCCAACTACGTCGCCAGGAAATTTCACCGGGTGCTGGCCCTGGGCCTGAGCGACAAAACAGGAGTTCGGGCCAACTTCGAAGACGCGCTCGCGGAACAGCTTGCGGCCACCGGCATGGAGACGATTCCCGGTAACAGCATCCTGCTGAGACCCGAGGGAACGCAGTTCGATCTGAATTACCTCAAGACGCAGGTCCGGGAGAACCAGATTGATGCGGTCGTAGTGTCGCGCCTGATCAAGGTTGACAATACCGTCACATATATCCCAGGCAGCGCCTACGTTGCTCCCTTCCCCTACTACAACACGTTTTACGGATACTACGGCGCGGTATACCCCGTAGTCTACTCGCCCGACTACCTGCGGGAAGAAAAGAAGGTACGCATCGAGACTAACCTCTATGTGATCTCTTCGCAGGAGGGAGAATTCGTATGGACCGGCGTCACTGACACCTTCAATCCGTCCAATATACAAAAAGCGATCAACGGACTGGTAAAACTCGTGGTGAAGCAGATGCAGATTGACCAGGCGCTGCGGCCGCCGCAGTGAGGACAGTCGAAGCTCTGCCAGGGCATAATCCGGAGCTTCCGTGTTTGCTCAAGTCACTTCATGCCATCGCGGAGGTCGACCAGGAGTTGATTGGCAGCCTCCAGGCGGATCAAACCAGCGCGCGGGTACTCAACGTCGAGCATCACGTACACGATGATGACCGTTATGACCGTGAAACCCAGGATGTGCAGCCAACTACGGTGTTGGGCGCTTGACATCCGATAACCAGCCAGCAGGGAGCAGATCAGACCCAGACCGAACAAAAGCGCATAGATGATTCTGGGGGGGTGGGTTTGTAGTGCCATCGAGCGGGTAGTAGTGATGTCGATCATGTCGTTGAGCGCTGGAAGCAATAGCTTGCCCGCGTCGGGATGAGACTTTGGGAGTAGTGTAGCGGCCACTGCCTCCATCCAAATCTCTTCCTGGAGCTTCTTGGATTTGGCCATTTCCGGCTTGGCTGCCTCCATATTTGGCAGCTTGCGATAAGTTTCCAATCGAGAGTCCAAGTACTGACGAAACAACTCTTGCAATGCGGACTGTGCCTCCTGGGGCACCAGATGCAACCGCAGATACGCAGTTTCGATAGTGTTGACTTCCTCGGCGATCAACATCCGCTTCTCGTTAAACCGCGTTGCCGCTCCCGAAAAGGTGAACGCCACCATCAAGCCAAACAGAGCGAACACGGCACCTTCGACCGTGCCCACGCTGCCCCGCTCACCTTCCGACTCTTTGGGTCGGCGCCAGACACCCAGACGACGACCGACTTCCAGCAGAGTCAACATGCCGAGGAACAGCAACACCGCATAGAGCAGAGGGGAAATGGGAGGTTCCATGATTGATTCCTTTCGTCGACTTGTTTGTGTCTTTCTGAACGGGTCTAGAAAACGATCCTGCTCATTTGCCGGCCGTTGCGCGTGTCGCCAAGCATCCATGGTGTGCCTGTTAGTTCGGCCGGCCCACCCACGAGTACTGCCAACCCACGGACACATTCTGGTAGTTCCCGCCATATAGGATGTAGGCACCACGGTTGTAGCTGAACTTCAGAGACTGATGCCGGCTCACGGGAATAGCGATTGTGCCTCCGATGCGTGAGTTTCTCTGCAACGTGCCGGAGTTTTCAACACCGTTCAAGGTCGTACGGCCTCCAGTCCAGAAATTGCCGTCCAACGAAGCCCAAAGGCGGGCCTTCACGTCGTAGCTCAGGTGTCCTTCGAACGCAAACATAGGGTTTTGCTTTTGGGTATTGGTGGCCGGAGAAAACTGATTGCGAGAGAAGAAGTCATGGTTCGTGGTGAAAAACCACACGGCTCCGTAGGCGTCGAGGACCCAGTGGGTCCATCGTCGAGAAAGGCCGAATTCTGGTTTGAAGGCCCAGCGGTTTGCACCATAGTTGATCAATTTCGTTGGGTCGTATTGTCCGGTTGGAGCCACCACCTTGAAGCTCACTCCCAAGAGGGTCCGCTGCCGCCACTTAAGAAAATCGCGCACATCCATCGCGGGCCCGCCCTTCAGGTTGACTGCCAAGCGGAACGAGGAATCCAGCATGCCCGAGCGGTAGGCTCGAGTCTCAGCGCCAGTCACCGTGCCCCGAAAGTCCCCGACGCCGTAAGGCAGCGATGCTGTGACGTTTGCCGAGCGCCCGAAAAAACTAAGGGAGTGGGTCAGGCTAAGGATCGGCACATTCACTCTCGCCGTGGCGCCGGTGATCGGGACCGCCCCATCGAAGATGATATTGCCGGTGAAGAATGAATAGCTGAGGGTAACCGCGTTGGAGTGGACGGGGGTGATGAGATAGGCTCGCGGAGCCAGGTCCTGAGCCAGGCTATGAGCCCAGGAAAGGACGACACAGGAGAGCAAAGACCATCGACAAAACGTCGTCGAACGGCATCGCTTTCCGCCGCCTTGCGTCAAGCATCGCCTCGTCTATAAACCTTTGATGACCACCGCGGTCAAATCATCCTGCTGCTTGGTCCCATTGGAGAACCTGATGACGGCGTCATACAGGTGCGAAATGATCTCTGAGGCAGGCAAGTCTCGTGAGGCTCGGATTTCTCCTTGCATTCGCTCTACCCCGAATTGTTCGCCCCGATCGTTCTCCCATTCAAAAAAACCGTCCGTGGCCAGGAGTATCAGATTGCCGGTGTGAAGCTGGAGGCGGGCCGGGGGATCGGATTTTGAAAAGGGGAACAGACCCAATGGGAGCGCGTGCGCATTCATCGTCATAAACTGGTCCTCCGGACGCGAATAGAAAAAGAGTGGACCGTGGCCGGCAGAGAGCATTTCCACCTCCGCACACCCAGGACAGCAGACGGCTGCCACGAAAGTCACGAAGCGGCCGGTCCCAAGATCAGCCGCAAGCTCATGATTGATGTGTTCAAAAGCTGTCGGTAAGTTCTGTGCGATGCTAAAGTTGGAGCGCGCATAGGCGTGGCACACGGCGGCGAGTAGCGCAGGGCCAATCCCGTGTCCAGTAACATCCGCGAGACTGACAATCACCTTTCCATCGGGAAGGATTGTCCAGTCAAAGTAGTCGCCCCCGGTGTCATCGGCGGGTTGGTTCCAACCGGCAATATCGAAGCCCGGAATTTGGGGACGTTCCCGCGGAAGAAGTGACTGCTGGATGGAGCGCGCTACTTGCAGGTCGTGTTGGACGGCCTCCAGCTTCTGCTTGGTTTCAGCCTCGCGAAGAGCAGATTGGACATGCTTGCGGATCTGCCCCGCAACCGCACCAGCAACCAGTCCACCAAAAAGAAGGGTTACGGCATAAAGGCTGACGCTGGTTTGAGTGACCGGAGCTGGTGCACCGGGAAAAGGCGGTCGCCAGCCGACGTACAAAGCGGCGCAAATGTAAGAAACGGCTGCGACAATGCCGGAAAGAGCGCTGATCCAGGGGCTCAATCGCAGCGTGGACAATATAATAAAGATAAAGAAAACGAGCACTGCGGGACTGGCCAGAGGGCGATACACGGTCTCAACCTGTGCGCTGGTGAGGAAGGCAATTGCGAATGCCGGGATTGAGGTCTCCAGGATCGTGCTTAGGACCCAGAACTGCGGCCCAAGACAGATGTTTGACTTCAAGGCGAGACCAACCTTGCGCAGCATCCACAATTCATAGGCCATAACGACCGCAACCAGGAACAAAGTCCACGCCCAGGACGTAGCCGCGGCCGTGTGAATAACAAATACCCGGACAACCGTCACGATGACGACGATGGTCATGAAACCCAGCACGCCAAAAATGCGGAGGCGTTCGCTGTGCAACTCGGCGTTCTGGAAGGCCGGCGACTTGATGTGCTCTTGGTGCATGTCTAATTCGGAACAATCAGGTACCGAGGTTGCGGAAGAGCATGACTACAGATCGCGCCTCCACCCGGTATTTGTCGTCTGAAATAGCAGGTGCCTTTTGCCATTCGACGATGTCCAGAGGCGATTTGAGAGCGGTATTGATCCAACAGTGCCATGGATCTCCACCCCGATCATCTGTTGGCGGTAATTCGAAGTCGAGAGCTTTCCAATAAGCATTCGTCATTAGATGAAAAAGCAATCTCTGCTTCCTAAGCTCAGCTCCAAGCGCCAGGCTGTGCGACCAATCACTCCAGTCCGGTTGCTCGACTCTCACACCGTGCCAGGCCTTGCGTGCCTCCCGGAGTAGCTGATCTAAGCTTTTACGCTGCTGTTCCGCCTCTGCGTCGCGCAGCAGGCGCCGCGCAATGAGCAGTTTTACGAAGCGATGTACATCGGCGTGTTTCTCCAGCAGGCCCCAGTCCATCCAGTTGTTGGCGTTGTCATAGCAATAGGCGTTGTTATTGCCACCCTGGGTACGCCGCATCTCGTCTCCCATAAGAATCATCGGCATGCCCAGCGAAAGCATGGTTATCGTGAAGAAGTTCTTCACCTGTTGATTCCGCAGGCGCTCGACTGCTGAATCTTCGGTTGGTCCCTCCACCCCGCAGTTCCAGCTTCGGTTGTTGTTGCTGCCGTCGCGGTTGTCCTCGAGGTTCGCCTGGTTGTGTTTCTGATCGTAGGAGACAAGGTCGTTCAGCGTGAAGCCGTCATGGCAGGTCACGAAGTTAACGCTCTGTTCCATCTCACGCTGCTTGTGAGCGTAAATCTCGGCGCTTCCGAGTATCCGGTCGGCAAAGCGTGTGACCGCCCCCTGCTCGCCACGGATGAAGCTTCGGACATCGTCGCGAAATCGTCCGTTCCATTCTTTCCAACTGTCGCCGATGAAACTGCCCACCTGGTAAAGGCCGGCCGCATCCCAAGCTTCTGCGATGAGCTTTGTGCCGGCGAGAGTAGGGTCCGACTCGATGTCCCAGAGCACGGGCGGTGTCGCCATGGTGTGGCCGGACGAATCGCGCGAGAGAATCGAGGCGAGATCGAACCGGAAGCCGTCAACATGCATTTCGCCGACCCAATAGCGCAGGCTATCCACAATCATCCTGCGAACAACGGGATGATTGGCGTTGAGCGTGTTGCCACACCCGCTGTAATTGGCATAGACGGAGAGGTCTCGCTCCAGCATGTAGTACGCGCCGTTGTCGAAACCGCGGAAGCACAGAGTCGGGCCATCTTGACCGCCTTCCGCAGTGTGGTTGTACACAACGTCGAGAATCACCTCTATGCCAGCACGATGTAGTGCTTTGACCATATCGCGAAACTCGTTGATCGGGCCCAGGGGATCCTGCTCTGAACTGTAGGCCTGATGTGGCGCAAAGAATGAGACCGGCGCGTAGCCCCAGTAATTGACGAGACCGACTGGGCAGTCCTGGGGGTCGAACTGGAAAACAGGGAGCAATTCGACAGCCGTGATACCGAGATCACGAAGATATGGGATCTTCTCGATCAACCCCGCGTACGTGCCGCGCCGGTTTTCTGCCACACCGGAACTGGGGTGTCGGGTGAAACCGCGAACATGCATCTCGTACACAACCGTCCGTGATGACGGATTCGCCAGAGGGGTGTCACCTTCCCAGTCATAGGTGTGTGGATCGACAACCACGCTCTTCATGGCTGTGGCTGCATTGTCGCCTTTTTGTCGAGCCGTACCACGAGTGTAGTTTCTGGGAACGACAACGCCGCGGCCGTAGGGGTCCAGCAGAAGCTTCTCGGGATCGAATCGTATTCCCTTGGCTGGATCGAAGGCTCCATGGACGCGATAGGCATAGATTTGCCCCGCCTGAGCCTCTGGAACGAATACGTGCCAATAGTGGTACGTTCGGTTAGTGACGGAATCGATATCGATGACTCGCGCCGGCTTAGCGTCATCTTCCCGCTCAAAAAACAACAACTCGATGCTTGAAGCGTTGCGGGAGTAAACGCTGAAGTTGACGCCATCGGCTCTCACTGTGGCACCAAGGGGAGAGCTTTGACCGTTCGTTTTACCAACGGCTTCCCTTTCTGCCCCGGGCGATCTGGTGAGCTCGAGAGTCTCGGTTTCGTTCTCAAAAGCGACGCGCATAACTCCCCTCCTGCTCAATTGCTTTAAGTGAACATCCTGGCACGTGATTTTTCGTTCTGGCGCACTTTCGAGTTGCCTCTTCACTCCAAATTGCTCCGAAGGGAGCTGAGTTGGCCAGATGCGCAGGATGCGGAGAGGCTGGTTACGATATCAAGAGCTGGGGTGCTTCTCCCTTACTCGCCGACAACGGCGGATTAGCGCATTGGTGGAGCTGTCATGCTCGAGGGAAGGTTCTTCTATACTCTCCAGCTCGGGGACGATCTGTTGAGCCAGCGCCTTACCCAGCTCGACGCCCCACTGGTCGAATGAATTAATGTTCCAAATCACCCCCTGAGTGAAAACTCCATGTTCGTATAGGGCCACGAGTTTGCCGAGCGTAGTCGGCGTCAGCCGCTCAGCGAGGATGGTGTTCGACGGTCTGTTACCTTCGAAGACACGATGCGGCACAAGCCACTCCGGGATGCCTTCGGCCTTGACTTGCTCCTGGGTCTTGCCGAAGGCGAGCGCCTCAGCCTGCGCGAACACATTGGCCAGAAGGATGTCGTGTTGATGCCCCAGCGGATTCAGCGGCTGTTCGAAGGCGATAAAGTCACAAGGTATGAGCCTCGTTCCCTGATGAATCAGCTGGTAAAACGAGTGCTGACCGTTCGTACCTGGCTCCCCCCAGTAAACGGGGCTGGTTGCATGCGTGACCTCGGTTCCAATAAGTGTGACGTGTTTACCATTGCTCTCCATCGTTAACTGTTGCAGGTACGCCGTGAATCGGTTCAGATACCTGTCGTATGGCAAAATCGCAACCGTCTGGGCACCAAAATAGTTGTTGTACCAGACGGCGAGCAGCCCCATTAGCACCGGCAGGTTGCGCTCGAAAGGAGTGGCCATGAAGTGTGTATCCATCTGGCGGAAACCATCCAGCATGGCGCGGAAATTCTCCGGACCTATGGCAAGCATTGTTGAGAGGCCAACCGCTGAAGCCATGGAGTAGCGTCCGCCCACCCAGTCCCACAACTCGAACATGCTTGTGGTATCAATGCCAAACTTCGCCACTTCTGCCGCATTGGCTGAGACTGCCACAAAGTGCTTGGATACCGACTTCTCGTCGCCACCCAAACCGCCAACCAGCCAGGCGCGGGCGGCGCGGGCATTCGTCATCGTTTCCAGCGTGGTGAACGTTTTCGAGGAAACGATGAACAGAGTTTCGGACGCCACCAGATCGCGAACCGCTTCCACAAAGTCGGTGCCGTCAACGTTGGAAACGAAACGGAAGTTGATTGACCGGTCGCTGTAGTACTTTAGCGCCTCATATGCCATCACAGGTCCCAGATCGGAGCCGCCGATACCGATGTTGACGACGTTACGAATCGGTTTTCCGGTGTGGCCTTTCCATTCACCGCTGCGGACACGCGCACAGAAGTGACTCATCTTGTCGAGTACCGCGTGCACCCGTGGAACCACGTTTTCGGAATCAACGAAGATGGATGCGCCTCGTGGAGCACGCAGCGCCACGTGCAGGACTGCCCGCTTTTCAGTGTTGTTGATCTTCGCTCCCCGAAACATGGCATCGATCCGCGCCTGCAAACCCGATTCCTCTGCAAGTTGTGTAAGGAGCTTGAGGGTGTGGTCGGTGATCCGATTCTTTGAATAGTCCAGGTAGATGCCTGCTCCGTGGGCGACCATGCGTTCACCACGGGTCGGATCATTGGCAAAGAGATCTCGGAGATGTAGATCTCGGACTCTCTTGTAATGGGTTTCGAGAGCTTTCCATACCGGCCGCTTGATGTGCGGCTCGTTGTTGACTCTCTGTAAATGTGCCGACATATGCGTTTCCTCTTCGTCTTTTCAACTCTTAAGGTTCAAACAGCTGGCTAATTGATTGGTAACTGACTCTCCCCATTGACGATCACCGTCATGGCCGAGTGTCTACTCCACCGGACATGGTTTCGCCTTCCATATTTCGGCTGCATATTCAGCGATCGTTCGGTCACTGGAAAATTTGCCGGACGCTGCCACATTCAGGATGGCGGTTCGCGCCCAGGCATCGGCATCGGAATACAGCTCCATGGCTCGTTGATGCGCCTGGAGATAGGAGGTCAGATCCGCCAAATGCATGTACTGATCGCCATGGGTCAAAAGTGTTTCGCGTAAGGGTTCAAACACGCCGGATTCTTGACGACTAAAGTGGTTGGAGAAGATCAGGTCCAGGGCGGCACGGGTCTCAGGTTCGTTCTCGTAGTGCCAGTAAGGGCTGTACCATCCGCGGCTGTTGGCGACTTGATCTGCCGTCAAACCGAAGAGAAACAGGTTCTCCTCGCCAGCCTCTTCTGCCATCTCGATGGTCGCACCATCCCGGGTACCGACGGTGAGTGCGCCATTCATCATGAACTTCATGTTGCTGGTGCCGCTCGCCTCATAACCGGCGGTCGATACTTGGTTGGATACATCGCAGGCCGGGATCAGCTTTTCCGCCAACGAAACACTGTAGTCGGGCAGAAACAGAACCTTGATCCGCCCTCTCACAGCCGTATCTTCGTCGAGCGTGCGGGCCAGGTTGTTGATGAATTTAATCACTAGCTTGGCAAAGCGATAGGCCGGCGCAGCCTTGCCGGCGAATAGAAAGGTAACAGGCGCCATATCGGTATTCGGGCTGTCACGCAAACGGTTATAAAGCACAATAATGCGCAGTGCATTTAGCAATTGCCGCTTGTATTCGTGAATGCGTTTCACTTGCGAATCGAAAATGGTGTCCGGGTCAACTTTCAGTCCCGAGTTTGTCTTAAGCCACTTTGCAAACTGCACCTTGGCTTCACGTTTGACCTTGCGAAACGTCTCACGAAAGGTCTTGTCATTTGCAAGCGCACTAAGTCTACGGAGTTGGCTGAGTTCAGTGATCCAATCTTCCCCGATTGCATCTGTGATCGCGGATGCGAGGCCGGGGTTCGCAAGCAGTAGCCAGCGTCGTGGGGTCACCCCGTTGGTCTTGTTGTTAAAGCGCTCCGGAAACATCTCGGCGAGATCTTTGACCGTGTTTGTACGCAGCAACTGAGAGTGGATGGCGGCCACCCCATTAGTGCTGTGCGACCCAACAATCGCAAGATTTGCCATTCGGATTTGGCGGTGATCTCCTTCCTCTACCAGCGCCATGTTCGTAGCCCGTCTCCCGTCGCCGGAAAAGCGACTGCGAATATCCTCGAGAAGACGTCGATCAATCTCCAGAATTATCTCCAGATGTCTTCGCAGCATGACTTCAAACCAGGCCAGTGGCCACTTCTCCAGGGCTTCTGGTAGGAGAGTATGGTTCGTATAGGCCAAGGTTTCTGTAGTGAGTTGCCAAGCTTCCTCCCAGCCGAGATGCGCTTCATCGAGCAGAATTCGCATTAACTCTGGGACCGCCAGTGCTGGGTGCGTGTCATTGAGTTGAATAGCGGCCTTGTCTGGGAGTGCGCGCCAATCGTTGTTCGCGCGCCGGAAACGTCGCACCAGGTCGGCCAGCGAGGCGGCAACCAAGAAGTATTCCTGCACGAAGCGAAGTGCCTGTCCCCTGCTGGTAGAGTCATCTGGATAGAGAACCCGGGTGATGGACTCGGCGGTGAGTCTCTCAGCCAGTGCGGCGACGAAATCGCCACTACTGAATTCCTGGAAATCAAAGCAACCAGGAGCGGCCGCGGCCCAGAGGCGCAGCGTATTAATGGTCTTGCCACCGTAACCGACAACGGGCCGATCATAAGGGATAGCAGTCAAACTTGAGGGGATGTGCGGAATGGCACGCAAGCTCCCGCCTTGTATCTCAAACGAGCAGTTCAGGTTGATCTCGACGCTTTCTTGTGGGCGAGCCACCTCCCACGGATCGGCGCGACGGAGCCAATTGTCTGCGTCCTCGTGTTGCCATCCGTCCTTAATGGTTTGCTTGAAGATGCCATATTCATAGCGCAAACCATAGCCCATGGCTGGCAACTGCATGGTCGCCAATGAGTCGAGGAAACAGGCCGCCAGGCGTCCAAGCCCCCCGTTCCCCAAACCTGCGTCGGGTTCCTCTTCCAACAAAGCGAGCCAGTCAATTTGCTTCTGCTGAATGGCATGCCTCGTGACCGGATCGAGCAACAAATTGGTAACGTTGTTGGCTAGCGAGCGCCCAATGAGGAATTCCATCGAGAGATAGTAGACTCGCTTTGGGTTTTCTCGTTCGTAGGTGCTTTCAGTATGTATCCAGCGTTGCGAAAGGATGTCGCGAACCGAACGAGCAAATGCTTCAAACCGTGCCCGAACGTCGACTGCGCCAAGATCCACAACATTGTCAAAAACAAGGTGGCGTTCATACAGGGAGTTATCTGTTCCAGACAACTGAACCGGGCCACAGCCATATTGCTGAAGGAGTTTCGAAGTATTCTCGGCCGCGGTTGGAATTGGCGCCATCGCGGTTCGTGCGCTCTGGGGACTCTTCGGATTAACCACAGTTCTTGTGCTCATCAGATGGACCTTGTTAAGAGGCTCTGTCTCTCTTGCTGTTAGTTGGCTTTCTTCCACGCTGCCACGAAGGGTGCCATTCCATAATCGAATCACAGGCCGTGACAGGTCGTTCTTGTAGCCCACTGCACTCAAACTTGCTTGCTTAGCATGCAACGCCTAGCGTTGGAGAACGGTTCAACCAGCGGCTCACCGACATGCGGATGAAGCGACCGCTGGAACAATCAAGACATCTGCGTTGACCGAGCGCACGCGACCTATAACGCGATCAGAGCGTGCGCCACTACCTGCAGTGGTGATTCGCCTCCCGGGCATCCATCGCGGAACAGTTGCCAGTCTGGGCGCTCGGCGCGGATGTCAGAGACAACAGTCCGACGTAAACCGACAAGGCGATTTGGAGGATGGTAGGCCTCATCTCCCCTCACCAAGCACGTTAGGATCAGAACACTGCAGCCGGTACTGACAGAACTGACAGTTCTCCACTGAAACTCCGCAGCTACAGCGGGTGAGAATGCGTGGACACGGTAAGGGCTCTTACGACCGGCATTGCCTTGCGAGTGGGAGCCGGATAGCCACGATTGGGCAGGAATCTCCCTGCCAAATGTTTCCTAAGAAGCGTGCTAAGGTACGAACCTCACGGTATCGCAAGTGGAAGTTCCAGGTAGATTCAGGTCCGGCGAAACAGAAGGCACCCCCTCAAAACCTGAACCCGAGAGACAAAACCACGGTCGGATCAGTCCAGCCGGCATTGAATATGTAGGTCGTGAAGTCTACCCTCTTGTGGGAAACTCCGATCAACAGTCCGCGCTGGATGTCGAGGTCTGTGTGGTATGCCTTAGTCCGCTGTGCTGCGAGACCAACGCGACACCATTCCAGCGGAGAATAGCTCAGCTCCATCCAACTGTAAAAGAAATTGCTGGTGGAATTGTTGGCATCGAACACATATTCGCCCTCCGTCGAGAGTTCCACCTGCCTCCACACCAGGGATGCCTGATATCCGGGAGCAACCCCGGTCGTATTGCCGAAAACAGCGCCGATCATTGGAGTAACTTCCAGCGCCACTTTGTGGCCAGCGCTGAAGTTGTATCCCACCCACAGCGAGCCAGTCTCTTCACCTTCGTAGTTGTAGCGCGCTCCAAAGTGAACCCGCCCACGATCCGCTGAAAATGTAGGCGAAGCATAAGATCGGTCGTGGGGCACGATGTACCCAGAGACGTTAAGGAACAACGACCACGGGCCGGGAGAGGACTCTGTGGAGGTGGCCGGCGTGCTATTCGTGACCTGGGCCCACACCGGCGCAGCCAGGAGAATCGCCACGGCGAGAATCGCCAGAACTTGCGTGGCTGTCATCCTCCAAGGGAAATTGTGATCGCGACCAGGACGACTCCGAGAGTCACCATCGCCAGGCCCATGCCGAGTGGACGATGGCCGGCTTGGCGGCCAAACGCATATCCAGCCAGAAACAGCATCACAATGGCAATTCCATTCGAGACTCGCAACGCAAGTCGTGCGTCGCGGATCAAAGCGAACGGGATCGCCACTGGGAAGGTAGTCAGTACAACGATCAGGAACACGCCGATTGCGCCAAGCCAATCGTCTTTCCGAAGTCGTGGGCGTGACGGCAGATCAGGCACTCGATTCAATTCCTGACGCATATGTTCAAGATCTGCTGAAGACAAGACAGACACTAGTAAGGGAGGCAATGCGTCGGCAATGATCCTGTGTGCCTCGGCAGGGCTGGCCACCTGTCGCAACGCGCTTACCTTCAGGATACCCTGGCCGAGCACGCTGAAGTTGCCCATCAGCTAGAAGACCGCATCAATTAAGCCCCACGCCAGATTACAACCCAAAGCACCAATTAGCATCGTGCGGACTTCTTCACGACCGGCTCCGGCGACACTGAATGAGCATGTGTAGGTGAGAACCATGATCAACCCGAACAGAACCTCGGAGATCCTTTCCATCGGTTCGAGCGGGTGTCTAAACGACTTCGCCGGGACCCCGGGCATGGTGGTCACGCGCTTCCCTACTGCTGCCACCCACCACCCAGCGCATTGTAGAGTTGGACGAGAGCCAATCGTTCATTAAGTTCTGCTTGCGCCAGGCCCAGTTGGGCATCGAAATAGCGGGTATCGCTGTCCAAGACTTCGAGGTAACTCGTGACCCCACCCTGGTAACGAACATTCGCGAGCCGCGTGGCATCCTGGGCTGCTGCACTAAGCAACTCCTGCTGCGTCCGGAATTCCTGATTCTTGCGGTATGCGACCAGCGAGTCCGAAACTTCGCGGAAGGCCTGCTGGATAGACTGCTGGTAGATCAGAACGGCTTCCTCTTTCTGTGCTTCCGTCAGCCTTACGTTGGAGCGGATCTTTCCGGCGGTGAAAATGGGTTGAGCCAACTGACCACCAAAACTCCACAAACCAGCTGGGCCGGTGAACAAGTCCGTGAGAGCAGAACTCTGGTAGCCGGCGAGACCGGTGAGCGTGATCTGGGGAAAATAGGCTGCCTTTGCCACACCGATCTGGGCGTTGGCGGCGACTAATTGTTGCTCCACTGACTGAATATCGGGACGCCGTGCCAGCAGGGACGAGGGTAGCCCGGCGGGAACCGTCGGCAGCACCGCATTTTCCACCAACGGTTTACCGCGGGTCACGGGTGCGGGGTTTCTGCCGAGCAGAATGCTTATCAGGTTCTCCTGTTGCTCGATCCGCCGCTCCAGGTCGGGAATGGACGCAGCAGCGGTGTAAACCAGTTGCTCAGATTGGCGAACGTCCAGCAAGGAGGTCGTGCCTCCCTTTGCGCGGATTTCCACCAACCGCAGTGAGTCTTTTCGAGACGCGAGTGTGTTCTGGGAAATGTTCAGCTCCAAGTCCAGCTCCAGTAGCTGGAAATATGCTGAAGCCACATTGCTTACGAGGCTCGATATCACAGCCTTCTGGCCCCACTCCGTGGCCAGCAGACTTGCTCGCGCCGCCTCAGTGGCCCTGCGGAACTTTCCCCAGAAATCCAACTCCCAGAACAGCGAGAGGTTGACTCCGATGGGACTTGTCTCGTACGCAGACGTCGTTGGCGTCCTCGGAAAGCGCTGGTTGCTGGCCGATGCGCCCCCGGCGATTGTGGGGAACTGGTCGGCGCGAATGATGCCGAGTGCGGCCTGTGCCTGAAGCACGCGCGTTGCGGCTATGCGCACATCGTAATTCTGGGCGAGTGCCTCCCGGATCAGTTCCTGCAATTGCTGGTCCTGAAAGACTGTCCACCATTTTTCATCCCCGAGCGAGGCGAGAGGCTGCTGGCCAGCTTCTGGGGCGAGGCCCCGGTAGCCATCAGGAACCGTCACTGGCGGACGCTTGTACTTGGGGCCTACAGTGCATCCAGTCAGCAGGAGAAACGCGAGTGCAATGGGCCAATGCCTGTGCATCATGGCCAGTCCCCTCCCGTTGTCAGAGTGGTTGCTGCTGGCAATGGGGAGACTTCTTCTTTCCCCGGTACGCTGGCCGGTCCACGACATCCGGCCACAAAGCCGCGAAGGGCCGCCTTCTTAGTCATCGGCGGCTCCTTGAAGCGGCGGTCTGTCGACCACCTCTTGAGGATGTATCTTCTTTCCGGATGCCCATATTCCGAAACGCTCTACGACGTCGTAGCTGACCGGGATGAAGAAGATGGCCAGCACCGAGGCTGCCATCATTCCCCCGATGACCACGGTTCCCAGAACCTGACGCGAGATGGCACCTGCGCCGGAAGCCGTCCACAGGGGTACGCAACCGAGAATGAAAGCGAATGCGGTCATTAGAATGGGTCGCAATCGCAGTTTGGCTCCGATCAGTGCGGCATCCATCGGGGATTTGCCTTTCTCGTACTCTGCCTTGGCAAATTCGACGATCAAAATGGCATTTTTGGCCGACAATCCAATCAGCATCACCAGGCCAATCTGGGCATACACATCGTTGTCGAGCCGACGAAGGTACAGTGTCGCGAAGGCGCCGAAAACGGCAATGGGAACTCCCAGGAGTACGCTGAACGGTAGCGTCCAGCTCTCATACTGCGCTGCCATGATGAGGAAAACCACGAAGAAGGCCAGCCCAAAGATGGTTCCGGCTGAAACACCCTGCGCGGCTTTTTGCTCCTGGTACGACATGCCCATGTAGTCGAAGCCCATCTGGCTCGGCATCGACTTGTGAAAGACGTCTTCCAGAGCCGCCATTGCTTGCGCTGAGCTGTAGCCGGGCGCCGCGGCGGCATTAATCTGCACACAGTTGAACAGGTTGTAGCGCATCATGAACTCGGCGCCGTTGCGAGGATAGGTGGTAGTCAGCGTACTCAACGGAACCATTCCGCCCGCAGCGTTCCTGACGTAGAACTTGCCTACATTTTCGGCCCTGTTCCGGAAGTCACCATCGGCCTGGACATATACCTGCCATTGCAGGCCGAAGCGATTGAAATAGTTAACCAGCGCACCGCCCATAAACGTCTGTACCGTCTCGTACAGGCTGCTCAACTGGATCTGCTGGGTCATTGCCTTGGCGTTGTCCACTTTTACCCCGACCTGGGGGACGCCGAACAGAGCCGTGGTCATGACCCCTGCTAACTCCGGTCGCTTGCGGGCCTCGGCCACAAACAGTTGCGCGTTCTTCGCAAGAAAATCAACGCCTCCACCCGACCGGTCTTCCAGAATGAAAGTGGCTCCCCCAGAAGTCCCTACGCCCGGAATCGCGGGTGGTGAAAATGAGAATGCAATTCCCGATGAGACCTTTGAGAGCGTCCGTTGCAGATGGGCCTTGATTCCCTCATAGCTCGTTTCGGGAGTCTTGCGTTCTTCCCAAGGCTTCAACGAAACGAAGAAAAATGAACTATAGGTAGCGTTGACACCGCTCAGCATGCTGAAGCCCATGACCGAGCTGACATACTGCACGCCCGGAGTCTCCAACAAGGCCTTCTCGACTTCCCGGGCCGCTTCAGAGGATCGTTGAAGCGAGGACGCATTCGGCAGTTGCAGGCCGGCGTAGATGTATCCCTGGTCTTCATCCGGGAGAAAGCTCTTGGCGACTCCCTTGCCGAAGAGTCCGGCACCTATAGTCATCAAGAGGAGCAGGACAAACGCGAAGCCGGCTTTGTGTATGAGGTATCGGCACCAACTCACATACCCGTCGGTGGCGCGGCCAAAGACACGGTTGAACCAGCGGAAGAAAGCTCCCAGCGGTCCCCGAGCCGGCTTCCTTGGGCGCAGCAGCATGGCGGAAAGCGCAGGACTGAGGGTGAGTGCGTTGAAAGCCGAGAAGAGCACCGAAACGGCGATCGTAACCGCAAACTGTTTGTAGAGCTGGCCGGTGATACCGGGAACGAACGCCGTGGGAACGAACACGGCCGCAAGAATCAGTGCGATAGCAATTACCGGTCCGGAGACTTCCTCCATCGCTCTGACGGTCGCGTCATGAGGCGTCATTCCGTGCTCAATATGGTGTTCCACGGCTTCCACGACAACAATGGCATCATCGACGACCAGTCCAATCGCCAACACCAACCCAAAGAGCGACAGGGTGTTGATGGAGAATCCCAGCAGGGGAAAAACGGCGAAGGTTCCAATCAGAGAGACAGGAACGGCAAGCAGCGGAATCAGGGTGGCTCTGAAGCCTTGGAGGAAAATGTAGACCACCAAGATGACCAGGATCAAAGCCTCGCCCAGTGTCTTGTAGATTTCGTGGATGCCTTCACTGACCGCGAGCGTGGTATCCAGTGCCACAATGTAGGCAAGCCCCTGGGGAAACCTCCCCTTCGCCTCATCCATCATCTTCAGGACGGCGTCTCGCGTCTGCAGGGCATTGCTGCCTGGGGTGAGGTAGAGCGCGATGAGAGCAGCGGGCTGAGCGGGTTTACCTTCTCCGGAAGTTCCCAACCGCGCCAGATAGGAATAGTATTGCGACCCCAATTCCACCCGCGCCACGTCCTTCAGGCGGAGGATTGAGCCATCGGGCTGTGCCCGCACGACGATCTCATTAAACTCCTCAACCGTAGGCAGGCGCCCGGGAGCCCGCACGTTATAGGTGAATTGCTGACCGGAAGGAACGGGCTCCCCACCAATCTGGCCCCCTGGATTGACCTTATTTTGGGACTTGACCGCGTTCGTAATGTCGGAGACCGTGATCCCGAGTCTCGCCAGCCGATCAGGATTCACCCAGATGCGCATGGCATAAGGGCCAGCACCGAAAATCTGAACCTGCGAAACACCCGAGATGCGTGTCAGGGCATACTGCAGATTGATAATGGCGTAGTTCGCCAGGAAAATGTTGTCGTATACGCCACCGGGTGAGTACAGGTCGAGCAGCATGAAGGGCGCTGTTGTACCCGGCTGGACGAGCACCCCTTGCTGCACGACTTCGCTCGGCAATTGCGAGTTAGCCTGCCCGCTCCGCATCTGCGCCAGAATCTGGTCCGTGTTGACGTCAGTCCCGAGCTGGAAATCTATGTATACCGTACCCCCTCCGCCCGAGCTGGCACTCAACGAATACATATAGTTCATGCCGCTGACGCCGGACATCTGTTGTTCAATCGGAGTCGCCACTGACTCGGCAATCGTTTGGGCGTCCGCCCCAGGGTAGATGGCTTTCACCTGGATCATCGGGTCGGCGATATTGGGAAACTGCGCCGTGGGCAGGCTGAGCATCGAGACCAGGCCGATCACGACCATCAGTATGGCAATGACGATCGCGACGATGGGTCGATTGATAAAGAATTTCGCCATGGTCAATCGCCCCCGCCGGCAGGGGCCGCGTACACTTTGGGACTGACCGGGATACCTTCCTTAGCCAAATCCGGCGCTTGCGCTGCAAACGTCTGCATCTTCTGGATGCCTTCGACCACCACTCTCTCGCCCGGTTTCAATCCTTCAGTGATGATCCAGTTCGGACCGACACGATCTCCTACTTTTACCGGCCGAACCGTGGCCTTGTTGTCAGACCCGACCACAAAGAGTTGGTACTGCGACTGCACTTCGATAACGGCTGCCTGCGGAACCAGCAACGCATTCTTGCTGGTGTTGGTCTGCACGCGCACGCGCCCAAATCCTCCAGGGCGGAGGATTGCATCTCTGTTCGGGAATGCAGCAGCCAACTGAATGGTACCCGTGCCGGCGGTAATCTCGCGGTTTAGGAAGATGATGTTCCCCTTGAAAGGGTAGGGAACGTCGTTGGCCTGAATGTACTCAACCGGAACATGGCTCTTAGTCGCGGACCTTTGTAAGGCTCTTGAGATCTGCGAGGCGAAGCTGAGATACAGGCTCTCGCTAACGTTGAAGTACGCCCAAATGGGATCAATCTGCGATACTGTGGTCATTTTGGAGGTCGTACCGACCAAATCACCGACTTGAGAGGTCGCGACGCCGGCGATGCCATCCACCGGTGAATAGACGTTGGTCCATCCGAGATTCAGTTCATCCTGCTGTTGCGCCGCTTTCTTGGCTGTCAATTCCGACTGGGCCGCGGCCTGATTAGCGATGTCATCATCAAGCTGCTTTTGCGGAATGGCGTTCTGCTTCGCCAGCGGGGTGTCGCGTTGCACATCGTTTGTCGCCTTTGACAACGATGACACGGTCCTCTCCACTTCTGCCTTCGCTTGATCCAGGGCTGCTTGGAACGGCCGAGGATCAATCTGAAAGAGCAGCTGCCCCTTCTTCACCAACGATCCATTGACATAGTTCTGGCTGAGCAGGTACCCCTGCACTTTGGGTGTAATGTCGGCGTTCACGGGACCGTTCAGTTGTGCTACCCACTCTCCGTACACGGGAACGTCCTGCTGCATGACCGACGCAACCACCACTTCCGGCGGCGCCGCCGCCGCAGGAGCAGCCTTCTCTGAGCATCCAGTCAGAAAAACTGCGAGGAGGAGCAAGGCCGTCCTGGCCATGCATCTGCGAGCGCACCGATAACGCAGCCTTGATGATGGCCAGGAGATTGCACTTTCGACATGTCGTTTGAAACGACGCAACTCAGGTTCAATTCGCATGGCAAACTCCTCGCACCGGAACTAGTAGAACCACGAGGCTCATTCCAGAACAATGGGATTCAGTTGCATCACAAAGAACAGCCCTGGCAGCTGGTTTGAGGACATGTTTTTGTGGACATGTTCACAAGAAAGCAGTCTTGCCTCTGATGTTCATGCAAGCCACGAGTAGCCATGGGTTCGACCCGGATCAAGCGAAGAGTAGAAGGCGCGCGGTGTACGGAAAACTGGCAGAAGTTACAGTGAGCACGGGCGGATACGAAGCCAAACGGAGCTTTAGCGAGCAGGGTCTAAGACGGACGGAACGGTGGACTGGCTGTCGGCGCTATCCTGTGACTGGTCCTTCAGGCTGCATGTTTGCCAGAGACGACCCTAGGAACAAGGAAACAAAAGACTGCTTATCTTCGTAGCAGACGCGGATGTCGCTGTCTGCTAGATTTCGATGATGTCATGTGCCTCTCAAGTCGATCTGGAGCATTCAGCGGCCCAAGATCAGAAGCCGCTTCCTCGCATCTTTTTGGCTGAGGACCAGGAGGAAATGCGCCACACTATCGTTCAAATTCTCTGCGAAGACTTTCAGATCGTGGGCACCGCTGAAACTGGGGCAGGAGTACTGGATCTTCCCCCCAACCTTGCTCCAGATGTCTTCGTACTCGACATTTCCATGCCAGTGGTGACTGGAATCGAAGCTGCTCTACGGCTACGGGAAAAAGATTCGCAGGCAAAGATTATTTTCCTGACTGTCCACGAAGATCCCGATTTTGTGACGAATGCGATGGCTGTGGGAGCGGCTGGGTACGTTTTCAAGCCCTGCATGGCAACAGATTTGGGTCCAGCCATCCGGAAGGCCATGGAAGGTAGCACCTTCATTTCCTCTTCCATACACTCGCCGCTATAAGCGGCTCACGATAACAACATCTGAACTGCTAATGCCAGACCGCCCTGTTTGTCCAGTTCCCCTTCATCTGCTGCGCAGACGTCTTCTTGAGCCTGGATGATTCGGTTCCTTCTTTGCGTGGCGCGAGCACGGTCGCGACCGAATCATTAGAGCTCTTTAGTAGGATTCCCAGACAAAATACATGAATGACCAGGATATTACGAGGACAAGTAGGGGAATCGCCCAAGCCAATACGCTCCGGAAATCTGATCGCGTTGAAGATGTCGAAGAACACAACGTAATGAATTCGTTGGAACGAAATGGCGCCCTCTTTTGCGGAAGGTACTCACGGTAGTCCGTCTGCGAATCCAGATAGTAGATCTCCACCCACACCTGACAATCACCAATGTGAGTCGCTTCTCCGCCAATTTGGTTGTGCTCTGCAGGTTTGGCCATAAGAGGCTAATCGGTTGCTGGTTGCATACTGCTTTTTATATTCGAGCACGCCAGAGCCTAACAACTGGCAGTGTTGACAGGAACGCCGTGCCTCCGCGTCGAGTGAGAATGATCTTTGCAAGAAGGCGGTCATCTGTGATTCCGGGCTAAGCGAGCCTAATTACCGCTGAACCCTCGGAGCTGCGGAAGAATACATCCCATGTGATAGACAGGAATGGCTGGGAACCGATCCGACCGACTGTCACTACTGACAGTTACAACAACTAAGCGTTCCTATCTAGACTCCTCATGCTGGCGTCGGAGATCGAACAGCACAAGCCTGCTTAGATCGATGTACCGTTGCGTTGGGATGCGTTGTTCGTTCACCGACTAGGCTTTAGGAAATGAGTTTCTCACGGAACACAGAGCGTCTGCTGCTAATCATTGGAGTGCTGCTGATCGTTACATGTGCGGCAGCATACGTCCATAGAACGATCCTGTTCCGCGCCGAGTTGAGACGATTCCAGGACAGTCAAAGACATCAACCTGGCGGAATGCCCGCCGGTTTCCGTCCAGCCGCCGAAGGCCACTTCGATCTTAGCACCTGGTCGAAGACGCGGATCGCGGCGTACGAACACACCCTGGCGGAGCACATTGATCCACCCTTGGCCATGTTGCGCATCTCTAAGCTGCATCTTGAGGTACCTGTGTTGGAAGGAACGGACGATCTTATTCTAAACCGGGGTGTGGGCCACATCCTCGGCACAGTCCGCCCGGGAGAAAACGGGAACATCGGAATTGCCGGCCATCGGGATGGATTCTTTAGAGTGCTCAAAGATGTCCGCCCAGGAGACGTCGTTGAGCTAGCGACCTCAAGCCGCACAGATACATACATCGTGGATCAGATCGTGATTGTACCCCCGGACGATGCTTCGGTCCTGCAACCACGCTCGATTTCGTCACTCACTCTAGTAACGTGTTACCCGTTTTATTTCGTGGGCAGCGCACCCGAGCGCTACATCGTTCAGGCCTCGATGAGCGATCGCGATTGGCTCAGTCGGCAAGAGAAATCTGAACGCGGGCACGTTGCAACGACTGGGCACAGATGAACTCATCTGAAACATCACTGACAGGACTCAAATTCATGGCTGCGAGAGCTAACAAGGAGAACAAACGATGAACTCAATAAAGGTATGGACACAATCGCGGGTGCTTTTGGCGGGGTCGGTATGCTTGGCCTTTGCCTTGAGCATGAGCGCACAAGTGAGAACAGAAACCAACACCACCGCCGCACAGCCCTCACACAACGTGACGATCGAACGCGGCGAGGTCGCTTACGTTTCGGGTAATGAGTTGGTGGTAAAGATGGAAGACGGTACGATCCGCCACTTTGCCAACGTGCCGGAGAGCGCTCGGGTCACCGTGGACGGCCAAGAACTCGGGATTCACTCTCTGAAGCCTGGCATGAAGCTGGAGCGTACGACCATCGTGACCACAACCCCCAAAACCATCACAACGGTAAAAAGTGTGACCGGAAAAGTGTGGCACATCTCTCCTCCCAATACTGTGATTTTGACCCTGGAAGACGGGACCAACCAGGAATTTAAGATCCCAAAGGGCCAAAAATTCATGGTTGAGGGCCAAGAAACGGACGCCTTTGGATTGAAGAAAGGGATGATCGTCGCAGCCACCAAGGTGGTGGAGGAACCGATCAGTGTGGTTGAACAGCAGAGAAAATTGACCGGCACAATGCCCCCGCCGCCCCCAGCCCCACCCGCCGATGTTCCGATCCTGATCGCCACGGCGGAACCTACACCTTTACCGGCCGCTCCGGCGGAGCTGCCCAAGACTGCGAGTCCGCTGCCCCTCATCGGATTGCTTGGCACTCTTGCTCTCTTGCTTTCGTTCGGCCTGAAAGCAATTCGCAATGCCTTTTGATCCATAACGGGTTCGAGAAAACCACGCATCCGCCATCACTCGAGCCCGTTTTCATTGTTCGACCTGAGATCATTGGGATAGACCAGCCGCAGAACCTAGTGGAGACGGATGGGTGGGAGTCCTCCGTTCGCACTCCGCCCGACTTAGGGACACTGGGAGCGTTCAGTGTAGAAGGGTCGTCAACCTCACAATCTCTGTTGGTGATGGCTGACCAGCTCAAGCGGCGATCAAGTGATTCCGGATGGCGTACTGAACCAGCTCGGCGCTGCTCTTGGCGTTTAGAACTTCCATAATGCGGTACTTGTGGAAGGCAACCGTCCGGGTCGTAATGTTCAGTACACCGGCCACTTCCTTCATACATTTTCCTTCGGCCAGAAGTTGCAGCACTTCCCGTTGCCTTTCCGTCAACCGTTCCCCCTCCTCAATCAATTTCGTGCCCTGGCGCAACAAGAAGTCGACCGTGTCTTTTGCGATCGTTGGCGAGAGGTAGGACTTGCCTCTGAGGACCTCCCGAACCGCAGTCGTCAGTTCAGAGGCGGCACAGGTCTTGAGCAGATATCCCGACGCTCCTCGACGGAACGCTTCGGCTGCAAGGTCGGCATCATGATTCATCGTCAGGTACACCAACTTCACTGCGGGCAGGAATTCCTTCACTTGCTGTCCCGCATCCAGGCCGTTCAGTATTGGCATCGCAACGTCAACGATGATTACCTGTGGCCTTAGTTCGGTGGCGGCTCGGACCAGAGCTCGGCCATCACTCACAGTGGCAACGATTTCGTATTCCGATTCGAGCAACTTCCGACACGCCTCGGCCACAAGAATGTGATCATCGGCGATCACAACTCTGGGAAGATTTCGTCGCATGGTCACGCTCATAGTTTATGCTCCTTCGCGAACGACTGGCTAGTGCTACGCTGACCGCCCGGGGGAGTTAGTCTCCCTTGACCTGCGCACCCCTCGTCTCGACAAGCCTGATGCCATGCAAGGGTAGGGTCGCGTATTGCTCTTGGCCACTAGCATTTTTACCAGTTGGTTCCTAGCAGGAGTAGTAGTGGGTTCAACCTTCAGGTTTTGACAGCTGGCTGCCGCACGTGTTCTAACAACATCCGCAGTGGGAAAAAGCACTTGTGCCTCCAATCAATCGGGCTCAGGCTTATGTCGCGTATCCACCAACGGAATATCACACGGGCTATAACGAGTGGCCTCTATCGTCGCCGGGGGGTGTACTTTCTACTCGCTTTGGCAGAGGGCTCACTTCTCGGATTTCAAATACTGGGGTTTTGTAGTCGCTGGGCAAGTAGCTCTCTGGAATAGTGACCTGATTGCCGTCGCGCAGACATCGGTAATGCGGTGAATTTATTTCTACCCCAGCTTCGTTGAACCTGTCCTGAATGTTCTGGTGCAACAGCGAGTACGTATGTAGCATCTCGCTCGGCTTGGCGGTGTAGGCATTCAGCTCGTACGCAACGTAGAAATCATTCAGCGCCGTTTGCAGGACAAACGGCGGTGGGTCGTGCAATACATCGTCTGTAACAAGAGCAGCTGCCAAGAGCAGGTCATGAACCTTTCGCCACGGAGCGCTGTATCCAATCGTCACAGTGGTGTGGAAGATTACGCCCTTTTGTTTAGCCTCAGCACTGTAGTTGACCACTACGCCACCCAACACCGTGCCGTTGGGAATGGTGACCACCTCTTTTTTTTGTGTGCAGATGCGCGTCACCAGCAATGTCTTCTCCACTACCTCTCCTACGTCGTTCCCAATCCTCACGAAATCCCCCACTTGAAACGCCCGCATATAGGTCAGAATAGTTCCCGCAACCCCATGTGCGACCGCCGATGTGGAACCGAGTGACAGCAGGACACCCAGGAATACAGAGATCCCCTTAAACGCAGGGCTGTCCGACCCTGGCAAATAGGGGAAGGCGACGATGGCAGCCGCGACAATAATCAAACACCTCATCAACTTGGCCGTAGGTTCTGCCCAATCCGGATAAAAGCCGCGAACCGTGAGATTGCCGTCGCGAACCTCGTTAAAAAGGTAATGATTCACCTTCAAGAGATAGGATGTCGCCAGGCAAATGATTAAAATCAGGATCAAATTTGGAAAGTAACCGATCAGCATTTTCGCAAAGACTGCCAGTTCATAAAATAGCCAGTTTGCAATCTGGTCTGAAGTGTACTTGGTGGAGGGGAAAAAACTCAGCACGACTGTTCCGTACCCTTGAATGAGAGCTAGGACCACGATCCAGAAACCTGCATGACCCACGGTAACTAATGGCTGGCCGAGATAGCGTCTAAGCCATACTCTCGTTGATGGAGCTGGACGTAGAATTTCCGAGCTGCCCAGCCAATCCTCTACCCTGGAGCGCATGCGGCGCCGGATCCAGAACAAAATGACAATCGACCCAACGACCACTGCCGTTGCCAGGATACTGTAAAGCATGGCCCAGAAAAAGCGAGGCCAGGTGTGGTCCAAACGATATTGCTTCACTACCAGGCGAATGATTTCTGCGTCCTCTGAAGCAAGGTCTGCTCGCCTTCGCTCTGCCGCCATGGCATCGGCTTCGGTAACCCCCATGATGCGTTCGTCGCCCGCCATGATCTCGGTCCATGTACCGCGCTCTACCGCCCGAATTGCCTCGGGTGCAATGTCTCTTCTCTTGGCCAGAGCAATGATGCGCTGCTGTATCGCCGCAGCGCGATCCTGCGGAGTAAAACCGGCGATGTGGGCATAAACGATCAGGATCGGCCTGCCGTCTATCTCCACCGGAACGCCAGTATCTTCGCTGGCGATGGAGTCGGAGGCATGCTCGCCGCTGGCTTGGGCGAGAACCGCTGGACCAAGAATTCCAACTAAGGCGCAAATAGCGATGATGCGTCTCACGGCGGATAACCACCCGACAACGTGTTTACGGGCAGCCGGTCGCAGAAGGCGATGAAGAGGGAAAAAGGCCGATACTGAAGTGGTAATCTTCATGGCGTACCACTTTCATTTTCCATCTTTGTTATGGTGGGCACTGTTAGTAGTTCGACAGCCCGGCGACGGACCATTATGCAAGCCCCTAGAAGTGCTCTCAAGCTCTCGGTTTCGCCTGTATGGTGGAGATCTGGGCGTCCTGAAGGGGACGTCCATGAACACTGTTGTCGGGTGGAGACTTTGATGCCTTGGGGGCAGATCGGTCGATGTCTCGATATAGACCAGATACAAGGTGTATCCCAGCGCGAGAAGCGTCGCTAGTGCCAGCATCACCAGAGTAATTGTCATTTCTTGTCATCAGACGCAATTGCACGTTCAGATCACCGTCGTCGATTTCGAGCCAAGGCTTCGTTGATCCAAAGCTTCGTGTCTGATTGCTTGTCATTCTGGAGGGTCTTGGCCACGGTGGACGACTGGCAGAATTACCAGCTTTTGGTCCGGTAGCAATCCAGACACTGATGCCGCCCTTAGCTCCAACCAAAACCGGTTAGTGTGGTATCAAAGTCTCAAGCGACCAAGTGATGCTGGATGGCGTACTGAAGTAGTTCCGCATTGCTTTTCAGACCCAAAGTCTGCATGATTCGGTACTTGTGGAAGGCGACGGTTCCAGGTTTTAGGTTCAAAATATTGGCAACTTCCTTCATCGACATCCCCTCGGCAAGCAGTTGCAGAATCTCGCTCTGACGGTGCGTAATCCTCTTCTCCTTCGCATAGGGGGTTCCGCTTCTTAAAAGGTAGTCAACTGTTTCTTTTGTAATGTTAGGTGACAGATACGATTCCGATCTTATGGCTCGTCGGACGGCTGTTATCAACTCTGAGGCAGCAGCGTGCTTCACGACGTACGCGGATGCGCCCCGGCGAAACGCTTCGGCCGCGACCTCTGGTGACACGTTCATGGTCAAGTACACCAGTTTTGTAGCGGGAAGCAAGCGCTTGATCTGATCGCCTGCATCAAGCCCGTTGAGTTGAGGCATGGCGATGTCGAGGATCACCACCTCGGGTTTCAGCTCGCGAACCTGTTGAAGAAGAGCGCGTCCGTTATCGACGATTCCCACAACCTCGAACTCCGGCTCGAGTAGGTTCTTACAGGCTTCAGCCACCAGTGTATGGTCATCGGCAATAAGCAGTCTTGTTCTGTGACGATTGCTCATGCGAGTTCCAGTCAGAACAGCTAGCGTGACTGCCATCTGGACCGCGCTCTACTTGGACCTGATCCATCCTAGCCACGGCCGCCATTGGCCATAACTGTCAGTTCTCTCAGTGAATGTGAGAACAAGTCATTGTAGACGACAGCATTGGCACGTTAATTGGGGTTCGGTTTTGTGAGTTCTCGTGGTGAGCGCAACTCCCTTCCTCTGTTCACCCTGCCTTTAAACGATGCTTTTCTTGCCGCCCCACTGGCACTCGAGCGTAAATCGCAGTACCCCGACCGGGTTCCGATACGATGGAAAGTTCACCGTTCACCAAATGCAGTCGCTGTCGCATGCTGATGAGCCCTACTCCTAGACGGTTGACCGCATCTTGCGTGTCAAAGCCACTTCCGGCGTCAATCACCGATAAGAGAATCTCCCCGGTTTTGCCACGGAGTTCCACCTTGAAGTCCTTAGCGCCGCTATGTTTAACAGCGTTTTGCAACGCTTCCTGCAAGACTCGGAACAAGCAAAGCGCGATTTCCTTCGACAGGTCGCGCTGAATCTCGGAATGGCTGAAGGAGATCTGTACATTATGCAGCTCGGATAATTCCCTACAGAAGCTCTGGGCCGCGACCGCAATACCCAAGTACTCGAGCTTGGAGGAGTGGAGCCGGTGCGACAGAGCCTGAATGTCTTCTCCGATTTCTATAAGACGCTGGCTAATTCGTCTAATGTGATCATGAGTCTGCGAACTCGATCCAGCAGACTGGTTCCATCGATCCAATTCGATCGACAACAGTGCAATCCGTTGATTGATATCATCGTGAAGTTCTCTCCCGATCCACGTTCGCTCTTCCTCGTGGGCTTCAATCAACTTCCGCCCCATGTTGGTCAGCGATTCCTCGGCGATCTTGCGCTCCGTCACGTCCATGCAAGAGCCTATGTAGCCAGCAAAAGAACCATCCGGATTGAATCTTGGGACGCCAATGTCGGACACCCAGCGATATTCTCCATCATGCCGCCGCAGCCGATACTCCATTTCGAAACGGCCCCGCCGATCGAAAGCCTGCGTATAAGTGTCCAGGGCCCTACTCCGGTCATCGGGGTGCACTACCTCCGTCCAGCCATTGCCAAGGTCTGCCTCAAGAGGTCGGCCTGTAAATTCCAGCCAGGGTTGATTGAGGTAGGTGCACAGCTTATCGGCGCCAGCCATCCAGATCAGTACTGGTGCGGTATTCGCAACCAGGCGAAAGCGCTCTTCACTCTCGCGAAGTGCCTGCTCTATCTGTCTGCGCTGGGTGATGTCCGCGACCACAACCATGAGGCAGAGTTCGCCCTCGATTTCGATCAATTCCGCCGAGCCCAAGCCTTCGCGCTGGCCCCCGTCCTTGCGACGAAAGCGGAACTCCAGGTTCCGAAGGGTGCCTTTGGTTTGAATCTCTTTTGCCATCTTCGTCCTTTGGGTAGGATCCACCCAAATGTTAAGGTCGAGCGGTGTCCGTCCGATAATTTCGTCACGTCGCCAGCCGGTCATTTGTTCGTAAGTATCGTTGATATCAAGGTAGAGATCGTCTTTCACTCTGGTTACGGCGAGAGCCATCGGGCTTTCCCGAAAGGCCTTGGAGAACTTCTCC